>Ga0179593_1515726_pt1 | contig 10227 bp, 15 predicted proteins | sample CZODoug2_1_08_16_FD_185931 | JGI IMG/M metagenome (GOLD analysis project Ga0179593, IMG submission 185931) | Vadose zone soil fungal communities from Angelo Coast Range Reserve, California, USA - CZODoug2_1_08_16fungal (PacBio error correction) | ecosystem: Environmental > Terrestrial > Soil >...
AAAGTGTGTGGGAAAGGCACTTATAGTGGTGGGGGGAAAAGCAAAGATGGGGGGAAGTACACTGGGATATAATTACCATTAGAGACTTATCCAGAAGAACCGGCTTCAGGGGAAAATGTCTTCGGAAGGGCTTCAAACTCGAGCTACTTAGCTGCAGCGCGCGCCGACCTACACCAACCGGTAGCAACTCCGCTGAGAAAAGAAAAGATACAAGAAAGGAATCTCTGCCGGCAACTAACAAGGTGAGCAAGACCAACCCATCCAGGTCCCCCTCGAGAAAGAACTAAACTAGGAGATAAACCGCGTTGCGAATCAAAGAAACGCAAAATTGCGCAAGAAACGGAGATGGCCAGAAACCGCGAGCCTATTCTCAGGGAAACGCCTGCATCAAACCAAACGGCAGGACGCTAAATCATGACAAGCTCCAATCAAGACAAAATCAAACCTCTGTCGTCAAATAAAAATAAATAGCGCTAAGGGAATCGGCGAATGGTGCCGGATACAGCTAAGCAAAGCGCGCGGGGGGAGAGGGCTCTGGGTGTAGGGGGAAGGGCCTCATCGTCCCGACATCGTAGCAACGAAAGGTGAAAGTGGCAGGCACGTCTGCGGTAAAAAAACTGCATCGCTGCGGGAAAATCTCGAAAGGAAGGATGTGGCGGATATACTGCTCGAGAAAAGCTTAATGGGAGAGGCTCTTCCAGTAGTTAGGAAAAAGCTCGCTTCGCTATTAACAACGTTGGGAAAGGGGATGCAAGCCCACGTTTTGAGCATCGGTTGGACACGGCTTTCCCGCCCTAGCCAGTAAGACTTAAGAGGAGGTCTCCCACTTCAGGATTTCATCCGCATAATACCGCGGAAAGCGGTAGGGCAACGGTAGCTGCATTAGGAGTTTCAACAAGTCGCTGAAAAAAAGTTTTTCACAGAAAAGGAAAGGAGGCCGGCTTGCCGCACAGTGAATATTGAGGAAGGGAGCTGGGAAAAAAGGGGAGCGCGTTTTTGATCTGGGAAAGAATCTGCGCCGCCGTGGGTGTGAGGCAGGCGCAAGAACAAAATCAACAACTGCGATTGAGTGAAAAAGAGGAAGGACCGCTAAAAAAAGGGCTTCCGGCGCCAAGACGGTAATGCGGGACCACAAGCCAATAATTACTCAATGAAGTCAGACACGTGAGCCCAGCCGAAGCCCTGTGCATCACTGAAAGAATGTAGTAGGAAGAGCTCTTGAACAAGACCTTAACCGACGACCGGATCCAGAGACGAGATGAAAACTCAAAGGGGGCGCCTCCATTGCGGGCAGAGGAATCCGCGCGGCTTTAACTTGAGGGGAACTGAAGAAACACACTTGAGGGGCATAAAAGCTAGCGGGGTTGTGCAGACGAAAGCAAGCCGGCGGGACCCCCTTCCCATGGATCTCAAAAGGAATGTTGCCGCCGCCATCCAGTCAGCCGATTGGTCAGCGAGGGGTGGTCAAGGACGCGGCCAGGGGATTGTTTAACGCAGCGACGCACGCAGAAAGGAGAAACGTGCGCAATGACATGGAAGGGCGAGGAACGGCGCGCGCACCGCAGAAGAAAAGGGCGGGTTTTCGAAGAACTTGAGCCCCTGAAAGTACCCGCGTAACCAAGGCGCTGCGGCACCTCTCAAGATTGAAGGAGGGGATCGCAGGATCGGGTAAGGTCAGTTGGCAGAGTTTAGGCCTGTTCCTCTCGCAGGAGATGCAGCTGCAAAAAAGATCCGTGACGTTAGCGGTTGCGTCGAAAATAGATAAGCCGACAAAAAAGAGTGGCGAAGCAGAAGCCAAAATAGCGCACGAGGGTTCTGCTTACAACCTATGTGAGGAGAGAAGTGGTTGCAGGACGGGGGGTCGAGGATGCCACCTTGGAGGGCCGTCTCCTCTCCGGCCCAGCACCACCGATGTGAAGGCGAGATGCAAGAATGGAAAACGCGGGGAGCGTCCTTGTTCGAACCAGCCGGACCGCGGAACGAAAAGGGGAGAGCGCCATGAAAGCCGGAAGGTTCAAGCCGGCGCATTCCTAATCGCTGCCCCGGGGTACTGAACAACACTGTCCTCAGACGTCCTTGAGAAAAGAGCCGTCGGGGGAAAAAACATCTGCTGTGACACAAAAAAAAAAATCTTGCAGAACCGGCGTATGAGGTCAGATCTGCAGATGCGACTAGAAAAGGTAATAGCGGGGGGGGAAAGCCATGCGAGTAAACGTGGGGGCGCATCGAAACCAAATCGAGGACGACTCGCCATTGGAGGAGTGCGACGGGTACGCAGAGAGTATTCGATGATCTCGAGGCGAGTTGTACGAATCGGCTTCGGAACGAGAGAGGGGGACCGTCCAGAGCGTCAAAGGCACAACCTGGCAGACGGCAAAGACGTAGTATTTTCGGGAGGGCAAAAGGACAGAAGGGAAGGAAAGATTTTATTGATAAGCCCAGCGGCTGTGTAAAGCGCACCCAACCGGACGGTCATCGAGAGACGGTGTCATTCTGGCGACACACGACTAGCTCGGGGGCCCGTGGAGGTCAACACTTCCGGAAAGATGGTTGATAAAGGCTCCACCTTTGAAAAACGGCTCTAACTACTGGTTGAAGTTGTCATGAGGCTCCACTCAAGCTACCCTCGAAGCAGCCAGGGAACTTCAGCGCAGGAACGTCGGTCTCCAGCAGGGGGGTGGGTCGTTCCACACGTATTCAGAAAGGAAAGACCTCAAGAGAAAAAGGGAATTCATCGTCGGTCGACGAGAACCAAAGTCTCGCCGCAAACATAGGTTTTACCCGCCAACGTATGAAATGCCTGAGGGAAAAGAACAAAAACGTAGCCAGAGAAGAGCAAAAACCGGCGCTGGATTAAAAACGGTGCGGGCTAGAGATCTGCCCCTCGGGCCCAAATGCCGCGAACCGCTCAATCCCTGGTGGAACTAAAAAAAGGAGAAAACCACATCAAGCCTCCGTATTCAGCGTCGGGGGTGCATGCCGAACCACGGGGGCATCTTGTGTAAAAAAAAATATGGAGACCACCAAAAAGTACGGAAGCTCTCAGAGGGAAACAAAGGGTACCCGAGACCAATATACGATCGAGGCGAGCGGGGGGAAGAAGGATCGCCCAATGTAATGGGCGCACGGGAAAGGAAAGCACCAGGTCAAAGAGTGGTGGGGGTACGCGGTAAAGGAGTAGTATTGAAGCGAGCCCTGGAAAAATACGCCTCAAAAAAACAAACTGCGACCGGTTGGGCGCCAGTCCGTCCTGGCAGAGGCAAGGGACTGGGGCCGAGAAAAGAGGGGAAAAAGGTTGAACCTGTTTGGGTGCAGGGGGGGGAACACACGGTGCCGAGGGGAAAGAGGGTCGGGATTTAGTGTAAAAAGTCACCGTGGTGAAGAGGAGAGTCCTGTGCCGGGAGGCCATAAAATGGGGTGAAAGGGGACTCCCGACGACGGAAAAACTGACTGAGAGAACTTTCGTAGATAAACCGTCGCGCTGGTCGGGGGAGGGTATTGCGTCCAGAAGAAAAATGTTCAAATTCCCGGGGAGAGTTCTTGTTGGCGAGGGAAGATCAACGCCGGGGACGGGAAGGCGCAAACCTCAAAGCGGCATAGACACTTGGCACGGCTCTCTGAATAAATAGCGAATGTCCAGATAGTGGGAGGACTTGCCGGGCACGGATTTTCCAGAAGTAAGAGGGGGCTCGATTCACTGAAAAGTCGAACGCCTCGTAACGGTAGGATGGTTCGAATACATGCCGATCAACTCTCGAACATACGACCGGACCCGACGATCACCCATTAAGAAAGAGGATGGTAGGGAAGAGGCAGCTCGAGGCCAACGCGCCTTCAGCGCCCAGCTGATTGCCCCAAGTATTGATCGAACGAATCAAAGGGCGCCAGGGGACGACAGGGGGGTCCACGCAGCTGAAAAGAGGACTCAAGTAAACGGAGCGGAGCCAAGCTCCCTTTAAGAGAGGAATCAAACGGCTCCTCGCCCAATCGCGGAAGAATCAAAGATGAACCAACAAAAAAGGTGCTGAGGAAAATAGAAGATGCGAAGGTGTGGGGAGGACTCGAATGGGGGGCGCGGAGAAAGGAAACGATAGAAGGAACCCGAGTGGGGAGACGAGCCGAGTTAAATCGGCCTTGAAAAGGGAGCGACACGGCTGCGCCATCAGGGAGAGTCGATCAGGAGCCCCGCTAGAATCAGAATGGTCGGCGGGGATGAGGGGCGCCGGGGGGATCTAATGGCGGCCTAATAAAAAATCATCAGGGGGGGTGTCGGTGCAGGGAGAAGTGCAATGATCCAGACTCAACCCATCCGACCGATAGACGGAGGGAGGATGGCCAGCAGACGCGAGAATATGGGGATCCGGTCTGAAAAGATCCGCAAAGCTACGGTATTAGGGATGTCCTCTAGGGGACGTTTGAGAAGGATCTAAGACACCAACCCAAGCAAAAAAAAAAAAAAAACCAAAGAATGAAAAGCATAGCGCCCGTTGGAGAGATCCCCCGGGAGAATAATACCTTCAACGCGGGAGAAGATAGGTCAGCGCCAACCCGCCGCTCAACATCGGGACTCGAAGCTTAGACCGTACCTAGAAGGACCAGACGAACCAGCCTACGGGGGAGGGGAGCAAGACGTTCGCGCCGGGGGGGATTCTCGGAGGGGGGATCACTGCGGCATGTCGTGTTACAGAACTGGAGAAAAGGGGTAGCTAGAGATTCCTGACCAAGGGAGGTCTCATAACGGTCAAGGAGAAGCTGGACCGGACCCGAAACCCAAACACCCCAAAGTTGGGGCAAATGTTGCATTAAATCTGGGGGAGGCAAAGAATCAGAGAGAAGGAAAAAAAGAATGACCGACACACAACGGTCCTACGTTGGGGGTGGCATAAGAGGCTGCCCGGAGCCACCGCTTCAGCAGTATGACGTTCCGAGGCGTAACCGAAAACTACGTACCGGGCGCTTGGTCAAAGGATTCCAGCTAGAAAGGGAAAGACTTCTGCTCGCACCCGATTTAGCGAGAAGTTGGAGCCTTACGGCGACGCGAAATTTCCGTGGAAAAGAAACCCGAATTAGAAAGAGAAAACGGAGGGGGTCCCAGAGCATTCAATTTGAATGTGCTCGGGAAAGGAAGGAAGGGTTGCTGTGGGGTCTCGGACGAAAGGCAAGGTGGCGGGCGACGGGGCGGAAGTGTGCAGGCGACGCCAACTTCAAAAGGACTCGGAGGAGGTCCGCCCTCCTTGTTTAAGAAAAAGGGCAATCGTGCCTCTCAGCGGGAGTTTGGCATCACGGCACATAAGGAGCCAGCCGTACTATGCGTGGCGTCAAACTCGGTGTTGGAGTTTGTCGACTGGAGAGGGGCGGAGGAAAGGGTGACGAGAGCTCGCGCTAGTTACAGTGCCGAAGTCTGTTGCAGAAAACGTGCCAGATGCCCGCGAGAAGCAGGCCGAAGATTACGGAAAACGGGGGGGCTGCGGTACCCGGAAAGGGGGATTCTGCGAGTGGGAAGAAGGAGACTATCCCCATACTCGGGAGGGTTCATCCGGTGGCGCCTGTAACACTCAGGGTGACGAGCCACGGCTGATCCAGCTCAAAACCACAAGAGGTCAATATAGTCAAAAACTGTCCAAAACAGAGGAGTGTAGAAGGGAAGGTCCCGGTACTTATTCGAACCACAGGTATAATCAATAAGACATGGATGAAGCGTAAACGCTCGAAAACGACTGGAAAATAATGAGCGTCCGGCAGGGGAAAGAAAAGAAACTCGGGACGGTCACGCGCAAATAGTCACCGCGAAGGTCGGACACCAAACTGCAGCTTGAGATCCGGAAGATAATCTTGCCAACTCAGCACTCAAGCGAACCATCAGGCTAAGGCGGTGCGAATAGGACTTTGGGGGGTGGGGGGGGGGGGGGGGTTTTCAGGGATAGATTTAAGGGGAAAAGAGGCTTTCGATTTATCACATAGCTTCTATTCGCCTTGGGGGGAGTAAGGACGCGATCGACTCCACTCAAGACGCAACTTGCCGTCACTATTGTCGGTCTAAGGGGTTTGTAAAGAAAAGAGTTGTTGGCCAGTCGGCTTGGCTGATACAAAGGAGTCTGTTCATGAAACTGCTTTTCAGAAGAAAGGGAAGCCTGGGCCAAGGAAGGGGGTCGGTCGGCCTTTCATCAAGCTCGCGGCGCATGGCGCAAGGCGTAGGCGCGCGCGACGGGAAGAAAAAGCAAAAGAGACGAAATCAAGAAAAGCAGAAGGAGGGGGAAGTCAAAGAGTCGATCCAATGGGCGCTACGCAAAAAATCCCACCGCGCAAAACCAACTCGATAGCATCAGCTTCACTAGGTGGGTCAGAGGAACACAAGAGTAGGAATCGGTGGCCGCTCATCGTGCGCCACCGGGGGCGGAAGCAAGTGTCCTCTACTACAGCGAGGAGCCCGAATCGCTTGCCGAGATTCATTCTCTGCCGAAACCGCAAGAGGAAAAAATCCGCCCCGCACAACTGACAAATCAAGAAAAGTCTGGACGCAGGAGCGCAAGGGGAGGGGGGTACGACCAGGGCAAGAATGGTGACAGGGTGGACTCAAAAGTCTGCGCAACGCGCGGGGCCGGCTGAGGGGGCCGGTTCTGCCGCGGCCAAAAATGCAAGGCGCAAGAAATCGAAGCAGTGGAGGGGAGAGTCCGGGGAAAAAAACATCCGGCAGCGGGATCTCGGAAGGACTCCGCCTGAAAAACGAGGCGCGAGGGGGGAATGAACGGCGCTTCCCACCGTAAAGGGTCGAGCGCTGGGCAATGGGAAGGCTCTCATTGCGGATGGGACCGTAACACTGTAAAAAGCACCTTACTTGAATGCCTGGCCGGGGGGGAGAAGAAATTTCAAAGCGCCGTTAACGACCGTCCTCTCTAAGGTAAGAGAAAGGTGCTGGCCAACAAACAGGAGGGTTGTCAGCTCGCATAAGCCGAGAAGACCGGCGCTACTGAGGGTCGTTGGGAGGGACATTGAGGGGAAAGTCGGTTTCAGCGCGAAGCAGTACAGAAGGGCAATGGATGCCGGGAGGGAATGCCCGCAAGTGGGATGGTCATGGAATCAAACCAAAGGACGCGAAGTGGGAAAACCATCGAAGGCAGCCTCCCTGCCTGCCGTGGGGGAAAATAGAAAGGGTCTAACGAATCAAACAAAAAAACAACTGATTAGGAGGAAAAGAGAGTAGGCCTAAGAAAATGTTCCCACACTTCCTAAAGGGAGTTAAGGAGAAGGCGAACAAAACTGGCTTACATCTCCTGCAGAATGGACTTAAAAAAGGGGGGGCGGCAGCCCGGCAGAGCTGAACTGAAGGTCGGCGAGCGCGCTTGAACTCATTGCACCGAACGCCCTCACAGGAAGATTATCGTGTGAAAAGAGAAAAATCGGTGCCGCATTGCGGAAGATTAAAAGCCAAACGGTAAACGAAGTTGAACTGATGCACACCACCAAGGGGGGGCAGGGGGACATAACAGTTAAATGCCAGACACAAAAATCGGGCCTACCATCCCTTGAAGACGCCCCAGTTAACGTCGTGGACTAGCCCAGCCATCCGCCGGGACCTCAGAGGGGTGGTACAGCTAGCGGGGGGGAAGTTCGTGTACCCGCAGCGAAGGGCGCGGCGCCCGCTTAAGATGGGAGGGGGGGGCGCGCGGCAGCAAACAGTAAGCGCCACCTGCAGGACAGCGCTCGTTGAACTCACCGGCCGAAACCAGAGCCGAGGCAGCCGCCTCAATCGCGTCAAGAGAGTGACAGGGGTTGCTGCGTCTCGGGATGGGAAGGGCAATGTGTGGCTGGCCTGGGGGAGAAACTGAAAAAAAAAAGGAGCTCGGGACGTTAGAGTTGACTCGTCGACACGGAAAAATGCGCAAGCGGAAAACAATTGCCGGCGGGGTTTCCTGGTACACCGGAAAAGATCGATGTTTGGGAAAAAAGTGGTGTTGTTCGAGGCAGGCTAAATGGCTGTACGAGGAAGACAATAAAAAACCGATTTCAAAGGGGTAGTGGAATGCTCGCGAATTAGGCGGAGTTGCTAAAAGGGCAAGTGTGAGGAGCGCCCGACAATAGCAAGGCGAGCGGAAGGGGCCGAAAAGGGACAAGAAAGGAAAATGCGACGGTGCAATTCATCAACATAGAGAACCGGGGGGAACTACAGACTCAAAACAGCTCATGCGGACTTGACCCGAGAAAAAGCGTCGCGAATGCCACACCACTTACTGTCATAAACGAAGAGCACAAAGGAAAGGGCACACTGCGGAGCTGAGGTTCTGCGAGCTGGGGGAGAAACTAAAGCCATGCTATTAAAAAAGAAGGTGATCCACGACATTAGGGGCTGTGGAGACACAGGGGGGGAAAGGAGGGAAGGGGGGCGTCGATGCAGGATGAGAGAGTTCGCGCTGACGGAAAGATAGGGGGCAGATCGGACAAGCTGCAGAGGGGGAGACGGGGCGAATGACGCGCGTGGACCGGAGGACCACGAAGAAAAATACAGCATGACTTGTTAAAGGGTGGCTGGCCGGGGGAGAGGCGCCATATCATTGATCGGAATACAGCACCGCAGGCAATTTTTCAGGGGGAAAAGGAAAAAGCACCGCCAGTGTCCTGCTGACATAAGGCATGTCGGAGAAGGCTCTATTGCAGTGGCTCTTGGGGTGCCCGAGTGAAAAAAAAGTGGTCGTAACTCGAGCTTGGGTGGGAACGGGAGAAACTGACCCTAAAGAGGGGGGAGAAATGATCCATGCGCTCAACGCGACTACCCTCGGGAACGAAGCTGAAGGAATCTTCGCGCGATGATCCTTCAGCTGGCCCAGAGTGGTTTGGGACGAACAAAGGATTACGCACGGGGGTGAAGGAGGGGAGAAAAAGCTCGGACGACATCTCCATCGGAAAGGGGGCAAACGCCCAATTACTCGGCTACCAAATGGAACGCCGCCGTAGTTAAGAGGAGTTTGAAGATGCAAACGTATAAAGCCAGCAAAAAAAGAGGTCCATTAAAAAGCGTGCCGAATTGCTGAAAAAGCTCAACTATCGCGCACCAGCCCGACGACACAGTCTGCGGCACGACCCACAGCATCATCAGCTCCAAGATGAAAAAAGCGTCTAAACACGGGAGGGAAAAGGACAGTTGAGGCGAGGGAAACTACAAAGGTTCCAGGAAAGCAGCGGAACGGGACGACGCCCGTTCCGATAAAAGGCTCGCTAAGGTACGACGGGGAAAAAAAGCTTAAATTTCAGCGCCACGGCGAAAGTGGAACGCGGTCCCGAGTGCATGGTCCCCGGGAACAATTAAATTAAGCGCGCCCGGGAGAATGACGCCTGAACAAAAAACCAAAACGCTGCCGGGGTGTTCGGAGATCAGGAAGAGAGGGAAGAGTCGGCCTTTGCGAGTAAAGGCAAAAGGGCCGGTTGGGGGTGCTTTTGTTGGGGGAAAGGGGAGGCACGGTGCCGCTCCCTCGTGCCGGGATTAAAGTCACCGTGTGCCGGCGGTCCGGAGTACAAGTAGGAGCCAGACTCGGGGGGGGAAAAACATGCCGAACGTGAACAAAACCGCGGGGGGGGTGGTGGGGGGGGGGGGGTGGGGGGGTTGTTGGGGGGGGGGGGGGGGGGGGGGGGGGGGGGGGTGCAACTTTCCCTGACGAGTCGTCAGGCTCGAACCGGCCGGTCTTGAGATGGTGGCTGGCTTCAACTAAAAGAGGACCATGTTAAAAAGGAGGGGGGTGGGTTGGCGCGAATAAGACAGCAGGTCGTTTCCTTTTATACCGCTCAGAAAGCGGGAATCGGACGGGGGAGTATCTTGTCAGGGGCTATGGCTGAAAAAAACCAGGGAAAATAGAGCTGTCACAAGCCTTGATGAGAAATTGAGTGAGGACGGGAGTGAGGTAGCGCCGGTGATCCTGCATCGCACGAACGCGAGGGGGAGTATTAACGGGGAGGAGGGGGTGTCGATCAGGAGATCATCCGCTCGAACAGATCACCCGATCAACACCCTAAAGAGGGGAGGGGGCATTATATCCGCAGAAGCACCCGTCAAGAAAAGAAAAAACAGGGATTGAGCCCCCCGAAGGGACGGTAGCTTTAAAAAAGGATAGGGGGCTGGCGAAGACGTTCGACGACATGCGCACGCCGCGCCGAACTGGAATCAAGGCGGCCTCGGAGCCACTCAAGGTCAGCGGAAAAAGGAAAGGAAAAAAAATAACCAGCTCGCGCCTCCCATTC
>Ga0179593_1607405_pt1 | contig 10227 bp, 10 predicted proteins | sample CZODoug2_1_08_16_FD_185931 | JGI IMG/M metagenome (GOLD analysis project Ga0179593, IMG submission 185931) | Vadose zone soil fungal communities from Angelo Coast Range Reserve, California, USA - CZODoug2_1_08_16fungal (PacBio error correction) | ecosystem: Environmental > Terrestrial > Soil >...
CGAATCTCGCCAAATGGACCACCGGGAGTTAGTGGAGAAGGAAAACCTGAAGCCGCGAATGGGCGAGGAAAAAAACTTGGAGGAAAATCGGACACGCTACTTCTTGCAGGCTGTCTCCAAAAAGTCACGTGCCGTTCAAAGGAGAGTTGAAGTATGTTCCTTGATAATGAAAAAAGGGGAACGGGGTTGGGGGGGCAAAATGAGCTGGGTCGACGCAGGGGGAAATTCGGATGAGATTATAAATATTTCGAATTTTGACAGACGGGAGCGTTGAAAAAAGCCGCAAAAGGCGCAAACCGTTGGCAAGATGAAGAAAGAGGGGGGTGAGAAAGACTAGGTGACTTGGTCCCCACCAAAAGCGGGAGAATTGGGGACTTTGCTTAAAGAAGTTTGAAGGGGGGAAAAAACTCGAGCGTATAGCCTCATTGACCAATTGGGAGACGTTGTAAACCTATGCTAAAAAAAACTAGGAAAAGCCCCGTTGTAGAGGGGCAACCACAAAAAACACCTTGAAATTTTTTAACCAAAGGGGGAAAAAAGGAAAAGGGCGTGGTCGAAGGGGGTTTTTACGCTCGAATAGGGAGGGAAACTGAATTGGTTTAGACTTGATGCCGCAGTGACGGATCGCTCCGTTTCCAAACTTATCCTGCTGGGTTTTGGAAAAAAAAGGACTTGGAAAAAAGAAGGCATCATTCGGAAATTCTGCCTGGGGGTAAGGACTCCTGAGGGAGAGTCTGTAGAGTGATCTTTGTTTATCCGTACCTCGACGATAAAATTGGGTTATTTCTTCGGTGAGAAGGAAAGACCGGTTAAAGACTGCAAAAGGGGTCTCTAAGAGATTCTGGAAATCAAAGGCAAAAGAAAATCGGGACGTTTGTCGAAATCCGCCAGCGGAGGGAGGGTCTCAGGGGCTCTCCTTTCGGAAGGGATAAAGGGGGAGGGGGGGGCTGCAGGGGGAATTGAAAAAAGGGACACAGTTCGAGCCGGATAAGCACGGATAACAACTTAAATCCTGTCACTTCAACGAAAGGTCAGGGAAGGAAAGAGGGAAAGAACCTCGGAGAGATCTTTAGAAGCGACTAAGGAAAAATGGGGGGAAAAACCGCGCCTTGACGAGGCCGCGCTTTTTGGCACGACCTAATTACTTGAGAAACGGACATGCCAAATCTCAAAGAAACAACAAAAAAAACAGAGATTTTTCAAGAGCGTCGGCAAAATCAAGAAGGCAGAATTCTGGACCCGTAAGAAACAAAGGCGACTCTGAAGGACAGGAAAAAGTTGGATACCGGGGGGACGCATCGAACCGCTCGAGAAAAGGGGCTGGAGGGGAGAAAAAGAAGGCCTCAGCCGATAGTTGGTCCGTTGAGCGACAGGATTTAGACTTCGACGCGGTATCCCGAGTGGGCGTCGGAAAAAGAAGAAGGCGTATTCGGAATTCGTCAGTGACAGCGAAAGGAGCTTAAGACGCTCTTGGCGGAACTTTCGCCACAAGTCCTCACGAATCCGAAACTTAGGGGCCGGATTGCGAGATTAGACCAAAAAAAAGGGAAAAAGGGAAAAAGGGTCAAACTGGGGGTTTTTTCTTTCATCAGCTCGGACTGGAAACCGGTCAGACACTTTTAGTGATGGACGGATAAGAGAAGCAATAAGGAGAACCTGAGAAGCCCCAATAACATTCTTCGAGTGACGCGAGCTATTCACCGGGCACCGCAATTGTTGAGGGATGGAAACGAGAGGGGGGGGCGTCTGAAGAGAGTGGGCAAGGGGAACTCTATTTAGCGTAAACGCGGGGGAGAAAAGGCTGTAAACCAAACTGGAAGCACCTGTCCCAGGTGGGCCCTCTCACAATGGGTCTATGAGTGGCAGCATAGGGTTTATGGGAAAAACATAAAAGGGGTGGGGGTCCAGAGGATGAGAGGAGGATGGGGAAGACATGGCTTCACAGTCCCACCAAGGGTTCCGAAGCAGAACTTTTGGAAAAGTAAATAGGATAAGAGAAGGAAAGACTGGAACTGCGAGCGGAGGGACCACTTTTCAAATGGTCTGGCCGGCGTGAACTAAGCGGGCAAACGAGCCCCAGAGGGATCACGGGGCCAATCCTGACTCCAAAAGGGGCGTTCAGGAAAAAGCTCAACCATCGGATTGCCAAACCACGAACCGCAAAAACAATTTCATTAAACAAGGCTGCATAAGTAGAGGTAACACGTGACACGTTAAAGGTGGGCCTGGAGGAGAGAGACATACCTGGGAGGCTCTCTCAAAAGGGGGGGGGGGGGGGGGAGCTCGGGGGGCTCTCTCATTTTCAATATACTTAAAAACTCCGGTGGGTAACGGAGGCTCGCTTGGATCTCTCTAAAGAGAAAAGAGAGAAGGAGAGCCTCTTGACCCACAGTTTTCTTCAACGGGATGGGGAAACACAAAGGCCAAGGAAAGAGGTCCCCTTGAGAGGACGCCCCGGTAAAAGGGTCGAGCTCCGTCTGGGGAATTCCCAAAAAATTAAGCGTCAAGAGTCAAAAGGGGGAATAATGAAAGTGGGTGCGTTCTTTTTTTTGGTCCGGAGGTGGGGTTCTGGTAAACCTTTTGGAGTCAGGGAATGGGATAAAGAGGGGCTATTTTGAAAGCATGGGACGCCTCAGACCCCTTCGACAGGCAGGAAAGAGAGGAAGGAGGCATGTTGGGAAAAAAGAAAAGCCGGAGCCGAAAATTGGGGGACTGTAGCAGTAAATGGGTTAAGGACAGGACGGGATCAGGAAAAGAATGGGGGGGGTGGAAACTTAACTGTATTCAAAAAAAAGGGGATCAGCAAAACTTGGCGGGGGGGGGGGGGGGGGGTGGGGGGGGGGGGGGGGGGGGGGGGGGGGGGGGGGGGGGGGGGGGGGGGGGGGGGGGGGGGGGGGGGGGGGGGGATACAAGCGCCAACACCGTTGATGAGCCACCTGTGACATGAATATTTTGGGTAGAAAAGGCGTGCGTCAAAGCGTTTGCAGACCAAAAAAAAAGGGGAAGGGGTCAGGAACATCTTTGACCAGAAAAGGGGGAGGAAAGGTTGAAGTCAAAGAAAATTTTTCCATAACTCTGTCTTGCAGGTTTTCCTGCGATGGTGAATTCTGAATGAGCGTCAATCGGCGAACTGCTCGGGGGTCCTTGAACGCCTCGGCGGGAAAGGGATAGGGGATAAGAAAAAGAGGGGACGAATGGTTGTCTGACATGACGTTTTAAGGTTCGAGATCCGCCAGTGTACCTCTGCACGCCGGTTCTCAAGACTAAGAGATTCTGTAAAGATCTCAAATGAAGAAGATCGTGTGTACTGGGTCAAGGGACAAAAGGGTTGGGAAGGGGGTGGTCTCCAAAGAGGGAAGGGGCTCGTAGGGTACGTTCCTCTACAAAAAAATGCGGCTGGGAATGGGGTAAGCGGATCCTGTCGCGCCAGGGCCGCGCGGCAAGACCCTTCGGAGACAGGAGAGAAAAGACCCTTATATTGTAAGGAGGAAAAGGGGGGGAGAAATCGAAAACCAAGGGTCTCGAGCCGCGCGACTCACCGGTATAACGTTGGGGGTGTGGGGGGGCCGGAAATGCACGCAGCTTTGGTCGTCAGAGAAAATCGGGATTGAGTTTGTCGGACTCGTAGGACCAAAATGGACTACTCTAAAAAAAAGGAAAAGAGAGAGTTGTCTGCGTCCGTTAAAATCAAGAAGGAAATGGGGTACCGGACGACCAAATCGGTCAGGCCTGGGGGTACAAGGCGGCGCGTTTACCATCAAAAAAAAGGTCGAAAAAAAGAACTATACAAAGGCGGTCTGAAGTAAGAGAAACCTCCTGCAGAATTTGGACGGGGGTAAAAAATAAAGACGGGGTGTAGGAAGGAGAGGCGGTTGGAGAGATGGCAAAGAGACTTACTGCCGCTTGTCATGCAGCAGGCAGCGGTAGAGATTGTCCGAAGGGGCAGGGGAGGGGTGTGAAAACTACTAAAACGCGGGAGGAAGGAAGGAAAAAGTCAGAAATCTTCCGCTTACGGGGGGGCGCGAGTCCATAAGCTCTTAGTCTTGAAGACCCGGATAAAAAGAGGTTCAACAGGCGGATTGCAAGAGAGAGAACGGAAAGGAAAGAAAAAACAATTTGAGAGCGTATGTACGGATAAAGATCCAGAGGAAAAGGAAAAAATCCAACAGGGTCAAAAAAGCAGCACTGCCGATTGACGCTAATGCAACGCGCAGAAACACGCCCTAGGGAACAAGAGCGTAGAACCTGGTCAAAATCTTGGCAAGAAACGGAAAAGGGGCGAGCGTAAAACGCTTTTTCTACGCACGAAATAATTAAAAAAAGTTAACAACTCTCCTAAAGGTCCGCGCCTTGCCTCAGGGCGGTGGGGAGTGTAATAATCGGTTAGAACAAAAATTCATGTGAAGAGGAAGGAAAAAGGGAGAAGGGGAGGAAATTACTGCTACAAAAAACCAAAAGGGGAAATGCAGCAGGGGGGCTGGGTTGGCCAAGGTCAAGACTCCCTGCGTCGCAGGAACATCGTTACTAAAGTGCGAGGGAGGGAGGCCTTTCTTCTTCGGTGAACGCAAACGAAGCGGGAAAGGGGTCCAATAACTCCACTGACGCGTCATACGCCCAGGACAACATCGGATGTGAACCCACCAAAAAAACAAACACCAAAAAAGCAACGGGGAAGAATCAAGGCTGACATCAACGAGCGTAACGCTTTAGAAACTTTAAGGGGGGGTGAGACAGCAATCCGACATACCGGTGCCTGCCTCTCAATGGGAAATTGGATGAACGAGCAGTTTTCGGAGAATGGGGGGAGAAAACCAGGGGTTTCGCGCGGGAAGGAACACAACCCAACGGGGAGGAGGAGTAAAAAGAATGATCGAATCGGAGACCTCTCCGACCCACTTATGTGAATCAGAAAAAACGCGCAGGAAGAAAGGGGGCTATTCCCATGGACGCGAAAAGGGTCTCTCTCCGTAAGCTGTCTCCCTAAGGAACAGGCCGTTCACAGGGGACGAGGGATGGGGGTCAAGCCTTGATATTATAGGAAGGAAAGTGTTTGAAAGAGAAGGTGTAAAGGGCGTTATTGAAAAAAAATTCCGGGGGAGTGAAGAGAGGTTGGCACTTATGAAGTGACTCCGCAGACCCGGCCGCCAGCCGGCAGGGCACTGATGCAGTCAAGATTCAGGCTATGGGGGAAAAGAAAACTCAAAGCTTCTCGGAACCGTGGGGGGGGGAAAGGGGGAAGATACATGAGAAAAAAGTAAAGGGGCTCGCTATAGCCTCATAAATGCCAAAAAATGAAGGGGGTTAGAAATGTATAGGTCAGAGGACGGGGAAGGGCGAGGGGGAAAGGAAACACCGTTTAAGATTTAAAAAAGGAAATCTCATTTTTGGGCGGGGGGCCGCCCTTTCGTGTCTCGGGGGAAACAGAGTCGCCCGTGCCGGGCAGCAGTTGGGGGCAAAAAAAGATGCCAAAAAGAAAAAAGTTCAAATCCGTACTCTGCTGCGGGGGGGTTCCTGCGCGTTGGGGAATTCTTGAACGCAGAACCGAGGCTGCCGGGGGGAGAGTTCGGGAAGAAGGGGGGGGGGGACGATAGATCGTTGTTATCAAAAAGACCATCGAGGAAGTTGAAGGGGATGTTTCCGTCGAGCTGAGGGGGGAAAGATCCGACTACGGGCCGGCTCACTTGCCGGTGTTCAAAAAAAGATAAGAGGGGCGTAAATAACAGCAGAGAGCGTTTGATGGGATTGGGGGGAGGAGGGGGGAAACTTGGACGTAGTTCCCCCATCGGAATTGCGCGGTCTTCGACGAACAGATACGCTGCACTTTTTTGCATCAGGCGAAAGATCACAAAAAAAGGAAAAAAGGATAAAGGGACGAGTCGAAGGAGACCTTGTCGAAAATAACAACTTCTATGGGAAGGAGGCAGGCTGGGTGCGAAAGTATCGCCCGCCTCTCAGGTTTACTCGACTCGGGCACGGGTGGGGGGGGGTAAAAAAGCGCGGGAAAAGGCCGCCGTTTGAGGCACGGTACCCAAAAAGAATTCGGGGAATTCAGGGGATTACGGAAAAAAAAAATCATCTAACAACACACAGGAGGAAAAGAAAAGCGTTTGGCCAGGCGGACCGGTCAAACCAATAATTCCTAGAGGAGACCCGAGGGGGGGCGGCCTCTTCACGCGCGTGTGCCAGAAACATGGGAAACGGGGGGGGGAGAAAAAAAATAACGGAATCCAACTAGTCGGGCGAGTCGCACCCAGCCCCCTCCGGGGACCCATATAGTGGTCGTTGGCGACGGATGTTTAAGAAAGGTCCGCGCGCGCTGAAAGGGGAGCAAAGGGATCTCGCCAATGTACCATGCGCCAGCAGGAAGAACTGTAATTTCGAAGTGAACAAGTGCCGATGGAGACCAACGACACTCTGGGAGGACTTGGGCATCCAGGACGTTCCTCTGAATGCCGCGAGGTCCGAAGAGTCAAGTGTTTTGTGGGGGAGAAGAGGGGGAAGAGTGTCAACGCTCAAAACCGGGTAGAAAAAACAAAGCTCTAACGGAAACATCCCTGAGACAGTTTGATCCCTGAGGCGATCCAGGACACGAACCGTATCAACGGGGCGTTCAGAAACCAAGCATGAAGGAAGGGAACAAGAAGAAAAAAAAACGAGCAAACCTCAGGAATTACGGAGGAAACCGGGAGCGCAGAGTACACTGGCATGGGGAACCAACTATGGTAACGGCACGGACGATGACGATTCAGGGAGAGAAAAAGGTCTTAATCCCAAAACGATCCCTGGGGAAAAGGGAGGGGAAACTGGAAAGAAAATTTCATCAGGGTGGTGGAGCAACAGACCCTATCGTTAGAAAAGGACAAAGGTGGGGGAATACTATCCGCGCCAGGAAACGAAGGACCCCCCACCTTCGAGGGAGGTCGGTGGAATCAGCATCCTTACGAAGAAGGGGGAAAGCTGAAAACGTCCTGTCCCGGGGTAATGTGAGGGGAGGGGAAAAAAAAATAGACCCTCCTGTCCTTCCACTCGAACAAGGTCGAAATAGCCCAGAATCGGGGAAACAAACAGGAAAAGGTCAACGACCTTTAGGATCAAGGGAACTATAGAAGTTGCTTCACTTTATTTGGGACAGCCTGAAGACGGAAGCTCGACAAACGGTATGATGAGCTCAATGAAGAGGGCGGCTCGCTAAGGTCGGAGGAAAGAGGTAACAAAACCTTTGTTTAAAAGGGCCGATTCGATGAGTCTCAAAACAAGAGAAGGGAGAATAGAGATCGAATCGCCTAAGAAAAGCTGAAGAGTTGAATCCTAAGGAGCGAGGGGAAACCGGGGAGATGCGATCCCATATCTAGCCCGGTATGTCGAGCTACCTGAAGGCGAAAAGTGAAAAAAGCTGTTAAGACGTTGAAGTGATGGTCAAAAACAGTGGGTCTTTGTCTTTTCATGTTTGGCAATCCGGTGGAGCTGGGCAAGGTCCGTTGGGCGTTTATTGGGGGTTGCTGGGGAAGGAGTAGAGCGTGCATCCGCATACCCCTGCAAAAGTCGCTTCATGGAAAAAATGTGTCCTGCGCGTCCGGGATATAAATTGTGACGTGCCCCACCAGAATCTGCTCGGGAACCGGGGGGGGGTGGTAGGGGGAAGGAATTGGTAGCCTCATATGAAACCAAACAGGAAAGGGTGTGGGGTTACGTCCACCAACCCGAGTCCCACCGAACTGCAAGAGGGAGAGAAAAAGGGGTTGGGAAAGGGGAGAAAAGTTTTGGGGGAGGGGTAAGACATTTCGTGCGTCAAGAAAAGAGGGGGGAAAGGGGGATGGAACCGGCACGAACATCTTGGGTGAAACCATACTTGAGCCCAGGTGGGACTACCCGGTTCCATCCGAGGGAAGGACCTGGGGAAAGGTCGGGGGAAAGTCGCAATCAGGTCAGAATTCTGGAAGTTTAATGGAGAAAGGGTGGTGCGTAGGTTATCTGTTAGACGACCATCGCCGATAAAATTGTTGTTTTGTCGAGCTGATGAATAATCAGAAAAAAAGAAGGGACTCAAAGACGAGATTCGGGGGGGGTGGAAATCGAGAAAAAAAGTTATTAATGTTTGCGACAGTTCCAACGACCAGCGTTGGGTTAGGGGGGTCACAAACGGCACTTTCCGGGACACGTAGAAGAATTCAAGAATACCTGCGGCGGCATGTTACATCGAGGCGATCCTGGGGAAAAGCAGGGGAAAAACTCGACTAAATCACTGTCGCTGACAAACGAAAACTTATATGCAAACGGGGGCAGGCGAAATCGGGAACCCTCCTCGTTTGACTAGGGGGAGGGAAACTTCCGGGAGTTTTAAACGCAAGCCTGAAGAAGGCCACCGAGTTGTGGTCGGAATGTACCAAGAATGACGGAGAAGTGGAGGAAAAGGGGCAAACCAAATCTCTCTCAAACAATGAAGGGGATAGTTGCATCGTCCGGGCAAACTCAGAAGCCGAAAAGGTACCGTGCGACAGCGGCGGGACTCTCAAAGGCGCGTGTGGACAAGACAGGAGGAGGAGGGAAAACGTCAACCAAACGAGAAAAGAAACAGGTTACGGAGGGGAAGCACAGGAAATTGTCTTTTAATCGACAGGTTAAGACGTGTCGAGCCGGCGGGTCTGCAATAGGTCGTCCTCCTTGTAAAAATGCAAAGTATCGAGGGGAGGGGAAGTTAAGGGGAGCAAGTGCGCGTTGGGAGGAAAAATAAAGAGAGAACGGGTCGCCAACAAGTGTTCAACGGGGCAAATCTTAAGGCCGCCGATTAAAGGGAGGAAGAAACGGCGTGCAGGGAAAAAGGAAGGGTTGAGAAAGCTCGAAACAGAAGAACAACCAGGAATAGGAGATGAGATCGATTACGCCACGACGAAAAGGAACGGAGGGAAAAAACCGCAGTAGGAGACTGGAATATTCAGAATTCACGCGCAGGAAAAAACGCCAAAGGGGTAGGACAACCAGGGGGGTCATCAGTCTGGAAGGTCAAGGTCGAACGAGTCGAGCGTAAACAAAGACTTTCCGACGCTTTCGGACAAAAAAAAGCAAAGGGCAAACTCTCCTCAAGTCTGCGCGTTGCAAAGTTCGGGTATTAAGAATGAGGTTAAAAAAAACATTCATTTGGGGGGGAAAAAAAAAAGATCCGTCGAGGAGGGAACTAAGAATACAAGTCCCACCGTAAGGGGGGACACAACGCCTGGGTGGGGACCAAGTCAAAGCTACCGGTAATGGGCCAAGAGGTTGGACTCAGGGGCGGCAGGGGACGGGGGGGCGTGAAACTCTCTAATAAACAAATATAAAATGCCCAGAAACTAACAACGAACAATAACGCACGATGAAACATCGGATTGACAAAGGAAAAAACCTGGTCATTTCGCTTAAGACACTGGACTATCGTAAAAAAGTTACGGGAAAGGGGGTTAGAAAGACTTAGCCTCGAAGAACGGCTGCAGCCCGTCTCATTGGGATGCAGGCGCGGATCATGCTCAAGGTTGGCGGGATTCAAAAAAAAAAAAAATGGGTAAGAAAGGGGAAAAATTATTCGCTATTCCTTCTAAGATCAAACAAAAACCAGGGGACAAGTCGGAATCGTCGATCATTGCCCCCCGGCGTTAGGGACCCAGAGTACACTCAACTCAAGCAGCCGACTGCGAGAAAAGAAAAGTTAGGAGGAGAAGGGCTGAGGCTAAAAAAAGTACTTGCCGTCACGTGGGGGGAGCGTTTAAGTAGGGGGGGGAGAAGGGCCTAATGAATAAGTTGCTTTTTTTGTTTGGCAAGAGGCTGGGGGGGCGGTATTGACGCCTTCGGGTGGAGGATGGGGAAGGATAAGGGGCTAGTTTTGCTGAAGAGAGGGGGGGCACCGACCAAAACTTCTCCAGCCAGTCGCAATAGACTGCAGTCAAGCTGGCCCCGCGTAAGGGGGATTGGGGCCCCCCCTCCCAACTGCTCAAAAGGGGGGATCAAATACCTGCGTCGGGATGCATCAGTGCCCCAAAAATGAGTGTTGTGGCTTGTAACGAAAAAGAGAAAGTAAGAGGGAACATCTTCAGACCCTTGGGTGGTAGATTTCCAAAGGGGGGGTTGAGGGATTGAAGATTTCTTCAGGACGAAAGCGTTGTGAGCTCTCAAGAGTAAAAACTGTTGGGACAAAAGGGAAGGCAAAAAAAAAAGGTGACTATCTCTCCCGGAAATCCAGGGAGAATTTTGGGGAGT
>Ga0179593_1681267_pt1 | contig 10227 bp, 18 predicted proteins | sample CZODoug2_1_08_16_FD_185931 | JGI IMG/M metagenome (GOLD analysis project Ga0179593, IMG submission 185931) | Vadose zone soil fungal communities from Angelo Coast Range Reserve, California, USA - CZODoug2_1_08_16fungal (PacBio error correction) | ecosystem: Environmental > Terrestrial > Soil >...
AGGGGGCGCGCGCCCATATCACTTTTATTCTGGCAGGAAGGGGGAAAGGAAGGAAAGGGCACTTGGCCGAGTCCCAGTCATTCACTTCTTGTTGGGGAAGGGGGGAAAAAAGAGAGGTCCCCTTGTCTTCATAGTATTCGAAAAGGGGGGGAAGGGGGGAAAGAGGTTTGTCGCCGTTTCCTATCATCTCTTAGAGGAGGGAGGAGGAGAGAAGGGTCAGTAAACTTCGGGCACCCAAGAAAAAAAGAAAAGAAGCGGCGCTTTCCAACCACTCTCCCTTCTGAAGAGGGAAAAGCTCTTCATTCTATTTGAATCTTTTGGGAAAGAAAAAAGCTCTCCGCTTGTCTCATCGTATGCCTCGATGTAAAAGAGAGAAAGGGAGAAGGGAGGGTGAACGACCACTGCGCCAAGGGGGGGGAAATGGAGGGGACAGCATTCTTTGTATCGAAAAAGGGAAGGGGAACACGGTCAATGTGGAAGCACCGGGGGAGTAAAGCTTTCCCATGTACAGCCTATCTCCGAGGGGAGAAAGAAAGGAAAAAAACGAGGCTAGATATTGGGATTGGAAAGGAGGGTATGAAAGATCGACGGCCCGTCCTCCCATCCATCGCCCATTCCGGGGGGGGGGGGGAAAAAGGAGGGAGAAGACGAGTGGCGTGTTCTAAGGTGGGAAGCGAAAGAGAGTCCCTGGATGAGGGGAGGGGAAAAGATCCCGCGACATTTTGCTGATCAGGGGGGGAAAAGGGATGTGCCGCTGCCCCTTTTATCGCAGGGAAAAAGAAAGGAGAGAAAAAAGAGATTCATTTCCTTATCGTTGGAGGGAAGAGAAGGGTCTGCTTTTCTTCTCTTTCCAACACACCGGATGGGGAGGTGAGGGCCGAGCGCTCGAAAACAAGGAGGAAGGGAGGAAAAAGGGGAGTGCTTATACTACTATTCCGAAAAAAGGGGGGGGAAGGAGCTCTGTTTCATCAAACTGCTGAGAAGAAGGGAGAAAGAGGAAGAGAGAGAAGCAAATGTTTTTTCTTTTCACCTCGTAAGGGAGGGAAAGGGGGCGCACCCTCACTGATTAATGGGAGGGGAAAGAAGGGGGGGTGTCTATTCCCAACCGATCCCTTAAAAAGGGAAGAGGGAAAGGGAAGGAGAAGAACCGGCTTTTGCATTCTCTAGGTCCACCAAGAGGAGGGAAGAAGAAAGAGAAATCACTACTTCTACTCTTTCCCCACGCTTAAAAAAAAAAGAGGGGGGGAGAGGAACCATCAAAAGACGGGAAAAAGAGAGGGGGTGAGGCTCTGGGCGCAATTTCCCTACTTGTTCCAGAGAAAGGGGGGAAAAAAAGGGGAGGAGAGGAATCTTTTCTTTTATCTCATCTGAGGGGAGAAGAGTATAAGAAAGCGGTACGAAATCTAATCATCTCGCCCGACTAAAAGGAAAGGGAGGAAAAAGAACGAAGGGAGCTCGTCCCTTGACCGGAGGGAGGGGGGAAAAAGAGTACGGAGCCCCTTCCAAGGGGGGAGGGGGAAAGGGGGTTGGGCTGGTCCTGTTAGTAAGAGGGAAGGGAGTGAAGAAATGTTTCTGCTCTTCATACCCCTCCTAAAAAAAGAAAAAAGAAAAAGGAGGAAGTGCCTACACATTTCGAAAAATCAAAAAAAAAAGTCTATGCATATTGTAGAAGGGGAAAAGAAGGGAAGCGGCTAGTTTGGCAAAAGGGGGGGGGGAAGAAGAGCTTGCATGCTTTAACTTTCTTGTCTTTCGAGTCGGGGGAGAGAGAGGAAGGGAATCTTTGTAATTCGCGAAAAGAGGAAGAGACCTTCTCCAGTTTTCCTCCTCCTGAAGGAGGAGGAAGGGGGAAGAGAGAAGGGGAAGGTTTCGCGTCCGATCGGGGAAAGGGGGAAGGGAAGAGTTAAAAGAGGTTCCTCGACAAATCCCATCTCTTCATGTGTTCAATCGAAAGAGGGGGAAAAAAGAGGGATAGAAGATCAAGATCAAGCTGCGATGTCTTTTCAAAAAAAAGGAAAGGGAAACCCGAGAGGGGGGAAGGGAAAAGAAGGGGAGAACACAAACTCGCTCTTTTCCGAAAAGGCATCTCTCCTCTCTCCCCCCCCCCCCCCTTCTTCTTCGGAAAGAGGAAAGGGAACAAAAGAGGGGGGGGGGGGTGGTTCGCTCTTTCCCTCGAGGTATTGAGAGTGGGGGAGAGAGACATCTTGATCTTGAGCTTGATCTGCATCCGTGGGAGGGGGGGGAAAAAAAGGGGGAGGAAAGGAAAGAGAGGGGATTTGTTCGAGGGGGTCACGAGGGGGAGGAGGAGACAAAGTGGACCCCTATTCTGCAGCTGAAATACTGGGGGGGAAGGGGGGAAGGAAAAAAAAGGAGGAAAGAGAAGGCTCGGATATTCAGAGGGGAAGGACGAAAGCTCGACCACCAGAGAAAGAGGAAAAGAGAAAGGGGAGGGAAGGAAAAGGAGGTATAGAAGGCAATTAGGATGAACTATCCAGTCAAAGGGAAGAGGGAAAAAGATAGGGCCAAGCTAATATTTTCCTCTCAGTAGTTATAACTGGGGGAGGGAAAAGGGGAGGAGGGGGGAGGGGGTTCTGCTCTATTCAACAATGTCTATCTAAAAAGAAGGATAGGAGGGAAAAAAATTCCCTCCTCTTCCTTTCAACCACCTTCGGCAGTTGCTCCTTAAAGATGAAAGGGGGAGAGAAGAGGAGGAGGCCTCTCTGGTTATTGGATTCACTCAGGGGGGGGGGGGGGGGGAGGAGGGAGAGAGTTCGATTTCGTACCTCTTTCTAGAAGAAAGGGGGAAGGAAGAAGGAATCCTTGATCGAAAGGAAGAAGGGGGGGGGGTAAAGTCGCTGGAACAATTCTTCAATTTCTCAGAGGGAAGAAAAAGAGGGAAGTGGAGGGAGTTCTCTAAGCCTCTTTAAGGTTGGTGAAAAGGAGGGGGGGGGGGAGGGGTAGGAAGGAGTGATTGTTGCTATTTCATGCCAACGGAAGAGGGGGGGGAGAAAAAGGTTTCTAGCCTTTAGGCGAGGGGAGGGGGGGAAAGGGGGAAAAGGAAATGGATCGGTTGGGCATATACCCTTCGGGACCTACATTAAGTGGGGAAAAGGGGAGGGGGGGGGAAAGGGCACTAGTGTCCAGACAAACAGGGGCTTCTCTCTCTTCATCCTTAATCTTCAGGAAAGAAGGAGGGGGAGAAGAAAAAAAGGAAGGGGCGTAATCCTCTCCAAATTTGGGGAGGAAAGGGAAGCAAAGGAGAGACTGCGCATGTTGTTGTCGCGCTCGCAAAGAAAGAGAAAGGAAGAAGAAGCAAACGGCTCTGTGCAGGAGAGAGAAGGGGGAAAGAGAGGATGTTTTTGTAAAAATCCCTCGAGAAGGTGGGGAGAGGGGGGGAAGAAGTCAGCAGCCCTTTTGAAAAAGAGGGAAAAAGAAAGAGCACGGAAGGGTCACCCTCATGATATTTCCACCTCCATCAGGGAAAAAGAAGGGGGAAAAAAGGGGGGAAGAGGGAGAAAAAAACACGCCACTCTGACTTCGAAGAAGGGGAAGTTCCTTTTAACAACACCCATTTAAGGGGAAAAAAGGACAGGGGAGGGGAAGGACCTGCTCCTTCTGCCGGAAAAAAGAGAGACCTCGTTTGTTTCTGGCCGGTCACCGGGGGGGGGGAAGAAGAAAAGGGGGAAAGGGAAGGGGACGCACACCTTTTTTCACTGAAGAAATGGCGCAGCATCTGGGCATAGCGGTTTTCTATCCTCAATAATGCTACGCAAGAAAGAAAGAAAAGAGGGGGGGGAGGGATTGGCCTTTTTTACTTGGAAGGGAGGGGGAAAGAGAGGCCTACGATTCTCAAATCTTATATCTTTCGTTGCACTGAAAGAGAAGGGGAGCGAATCTTTCCTATGTCGAGGGGAAGGGAAGGGGGGAGGAGAGGCTTGGGTGACGTTCATTTACTACCCTTCTCTAATATTGTGTTCTAAGGGAAAGAAGGGAAAGGGGAGAAAAAAAAGATACACCTGCTCACTGGTGGCGCTCGAGCGACAAAGGGGGGAAAGAGGGGGGGGGGAGGAAAAATTCACTCCACACGACGTTCATTACTGGGACTCGCGCACTTGAAGGGAGAAGAAAAAAAGAGGGAGGGGAAAAAAAGGGGGGGGGAAAAAGGGGGGGGGTATACGATCTCTCTCAACACCAACCCCTTCTTATTCTTAACATAGCTTATCTTCTAAAAAAAAAGGGAAGGGGAAAAAAGAGGAAGGAAAGAGTTATGCTCTTCAGACTGGTCACGGGGAAAAGGAAAAAGGAAGGCACTTCGTTTTTTATTTTAATTGTTACTTACCAAAAGGAAAGGGAAAGGGGAGGAAAAGAGGGGGGGAGAGCCACCATTGGGAAGTTGAAGGAGAAGGGGAGAAGAGCAGTAATAGTCGGGTTCTGATTGCCCGTCCCGTAGAAAAAAAAAGGGGGGAAAAGAAAAAAAAGGAAGGATAACCACTCGGGAGGGAGGAAAACCAAAAGAAAAAAAACTGCTCGGCAGTAGAGGGGGGGGAGGGGGAAAAAGGACGCTCTCGCTTTGCGCCATCGTAGGCAGAAAGGGGGGGAAAAAGAGAAACCCTGACAATATTTATGGGGAAAAAGGGAGAGAGTGATTGCGTTTCGCATTCTTGGGATCGAAAAAAAAAGGGAAAGGGAAGTGGCCACCAGGGGCGTCCAAATCGTTAAAGAGGGAAAAAGGGGGGGGAAAAAGGCCCGCACCACACCTCTTCTGAGAGATGGGGGGAAAGAGGGAGATTGAAAAAAAATCGGGGGGGGAGGGGGGAAAAGGAAAAAATCACTATCTCCCATTCCCTTTTTTTTTTTTAAAAGGGGAAAGGAGACGACGAGGGCGTTGGGAGAATCCTCCCTATGAGTCCTGGATTGAGGGGGGGAGGAAAAAAGGGGGGTGAGGAGTCATTTGGTTCAAAGGGAAGGGAGGAGAACACCGTTAATCTCCGGAAAAACTTCAGAAGAGGGGAGGAGGGAAGGAAGGGAGAAAGGGACTTGATCGTTGTATAGTAACCAAGAGGAAGGGTGCTGCTGTCCGCTGCGCGTGCCAACACAAAGAAGGGGGGGAAGAGAAAGCACAAAAACAATTTCGGATCGAGAGGGGGGGATTGCCTTATACTACTATTCTCACCCAATGGGGGGGGGGAGGGGAAAGAGAGGGGGCATCCTGCACGGATAAGAGAGGAAGAAGAAGAAAAGCAAATGTGTGTTTGCACTGTGGGAAGGTTCAAACTGATGGGAAAAAAAAAAAAAAGTGAAAGGGGCGCACCCTCACTTAAAACTTCGGGAAAGAAAGGGATGGGCCCAACCGAATTTACTTTGGGGGGAGGGAAGGGAAGGATAAGAGCGCCTATACTTCTACTAACCTTCTTGTTTCAAAGGGAGAGAGGGAAAAAAAGAAAGAAAGAGGAGCTTTTCCCCACTCTTCACAAAAGAAGGGGGAGAAAAGAAATAAGACTTTTGCCTTGCCTCGGTGTGATGAGAGGAAAGGGGGGGGGGGGGGAAAGGGGGAAAAAAAAACTGTACCACAGGAAGGAAAGGAAGGAGAGCTCTTGTCTTGAGCTCCTTCTCCTTGGAAAGGGAGGGATAAAAAAAGAGGGGAAGAGAGAAAGAAATCCACCGACTTTACACTGAGGAACCAGAAAAAAGAAAGAGGGAAAAGAGAGAAGGAATCACGTCCCTGGACCCTATTCTTCTTTAATCTTTACGGACCTCTGAAGGGAGGAAGGGAGGGGAAGGGGTTGGCTTCCGTTTAACCAGAGAAAGGGGGAAAAAGGTGTGCCTCTCTCATACCCCTCTTCCCACAGTGGAGAGAAAAAGAAAGAAAAGGCCTCACTCCTTACTATGAGAAAAAGGAGGGGAAAAAAAAGGAGTTGACTTTTCCAGCTCTTTAATGTAGGAAAGGAGAAGGAGGGGAGGGAATTTACGTTCCTGGGGATTTCGGAAGGGGGGGGGAGGAGAGTCGTCTTTTTTCGCTGCTTAGGAAAGGGGGGGGGGGGAGGGGAGAAAAAAGGAGAATTCTTCGCTTCACTTACTAAGCCGGAAAGAGAGAAGGGGGGGTGAGATGGCCGAATCCCGGGGTCCCCTTTGGCTCAGAAGTCCAAGGGGGGGAAAGAAAGAAAAGGGGGAGAGAAAGCTTGGCCCCACATGGGGGGGAAAAAAAGGGGAGGAAAGATCAAGATCAAGATGCGATAGATTTTCAAAAGTCCTTACGAGAAAGGAAGGACATCTGACTCCCGGGGGGGGGCGCGGGAGAGGAGAAAAGAAACATAACCAACAACAACGGATTATTATTAAAAAAAAAAGGGAAAGGGGGGGAAAGGGGGGGAGTGGATCGGTCGCATAGGTACATCTATAAGGGGGATGTAGGAAAAAAAGAGATCGCACTTTCATCTTTAGCTGGGAAGAAAAAAAGGGGAAAAAACTGGCTTTTGGACCAGAGGGAAAGGGAGGCAAAATGACTCTCTTTGAGGGGGCAGAGTTCCCTAGGAAGGAGGCGTCCAAAGTTTCCCTCTCTTTCCGGCAGAGAAAGGAAGGGGCAGTCGGCATTCCTCTACGAAAGGGGAGGGGGAAAAAAGAAAGGAGCGGAATATGATTCTAATAGCAAATATTAAGAAGAAAGAGAGAAAAAGCTCCTCAATGAACAGAGAAAGAGGAGGAAAAGCATTTCGATAGTCAAGTTTTATAACTATCCGCTTAAAGGAGAGGGAAAAGGGAGAGAAGGGAAAAGAGAAGGAGTTAATAAATTGTATGAAAAAAGGGGGAAGAGAGAGAACACGTGTGTCGCTTTGTTCTGCTCTAGCAAAGGAGGGGGGAAAAAAAAAGAAAGAACAAACACCTTCCCCCTCCCGAGGTAAACCACGTAGAAAAAAAGGAAGAGGAAAAGAATCGTTTCGCCGTACTATCATCTGAGTATTATGCGCTAGGAGGGGGGGGGGAGGGGGGAGGGAGGAGGGCGAGATTATTCTAATGTCTTACCGAGGGAGGAGAAAAGGGGGAAGGAGGCGCTCAACTACAATAATTCCTAGCCTTCCTTATCTACCCTCCGAAGGGGGGAAAGGGGGGGGAAGAGAGAGGGGGAGAAATAGCATCACACCGATTCATTCTCGGAGGAAAGAAAGAGGAAAAAAGAGGGGAGGGGGGGGTGAAGCGTGGTGACCGCTTCTACTTATTTATTTTGGGGGGGGGGGGGGGGGGGAGAGTTCATGCCACTGACTCTGTGAAGAAAAGGGGGGAAAAAGAAGGGGGAGGGGGCAGGTCTAGGCGTCGCGTATACTTTACCCGATGCAAAGGAAAAAAAGAGGGGGGGGGGGGGAAGAAAAAGTGTGTCAAGTGAGGGTTGCGAAAGGGGGGAAGAGGGGGGGGGGAAATTGCACGAGTGCCCAAGACACAACATTTCGTCCGCTAGGAAGAAGAAAAAGAGAAAAAAAAGAGACCTCTCACCAATAATGGAAGAAGAAGAGCCCCACTTGTGTCGAAATCGTAGGAAAAAAAGAGGGGGGGGGGGGAGGGGCTCGCACTCAACAGAGGGGGTTTGGCACTCTCCGGACAGCATCAAAAGGAGAGGGGGGGAAGAAAGGCTCGATGGGGGGGGGAAAAAAAGAAAGGAGCGCTGGCTGACGTTTTCCTCGCTTACACGGGGAAAGGAAAGAAAGGAAAGGGGAAAGGGGGGGAAAATGTCTCTTTACGGGGTTCAAGGGGGTGTGAACAACTCTACATCCCTTTTCCTCCTCGGGAGGAGGGGGGAGAAACTCGTTCGTCACGGAAAAGGGGGAAGGGGGGGGGAAACAACAACATTCATTTCTATTTAGGGGGGGGAGGGAAGGGAGGGGGACCGGCGCATGGAGTCCTGAAGGTAAGTCCTCGTCTTTTTTTTCGGGTAAGGAGAAAAGGGGGGGGGGAAAGGAAAAGGAGGGAAATGGGAACTCCTGGAAAACTCAAAGGGGGAAAGGGAAAGGAAACTTTCGCACTCATCTTGGGAAGGTAGAGGGGGGGGGGAAAAAAGTAAAGAAACGGAGGATCCTCTTTCCTTCAAAAAATTGGGGGGGGGGAAGGGGGAGACTTTTCATAAGGGGAGGAAAAAAGGAAAGGAAAGAGGGAGGGGGACTTCACACGATTACCGAGAGGAAGAGCCGTTTAGCGAATCTTGGCCTAAGGGGGGAGAAGGGAGAAGGGGGGAAGGGCAGTTACTACCCACGTCTCAAGAGGGGGGAGAAGAGGAAGGGCAATCCGCACCCCGACTATTACGGCGATTTGATAGGAAAAGAAGGGGAAAGGAGAAGGGGTTCTCTCTATTCTACAGGTACGCTGAGGGGAGAAAGGAAAAAGAGAAAAAAAAGAACGTGCATTACTTGGACTCGGCTCACTTTTTTCCCTTTCAGTCCTACCAAAGAGGGGAAGAAAGAGAGAAAAAGGGAGGGTGGGGGAATACGATCCTCTGAACAACCACAAAAGAAGGGGGAGGGGGGGGGGGGAAGGAAAGAGAGAGGCGTATACAAAAAACAACCCTTTCCGTTTTTCGAACAAAAGGGAAAAAGAGGGAGGTGGACTTGCAGCCAGTGGAGAAAAAAAAGGAGGCCGTTCGTTGAGTGAATTGGTAAGAAAAAAGAAAAAAAAAGAAGAGAAAAAAGTGAGCATGTTGGGTTGGGAAAAAAGGAAGAGAAGGAAATAGTCGGTTTTCGGATTGCCCGTAAAGGAAAAAAGAGGGGGGGGGAAACTTGGCCCGTGACCAAAAAAGGAGGCCGCCACCGCTCTCTGCCACCGAACCAGAAGGGGGGAAAAGAGTCGCTCCCCTTCTCACATGGAAAGAAGGAAGACCGTTTTTAATTTCCACGACCTCTCTCCGAGGGGGAGGAGAGGCCCTCGGTGGGAGAAAAAGTCTCCCCCCGTACAAGGGACGACATCACTTTTTGGTGACGAAAAAGAGGGGAGAGGCCGCCGTGATTTCTTTCGCATTCTTTGGGGGAAGAAGATGTAAGATGAAGGAAAGGGGGGAAGGAAATTTCCCCCAGGTGTGCTTCAAGCGTTAAAGGAAGAAGAGAGAAAAAGCCACTGTGACCTTAAAGCAAAGAGAGAAAGAGTTTTATAATGGCAAGGCAAAAAAAAGGAGGAAAGATAGGACGGCCCTTCCCTCCATCACTCGCCCATGCATGGGGGGGGGGGGGAAGAAATTGTGCCGGTCGAAAAGGAAAGTGGCTTGTTCTCGGGGAAAGGAAGGAGGAGGGTTTTGAAATAGCCAAGGGAGGTAAGAGAAAAGGGTTTTTCTGGGAGGAGGGAAAACGGTCCTTTGACGCTGAAAGGGGGGAAAGAAGGAAAACGTCATCCAATCTCTATTTAAAGTGGGTAGGGAGCAGTAGTCAAGGGGGATGGGGAAAAGAGAACCTCCTCTCTTTTTCTGCAGGGGGGGAAGGAAGGGGAAAAGAGGCGAGAGAGAAAGGAGACGTATCTTCATTCTGTCTTGAGGGGAAAAAGAAAAGGGAAAAAAATTGGGTATAGTATTCCTGATCATGTGGAAGGGGAGAGGGTTTCCTCCTCACTGATTACTTAAAGGGGGGAGAAGAAAGAAAATGTTTTGTCTTGGAAGAGGAAAAAGGGGAGGAACATTTGCGCACCCTCACTGAAAAAAGGAAAGGGAGGAAAAGGAAGGGAAGGGGGGGGGGCATCGGGTCAAGTCTCACGCGCAAGAAGGAAAAAAGGGGAGGGGGGAAAGCGCTATTCCACCATATTCCTTTGGCATGAAAAAAAAAAAGAAAAGAAAGAGAGGAACAAAAGAAAAGGGGGAGAAAAGAAGAATACAAGAAGACTTTCCCTGCCTCTTTTTTTCTTCTCTTGCGGAAAGGGGAAAAGGGGAAAAAAAAGGGACCCCGGCCTGCGGGTCTAGAGAAGGAGAAAAAAAGAGGGGAGGGGAGCGCCTTCGCCCTTTTCCTCCCGCAGGGAGAGGAGGGAGAAAAGAAGAAAAATCCTTTCCCACGGGAAAAGGGAGGAGAAGAAGAAAAGCAGAATACCTTCCGTAGCTCGTCCCGGTAGAAAAACGAAAAGGGAAGGAAAAGAAGCCGTGTGGTGGTCCAGGAAGGAGGGGGGGGAAAAAAAGGGGTTGGGCTGCCTATTGAGCAAGAGAAGGGGAAAAAGCAAAAAGGCGACCCACCGTGGGTAGCGATCGCAAGTCTCTTGCCTACACATTTAGAGGGG
>Ga0179593_1316262_pt1 | contig 10226 bp, 12 predicted proteins | sample CZODoug2_1_08_16_FD_185931 | JGI IMG/M metagenome (GOLD analysis project Ga0179593, IMG submission 185931) | Vadose zone soil fungal communities from Angelo Coast Range Reserve, California, USA - CZODoug2_1_08_16fungal (PacBio error correction) | ecosystem: Environmental > Terrestrial > Soil >...
CCACAAAAGGCAAGTAGCCAAGTACGGGGGGAATAAAAAAAAGTTTAGGGACACCACGCGTGATACAATAAACCCGTGTGAGAAGTGCAGCAATGCTGCGGTTGTCAAGTTTGTGAGAGGAAGAGGGGCATGTACCTTTCTCGTTCAGCTTCCCGAAGTATCTGCGAGCCCTAAAGGGCGCGTGATCTAGAATGAGCTCGATCCGAGGAGATGAGGATGAGAGTAAATGACTACGACCAATCTTGTCTTCTGTCCTGCGTGGGAGCAGGCGGTAAGGATATTGATAGGGAATCAGACCGAGGGGTACGCGCGGATCAGGACCTTCGCAAGTTACTCTACGGGACCCCTGATAAGGGACTGTCATTGGGGGGGAAAGAGCACTAAGGGAAAGAGTGGGCTAACAGCTGAGCCATTGAGAGAAGTGCGTCAGGACACCCACACATATCCCAACATAGGGTAAATCAAGCCGGCGAAATTGGGAGGAAAGGAAATCGCCAACCTGCATTCAAAGAGGGTACGGGCTGCCTTATCTCGGACAAGCTAAGAGCTCATCAAGGGGTGATTCAGGGGACACTAGATGAGAGGGAAGTATACAGCTAGTTGAGAGGGGGCTAAAGAGCAACGCGTGAGGCCTCAACCTAGCTAGAGCCCAAGAGCCGGGGAGAGGGGGGTGTAGAAGACGGAAGGGAGGGTTACTAAACGCTACTTTTAAACGAGTGTCCATACTCGTTCTGCCCAATGAAGAATACGAATGCTGTCAGAGGTCGAGCGGGCGTTGCGGAAAGATGGTGTAGCATCGTTAAAGAGCTCCGTACTATGGCTTCGGAAAAAAAAAAGTGCACGGGGAGCAGGGGGGTATAGGACGACTTCCAACGGTGATGTGAAATAGACGGTGGTGGTCAATCGGGCGCTTCTCGGAAGGGTCGCAAGCGATATTCGAAGGGGGGGGATCGCCAGGACACCGAGACAGTATAACAGTAAGAGAGCGAATGACCAGCTCAGAGGGTGGAAATCCGGTTAGCAATCAATCTGGGACAACGCTGACTGGCAATTCTCAACGCTCTCGTTAGAGGAGACGCTCGTAGTAGGGGGGGCTTGATAGGGGGAACATGGTAGGGATCGGAGGACGACAGCGGCTTGATAACTGCCAAAAGAGAGCTAGGAGCTCCAAAAAGCTCTAACGGAGGAGGATCCGACGACGGAGGAATGGAGGGGAAAAAAAAGGGTAAAAACAAATGTTCGGAGGCGCTGCCTGCCGCTACGCGGAGATGCTTACGCCGTCGGCTGTACAGCTCACACGAACAAAGGGGCTGAACCTATGGGGAGAATAGGGGGAAGGTGCAAGCTGGGGGCTCAACCGCTATCAACCAGTCGATCTCGGACTACGGTCCGACGGGCTGAGTCGAATAGGAGGAGAGAAAGCTGCCACCAGTGGAGCTAATCTCGTTTGTGCTTCCGCAGACTGCGACTCAAATTCAAATAACCGAAAAGGAAAGCGAGGACCGAGGAGGAAAGAAGAAAAAAAAACTAAAAGGGTCCTTATACCCTTCGTTCGATGTCTTTGAAGGAGGGTTCTCAAAAGCGACAACTCATCACACTAAGACTCCGGAGAACAAGCCGGAGAGAAAGATGGAGGAAATATCCGCGTACTGAATATCGAGAAAACTCTCAGTCATTGGCTATCCGCTCAGTCCCGTCTATCTAGCTGGATAAAGAACCCATCTGATCAGGGGGGCTCATCTTTAAATGCTCTTGCGATCGTCGCTCGGGGAAATAAAAGAGAAATCGGAGATACTAAAAAGGAAGGCGCTGAAGAAGTGGGTAAAGAAGAAAGGCAGTCATTCCGGGTTGGCTTTTTTCTTTTAATTAGCTGGCCAACCGCCTGTAAGTTCGTAGTGAATAATTGCCTTGGCGAAAGGAGAACCAGAGTGTGGGGCGGGCAGCAAATAGAGGGGGCGCGATGTCTACCTGGATCTGTCTGGGGCAGGCCTTGATTCCTCTAATAGGTACTCACGTCCTTACCTTGTTAGTCAAAGACTAGGGGGAGATAGGGGGGCAAAGGAGACCTCTCATCCTGGAGGGATCACTATAAAGGAAGGAATTCGAACTCCAACCATATACCCTACTGAAAGAAAAGCGGATTTAAACAGGGTATAACTGGTGGGGGGGCTAGCGAAGAAAAAGAAAAGGAACAGGGCATATACGGCTCAAAAGGCTCTGACCAGCGTATATAGAAGAAACGGGTGTAGGGAAAAGGAAAAAAAGGGTAAAGGAATAGGCCGTGCACTATCATACATAGGCCCGAGAATTTTGAGTAATCCACCGAGAAATATCTCGGTCGAGAGGATGCAAAAGGGAAAAAAGGCGGTCGCTGAGGACGCGTCCGACTTGCTCATCAATTCTTCCAGCACGCTCGAGAGCGGCTCTGGTTAGTGTGCAAGCGGAGAAAGAGAAGGGGGGAGGGAAAAGTCGGGGCATCGGGCCGGAAGAACACACGTTAGGGGGGGGCTTTCGATCTCGCGGGGTGGATCGTTTACAGAATGGTCCAAGAGAAATGGGTGACACACCGAGGGAGAGAGAATCCGGAACAGGAATATTATCTCCTAACAGACTGGGCGTAAGTCTTTTATCTGGAGAGCGAGAGAATGGTGGGAAAAAAGGAGTTCAGAAGGGGTTGGGTCGTACGCAGCGGTAATCTCTTCAACACAAAAGATTAGAAAGAAGGGTAAAGGAGAGTTAGCGAAGTAGAAAAAAAACCTTGCTACCATGGTATCAACGTCTGTCTTCATCTTGACGCTGGGTTAGACGTAACTATCGTCTGTGCGGAACCGGGTAGGAGGAAAGGGGCCCTATGCGTCTCACCCATTCGACTGGCCATCCCGTTTCCAATTATAGTACGAGACATCAGAAATTAGTCATTTTCATAGAGGGCGGCGACCGAAGGGGGGGGGAAGGAAAGGGTCTCGGCTTTTAAACCGGCTAAGCTCTATGCATGGCTGAACGTGAATAGAAACCAAAGTCGGAAAACGACTACGCCAATCAGGGGTGCATCCCCCTGTACAGCGCAGAACGATCGGGGGGGAGACTGTACTGGCACATCTCTTTTCATGCAGGGGACTCTTACTCTGTATGCTCTGTGCTCATTGGTTAGGACACCGGTGGGGGAAGAGGGAGGGGATTTTCCCAGTGGTCGCCGACGGCGGGAAAAGATGGTAACGAACGGCGTTGAAGGCCGCGGGTTACTCAAGAAAACTGGATTGAACTCAAAAGTCACCTTAACACACATTTCAATACATGGATAGGGGTGGGGGGAGGACCGATTTTGATTCGCTATACCTCTATGCTCTGGGCGCGAGTTCACAAGGATGGAATAACGCGGGAGCGGAAGGGGAGGGGGCGGAGGAGTTCCGGTCCTTCCTGGGGATCGAATACCGTACAGATCTCCCGGAACAACTGGCGCTCTCAGTCAAGGTGGCCGCGAAAAACAGGGGCAGAAAAGGGACAAAAAAGAAAAAGGAATTGCTCATACTACGTACACCATTCTTAGTGGAGCAGATCTGAGAAAAAACGCAGTCCCCCGTAGCCGTCCTGGTTAGTGACATACAAACAGGTTGAGATCGCAAAGAATGAGAAGTGAAGAGGACTAGGGAGCTGGGCGCCTGCCGCGTCATCTCGGTACGTATTGCTTAACAATCAGGAAAGGCCTATGCCGCCTGTCGGCGTGCAAAAAATCGAGAGGAGGGGGCCGAGACATATACGCCAGTGCGTCGGGGATCATCTCTGTAGTCGCGCAGCTTGATCATGAAGCAGGGTAGCAGTAACGGGGAGATGGAGGAGTAGGGGGAAGAAGCTGGGGTGATGGGGGGAGGGGGGCGTCGAGCCAAAAGCAGCACAGATAAGAACTACTTTCAGAACCGTGGTTCATCGGAGGGCAGAATACCGGGACCCTCAGCTCCGGACCTCGGCGCAGGCTTAGAGAGCGACGCACTGGCTCAACAGAGCAGAGCCGGGGAGCCACGGGGTGCGGACTATCCTGCTCGCTATGTATATGTTCATACAGAAGAATGGAGTCAGAAAACTTATAGCATCGACATGCCCAGTCCTCGAGAAGATGTTACAGGGTTATAAAGACCGGACAGATTTAGAAGCAGGAAAAAGAGAGGAATCAGGCAGGGATGGCAGCATCTTGAGCTTTCCAGTAAGACATTACGAACGATCGGGCATACTGCGGCTTACACGAGTCTTTAAGGGAAAAAAGGGGGTATACGTCGTGCTCGATAGACTAGCGGGCAAAGCATCACTATCGGAGATAGCGAAAGAACGCCACACCGCAGCCGTTTTCCTCATTTGCTATGCCGTTGAGCATTCTCGAAAAGAAATTCGTAAGGATAAAGACCAGTCGAAAAGATACCACGCGAACAAAACTGGGTAAATCATCAAAAATGCTTAACTCCTCTGTAGACGAGCCTCCTAAAGGAGAGGAGCAAAGTACTCTCAAGTATAGGGACCTAGAGTAGCTACGATGGAGGGACAGAACACGAGAAGAAAAAGAAAAAAAAGCAGTCTTTAGAAAGATGAGTGGAGGTCATTGTACGTTGAGTCTAAGCGGAACCAGTATATCTCAGCATCTACCGAAAAGAGGAGAAAACTATAAAAAATCTCTAGGGGAAGACGATCCCAATAAGAGTTTTGTAGAGGCTATCTGCGTTTGGGCGTTTTCCTCATCTCAATGCGAGATCTTATGGCTCCCCAAGGATTCCCAGCAACGGCGCCTCGGAAAATATTGACCCGGGAAACTCTCATAACTTTTTTCTCTCCGTTCTAAAGCTCGTCTCTTTACACAAATCCCCTGCTTTGGTGTCAGAACAGTCGTCTTCCAAAGCAGCAGGCTGAGAAATTAACACCACGATGAAGATCGTCAATGGGGACGTAGGAGATGAAGTCTTCGCATCTACCGTCTTCACCCCCTTCCTGCTTATGGAATGTCATCGATCGCGGAGTGCATCATCTTTGTAACAGCATGCTCGAGCGCGTAGCGACGAGGAGCCGAAAAAAAAACGTCCACCAGCCGTTTAGAGCTGCAGGTTGGCGCGGGGATCTGGCAGCGCTTGTCTGAGTCGAGCTGGTGCTGCCTGTCGGGGTGAGAAGTATACGTGCTGTTGGTAGTGGGAAAAAGCGGCGAAGAGTGTCGCTACTACGGTCTCTTACGCCTTGGATCCAGTAACGTATTCCGGCGTAACTTCGGATCATGGCCGCGTAAATGGTCTACCCGTAAGTTAGGACTAGCAGGAGAAAGAAAGCGCGGGCCCTCTTCGGTTCCGTCAGTTCATTCTTCCTTTACCGATATACCTAGTCGCAGCCGGGAAGCGTTATACTAGTCGAAGGAAAAAGCTTGGGTAACCATCAAAATAAGAAAAAAAATACAAGAAGAGCTGCTACTCCAGCGAATGTCCCATCTCGCTAAACTCGTAGCTTCAATATAATCGGGACGGATGTCAGGTCGATTTAACGAAAATGCGGGTCAATAGCGCAGCGCGACAGGGAAAGAAAGGCGCTGTGGTTTGTATAGGCTATCCACCACAGGTCGTTCGCCGACCTTCAAATCAGCTTTCTACATGTCCCCTTAACTCACCGCTGTCGATCGGGGATGGCTAGTCGTGGGGGGGGGAAGGACTAGGGGGGGGGGGGGGGGTGGGGGGGGGGGGCGGGGGGGGGGTGGGGGGGGGGGGGGGGGGGGGGGGGGGGGGGGGGGGAGGGGGGCGGGGGGGGGGGGGGGGGGGGGGGCCGGGGGGGGGGGGGGGGGTGGGGGTGGGGGGGGGGGGGGGGGGGGGGGGGGGGCGGGGGGGGGGGGGGGGGTGGGGGGGTGTGGGGGGGGTGGTGTGTGGTGGGGGGGGGGGGGGGGGGGGGGGGGGGGGGGGGGGGGGGGGGGGGGGGGGGGGGGGGGGGGGGTTTGGGGGGGGGGGGGGGGGGGGGGGGTGTTTGGCGTGGGGAGGGTGGGGGGGGGGGGGGGGGGGGGGGGGGCGGGGGGGGGTGGGGGGGGGTGGGGTGTGGGGGGGGGGTTGGGGGGGGGGGGGGGGGGGTGGAGATGTGTGTGCTGGGGGTTGGGGGGGGGGGGGGGGGGGTTGGTGGGGTGGGGGGGGGGGGGGGGGGGGGTGGGGAGGGGGGGGGGGGGGGGGGGGGGGGGGGGGGGGAGGGGGGGGTGGGGGGGGGTGGGGGGGGGGTGGTGGGTGGGTGTGAGGGAATAGGATAAGGAGGGGGGGGACGGGGATGGAAGGCGGGGGGGGGGGGCAGGGGAGGGGGGGGGGGGGGGGGGGATGGAGTGGTCAGGTGATAACGGCATGTGACTTTATAATAACCTGCCTTAGAGGAAGTCTACAGGTCTTAGAAGGGACGAAAAGAATTTGTAAGTTAAGGCGGACCTCGGAAAGGAGACCCCCCGGATATTCGTTACTAACCTCTTTAGAGCGGGGGGCGAACCGCAAGTCAGTCACATATGGTGGGACAGACCGGGATAACTACGAAACCTGGTAGGAAGTTTATTCTCCCTGCCAAGGCCTAAGGGGGAAAAGGGGATCTCGCTTTTTCTCTCGGACTCCTGATACCCCTGGGACCTAGAGTTGGGGGGGGGGGGGGATTGTAAAGGGGGAGAAGATAGTTCACTCCTATGTCGCGAGGATAACCAAAGAGCGGACATGAATTTGAATGTCTGAGCTTGGGTGGGGGGGGGGAATAGAACAGGAAAGAAGGACTACTGCCGGGCGTTCTAGGGAGCCTTAAGGACGACCATACTCGGAGGACGCGAAATATCACTGTTGATTGCAGCTGTACGCGCAGAGCCGAGTTGGAGAAAGCCTCGTTCTTCCTTTTCGTGACATGAAGAGACATGGTTAATGGCGGAGCAAAGGAGGAAGGGGCTCTTCGAGTGCCGACTACTTCCGCCAAAATATTCCCACAGAAATGGTGGAAAAGGATCAGTCCTGCTCCTGTTCGCCACATCGATCACCACCAAACGAGGAGGTGGGGGAGAGAGATTGTCAGGAAAACGGAGTGACGAAGAAGGGGCAAAGGGGGGGGTTGACGCGGCTGCCTTCCGGGACTGGAACTAGGGGAGTCGCAAGAGCCGGAGCCAACGTGGGAGGCGTTTCGAAAAAAACCCGGATGACAGTCCGTCGAAGGAGACCGGTAGCTGAACCGGGGGACCTGTACGGAAAGACAGAGGAGACAGATAAGATATCTGAGGTCCACGGTATACAAAGGTGCACGGTGAAAAAGAAAGCACGAGACGGGCATGGAAGAGAAGTTTTAGCGAGCATCCCCCCAAAGATTCGAAAAGATTAAGGCAGGAGGAAGGTGATCCTTAATAAAAAAAATCTTTTTCACCTATCTTGATCCATGTCCACAATATCTGACGTGTAAACCAAAGGGACAAAGGAGAAGAAAGAAAAAGCAGCAACCTCGAAAGATTTCTCAGGGACAGGCGAAGTAACTTAACTTCCTCGGGGGGAAAACTTCGCCACCATACTCTTGAAGGGTGGTTAGCAACAATGCGACTACAAACAAGCTATACGTCAACATTGGTTCTAGGTCCCGACTGAAACAACGAACAGGGGAGGCGTCACTTACCTTAGGAACTAAGCTCTCTGCCAAGGGTTGCCGTACGGAAGGGGGTGAGAAGTAGGTCCAGGTACCCCACTCACGATCTTGGTCAGGAAAAAAAATTGGTTCGCCAGGTGCGGGGAAAGATGCTTGAAAGGACATAGTAAGAGCGCGGAGGTGGGAGGGGAGGAGAAGGGCAGGAGACATAGCCTTCTCGGCGGAAAACCCGTAGATTCCTGACGACCTATGTACGGGAAAAGACAGGAGGAGAGATGCGACGCTGGACTTAGCCGGATATCAATCTTTATCACCTGAACGATAGAAACTTAGTCGAGGGACGGAGTGGAAAAAAAGACAGGGTAGAGTCACCGAATGGACGCTAGCCTGAAAACCGGCCTGGGGGAAGCTACTTTAACGGGCAGAGAGGGGGGGGCGGAAGGGGGAAAAAGAGACTCATTCCACCATTGACTTCTCTGGCAAATGGAACACACAAGAGCCAGAGATGTACAGAACCCGCACTACCCCGGCGAAAACCTGCAGTCACTTTTGACCTGGGGCGTACCGGAGGCAGGCCGCTGAGACGACTCCATAACGTTTCCTATTATCACTACAGGCGAGGAGAAGAAAGCTCGAACGGAAAGAAGGAAGAAGGAGGCGTAAGTCTCAAACTCGATCTCTAACCTTCCTGAAGAGCGTAATACGTGGGGGGGAGCGGCCGGGGAAAATGCAGGGGTACGCCTTCTTCTCACAGCAATCTAGAAGACTCTGGGCACTTGAAGTTGGAATCGTAGGTGCTGGCGATAGTTCAGAGCGAGGAAGGCGGGGTGAAGGGATAGGCACGCAAAGTTCGGCGTCCCTATGAGCCGTCGGAAAAGGGGAAATACGAATCAACTGAGTTTCTCAGGGGGAGGATGTCTCAGACTTGGGTAGTCTTTCTCTTTCTAGTCTGCGCAGAGTAGATCCTATCTCAACGGTGAACAGAGGAGAAAACGCAAGCTACAGAAAACGTAGATACGGTCCCACCAAGCTAATTCTAACAGGCCCTTTCACGGAGTCATTCGCCGGTAAACGAAGGCAGGTAGGATAAGCATATCTTAGCGGGTCTGTCATTTTATCATAAAAAGTCGCGGTCGGGGAAAACCGGAATTGTCGTATAAATCGAACGGGAGCAAGAAGTCTCAAAAGGGGAAAGGCAGAGGCCCTTCTTCTATCTGCCTCCACCTGAGAAGTGTGAACTTGGAGTGGTTTAAAACTAAAGGGAGAGCTATGAGAAAGGCAGTCAGATAAGAGATGACCAGAAATCTGTGCTTCTACCATCTACCAAGACTCAAACCCTGCATAATCTTGCAGCGTTCCGTAGAACAGAGGAAAAAGGGGATCAAGTCCACTTCTACACAATGCGCTATCTATTATTAAAGAGGACCTTCAGTAGGGGTAGGATAGCGGACGAAAGCACCGCCGGTGGGGGAGAAGTCGCAGATTTCGGTGCGCCCTTCTACTCGCCCACAAACCAATGCCACGAGAGCGCGGGGAACGAGGAGAAGAAAGAAGGGGAAAAAAAAAATACCTACATGGGTTGATTGCTTTGCTGTCCTGGGATCGCACGAGACAGGTATCAAATAAAGAGCTACATGCCTACTTCCATACTCACTTGTATCTATTGCTAAAATCAAAAAAAATGAAATCAAGTAGATGTCGAAAAGAGGAATTGGGAAAGGACTAGGAAGGAGGAAAGGATCTGTATATCTTTCCAATTCGTTTTTATTGCTCGGATGTGAATTTCTAAATCTGGCGAAGAGGCTCACTAGGAAGCCGGAAAACAGAAGAGAAATCAGGAGGTTTCACAACATTGGGCATAGCAATCACCTAAAGTCAGGTGAGGCGGGAAAAAGAGGATGGCCTACCGATCCAGTCATTCGTACTTAAGGAATTGTTCCTGACGGAAAAGTTGTCTCAGGGCTTCACCATGCGCAATATGAATAGCTAGAAAGCTTTTTTTACTCACAGGTATTCCCGACCTTCCGTCAGTCCGCCGCGGTTAAAACTTCTGGGTGGTCGGGATAGGGAGGAAAAATACGAAAAGAAAAAAGATGCAGCAAAAAGGACGCCTCCCATATCATAACACTTACTCGTGGGAGCGTAAAGGACAGGAAGAGTACACTGAACTGAATCATCTTCAGCGCGGCGTGACCTATTTCGGCCAGGTCCTCAAAGAGGAAAAAAGTGTAAGAAAGGCAGAGACGAGAAAAAGACAGGAGAAGGACTATGCGTCTCGCCTCCATCTCTCGGTCGAGAAGAAGGTGAATACTTACAAAGAGTAGGAGAGAGAATGGGCTCTTTAACTAGTGGTCTCAGCCGAGGGACTAAAGAAGACGAGGGAGTGCGTCGCTCCTTTGTCTTGAATCCATGCCTTACAAGCGTCCCATAGATAGCTGCAAGCAGAAAGGACAGGACCGGGAAGGGCCACGGGGACCAGATAGTCTTCCGTGTCACGATGGCACAACTCATCATTTTACGCTCGAGCAGACTAAAGGGCAAGCAAGACAGGCGGGACGAAAGAGAAGAGAGTAGGTGGGGAGCCGGTCTCAAGTGTTTGACCAGCGTCGCGTGTTGGAGAAACAACTCAGGCG
>Ga0179593_1328346_pt1 | contig 10226 bp, 8 predicted proteins | sample CZODoug2_1_08_16_FD_185931 | JGI IMG/M metagenome (GOLD analysis project Ga0179593, IMG submission 185931) | Vadose zone soil fungal communities from Angelo Coast Range Reserve, California, USA - CZODoug2_1_08_16fungal (PacBio error correction) | ecosystem: Environmental > Terrestrial > Soil >...
TGGGTGGGTGAAAAAGTTGCTGGCGTGACTAGTTGGCCAGAGGGGAAAAGAGGGGGGAAGACTATTACTAGAAACACATCTTAGAGGATCAGGAGGGAGACTTTGCTTGTTGGAGCGCAGGTCGGGTTTTAAATCAGGAAAAAAATCGACGGCAGGAATTTTGGCACAAGGCGTTGCAGGGATCTATCACGGTCGGTGGAGGGGGAAAGGAAGCAGAAAAAAAAAAAAGGCGGTAACGGAGGGTGTGGATGTGGGGGAAAAAGGAAATCAAGTTCGGTTGTACGGACTGCGACCTAATCACAGAGGGATGTCGCGCAGGCGGAGAGCTACGAAGTAAAACCAGAGGTGGTTGAGTTCAAAAAAAGCCAGGGGCAGGAAGGAACCGTATCGAGTCGCGGGAAAATTGGGGACAGAAGGGGGTGGGGGCGTCACTATGGAGAGGGGAAAAGCTTCAGATCCGCCGCTCTTACAATCAATAATAAGTCTGAACGACCGCGAGGCAGCGGCTGGGAGATAGAAAAGGATTCTCGCAAGTACGGGGACTTTGTGGAATCAAAGCCAAAACGGGGGGGAAGGGGGGGGGAGTGCGAGGGGAGGGAAATATATGCTTGCGGGATAGATAGGTACCTGAAGTTATTCCGTCCGCGATAGCCGGCTATTTTCTAACTTTGGTTAGAGCCAAAGGAAAAGGGGGAGCACACGAAAACGAAGGGGAAAAGAGGGGACGAACGAGAAAGGCAGGATACCTATAAAGAGGGGGAAACACGGCTCTCGCCGATCAACAAAATCATTAACCCTCTTCCGTACAGCGAAAAGCGGCGGGATGCCCGAGGATCATACTTTCGGCACCATCAAAATCCGTGGAAAGAGAGGAGGAAGAGGGAAAAGTTCAATCGCTTAGCTCAAAAGGCTTTCTTGCGGGAGCGGTGTTTTACGCCGCAGAGAAGAAAATTCCCTTAGGGAGAAAAAATTGGAAAGATGAGACGAGATTAGAGGGCGCGCTCGAAAGTAGAAGAAGGGAAGTAAATGAAAAAAATTGATCTTAAAACAAAAGGAAGGGCAAGCGCGATGGCCCTGTCGAAACGTCTCAAAAGGGAAAGGGTGGTTGTAACGTGTTGCAGACATTGAAACCGGAACTACGCGTTTCTCGAGACCCGTCGCGGAGAAAGCAAAAAAAAAGGGAGAAGAAGGGTACACAAGAAGGAACAACTCTATGAGGGGAAAGGCAAACTCTACCTCGAACAGACCGAAAAAACTCGAGCATCGGGCTAGCTCACTGCGTACGAGACGATTCACACGGGGGGGGTTCAGAAGGAGAAAGATGGAGGATAATCGATTGGACAACCAAATTCTAAGATTGATAGCTTATGACCAAACGCGAATGACGAAGCTCGTCTAAATGAAAAAGGATGTTTCTCAGGCGGGGTTCCGATGGTGTGGGGTTCGGCAAAGGGGGTATTTGCGCCGGAGATCCGCGAAATTGGCTCGTGGGGGGATGATTCGGGGGAAAAAAATAGCCTGGCGAAGGCGCGGCGGGGGAGAGCGACGCCTCGATTGACGTCGCGCGTCAAAGAGGTGAGGAAAGGGAAGGGAAAACATCAGATCACAACAACGGAGGAGTAGGGAGAGAGGTTGACGAAAAAAAGAAGAAAGAATACTCCAACGACAAGCCTCGACTGCTTCTCCGATCAAACCGACACGCTTCGACAATAAAGTTCGAATACCATATCCCAAAAACAAATCCTTAGGGGGGAGGAATCGCCGGCTCAAAAAAGAAAATATCCGGGGTCAGTCCCCAGCTCTGTGTAAAAGACGAAAACTCAAAACAAAACCAAAGCCGCGCAAACGTCAAGGAGGGATAGGCAGATCATAGTGACCAATGCTTTGCCGTGCTAAGCGCGCGAATCCTGGAGGAAGGAGGGAGGGGTGCTTACCAATGGAACGGAAGTGAATTCCACAGACGAAATTTTTTCGTACGGTACATTGAGAAAACCGGGGAAAAAATCATACACCAACTCTCGATCTCTACCCAGAAGGGCAAAAAGGTGGAGAGGGGGCCTTTTCTCGGTCCAAGTTAAAAAACAATAACGGCGCCTGTCGCTCTCAAAAGAAGTTAAAAAGGTCGCAGACCTGGGGGGCGCATCATACACTACTTTTATCGAAATGAAAAGAGGGGGGAAATGGGGGAAATAAGGGGCGAAAAGTTCAACAGAGCCATCACCGCCCGACGAAAAATGAATTAGCGTACCAGGGCCTAGCGGTTCAAAGTACCTCATCGCGTGATAATATCATCAAGATCCTGCGGGGCCAGTGGTGGGGGAGGGAAACACAAGGCTGGTCAGACAAAAGACTAGACATGACAAGATAGGCAACGAAAGCCTCCGGGCAAAGGTGAAGCAGCAGGCCTTCTTCTCAAACTTCTTATTCGAAACCACCCGCGAAAAAAAAAACAAGGGAACATGAGCTTAAGGCTCACCGGGAAATAAATCGCGGGGAGAAAAGTAAGGAAATGCACTCGTAAATTACGCAAGAACGTAGAGATGGTTTCATCCCCTCTCGGTTCTTCTTCTGGGACGAAGGGGTACTGCCAGTGGGGGGGAGGACCGGAAATTCAAATATGTACTAGCCAGGGGCAGGAGAGTCGAATTGGTGCGGGGCAAATGCAGTTCAAGGCCGGATTGCCAACATGGTTGGAAACAGGGGACCCGGCTCGAACAATTCGAAACTGACCTGCTCGGAATAAAGAAAAAGAGAGCCGAGAAAGGTAGGGTAGACCGAATCACACTCGAAAAGGACAAAAAGGTATCCCTTTTGAGACTAAGCCAGCCGAAGTCCGCCGGAAAGGGGCGATCAAAGTGGAGCTTCCATCAAACAGCGGCACTATGCGGGGTACGGGACTTTAGGTGAGTGGGAGAGGTACGAATTCCAGAGTATGCTGAAGAGGCCAAGAAAACGAAAAAAGAACCCACAAAAATATCGTCGAACAAAAAAAGGGAACTAGGGCAGCGGCTATGTCGATCCGCCTAATTTGTGGGGGGAGGGGAAAAAACGAAGAAGAGGGGGAACGAGTAGCGAAAAGCAGCGTACAAAAGATGGATTCTTTCTTCCGCTAATTTTCCAACCGGTGGAGGCTCACGCATAACCACCCGCAGAGTAAAGGGCATCTGGGTGCTAACGGAGTAAAGACAACAAGTGATAGAAGGGAAATAAGAAAAAAAAAAGACCTACGCAAGGGACCTGAACACTGAGGGACGGAGAACACAGAACCGACTGACTCCAAAAGAAAAAGGATATTCACCTCGAGAAAAGCTAATATTTAAGTGCTAAAAAGTCTCAAGAAAAGGAAGCCCAGGCGGGCAAACAGATAAGACAAGGGCTGTCAGGACATCGGCGACTCAACAACAACAACGGAGGCGTAAATCTCTTTTGGGGGGGGGGGTTTCAGAAGTCGAACAGCGTGAACTTGCCTGAGTAAAATTCACTGCGGTCTGAACTAAGGAAAGGAAGAAAAAAGGTCAAACCGAGCAGAAGCAGAAGAGGGTTATGCAATTTGGGGTGAGAAAGTCGGGAGGGGTCAGAAGAAGCAAAAAATCATTTGGGCTTCGGTCGGGCAAGGAAGGAAGATGTCTATCACTTCTTTTTTCTTTCACTAGAAGCAGAAAGGCAAGAGGGGCCGAGGGGGGGGGAAGTCATAAAAAAAAAGTAGGTGGCGGAAAATTCGCCGACGTAGACAGCTTGATGTCTCACATTCGATCGCTCACTTGTGAAGAGGTTTAGGAGTTCGGTGCATCAAACAATTGGTGAGAGGCATGCCGCTGATCGACGCACGGGAGGGGGAAACCCACGATTACTGGGGTGGAAGGCATCGTGGTAGCATGTCAGATGAAAACATCGTAACGCAAATAATACAGGAGGTAAAAAAACGGTGGGGAAAGGATGGTAGGGGCGAAGCGCACTGGGAGGAGGAAGTACGGACGGGTGTGTGCCAAAGCCACCTTTTAAAACTTTTGTGGGGAAACTTTTTCGAGTGGAAATGTGACTATGCGGGAAAGATAACTATGCGAAAAAGAAGAAGGTGGTAGTAAGGGCGAGCCGTCGGGGGTGTCGACGGGGTTCGAAGATTTCCCTTTGGAAACAAGTGGGAATAACGCACCCCAAACCCACCTAAGCACAAGGGCGACTAGAATGGACAGGAGGAAGTACAGCTGGAAAAAAGAGGCTCTACTTATAAAAACAAAGTACAGGAAAAAACCTCTTCCAGGAAGACGCAAGTCTTAGTTTGAAAATTATCTAAACCGCTGCGCCCCGGCGCCTCAAGGAAAAGAGGGAAAAAGGAAAACGCGAGCTTGTTTAAGGTGGAAAAAAAACTTATACTCAGGATATGGAGCAGCGGGAGCGGTGGGGGGGATCTACGCCGAGACGAAGGGGGCGGCCTGCTTTCACAGACACTTGAACCGAGTGACCTAATGGAGGAGAAAGGGGGTAGGAAAAAGGAAGCCAGCACGGGGGCCCCCACAGGACAGATCAATCTTCAACCGCCTCTATTAGTTTGAACGCTAGTGAAAGGTCGCTGAACGAAGGGGAAAAAACGAGGCTGGGGGTATCCGTTTAATTGTAAAAGACAAAGCGGATATGTGCAGAAAAAGCGCTTAGAGGAATCGGGCGGATGCAAAAGTTCTCAATCATTCAAAGGGCATATGAGGCGGACCCGTCCGGGGGCTTTAATTGGGGGGGGTGGGGGGGGGGGGGGGGGGGGGGGGTGCTGCTAAATCGAGGTTCTCTAGCTTGAGTCCGGAGAAGCAAGGGTTCTCAAGCTTACGAAAAGGATGATCTACCTATTGGAGACGGGAATCACAAGGCCGGAGTGATCGCGCTTATTCACCCGAAGGACGAGACTCGGCTTAGAACGCCGGGGGGGGAAAACTTCTTTTTTCCTACAAAAAAAGCGGGCGACATAGGGGGGAAGGGACGCAAGAGAATCTGTCGACTTGGAAGGATCGGATTCAGAACCCAGAAAAAATGCGAAGCGGGGCTTGTCGGTAAGGATCAGGCTCCTGCGGGGCGACTGTGGGGGGCTGTCGTCGGCGCGTCAGTATGTCTGTTTCGTGCGATACTCTCAGACAACACAGAAAGAGAGAAAAGATGTGGAAGAGAAAAAGGAAAGGACGCAAACAGCCAATGGGCAGGTCTATCGAAGGGGAGAAAGCTTCCTTACCCGACCAGCGGACAAGTTCTATTTGGCGTGATAAAATCCTTCCTACCCTCCTCAAAAAGGGGCGGAAAGCGGAAAAACAAAGTCCGAAATATACTTGTCACCTCGTGGGGGGCAAAAACGCGCAACCTCGCGTGCCTAGCTCGTTCATTCGAAGGGGGGTCATGTAATAAGAGAGAAGGGAAAGCCGAGGACTGGGAGGTGCTTCATGAGGGAGTAATAAAGAACAAACCAAGCTTTGGGAACTGAAAGGTAAACAAGGGCCGGGAAGCGCTCGTACTCCAACTGCCAAGAAGGAAGCTCTCCGATGCTAGAGGATCAGGGAAATCGATGTAGCCTTGCCTGTTTGAACCGAATTCATAAGAGAACGCGCCGGGACCAGGGAGACAGACAGGGGAAAAAAGTGGGGACGCGTAGAAAACCGCGTGGCGACGTAGCAATCCTCGAAGTCCTAAGAAACGATAGTTATAATAGCCAGTAACCTTTGCTTCAAGGGACGCAAACAGGTTCACTGATCCATCCAGAACCTCAAGATTCGGGGGAAAAACAGTGCCAGCGGGAAAGGGAGGGAAGGGGGAGGAAAGAATATCATCGTGCCGGCTCTTGGAGCGGTCCCCCTGTCATACTTCTCCGCGCAAATCGCAATCTCTGACCGCAGAACCTCCGGGCAAGTGAGCAAAGAATGCCTGGGGCGGGACCCAACGCCCCTCCAATAAGGGAGGGGGAGCTTAATCTGATTGACAGGCAACCGTGAGTGCGGAACGCAGGTTGTAGCGGAGTGCGGGCCGCCCGTTAAGTTGATATGGGTCCCCAGGACGCTGCGCGCCTGAAGTTCTGGGAGAAAGAAACGGAAGCAGGGGGTACAATGTATGTACCGCCATGCATTCCTATTTCTCTGGGGTCCCTGACGGTGGGGATCGGATGGGGGCTTAAAAACGAAAAAAAAAAGAAAAAAAAAAAATATTCAACGGGGTTTTCCAAACAGAAAAACAAAGAACCAGTTCGAAAGAACCCGTCGGCTCGGGGAGGACTGAAAGGAACTCTCACATATATTTAAGGACGTCCCACCCACATAAGAAAAAAAAAAAGAAAAGGGCTAAGGTGAAGACAAAAATTCACCGGAAGTGCGAGAATGAAAAGGAGCTTTCCATCCCAGCCGCATATGCGGGTTCTACTTTCCAGCAAGGGGTTATTGATTGAGGATTAGATACCGCTGGGGTCGAGCCACCAGAAGAAGAAAGTATCGGTGAGGAAAACAGACATCGATCACGGCTATTTCGCAACTTCCAACTTGGGGGGGGGGAGAATGGAACTCCTAAACACCGAGGACGGAGTAGCGATCTCCTTCTAACAAGAAAAGAGTAAGAGGTCGGCAAGAGATTGCACAAAAAGTGCTCGCACTACAGTTCCAACACACGTCCGGGAATGGCCCTCTGGGTGACGACCTGAAGGGAAAAAAAAAAGGACAATGGAGATATCGAGAAAGCAGACAATTACAAATCCACCGTAGGGATGAATGATGACTCCAGCCTCTTCCGAAAAACACAAAGAGGTGAAGGAGAGAGGGCGATTCGGTGAAAAGGCAAACATTAATGAGGATCCCAACCCGATCAAGTAGGCAAAAAGATACCAGGCAATTCAACAACGAGCTAGAAATGATAGAAAAGAAAAAAAAAGGAGGAGGAGATTGGTTTGGGATATGCGAACAGCGTGGCCGGGTATCGGTTTGCCGAAAAGGGGCCTGGAGGGTGGGGGGAAGCCATTAATGATACCGTCACCCGACCGGAAAGGCTGAAGGACGAAAAGAGGGGATGTGGGCATGTCTTGATGTTCAGAAGAATACCTCGCTGTTGCGTCAGGGTGGGGGAAAGCCCTCTAAGAACCTGTCTTGAAAAATCAGGCGCCAACCAAAAAAAGACTGCCTGGAAAGGAGGGGTCGGCAGGGATAGAAGGGTCAAATTGCGGACGAAAATGACAGAGTGTGATTCGCGATGTATAGATAAGACGTCCAAAGGGTTTTTAGGTTCCCACAAAAGGGAAAAGACACCAAAAGGGAAGCGACATCGCAGGGGGGGGGGGGGGGGGGGGGGGGGGGGGTGGGGGGGGGGGGGGGGGGGGGGTGACGAGGCGAAGGGGGGGTTCGAAGGAGAGGCGAGGTTCAGCTGTAGGGCCGCTCAGAGCCCGCCGGTAATCGTAAGGAGACTATACGGCTGAAGTAAAACCACCCCCAATCGTGAAGTGTCTTTAATCTCATATGGGGGCGCACTTTCCGGATTAACTTGCGGACAGGGGGTGGCTTGAAAACAGCAACGTTTACTTGTCTGTTGGCGGAACTATAGCTTGCGGTATACTTAATGGGAAGAGAGCGTAGATGCCGTAAAAAAACAGCCGGTAGTAAGGGGTCGTGACCGGTACCTGGACGGAATAAAAGAAACCAGCGAGGCACAGAGGGCCCCGAAGGCGACATGATCGACAGGGGAGGAGTAGCAATAACACTGGACCCCTTCTCTCGCTGATCACAAAAGGCATAAACTCAAAGTACGCCGAAAGGGAGATGAACCTCGCGAGAGGCTTAAACAGGACTCGAAAAAAACCTGGCTGCCCTATTACAGCGATCTGGTTTGAGTTCATGGCAATGGGGCTTAAATGCCAAAATCTAGGACGGGCTGGGAAGGAGGTTGGTTGACGCAAGACGCGAAGGCCCTGCTTCAAGAAAAGGCGCAGGGAGCCGAAGGAGGAAAAGAAAAGGAGATTAGACGAACCGGAAGGGGGACCGGACGCATTGAAGAAACCGCGAGACTTTCACGTGTAGTCGATGGCCTGGGCTGAACGAAGAGCGGGAGGGCTGAGGAGGATCGTTTACGTTGTGTCGGAACACAGGTATACCGCTATGGATAAGCGTTTCTCTAGGAAGTCGCGGAGGAAAACGAAAAAGTTTGGAGCGATCCACATGGCCTCGGAGAGAACCCGTCATTAGAGGGAACGAAAACATCGGATCACATACGGAGCTCGTCGTGGTTAAAGATCGGTCAGTGGTGGCGGAACAGGACGCACGGTGTTGGGATCAAGGCGAAATGCTGAACTTCCGAAAGGGAGGAAAGACAAGGTGAAAACGGCCGAAGCATCTTATGAATAAACGGCAGCAGATTAACAGCTCGGCAACAAAAGAGTGGGAGCCGTCGGTGGTATTTCCTCAAAAGATCGGCAGGGGAAACAATGCTATTGGGCGTGATTGAAAATCCGACAGAGGCGAGGGTAAGGATCTGGGAAGGAGGACCCAAAATGGCGAAGTCGCTGTGGATAATGAGCGGCGACGCACAGGTCGCGTATGGGCCGGCGTCGGACCGTCGGAGATTTTTCATTGATCACGATCGGAGACACACAGAAGGAGAAAAGAGAGGAAAGAAACGAATCTCCTGGAAGCCGCCAACGAAAACAAAATTGCAGGTCCGACGAAAGTCTCCGCTTCCTGCCCTACAGCGCTGAAGACCAGGAGTTGCGTTCGAATATCCTTCCACGAAGATCGAATAGGGAAAAAGACGAGCAAAATGAGACTGGGTTCGCCCAGAAAAATGAGGGAATACACCAAAGCGCAACCTCCGGCGTAGCCGGATCATCTGCCTATCTTCATAGAGAAATCACCGGAAAGGTCTTGGCGGTGAAAACAGGAGGATACAATTCAGATCCCTCTGTTGAACTGGGAAACAAGTGCAAAAGGTCCCTCGTACCCAACTGCAGCTATACTACCCGACGGCGCGGAGCGAGTTGAGACGATGTCGGGGACTTTCCGAGGTCATAAACGAGGGGTCAAAAGAAAAAAAAAAAAAGGAACACGTTAACGCCCGCAACAAAAGTAACTCACCGCGACTTCCTAGAACGCTTAGTTACTGAAGACGCGGATCACCTTGTGCTGGAAACAAAACGTAACTGATAAAAGCAGCAGCCCCAAAGTCGGAAACAAAAGGGGAAGCGGTCACCAGTGACAATCGCTAGAATATATTCTGGAAGGGTCATCTTGAGCTTTGGGCCGTCTTTTCATAAGGCTAAAGGCGCGCCATCCGCAAGTAAAATCCTGGCAAAAACATGGGGGGCGTCGCAACGGCGTAGGAGTCCCCACCCACCTCTACAACCCGCCCGCTCGAGTATGCTCAGGGCAAAGACAAATCCAGACAGTATAGAATAGACCGGTCGAGGATGGCACTATATTGATCCCACCGTTTGAGGCTATTGACGAGGGTCCTACTGGCCTTTGGGGTTGATAACGGATCGTGGGGGGGTCCGTGTATATGTAATCGGAGAAAAAAAAATGAAATTCCATAGTCAAAGGTGTCCCTTCTTTGGGCTCGCGGGGGCTATTCAACAGGTTTTCCACAGGGCCTCGAACCCATTTTCAAAAGGACGGCTCTGGGGATACTCTCTAGAACAGGGGGCCAACAAGGCCTGGGGGCCAACGAATACAAAACCGTGGAACGTTTGTGGCTACTGTAGCGATCCGAATTCAGCGGAGGACGAGAATCCCAATTGAGCAAAGCCTCACTATGCGGGTTACTTAGCGAAAGGGAGGGGGGAAAAAAAAAAAATAAGGACCGGCTCTTAATATATAACCGGCCTCATACTCAAAAAGAAGAGGCGGAAACACGACCGCGAAGAACGATCAAGGGGGGGGTCTGCCAACGTGGGGGGAAAGCAAAAAACGCTGGAAACAGTAGTAAGCATTCGAAGCGCAATCAAAGCAACTGTAGCCCTCCGAATTTTTGACCGCCGACCTGATGCTCACGCGAAAAAGAAACCCGCCGAGGACAGAAGATGGTGCAACTGAAGTTCAGAAAGAAGTATATAACTAATTCATGCCCAAAAAAGAAAAAATCCTGAACGAGGGATTCAAATGAACCCTAAAGACCTTCCATCGAAAAAGAGTAGTGGAATCGAGAAGCAGCTACACTGAGTGCGATGGCTAGCAACGCCGGCCTAAAGCGGAACCGATACAAAAGGGCACACTGTTTCGAGAGTGAAA
>Ga0179593_1384637_pt1 | contig 10226 bp, 12 predicted proteins | sample CZODoug2_1_08_16_FD_185931 | JGI IMG/M metagenome (GOLD analysis project Ga0179593, IMG submission 185931) | Vadose zone soil fungal communities from Angelo Coast Range Reserve, California, USA - CZODoug2_1_08_16fungal (PacBio error correction) | ecosystem: Environmental > Terrestrial > Soil >...
AATATTTGGAGGAGGGCGCGAAACAAGGAAAAGAGAGGGGGGGGCGGGGAAGAGAAAACAGAGGAAATGAAACTGCAAGACCTCGTGACGCCGATCTTCAAGCACGCTGTGAAGAGGGAAGACGAAAAAAAAAGTTGCAGTGATCGCATTGAATTTCACCAAAAAAAGAAAATCAATTGCACAACCATGCAGGGAGGAAGAGGGGGTCTCTTAGACTTAAAATTATGTCCATAGAAAAGAATAAGCAGTAAATGGGGGCCGGGGACTAAGATCGGAGGTTAAAAAATTAATGAAACAGGTAATCCCAGAGAAACCGGAAAAGGACGAAGGAAAATCCCGGACAAGAAAAGCCAAAGTGAAAAAAACCATAAGAAACATCAAAGTTCACACGACAACGTCACAAAGGGACGAAGCGAAATCTATCTCAGGTTATCTTATCTTACGTGCTGAGGGAGCGTAATCAAATGGTACAAAAAAATAAAAGCCAAAAAAGGGGGAAAAGTAAGGTACAGAAAGGGGCAAACTACTACCCCGGAAACAGAAAGGAACGATTCACGATGGAGTCCCCTCAAGAAAAGCATTAATAAAGGAACCCTCATGAAGATAAGTTAGGTGGAAAGTTAGAGGAAGCCTCGCCGAAAACGTAAAAAGTTGGGGGGAAGAAAGTAGAAAAAACAGAGATGCATTCAAAAGGGGGGGGGGGGGGGAGGCCGAAGATGTGTCACCGACGCGTAGGAACCCCTCTCGTGTCAAGGAAAGACAGAAGACTCCTGACGAAACTTAGAGGTCAGGCTGATTTTGCTGACAGTCCCTATGTGCACAAACAAAGAAGAAAGTGCGGTAAAGATATATAATACTTCCCAACGGTAGAAAAGTAGGCCGGTCGACACAATGGTAGGGACTATTCAAACCGATAATGCAAGCAAGGGAAAAGGTGAGGTAGCAACAACATCATCACAGGTACAATAGAGAAAGCGGCGGAAAATCGCCTGTCGAATAAAGACGTCATAACGCAATGCTACCGGTGCCCCAGAAGGAGCTGTGGAGGGAAGGCGGGGGACCCGGGTATACAACTTACCTGCAACTCCACCCTCGTCCAAAAGAGTGAAACAGCAGACCAAAACATTGGGACAGTCCCTGGTGGGGGAGAAAACTCAGAAAGGAGGGGGGGAATGGCGCGACCACAGGGGGGGGTTTGGTGCATTTCTGGGAAGGACACATTAGGGTATGGGAACGACCAGTCAAGGGTGCCAAAATAAGAAAAAGAACTTCAGCTGACAATCCCAAACCCCTCAAAAAAAAAACTTAGAGAAAGAGGGGGAATTGTAACGGGAAGGAAAATGCGGGGACCATGGAAAGATAATGTAGGGGCTTAGGCAACGCGTTGGAAAAAGCATGAAGACTTAAGTAGAGGGGGGGGGAGGGTAGCATATGTGAATAAGGGGGGGGAGAAGGTGGAAACTATATGGGGTAATTGACCGGAAGTCATACAAGGGGGATGAAGAAACTGCGGAATAGAGGTAGAGAAATAGAAGCTGACATGATATTGGAGTGTGAAGTGGAAGAAGAATGGAGGTTGCAACAACCTAGGAATAGGTTCTAGAAAAAGACCAAGATCCTACATGGAGGGAGTGTGGAGGGGTTAAAAAGCCATCGGAGTGGAGCATTCGCGGGGAGCAGAAAGAGAAAAAGGATCAAAGGGCATAGTGAAGAGAAATAGACAGGGGGTATAAAGGACACTTAAGGCACAGGTAAAAGGACGAGGAAGCCACAGACCATCTCCAAAGGCCCTATTGCAAAAACGTAGAAAAGACGCGCCTCGGACGATAACTTAAGAAAAAAAAAAAAAAAACACAACAACCCAGGGTTTCAATGAAAATGCACCGCTCTACAAGAGAGGAGGGGGGCGGCACAGCGAACAGGAAGTTATGTCTAGAGTCAAAAAGATACATGGACATACCTTGGGGGACGCGTTCGGAATTTGAAAAACGTTTTGGGAGGGACGGTTAGAAAAAAAAGCAGATATAGAGAAGAAGAGAACAAAAAAAAAGAAGGGAGGAGGAAAAGAGGAAAACTCCCGCCAGCCGACAAACCCAAAGAAAAAAAAAAGACGTTCACAACAGGAGAAGTGACAATTTGAGTTGAGAAGGGAGAGAGGACATCATGGAAAGGGAATACACGTGAGACGGTGCGCCAATCTCATCTGGAGAGCGGTTGTCCTTCATTATCAGAAAGGTCGAGAGGGGAAGTAAAAAGAAATCGGAGGTAAACAAGTTTGGGGGTCGTCCTCAAGTTTTGGCGGAATGGTTTGACTTCCGCGGGGAAAACCTCTGCCAGGTCAACCGTTAGATGAATAGAAGGAAGAAGACGCCTGTTGAGAACTGGAGTCAAGGCGCAGAGGAATGCGTGAAAGACAAATGGGGCCTCCGGCTTTTTTAAAGGAAAATCCATTCAGGCTACTTTGTAAAAAGAAACAATGGGCGTCAAAGACGTTTCAGAAGAATATTCCAAAAAGAGATTTTGCAACTCAAAAACCTCATTTCGCCAACCGACAAAGGACGGAAGTTATCTCTGTTGGGTCCGAAAAAACCTACGTAAGCCGAAACTTCTCGTGCACCGGTCAATCACCTCTAAAAAAGAAGAAGCCCCTACTACCGAAGGACGTTAAGAAATCCCTGGGAGGGGATCGAAAAAGGAGGGTAATCACCGCTCAAATACTTTATCCGTTGGGGTCAGAATGGAAAAAGGGGGGGAGTAAAAGGAAGGTCCGTTGGTGGGGGGGTCGGGTTGGGGGATTGTCAAGGGGGGGAGGTTTGAAATTATGTTTACCCTCCGCCGTTTCCTTTTTGGCATACCGCAAGCCGGAAAAAAGAAGGCAAAAAAAAAATGAACGCATGACATGGCCAAAAATTCAGAGGACAATACGTAAGGTGTGAGGGGAAAAAATAAGGAGAACCGGAGGGGAGTGAGTTTCATCTTCTCGCAGACAGGAAATAAGTATAATGACAGGCGAAGGGCGCGAGCAGGGAAAAAGGCAGCATTGCGATGATGAGGGGTAGAGGCGATGTTCCGGAACTTGGGGAAATGCTAGCAAGGGACCTGTGGGGGGGCTAAGGGGGGGGGGGATAAAAACTGGTTAAGGAGGAGTACAGGTCTAAGGCCGGGGGTGAGATTAAGGGAATCGCGAACGGCAAGGTTGCGCTTTCCAGGATCTCTCGGCTCGCCATGCGGTGGGTGGGAACGCGTTAAGGTCAAAAAGAACGATTATCGGAGGAAACTCTGCACTTGCCGTGGAAAAGGAGCAGAAACACGTCAAAGGGAGGGGGGGCGGGCCCTGACAGGATTAGAACAGATGGTCTTAAGACCCCCGTAGGGGGAAGGGACAGACATCGAGGGGGGGGGGAGACTGTGTCGGCCGCTAAATTGCAGCACAATGAAATGCGGCTCAGGAGGTAAGCTGGCTAAAATATAAAAAACCACTGGAAAAATAAGTAAAGGAAAAAAATGAGGCGGGAACGGGGAGCAGACATTCGACTGCCAGAGCAGGCATTAGGGAATGATTAAGTGGAACTGGAAGTAAGAGACAGTTTCGAAATGGGTAAGAGCAGCCGGTGGTGGTCGCAAACATTGGGGGAGTCACCCTGGGATTGAAAATAGGTCAAAACGAAGAGACTGAGGAACATACCACGAGATAGATTCGACGACGGTAAAAGGGTCCTGAAGACTGGGGGATGGTCTGAGAAAGGAAGGGGTGCCGCTGGGGGTGATTGATTTTTAAGTTCTTCAGGAAGAAAAGGGGAAGAAGGACGGGATTGTCAACTGAATTAAAGGAAATAGGCCAAGATGACTGCGCACCAGCGGGAGGAAACTGCGGCAAAACTGTCTACATAATTTAGTTAGCAAAGGAAGGAGAGGAAGGACTGAGCCGGGGTTGTGAAGGGAGAGATTTGGTGGGGGTAAAAAAACGACGAAATGAAAGCGAGGAGAAGGGAGGGATGCAATGAAACATTAAAAGAGTTTGGTCGAAGGTGACGTCGTCCCGACTGTTCGGGGGGCCTTTGGGAAAAGGGGAAGACGGGGCTCCGGGAATTCCTCATAGAGAGGGGGGGGGTAGTCGGGGACCGGAGAAAAACTCAGGCAATATACACAGTAAACAAAAAAAACCGTTTGGGTGAAGGAAAAAAAGTATATATAGGGGGAAAAGGGAGGTCTAAAAGGATACAATCAGCGATAGTGACTGGGGACACATAAAGCGGCGAAGAACAGATAAAAACAATTCGAAAAAAGAACCGGGTAGGAAGGGTGCAAGAAAATGAGAATCTCCAATCTCATTGCATGGAAAAAAATCACTATCATATGGGTCCCAACAACCGGGGTTCCTCTAGGTGTGAGGTTGGTAAAGGTAAAGGGTCTTGGAAGAAACAGGCATCGGTAAACTGGTTGGGGAGAGCGCATATATCAAGAAAGTGCGAAACATTAACAAAACTTATCCCCTTATTCCAAACGTAGGTACCGGATTTGGGGAGAATTGCCACACCAAGACATCTGAAGCCAAATTAAAAAGCAACAAAGCACAAAAAAAAACGAACGAAACGTCAGGGGGAAAAGATTCTTGGTAAAAGAAAAAGTGAGGGAGGGAAGCGTAACGCAAAGGACCTTTCGACCACCAAAACGGTCTCAGACGGGAAAGGAACAAAGGACTAGCCTGAGAAAATGCAACCGCCGCCGCCATTACCACATAGATCCGGGGGAAAGAAGCGGCAGGGAAGAAAAAAATGACCCAGAAGAAGTCAGCTATATTCGTGGGGAGGTTCTTACTAATAGACGGAGCGCAACGAAAAAAAGTTGGAGGGGAGAGGCGGACAGGGAACAGATAAAAGTCTATCCCGAGTTTTTCGCCGAAATCGGGGAAAAAAGACCTGGTAAGTGAAAAAAAAGGTGACATAAGTGGGGGGGAAGTAGAATTTACAGCCAGGGAGCTGACAGAGGGGAACGAGAAAAGGAGTGTGCTTTGGGAACTTGGGCCCTCCTATTGACACCGAAAAGGTCTCAGAGGAAAAAAAGGGCAAGATGGATAGGCGCCCCGTCAGAGGACGACCCAAAAAAATGGTCAATATACACCCGAGAAAAGGCTGGAAGGAAAAGTAACGGTAGACAAACATTCAGAACATATCTCATGTTGCGGGGAACTCGGAGGGAAAAGAGGAGAGAAGTCATTAAGCGTAAGAGCCAAAGGATGAGGAACGTATTTAAAACTTTGAAGTGGCCGTCGCATAAAAAGGAACTGCAGAACACTCGAAAAATGAAAGCGAGCCAACATTTTGTGAAAAGAACTCCGGTGTATTGCTCAAGAAAAGAATTTTTCCTTCGCAGACAAAACGGGGGCATTTCGGGAAGTTTCAAAACATCATAGGAGAGGTCACAATCTAGACCGTCTATGGGGCAACATGAGAAATTCACTTTCCAAAAAAAGACCCAAACACACCCGGACCTTTATCAGAAGGCCCCCGAATTGAGTCAACAGGTGGCGGAAGTAGAAGAAATATTTGAGGGATTCACGCTTGGGAGAGAACGAAAGGTAAAGGGTAATTAGGAGAGTTAGTATTAGAAAGGAAGCCATTTGGAAGAAAAAGGGAGAAGGGGACGGCAGGAAAACCAATGTGGGGTCTTACTTGATAACGGGGGGAGTGGAGAAAAAGACAAGGCGCTGGGGGAAATTATATGTTGAGGGGAAGAATTTGGGAGGAAAAATTGGGGGGGGGGGTTGCCAAAACCGAGAGGGGGGGGGGCGGGGGAGTTCTGAGAAATGTAGTTTCTGTAGGGCAACTTTGAAAAAAATGACGAAGGAAGAGTTCAAAGAAAAGGAGAAAGAAACAGGATGGGGGGGAAGAAGGGCCTCAGAGAGGCTGGGTATCTCACGGCCAGGTGTACATGTTAACAAACCAAGCTAGAAAAAGGAACACTCCAAATAAAGTGACGCATGACGCATTCATCAAAGAGAGAAGTGTGAAAAGCAGACGGAAACGCGATCCAGCTGCGATGGCAAAAGTCGAAAAACCTATTTCGAAGGGGGTAAAAAGAAACCAAACAAGAAGAGAAGCCTGCCGGTATGGGATCAGAAGGGGCTGGGCTGGCGGAGGACTCGTTCAAAAGGTACCGCGAGAAAAAAAACAAAGGGGGGGAGTGGAGAGACCGGAGAGAGGCAAAAAGGGAGAAACGCAAAAAATTCAAATCGAAGAGGACACATGCGATATATGGAGGAAGAAGGGGGACTATCCAGCAATGACTAATTACTCGTTCCGCTGTGAGAAATACAAACTGGGGGGGAGAGTTGACCGTCTGAAAGAAAGAGAGGACGATAAGCTAGTTCTGCGACACTTAAGGTTTTGTTGAAGAGGAAGTTGTTGTGGGGGTGAGGACTTGTTACCTGTGCTGCCAGGACACAAAACCGTGACTCATCTCTAGAGGCCACGGGGAAAGCCCTGTTTCACAGATTATCATGGGACGGGCCTTAAATTCACGCGCTGGTACACCAAAAAAATTTGCTTTTGCCAAAACAAGAAAAGATGGAACTGACATGAAGTCTGGGGATTGACGACCCCCGCAAGGAGAGTGAGTTACATGAACCAAAGGGAAAAATGGGGTGTAAAAAACTAGATTCACACTCCCCATATCATTTAAGCCAAAGTAAGTGTCCTGAGTCTGTGAGAAAGAATCCGTAAAGGGAATTCAAAAGGGGGTTGGAAGGACCGGAAAGGGGAGCCATTCTTGGATCTTAACGGGACATACTAAGAAAAGACTAACGGGTTACGGTCTGACGCATGAGGGGGGACTCTCAGAACTCAGCTTAGAACTCAAAAAGAATTGATTCAAAAAGAAAAAACAAGATGAGAAAAATTCCCTTTAGGGTGCCCGACTGTACCGTGGTTGGGGAGGGGAGGGGAAAAGGAGCGAATGGAGGGAGGGGGCCAGAAACGAACGAAAGTGGGGGAAGGGACCACTGAGCTGGGAAGAAACTATGCAAAAAAAAAAAAAAAAAAAAGGGCTGGGTCGCAATGCAAACTTCGACTTGATCATACAAAGGAAATGTTGTGGCGGAGCAAGAAGGGGACTACAGAGGGAGTGCAGGGAAAAAAAACCCTGAAGGCAGGATCTAAGGGTGACAGCTCAGTGCGAGGGAAGGGGAACCTTTCTACCTAGTTGAGGAAGAAGAATGTTCAAAGACTGGGTCAATAACCGGGGGGATGTCTGTTTGGACTAGGGTTAACGAGAGCAGAGATAGGTGTTAAGTCCCTGTGGGGAAGAGGAAAAAGCAGCGCAATGAGCAAGGCCGTCATCTCAGGATTCCTCTCCCAAAGATTGATTTGACCACGGAAAAGCAGGCAGTCTGCACGAGGCAGAAAGACCAGTCAATTTATGAGGAGGGGAAAAGCCTTCACCGGCCACGGGTAAGCGGGGGCTGCCATAAGCGAAGTCAAATCTTCCGCCCCCGGAAACGCTTGGAAGAGGGGGGAGGGAATCAGGTTATAAAGCGGGGAGGCTCAGGAAGGGGGGGGAGTCTTAGGAAAAAGGAAACTCCCACGAGATGGGCGGGAAAGGGGAGCGCTAGTCCGGAGCTTCCATCTGGAGTCTGGGCAAGGGCGGATTGGGTCGGGCCTGGGGGTATAGGCCGGAGGACTGGAGGGAAGGTTAATTGTGGGGGGTCGCCAAAGCGGTGAGGGGACGCATGCACGCGGGTCCTAACTGGGCACGATACCATAATAGATCAAAACGAATAAGGGGAGGGGGGGACGGGATCGGAAAAAATGTTTCGTTAGGGGGAGGGAAAGGGGCCCGAGAAAAAAGTTGGTCTCGGGAAGATTTAAAACAAGTGTTATTAATCCTGTGAAAACCAGGTCAACGCATTATGAAGGAGCCCGAGCTCTTGCTACTGGGAACACAGATTTAGGAAGGTCCTAGAAAGTCTTTTAAAGGGAAGACAAAGAAAGAGAAGCAAGGGGGATGGGCAGCAGGTTTACGGTGGAAGTGGGCCTGCAGAATCTCCAGGAAATGACCGTAACTCTTGCGATTTCCGAGGGCCATCGTGAAGGGGGGCGCAGGAATATGAGGCCCATCGTTAGGGGCCTTTCACCGCTGTTTGGAGGGACATGAGAGAAGGGGGGGGTCGTTTCGACACCTCAGTCAACCTATCCTCAACACAATTAGAGTGAGTAAAAGATGGGAGATTTTAAGGGAGGAAAACCTCACCAATCAGCGGGAAAACGGAAAAGCCTTAAAGAAAAGAAGTACAGAAAGATGGCCAAGAAACCTTAGAAAAACCGTGGATGGAAGCAAAGAGAAAAGGGAGGCAGGATAGCAAGTGCATGGACAAACACCCGAAACATCAAGGGGCGGACAAAAAGTCTGAAGAGGAAGAGATGTCTCGGAAGATGGGACCTGTGAAACGCATAATAGAATAAGCACTGGGCTTTAAGTAAGAGAACGGCAATATGTAACACATCGGGTCTACAATTACCATTAAAAAGAAGAAATCCCGGGGGGAAGCTGCAAAAAGACCAAACACTAGCGCAGGAAAGGAATATCACTACATCAAATTCACACGCGAAAGTAACACAAGGCAGAGGAGGCTCAGGAAGCTGCTACGTCGTGCGTCAGGGGAAGCTTAAGAAAAAGGGTACTCAAGAGGGCAAAAAGGTAGGAAGGCAAGGTCCCGACGGGGGCGACCAGGCGACCAGTAACACGAAGAAGAAGAGGGAGGGCCTAAAACTCCACTCATAGCGGCCCAAAATGCCGAACTCAAGTAAGTATTCCGGGTTCCGGGGAAGAGGATCCTGCTCAAAACACAGAGGAATCGTTGCATTGGGGGAAAAAGATCACGGGGGGGAAGACCTACTGGGGGGGGGGGGAGGGGGGGGGACGCCAGCTGTGACCGAAGGTCAGCAACCCATCTTGGTCCCTCCGTGTCATAAAAAGGGTGTACCAGCACAAGAAAGGACGTCTGCGAGGAATAGATGGCACTGAACGTTATCCAGCGACCATGCGATAGAAGTAAGAAGGGTCCCTATGCTAGTACGCCCTTCAGGAGAATCGAAACAAGGGGAGTTAAGCTGAAAAAGAGCTTGTCAAAAAGTTTAGGGGTAAGAAAACAGGCAGCCATAGTCAGTCGTGGCTACATCATGCAGTGGAGTCACTCGTGAAAAAAAGAGAGCAGAAGAAAGGTAAAAAAACAGGCGCAGGTTCCCTGCGCAAGCACTTGGTTCTTGTCACTTCAGGTACTTATGGGAAAGGGCGCGAAAGGTAACTGTAAAACTCAAGAGGGCGTCCGTAAAGGGAGTAGACACAGAAGGGAAACCTGTTGATGGAGATGGTAAAAAAGGACCAGGCAATGGTTGTGTTTTGGTGTCAGGGGACGGTGCACTACTGAATGGGAAAAAAGTTGGCAAAAGAGGGAGGGGCACCACTAATAAGCAGCGCTCAAAAGATGAAAAGAAAAAAAGCCCACACCCCCCATCCCCAATGTTATTCAACTTGTAATTCAGGAAAGGGAGGGACACAGAGGTTGAGAGGGGGACCCTAAGCGGGGAGGGACCGCATGATGTAGATGAAAGGAAAAAAGTATAAGAGTAAAAGGAGGCAGGTTATTAGAGGAAACAGGGGGCACGAGAAAAGGAGGGGGGGGGACTACAAGTCGCATAAACCCCTGTTAGTCAATAATAATCGGGAAGAGGGTAGAAGGCATTATGGGAGGGTTGAGGGGATGATGTGTTTGAAAAAGTGGAGGTCTTTGAGCCTGGAATTAAAAAAAACGTTGGACGGGTTCGTCGCAGACAAAAAAAATGGACTTTCTTGGATGTCTTGTTAAAAAAAGGAAACGTGTCAAAAAGCGAGTGACTATTTCCGGAAGGGAGGCGAAAGAGAAAGAAGGAAGGCATTCTAGAGGCTTGGGGAAGCGCAATGAACACGAGTGACTGGCAGCGACCTTTAAAACAGCATAACCAAAAAGAAAGGGAAAAAGAAAAAAAGTAGGTACTCAGGAAGGCGGGGGGCAGGAGAAAAGGGGGCACTCTTGGAAAAAGGACAACGTCAAAAGAACTGCAGGGAGCACGAACGAGTATGTCGTATGTGCGGAAGATTCCTAATCTTTAAATACCAAGACAGATCGCCTTGCTGTAACATGGGGAAAAGTGTGGGCTGGATGGAGTCGGGCGATTCAGGGATCCGGCGTG
>Ga0179593_1423280_pt1 | contig 10226 bp, 16 predicted proteins | sample CZODoug2_1_08_16_FD_185931 | JGI IMG/M metagenome (GOLD analysis project Ga0179593, IMG submission 185931) | Vadose zone soil fungal communities from Angelo Coast Range Reserve, California, USA - CZODoug2_1_08_16fungal (PacBio error correction) | ecosystem: Environmental > Terrestrial > Soil >...
CTTGCAAACTAAGGGCACCCTAAGTCGCGCAGGAAGAGACGAGAACCAGGATCGCGAAAGAAAAAAGGGAGAAGGAACAGCGACACATGGCATAACGGACTTCCCGGCTCGACAGCCGTCCTGAAAAACGAATCCGAATGAGCAAAACGTGGGATAGAGCGAGAGTGCGAGTATGCTCCTCGCGATGGCTCTAAAAGAAAGGTCCTGAGTCAGCCGGTGCGGCCTGCAGGAGACATTCAAAAAAGTTCAGCCGTGCGTCGGGACAACCAGCGGTCATCCTGCATGTTTCTACGGTCGACAAAACACAGGTGCGGAAGATCCCGCCGAGGGAACGCCACAAAGAAAATAAAGCGCCAAAGGGATTTTGTACAAAAAAAGACCCGCTTCAGAAGCCTTTAGTGCCGTAAGATGTTTATTGGGAGAAGGAGGACAAAGCAGGTGCACACAGTCGGTATAGGGGGTAAGAGTGTTAGAGCGACTAAAGAGATTAAAAAACTGAGGATCAAATCACGCCACCTTTCGATTTAGTTTCGGTGTGAAGAGGCCCTAAGACCAGGGAGAGGAGACAAGAAGGTGGCGAAAAAAGAAAGAGAGACCGAGGGGGGAGGACTGGAAGGTAAGTGGTTCAGCGAGGAGACACTATACACAATTCAAACTTTACTTCTTCAAGATGGCGCCGGAAAAACCAAAAAAAATCAAAAGAGGAGGGGAACCTGGCTGGCGAGAAGGAAGGGTAGAGTGAGCAACCGGAGACAAAATCCTAGAGGCGCAAAAAATCTTACAGGAAATGATTCACACTAGCCGAACCACATTATCGGATCCGAGAGCAAAGGAAGAGAGCAAAAGGAGAACGACAACCGACCGGAAAGGGAATTCAAGAGAGTAGAACGGGTAAAAAGGCTCGGGATTAAGAAAAAGATAGATCTGAAATAACAATCTTAGTAGCAACAGACACTGGGCAGATCGAGGCAAAAGTAGAAACAAATCCCTGTCGAACGGAGACAAGAGGGAAAAAAAAGGTGTCAACCAATTGATTCTTGAACGGCGGATTGATGGTGTGGGAAAAGAATGGGAGTGAAGGAGGAGGGAAAGGAAAAGAGGCGGGGGGGAAAAACCGCACAAGGAAGGTCTGGGGATCGGCTCCGTAAAAACTCGCTGAGGAGGGCTGTACTCAAGGGGGGGAGAAGGGCCAAAAAAATAGTTTGTGGGAAGGGGTAGAAAGAGGAAAAGGGTAGGTAGTAGAAAAGACGTCGACAGGGTGCTGGTAATAAAACAGAAGGTGAATAGGATCCGAAAAAAAGAAAGACAGGGCTAATATTGGAATTCAGGGAAGTGAACTTAGGGTTAAGAAATTGGAGGTGACCGAGTGAGCCCTTTGACATTGACTTATAAACGGACTAGCAAGAAGGGAACGAAGATACAAGGAACAGATGGATGGAGTTCAAAGCAGAAGTGAGGGAATCGCGAAAAAAAGAAAAGGAGGGAAGAGGTAAGACGCCCTGAGATGTGTGGAGGTTGGTCTACGGTAGCCTAGTAAAATGCGTGAGGTAGAAGCGGAAGATAGACGGAAAGAAGAGTGAAGGGGGAAAGGATAAAGCACCTTGTAGAAGTAGGAAGACGAGAATTTGTGTGGCAAGGAGGGTATGGGCAAGGTAGGGGCACGAAGATAAGAAGAGCAAAAGAAAAAGAGGGGGGAAAAAAGAAAGAGGAGGAGAGGAGGGAAGGGGAGAGGAAGAGGAAGGAAAAGGGAAGGGAGGAAAGTGGGAGGGGGGAAAGGGAAGAGGGGGGAAGGAAGGAGAGAGGAATGAAGGGGGAAAGAAAAAAAGGGGGGGAGAGGAGAAAGGGGGAGAAAGGAGTGAGAAGAGAGGGAAGGGGGGGGGGGGAGAGGGGGGAGGGGGGAGAAGGGAAGGGAGAGGAAAGGAGGAGGGGGGGAGAAGAAAAAAGAGGGGGGGAGAAAAAGAGAAAAGGGAAGGGTGAAGGGGAAAAGACAGAGAGAGAGGAAGGGAAAATAAGGAAGGGGGGGGGGGGGGGGGAGGGGAGATTGAGGGGGAGAAGAAAAGAAGAGGAGAGTGGGGGGGGGGAAGGAGGGGGGGTAGAGGGGGAGGGAGAAGGGCTGGCACCTCGGAGGGGAGAGTGGGGGAGAGAGGGGAGAAAAAAGGGGCGGTGGCAGCGTATACCAAAATTAGGGAATTAGGGAAGCGGAGGCGAAAGTGGTTTCCTTTTCCGGTGAGAAAAAGTATGGGATGGTGGTGTAAAATGGTCTTTCGGAAGGGTGGGAGGTATCTTTTTGGAGGCTAGAGGGGATGAAGGAAAGAAAGTCAGTTTGAAAACAGGTTAGGTATGAAAATTAACAAGGTATCTGAAAGGGAGATAGGAGAAGGGAAGGGGGAAGAACCCACCCGGAGGTCGAGGTGGGAAGAAAGAAAGAAGGAAAGAAAGCGGTCTTTGGGGACACGAAAAATCTGCTTGCTACTCAGGACCCAGGAGATGGCACGAATCTGTATGGAAAGAAAAAAGATCGATAATAAAAATGGGAAGATTGGTCGGGCTTCTCATAAATCATTCACTTATCCATCGATCTGCCGAAGAAGGCCAATAGGAAAAAGGAACAGTCAAGAGGGTCAAAATAAGAAGAGAATTTGGGAATGTACAAACTGTCACCAAGAAAGAAAGCCGAGGCAATGGAAAAGTCGTAACATATCTATCCCAAAATTACAAGTTGAAAAGAAGGAAGAAAGGGGTCCTCTTAAATAGGGAGGAACGCTTGAGAAAGGCGCGTGTAGAAATGCCAAAAAAGGAAACAGAGATCGTAGTACCGGGAAGGGGAGGAGAATGGCGTCAAAGGGATAGTTCCCTGGGGGGAGCATTGAAAAGTGAGACAGAACGAAAAAGTGGGTGGGACGAAAGACAAAAGACATAAAGGGAAAAAACGACAATGCTTAAGAGATACAAAGACTGGACAAATTGTATACAAAGCAAGGGGGTGGGAGAGAAAGAAGCGAAGAGTTAGGGGAGCTCCAAGAGGGCTGGAGTTACTGGAATGTTTGCAAAGATCACGTACGGCGGCCGTCACTAAACAGGGAAGGAAAGAGAAAAGGGAGGGGAAAAAAAAACAAACATTCACGAAAAGAGAACGAACAAGCAATTTTTCTGGTAAAAAGGGGAAAAAAAAAAAGAAAAGCGGGATCCACGTACAAAGCGCTTTTTTCTTGATACAAAATTGAAGGTCCGCATCACGAAAAAAAGCGGCCGGAAGATGGAAGGTGAGACTAGCTCAACCCACCCACTGAGTATAGATCGAATCCAGATCCCCGGATGTCGGGAGGGATGAAAAAGCAGAGAAGAAATCAACTAAAGAGGAGAACCTTGCAGATATTGGGGGATCGGGAGGGAGGAAAAGTGAGAGACAGGAAAACCCTGCCAAAGAAATAAAGTTCATTTCGACTTAGGTTGAGGTCTTGAAGAAAGGATCGGCAACCAGGGAGTAAAGGCAGGTCAGAGGGAAGGGGAGAGATGAAAGGAACGGAAAGCCAGGAGGCACACTTCGAAGTGGGGGGCGAAGTGTCCGCCAGTCTGAAGTGAGATGCTCCGCCAAGTCGAGAGGGGAAGAGAAATAGAATGGTGAACAGGGGGGAAGCAGAAGGAATCAAAGAGGATGACGCAACATAACCTAAGGAAGGGATTAAAATTTAAGACTATCTATGGTAATGGGGAGGGATGGATGGACAGTAAACAGGGACATCACGCAGGGAAGGATGAAAGGAAGAGAAAATCTCTCCGGAAAATACTACTAAAGCTCGGGACGCGAGTTAATCCTGGAATTCCAGTGGCGGGGATGGCGGAGACGAGGTATGAACAGCGAAAATGAATGCAAACCACAGGTGAAAGGGGGGGAATGGGGAAAAAAGAGGAGGACGTACATTTTGAAATCGGCAATATACTGGAGGCTGATTCAGCGGAAAGAAATCAGGAAACGATTAAGCATACGGGGGAACTTCGAGAAAAGGAAAAGAAAAGAAGGAAACAAAGTAGGGAGCGAGTGGGAATCTGGGCAAAAACGACATGTTAGGTTGCGAGAAGAGGAATCAAGAGCAAGCCAGGAAAAGAAAGGGGGCCTCCGGTGGAAGGCACAGAGCAGGAAGAAGGGAACGAACGATCTACTAGTCAGATACGGTTAGGGGTAGCTACCGCAAAACGGCGTCACAAAGTCAATATAGAAAGCAATAATCACAGAAAGGGGTTCAGGCAATCAAAAAGAAAACAAAGTGGGAAAAAGGGGACAGGTCAAAGTTTCATGACTTGGTACAGGCTGAGGACGGAAAAAATACAAAAAGGAAAAGCAGAGACACGGAGTTAGAGGAAAGAAATTAGAAGAGGGTCAACTCCCTAAGGGGCAACAAGAGGTGGACTCGAGAAAAAAAAAAAAAAAAGGCGGTCGCGGATGTAAAATACAAAATAAAGAAGTAGACAACGTTTATACCAGGTTCGACAGCAAGGTAAGGGGGGGCTCACCGTGCCAACAAGGAAGTCAGAAAGGAAAACCAGGCTACGGAAACGAAGAGAACCACGTGAAAGCAAAAGAGGTGTACCGGGGGCTGGAGAGGGCGTTTCAAACACATGCAAAAGACGGCCAGCCGACAAGGACCTAAAATGAAAAAGAATGGGGGGAAAAAGGAGAAAAAAGGGGGAAGGGTACGCCAGCAAGAAAGACTAAAAAGAGGGACGATCAAGAGGATTATGTGGGAGGAGCAGCCGCTGAGTTTCGCCAGCTCCGGCACGCAGAAACATCACGACTCCAAAGGAAGGGGAAAAATTCAGAAGAAGGAGGAAAAAGGAAATCTCCGCGCCGCGAGAAGTGGCGGAAGACAGGGGTCAGATGCCGGTTTTGATTCTTTAAAAAGAGAAACCGGTCCTGTTGGAAGGAAAATCAAGGAATGAAGGAAGAGGTTCCGATACTGGATAAGTAACATCAGTAAGGAGATAGAGGTCCGGCGGCGACAGAAGAAGGGAAGAGGGAAAAGAGCCGAGTTTAGAGCGATGGCCTATGGGGGGGCGTAGCTATGAGAAAGAGGACCCCTCGAAAAAAAAAAGCAAAGGAGAAAGAATTGCCGGTGGGGAAAAGAAGAAAGGATTTGAGAAAGCCTCCTCTTTAAAGAAGTACAAACTTTACAGCGAATTTTGAGAAGAGCGAGCATGAAAGATAATTAGGAGCTGCAACGACACAGAAGGAGAGAGATCAGGTCGTCGAAAGGAAAAAAAAAAAATTCTGGAGGGGCGCCCTATCCTTCACAACTGATTTCCCAGTCAGTCACTCCGAAACGTACAATCACAAGGGAAGTGAGAGGGGAGGTAAAAGGCAGCGGGAAGCAAGAAAAAAAAGGGGGACAAAAATAGGGAGCAGTGCGATCATCGCGTGGGGCCGGTCGATGGCGAGACAAAAAGAGAACACTACATGCTCCATGCAACGCTGCGGGAAAAAAATATCGGAAGCGTCTTGGCGCGGGATGGAAAGTAGGGCATGACCATCCGACACAGAAAAAGCAAGGGGGTGGGGGTACGTCGGACAAAAAGTCCATGCAGCACTGTGTTTCAAGAAAGAGAGGCTGAAAGAGGGGAATAATCGAGGAAACAACAGGAAGGAGGAGTGACTAAGGAAGCAAAGACGGGAGCTGAGCGGGAAGGAAAAAACAAAGCACAGGGGGACAATGCGGGGCGAACATAATCCGCAACGTACTGAAAAAAGTTAACACAAAGATCGGAGGGGAGGAAAAGGCGGAGGAACCGGAGAAGAAAATCGCAGCTCTTTCAGGAAGCGAGGAAAATGGGGAGCGGGATCGTCGGAAAACTGAGCGCCGTCATTCTGAAAAACATAAAAGACGGCGGTGAAGTGAAATGCGTGGATCTGCAGAAACGAGACTAAGAAAGGGAGGGGGGGACGCTTAGCAAAAAGAAAGAGAGAGGAAGAAAGAGGGGAGGACTTGAGGGGCTATCGAAAATCTCACCCACAGAGTGCAAAAAGGGAAAGGGAGGGAAAAAAAAGAACAAGGGGAGGAAAAGTAGGGAGGCATGGTGCGTACTTCGCCCGAAGTCGAAAAAATCCTGAGAAAAGCATGGTAAGGGATGTTCACACATTCACATTACTTCATTGAGCGTGAGGATAGAAGTTCGGAACTAAAGTAAGAGATTCCTCCCGAAAAACTGAAGATGAAAAAGGGAGAGAAAGGGGGGAGGAAAAGAAAGAACGGGGGGGAAAAGAAAAAGGAAAGAAAAAAAGAGGAAGGGAGGAAAACCTGGGGGGAGAGGGGGAAGGGAAAGGGGGGAGAAAAGGGCCGCCGACCATGGGAGGTCAAACGTGCTTAGAGACGAAACGGAGGGGCGAATAGTCGCCAGAGCGAAGAAGAGGGGCAATAGAGGGAACAAAAAACAGGAAAAGAGGGAGCGTACGTTCGAGGGCGGAGAGATATGTCGGGCGCCTAAGGTCATGACAATCCGGAAGGTACGAGGGGAAAAAAAGGGTCAGACGGTGCAAAATGAGGCGTGACGAAAAGTACCAAAAACAGAAAGTAGTGCAGTTCTCTGGAGAATAAAAAATCAAGAAAAGCGAAAGTACGAAAAGCGTCAGGAGGGTGGACAGCCACAGGCAGAAGCGCTGTAAAAGGAGGGAATTTGAGGGAAAAAGATCTCTAGAATCCACATCTAGGGGGCGACACGCTCGATCGGGGGGGCCACAAAGAGAAGGAGCGCGGCTAAAAACTAAACATTTTAGGAGAACATAAAAGCCTCAAAATAAAAACAGGCTATTTGACGGTGTAAGTGCCAACGCACGACCAGGCTGGGGGGGTAAGGGAAAGGGTAAGGTCAGGGAGAGAGATAGGGAAGCAGGGGCGTGAAGGGGAAAAGAGTTGGGGTCAGCAGTTGCGCGAACCAACTCCACCAAGGTTTACTTCGGACCCGTCTTCTGGGGCAGCGAGAAATCCGAAAGGGGGGGGAAAAACGACTGAAAAGGGGACAGGGGAAATAGGAAAGATGCAGAAAATCATAACAGAAGCCGACAAGCCACCGGGAAAGGTAACATGCAGTAACAAATAAAGAAAGACAAGGTGGAAACTGGCGTGAGAGAAGGGTGACCGGACCCCGTCCGAGAGGGTCTTAAGAGAGGGGCAACGAACGACCGTGCGAGGAGGATCATACAAAGGTTGGGAGATAAAGTTCTAAGCCTTAACAAGTCGTGAAGTCAACATATTAGAGACGGAGCGCCGAGTAGGCAAATCCGTCTGAAGGGGAAAAAACCATTTCAAGGTCGTGGGGGAGGTGTTTGAGGAGGCGTCAGGCGAAAGCAATGGGCAGGATGCAAAGGAGAAAACCAGACACGGGGCACAAGCTGTCGAGTCCGGAAAGAAATCGAGTGGCGTCAAAATAAAGCGTAGCGACGGAAAAAAACGTCTATTTGGAATGTTGTGAGTGAGAGGTGGCAAGAGGGCAGGGGCGGCGGGCGAAGAACAGAAGGAAGAGAAACATGTAGAAAGAAAAAAATGCACAGGGATGGTTTAATGGTCCCAGGGTCTGAGACGTGTATCTGGGGTGGAGGAAAAGAGACCTTCTAGGAACCTAGGAGTCAGGTGATAACAAAAGGACCTGCTGTATCAGAAAAAAAGAAAAACTCCTTATAGGACGGAAGAAAGATCGAAACAAAGCGCAAAGGGGATAATCAGGAAAAAAGGGGAAGGGGGGCTGCTAGGGCGAAGGCTGTCAGTACGCTAACCCGATGGGTTGAAGAAGAGAAGTAAAGGAGGACGTAAAAAAGAGCAAAGACTTAGGTGAGATGGAGTCGGAGGGGTGGAACTATGCGGAGGAAACCACCGTTAGGAGATCTGGGATGAAAGCGAAGAAGGAAAAACAAAGTGAAGGCGTCTTGGACCTTCAGATGCGGAACATGTCTGAGGACGAAGGAAAAGGTGAGGAATGAAGATAGAGAGAAGATGGATTCCAGAAAGATATTCCTGATAATGAGGATGTAAAACTGCTTTGTGAGAGCGAGTGGGAGGGTCAAGGGATGAATCGGAGGAGTAAATCAGGGGGGAGGGCAAGATCGTAGAAAAGCCGAGAAAAGCACGGAAAAAAAAACAGTCAAGGGAAGGTTCTCGACGGACCGTAAAACCCAAGGGAAGCCAAGCAGGAAAAGATCGCGGGAAGAGACGGAGTTTAGTAACCTGCGTCGAAAGACGAAGGGAAAGAGAAGACGCGTATATTGCTGCCTGAACCAGTCAGGGGAAAATCAAGGACGAAGCGGAGAGGGCTCCAAGTCAAACACCACGTAAGAAAAGGACAGGATGATAAACTCTTCGTTGCAAAGAGGGGCTTCCTATATAGAGGGGAAATCCATCGCGGAGTGACATCATCGGTTCACTGAAAAATGACCCAGAGCACGAAACAAGAATCTGAAGGCTGATGCTTTTTAAAGTTGCGTCACGTTGGTATTCCCCTTGCCTCAGGAAGAATGTATAGGAGCCCGAGGGGGTGAAGGAACATCAGAAAGGAATTAAACCTTCCTCAAATGAACGTGTGAACGCGGGTTTGAAAATGATAGGACTACATAGGATACAAGAGGGAGGGAAAGACGTAAAGGATGGGCCTATCAAAACGCCTCCATCGACGCCCGTCAACCCTGCGGGGCCTGCGAGGGGAGGGGATCCAGTTTGGGGACACCAAAGGGAGAGAGAAAAGAGGAATCGGCGGGAAGTTGATACTGCGTAGATCGTTCCTCGTGATCCGAGAAAACAAAAGGGAGGAGAAAGAAATCACCGGGAAAGGACTGACTGAAAAAAAAAAAGGAAAAGAAAAGGGACGAGCTGGTCCGGGGGCAAAGAGGGGGTCAAATTGAGGTCGCCGTCTATCAGGGTGAACATCGAGTGCGATGGAGGGCTGGCCAGCTAGAGGCAAGACATTAAAAAAAATCACAAAAGAGAGGGGACTGTAACGAATATCAGCAAAGCTAACAAAACACGTGACAAGGGTTGTTCAGTGAAGGTGCACAGACGGTCCTGATGCTGTAGACCGACCAAAGGAGATGGATGCAACTATACTTCTGAAGGCGAAAGGGACCTCAAGGACAAGCACTTCCTGTACTAAGGTTGGAAAGGGAAGGGCTAAAAAAACCAGGGGGGGGGAAAGAGGGATGGGGTCAGCGTCCTCGTTTCAAAACTAAAAGCTTCAACCAGGGGGCCGTAAAGCGGTGCGCTTTCAATGGGAGAGTGTCCGGAAAGGCACCCGGGAAAGGGGTTTGAGCAAGGCGAGGTCAGGGAGGTTGGACGGAGAATGGAGCTGCGGCCTATATCTTCTCGTCCTCTGAGGATCGAAAAAAAAAACAGAGATTACAGAATTTTGGGAAGAAAAAAAAGCGACTGGAAAGGGGGAGTCGGAAATACGCGCAAAAAAACTCCAAGACGGTGCTCCCTTTTGTCTAGGTTGGGCCTATACTTTGGGAAAGGAAGAAGAACGGTAAAGGAGAAAAAAGAATATTAAGAGAAGGAATCCGATTTGGGGAAAAAATCAATTACAAGCGGACGGATCTATCACCCGGCATCCGCAAGAGGTTACTAGTGAATGCGGAAAGAGCTGCAAAAAAAGAAACAAGAGACAAACGGGCGAGACGCAAAGGATCAACGGGAGCGCGACGAAAAAAACACCTATTTGAAAAAATGCGTCGCGAAACGGCAACAGGGGACGGGAAAGAGAAATAAACGAAGGTCCAAGGCGTGTATCAAGGGACGAAAAAGTCTGGCGAACCGATCCACACCATCCGGACCAAAGATCAAATAGCCCAACTGAAGGTACAAAGATGTTCCATTGAGCGTCGGCGCAGGGGTCGCAGAACGGACAAAAGAGCCAGCACAAAGCACTAACAACCACCCGTAATTAACAAGATCTGGTAAGACAATTTTTAGAACGGAGAAATGCACTGACCGGGGGGGGAAAGCATAAGAAGAACAGGTAGGGTACAGTCCAGCTCAGGGCACAAAAGCACGATGGGAAAAATCGGTGTACACAAAAATAGCTGACCGTTCTGGAACTGCCGGGGAAAATATGCCGGGAGGAAGCCTGTTCGAGGACAGCTGGTGGGGGGGATGAGGGATAGGAAAAAAAAGGAAGGGGGGGGGCAAAGGAGGAAGGAACAGAAACGGGGTCCGGTACGTGAATCTTATGAAGGTTCCTATCCTTGCCCTTCA
>Ga0179593_1425407_pt1 | contig 10226 bp, 7 predicted proteins | sample CZODoug2_1_08_16_FD_185931 | JGI IMG/M metagenome (GOLD analysis project Ga0179593, IMG submission 185931) | Vadose zone soil fungal communities from Angelo Coast Range Reserve, California, USA - CZODoug2_1_08_16fungal (PacBio error correction) | ecosystem: Environmental > Terrestrial > Soil >...
GCCACCACAACAAAGACCAAGCTAACGCTTCCAGGTTACTAGGGAAGGTTTCGAAGTAACCACCCAGATTGAAAAGGTCCCTTGTCCTTCCGCCCCCTTGCCGAACTTCGGGAAAGGGAAAAGGACGTCATTTTGTGGGAGTTAATTGTACGCCAGGGGGGGAAAAACCACTTCACGCCGCGCCCTCGGTAACGAAAGGGGCGCCTACGCGTGCCGGAGTCCAGCGCATTCGTCCCATTCCTGCCGGGGTAAAAAGGGGGATATGTGTCTCTCCTAACAAAAAAATTCCTACTTGATCTTTTGGTATCGAGAAAATTGGGCCCGAGGCCCTGCGGAAACCCACATTGTTTCGGTTGAATATTCAAAATAAGGGGACCAATTCTTTCCTGTGACGGAATTGACCCTGGCTAAAGGCGGCCTTCCCACAAGAGGGGGTAAAAACCATCCCACAAATAATGACTTGAAAAGTAATTCAAAAAAAATAAAAGGCGGCTTATGGGGATAAGAAACATTTGAACAAAAAAGAAAGGGAGTACAAAATTTTCTCAGACGTGAACAAGAATCTGACTTTCCTTCCAACAAACAGTTTAGAGCAGCAGGGAGGGCAGTCCTATTTCCCGAATAAGGGGGGGGGGGGCATCTAGTCTAACAAGGCGTGGGACAAGAAGGTTTTGTACCTCAAACTTATAATCTTGAAAAGGGAACGATAAAAGTGTTCGTCATGGGGCAGGGAACAAGCAACTTCTCGAGCCAGCTTGCAGGAAAGGGACTGAGTGGCTCGAAAAAAATCTCAAACGAGTGGAAGAGCGAGGAGGCGGGCGCAAGAAAAAAAGGAGGGGGAGTCCGCTGAGGGGGACTTAAGAAAGAAGAATCCTGTTCTTCGATGTCCAGGGGAAAGGGTTGTGGGTTCTAAGCTTTTTCGTTAAAAGTGAGCCCAATGGAAAATTCTAGCGGTGAAAAGACCTGGAAAAAACCTAGAAATGCCGACTCTCTCCCAAGAGGGAACGGAGGAGGTCCTGGAGTCGGAAACGTGGACTCTGTTGTGGGTATCAATGGAAAGGAAGATCCCCCCTTTCTTGTTTTGAATTGACCTTGCCTTTTCTTGGTTTTGCAAGACAAGGGCGGGCCGAGCCAGTGTGGTCACGATAGTGACGTCAGTCAAGTTGGGCAGATTCAACGCTCAAAAAGGGGGTGGTTTAAAAACCAAGGAAGCGGGGCGTACAGAGATAAAAAGAGAAACCGGTCCTACTCGGATGTGTTTAAAGAGACGAGTCTAAGCCTACCAAAAGGTAAGTAAAAAGAAAGAAAATAGGCGGAGAACGGCACTCTGGGGGCGCAAGGAAGTTATTGCAAAGAGTTGCGCGGCTCAATTAGAAGGGACGTACGTCCAAAAAAGAAAATAATAGGGATAGAACACACGCAAAAGGGGGCTTCAGAGGGCGCTTAAAAATTGGGGTTACTTGACTACACGGTCGGAGCGGCAGTGACGCCTTCGATCCCCAGAAACGATAGAGAACGACGATGGTTGTGGGTTGAATCGGGAGCCTACCGGAGGGGGGGACGGCGTGAAGGAAACAAAAAAACCATCTCGAAACTTCACGGAAGCAATATAGAGTGACGCAGGGGGTGGAAAAAAACGAAGGGTCGGATCGGGGGAAAACTTCGATGGGTCCACAGGCATGGGAGTCGTCTGCTTTCAAAAAAAGAAAATAGAAAGCTCAAGTCTCCCTAACTCCTTCGAGAGTCGGGGAGAGACGGAGTTCGACGCCGCGTGAATACGCGAAAAGAGAGCTTTTTTTTTTCTCAACGGGGGTTTCACTAAGTTGCGACGGCTGTAAAAGAGAGGGGGATGACGCCGGGGAAAAAAGAAACGAAAGGCATCTGAGGATTTCGGGGGGTAAAACCACTTCATCCAAAAGAAAGGGAAAAATTGAAGCGAGAAAGACAACTTTGGGGAAGAGGGGCCGCGGTGCATTCGTTTGCCAAAAAAACGCTTCCATACTTGAACGTTCTAGTTAAATCCGCAACTAAGGGTGGGGAGGCAAATGTATACGTTTGGGGCCTAAAAACGCCGCTTGGGTTTTGGCATAGCCAGTAGAACACACGTGGCTCGTTTACGCTTAGTGGAAAGGCGACATGAAAAAGAGAAAGCGGACGACACGTCTCCTAATTTCCGATCAGGGATAACAAAAAATGACTCAACGTGCTGCCGACCTAAAGGGGAGCGGTTTGCGGAGGGGGGGAAAGGAAAATTTTGTAGTCACGCGGATACTTTGGACAAAGTGTCAGGTGGGAGAACAGCCACGAATCGCGACGCCCATTTGCGACAGTGGGTAAAAAGAGAAAAACCAGACTCCCACAACAACGGGGATAATTGGTCCGCCGGCAACTTCCGCACCTTCTTAAGAAAGATTTGAAAAACCCCCCTTTGACCAGGGGGGGAAAGGGAAAGGACGCGGGACGGGAAACAATCTTCATCCCTAACCAGCAAAAACCGCACGCCCATAACGCTCAAGGGGGGGGGGGGAGGACAGACCTCGTTACACGTATGGCTAAAAAAAAAAAAAGAAGAAACCTGCAGATTGCGAGCAAGGAGCCGGCAATCAGAAAATGGAAAATCTTCCAACATTCCAGGGCCAAGTAGTTGGGTTTCTCGGCGATCCACACACGACGGGAGAGAGGGGAGAAACGGAGAAACCACTGGGCGTAAGGCAACTAAGCGAACTCCTGGCCGCAAGTTAAAGGGAAATTGGGCAACGCGCGAAAAGACAGGAGACTTTCCCCTTCCCTTAGTGCAGGCGTTTGTGAGGAAGGGGGGGGGGTGGATTGAATTATGGCTGTGAAAAAAATAAGACGTGATCTCGTTTTCAGTTTCTTTGATCCCCGCGCGAAAAAGAAATGGTTTCCAAAGATAGGGGGGGCCCGTTGAGATAAAAAAAAAAGTGTGAGAAGGGGGGAGAGATCAGGAAAAACGCTTTACCTGGGAAGGACAGTCCTCCTCCTAAGAGAACCTGTTAGTTAGACGGGAGGGTAGGGGGGAATTAGGGTTCGTCAAATCTCTGTTGGGAAAAAGCAGACAAAGGGCCCGACTAGGAAATCGAATACGAGAGCGGACGTTCCGGGGAAGAAAATCTCGGCACATGAGAAGAGGGTATTTTTCTTCTGCCGTAGGGAAGCTCGGGGCTGTCCTTTGCACACGGACAGCCCGAATCTCTCCACCGACCCACAGCGGCGGATTGAACTGGACTGGGATCAGTGACACAGGAGCATCGAATGAAAAATGGGGGGGGAACAAGAAATGGTTCTCACTCCCTGAAAGGAGGTTGCTTTTCTTTGGATGGCCCTCCGCGAAATTGGGGGGCGGACACCCCACGGAACGTCTCGGGGCAGCAAAGAAAGGTCAAGCCCGCCGAATGGAGCACGTCCCGTTGTGGGCTGAGGTTGCAGACGCTAACAAAAAGTGATACGGTTGGGCAGCTTGTATCCGTCCCGAGTTGCAAATTTGGTTAAAACCCCGGAAAAAGGGGGGGGGAAACCAGAAATTGCCCGCCTGGGCACGCAACTGAGAGGAGATCCCCAACAGTCGTGGGTCAGAAGAAACACAAAAGGCACGGAAGGTGCAAACAACAAAGTGAGGGGGGGGATTCGTCATAGAAGTTTTCTACCTGTGTGAAACACCATTTTCGTGAAAAAAAATCTTGACGTTTCCGCCGCAGGGGGAAAAAAAGGCAGAGATTCCTGGGCAGGGGCCCGGTAAAGGTCCGAAACTGAGAAGTGGGGGTACGAAAAGGTATACAAGCTGGGGGGGGAGCGCTTAGCAAAGGACTTTTGCCATCTAAGAGGGCGGGAGAATGGAAACAGACTCGTAGAGAGCTACCGCAGGGGGGAGGCTGGCCCCGTGCGCTTCCCCCAAAAAAGAACAATAAGGTTGAACTGATAAAAGAAGTGCTCAAGCAGTCAACCTAAAATAGGGTCTCTCTAAAAAAAAAAAAAAAGCGAATGGGACTGCCTTAGAGAAACGAACGGGACTTCGTGGACACGCCCCAACTTGGCGTGGGTGGCAAAACCAAAAAAAAAAAAAAAACAAAAAAAAAAAAACAAAATAAACACCACACCAACCACACACACCTCACAAAACAAAAACGCACCAAAAAACAACTTAGCTCTTTGCGGCGCCCAATGTCTTAGTGCAAGGCTGCGTCTTCCCCTTCTCTCGTGAAAAGTCAACTGCCATCAAGGCAGGCCTCCCCAGGTGCGGCAGGACGGAATTCTTGGAGCTTAGATAAACTTGGGCCAGTTGGATAGATATGATCATCCCTCTTTGGGAGGTGTTTTTGTGAAGGACTCAAGGAAGGGGATTTGGGGTGGGTTCGGGGCTGAAAAGCCCAGTCGGAAACAAGCTATAAGGCATATAGAAAGCCTTCTTTTCCAATTCTGGGGTCAAGAAAAGACCCCCACACGCCAGGTGTAATTTTTTCAAAAAAAGTAAGCCGTATGAGGGACTATGGCCAATCTGAACAACAGGAATGTTTGTGGTACGAATCATGAAAGACAAACGTGAAGTCCGCTGGCAGCGTCAGCTTTTGAACTCGGCACTGGGGGGGGTCGCCCCTAATGGGATGCAAGAGCTTGGCGCGTTCCTGGCATATCCCAAATAAAATCAAAGGAAGGTGACGTTGAAACATGTCGCATTGGGAGCGGAGATTCAAAGTTAAATACATTAGGAGTTAAGAAGTTCGATCCCCCAGAACCGATAAAGGAGGGGGAGATGGGACGGTGGTGTGGAGGAGGCACCCGACCTGTGAAAAGGGGGAACAAGAAGTAAAAGATCGAATTAGGGACGAAAATACCATATAAAGATTAAGAGAAAAACGGAACCTTCAGAGCGAGGCGGCGATGTCCTAGAAGTGAAAAAGGGGAGTTATATCTTAATTCGATGGTTCAAAGGAAGCCATCTGACAATAGTATAAAGGAAAGCAGCATTCTGAGGAGGAGCTGTCGAGTATGCGCTTTAGGGAGTGTTATCTCACGGGCAAGACAGCACTTTAAAAAACAGGTAGGGTATCTAACGAAAAAAAAAATATAATACAAAGACGAATCGGGGGAGGATGTGCAAAATCACCTATTGGGAAAAGGGACCAGGCAAGAAGGTAAAAGCGAGGTAAAGACGGATGAGTCTTCTTCAACGAAAACTTGAAGGAGCAAAGCTAACTCTTCCTCGGCCAGGACGTGTTTCAGTGGTTAAAACGCGATTTAAAAGCAAAAAGGGTCATGTCCAAAAATCTCGACGGCGTTTGGTTAAGAGGGAAGAGCCACTGTCGAGGCTTGAAGCGTAATTGAAAAAAAGAATGGGAAGTCTGCTTCTCTCACAAGAAGGAGAGCAGCGTGTACTCACGCTACGAAGAGAAGGTTTAGTCCGAAAAAAGGGGGGGAGGGGGGGGGGGGGGGCTGGTGCAAGGGGGGGGATGAAGAGTGGGGGCGCCTTAGTTATTACAAAAAGTTCAATGTGGAGACACCTCAGAAGTTTGCGGTAAGCCTGGAGGATCCACGACAGAGCGATCAAAAAAGAGGGAGGCTTTTGTGGGAGAGAGCCTGGGGGGCTTCGCGATCGTAGAGTGTGAGAAAAAAAGTCCAGTAGCGCGTGACTACACCCAAATGACATAAAGTAAAAAGAAACGCACAAAACAGGCGCCTCCATGTAGGTCAGGGCAGCCACACCTCGGTAAGTCACGGTGGCTCTTGCTCCAGAAGGGAAAGTTGGAAAAAGGACAAGCAACGCAGGCAGACGGAAGGGTCTAAATGCCACGGCGTGGGCTTTGAAATCGTCGATCCACAAAAAGGGAAAGAGGGGGAAAAAATCACCCTTCGCCCACCATCGGGGGAGAATAAGGGCAGGGTTGGGCCGGAAGAACGGTAAGCCGCGGAGTCTTGGGGAATTCGCGGGGCGAACTCAAGGAAAAACTTTCAATCAAAGGATCAGGACCACCTAGTTCCCTCTTGAAGGGGGGGGGGCACTCGTCATAAAAGGGGGGAGATTGAAGGGCCGCGCGTGGGAGGTTCTGGTGGGAGACTCCCAGTATCTTTTTTCACACACGTCAGCCCAGGGGGAAGGGAACCAGTAAAAAAAGTGGTCACTCAAATGAGGTTCACGTTTTGAACGGCGTCGACAAGGAAAAAGAGAATCGAAGACTGGGAGATCCGAGTCGCGTCTGGTTTTCTTCAATCCAAATAAGGAGGCGGAAAGATCCTTCCTATTTGAACCGTGAAAGGGAAAGAAACAGCCGACGGGAATTTTCTCAAAAGCGAGTATTTGTCTCTGGCGCGGCAGGGAGGAATAGGTTGTCACGCCTGGAAAAAAGACGGAGGCGTCGGACAGCTGGAATACTAACCACCGATCGCCGAATCAGAGATGGGGATCGAAGTAAACCGCGCCCGTCCCTGTAGAGACATGCACACAGAAGGCGAAAAATGAGCAACGAACTTCAAAAGCTGTTGATGTGACCAGCCGGAAATGGGTAAAAGCTGCATCCCTGCAGCATCAGAAAAGTGCCGAGGGTAGAAAAAAGTCTTATGCCAGGTCGGACTAAGGTTATCAGGTTTTGGGGGTCTAAAAGAAATCCTAACCTTGGGGTCATCTGGGTATCGAGCGTGGGAAGGGAGCTTTCAAGAGGGGTTAACCCTAGGCGTGAAATCTTTGCCCAAAAGTACCCGCAAAAAGGGATTATATCTACAAATGCTGCGGACCCGATTTTTTCAAGAAAAAAAAGAAACTGCAAGTGAAAGGGAATGACCAACAATACAACTTCGGGGGCAAGGGGTCATTTTATAAAACGCGTTTGAGATGAACGTCACAATAAGGGGGAAAGGCCGAATGTGAGAAAAAGATTGCTTGGCAGGTTAATGTAGGGTAAGAACTGATACTTGCCAAAGGACAGGCGGAGACAAGAGTTACCCTATACCAAAAAAAAATGCAGAAGGGTCCCATAGGAAAAACGGAGGTTCGGGCTGCGAAGCAAACAAGCCAAATTAACTAGTGGCAGGATGGACCAAGTTCTCTCTCAACAAACCACAAAGAGTGGAGGTCCCCTCTATATGTCGGTAGTACATGAAAGTTAGGAAGTCGCTAGCGATGGGGAACTGAACTGTCGCAGGCACTCGGATGCCACGTCTGAACAGGGAAGTTGAGAAAGCGTTGCTTTCCAACAATTCTTGTCTTCTAGAGAGGTCCCAAAAGAGTGAACTAACGGCCAGCCTCTCCAAAATAAGCAACAATTTTCTTGCGGGGAAAGTTCAGGGATCAAACTTTTGGGTACAAAAAGAGGGGGGGGGGGAGAAATGAATTCCCCCCATCTCCCGCTTTGACCTGGGCAGGGGCCTTAAGTGCAAGGACGTGGGGGGGAACCGACCCCAAATCGGTAGAGCCGAGCCAAAAGGGGGGGGGGCGGAAAAGACGTGAAAGGGCCTCATTTTGAAAAGGGCGTTGGGCAAGATCAACGTCCTGAAGGTTTCCAAGAGTGGGACTCGGGAAGACATACCAGAGCCACCGTTACTACGGAATGGGGGGGTAAAAAAACCTTGAGGGGGGGGATGACAGGGAAGTCGCCTAGAGGCGTTATACTCGGAAAGTCAACCATAATGGATGAACATCTTAGGCAAAGGGGGAAAACGGAAGAAAAATCCAACTAAAAGCAAAATTACGGGGACGGGCGTGAGACAACTATTTTGCGAACGGCAAGGGGGAAAAAAGGGAAGAAAGCAGTGGTACGGGCGTGGCTTCTCGCCCATACGCCCTTTAGCTAAGAAAAAAGGCTGGGGGGTGATATATTGGTGCTACAACTAAGGACGGGGGGCTGGGGGAACTTCTACAGATAAAAAGAAAAGAGTAGAAAAAACAAAGACCGTACTCGTTATCAACGGGGGCCGGAAAAAGGGCTCTGGAAGAAGGGCCCCATAATTCTCAATGGGGCCGGAGGCCTAGGAAAATAGGGACTAAAACGGAACAGAGATCGAAATCTGAGGAGGAGATTCGGCGTGAAAGCGCGAACTCAATGATACATTTTGTGGGGGGGGAAAAGAAAAAAATTAACTGTTGACCCCCCATATTTTAGGGGAAGCTGAGCGCCGGGAAATATAGAAAGCGCTTATTGGCAAGCAAGAGTAGTAACAAAGAGGCAATAAGTTGAAAAAAGACAGCCGTGGATTGTCTTGAAGCCGGGGGCCAGTGGAGGGTAAACCGCGCCGCGGACGCTCCGGGAGCAAAAAGGGGAAAGGTCTCGTTGCGAGTAAACAAAACGCCGGTAAACCCACAAGATTGTTTATCAGAGCGCAAAAGACAAAGAAAAAATTGGGGAGCTACTCTCCATCCCAAGGGGCGAGGCAGAAGAGAAAAGGAAAAATTAAGAGGCCGGAGGCCGGGGCGAAAGAACGAGCAGGGGGGGTGGAGCAACCTACTAAAATACTTGTAAAGAGAGGCGGGTGCGTTCGTTTTTTGCTGTGAAAAGGCATGAAAGGGGGGGGAAAACTCCAAGAAGGGGGGCAATTTTATCACACTCTAGAAAGGAGAAGCCAGTGAAAAAAGAGGATAACCACAAAGCCTCTAGAGTAGAAAGGAGGAGATATGGCTTTTGGGGGGTAAGGCAAAGCGTCGATCGTGGAGAGTCCACAGGGGGAGGGGGAAAAAAGTCGCAGACTACACCTCAGACATCCTTGGTCAGCAAAAACCAACACCAAATGCGCCTCCCATATCGGACCACACCTCGCACGTAGAGGGGAAAAAAGACCAGGAGAAGGTTGCCGAGCAAGCAAAAGCAATCTCATAAAGAACATTTCCAGCCTCCACTTCGGGGCAGGAAAAGAATCAAAAACCCGTGAAAAAGGTCGCAAACTTCTCAACCAGCTTGTGGGAGGGAAAGAACGTTGGCTGAAAGAAGTCAAGAGGAGTTTAGCGCGGGGGAGGGTAGAAAAAAGCGGAAAGACTTCAATCCCCGGTTTCGGAAAGGGGGAAAAGCCGAGGGGCGTTGCTGAGACCTGGGTTCAAGCAGGTCTTAAAGCCTCGATGCGGGGAAAAAAGGATTTGGTGAACCAGGCTCTCAGTCTCCTTACGAGTTGGCACGAAAAGTGCCCGTTGAGATAAAAAAAAAGTGGTCATTGAGTGAAGTCAAAGAGGACGGTAACGCCGAAAAACTCAAGGAGCCTACTCCGACTTAAAGTTCCCTTAATTGTCGATGGCCTGATGGGGGGCGATTTGAACGCGCAAGGAGAAATTCAGGAAAGTTGACACGAAGAAAGCTCTCGCCGCGGTTGCCGGGGTCACAGAACCAAATCTTCACGAGTATGGTAGGTGGGTGGCAAAAAAAAAAGTTCTCTTGGGGGGAAAAACGGAAAAAATCCGTGAGGTCGGTACAAAAAAAGCCACAAACAATCGCCGCGGCCGGGGTAAGAAAAAAACTGGAAGGAAGTTCCACCTTCCGCTGCACGAAACGTAAATGTAAACAAAAGCGCATCGGTTCCGCGCAAAGCAGACCTAACGTCACCGTAATGGTTTTCTTTGGGAAAGGTAGAAGTGTGCTTCGAAGCAAAGGAGGGAATAATTCGGTCGAAACGGTTCAAAAAAAGCGGAGATGGACCATGCTGACTAATTTGTAGGCAAAGGGGGGGCTCAGAAAAAACAATTCCGGAGTAGTAACGGGTGTGCAGGGGAAGCAAAGTTCCTAGGAAAGGGCCCGAAAACCCATTCCCAGCGGGAGCCGTGGAAACAGAGGGGAAACCCTCCTTGCGGAAAATTAGAAGGGGAAACTGGCCTCTTCCTCCGGGCCCCCTCAGGGAGGTGGTCCACCGAAAAAAAACAACTTCCAGTCATTGACCAAAAAAAAAGCTCGGAGGATTGGGAAAGGAAAAATGAATCCAACAACGCAGTTGGAGGAAAAAGTTTCCTCAGACGCAAATCAAAATACCTGGGTGCAGAAACTGCTGCAGGTTTCACGGGATTTGAACCAAAAAAACCTAAAGAATGGCAGCAAGACGGTGAAGAAAAAGTTGACAAAGTAAAAACGCCAGGCAAGAAATTGAAAAAGTGAGCTGCGAAATGGCAGGACAACGCTGAAAAAAAAGAAAAGGGAAGGAATTGCGAAAGAATCTCAACAACAGAGGGGAGGAAAGAGAGGCAAGGGGGTCCCCTGAAGTTGAGCTCTGACAAGATGTTGCCTTTCGACAGCAAAGCTTCAAAA
>Ga0179593_1427438_pt1 | contig 10226 bp, 9 predicted proteins | sample CZODoug2_1_08_16_FD_185931 | JGI IMG/M metagenome (GOLD analysis project Ga0179593, IMG submission 185931) | Vadose zone soil fungal communities from Angelo Coast Range Reserve, California, USA - CZODoug2_1_08_16fungal (PacBio error correction) | ecosystem: Environmental > Terrestrial > Soil >...
TGGCTCCGTGATAGGGTTCCGCCTGCGTCGTTGAACAAAAACGATTCTGGCGGCGGTAACGCGAGATGTCGATATGAACCCATTCCTTTCCTTGAAAGAGAGAGGGGGAGAGAAGAGGAGGGCGCCGTCGAGAGCCTATCCCGCTCCAGACGAGCGTGCTACTGAATCACAAGAGAGCTTCAAAACCTCAAACTCCTAAAAAAAAGAGGCGCGTCTTCTCTTGGGGAAGGAGAAGAAGCCGCGAAATAGCTTGTGTCAGAGAGGATGGACTAACGAGCAAGCGGATCGGTAAACGAGACGACGCTTTTTAGTCGGAGGCAACCGAGATCTGTAGGAGAAAAAAGAGGGGAAGAAGCGACCGCCCGCCGACGAGTCGCCGAGACCACTTTCAGTAGAGACGCTGAGACTCCAAACGAACTGGCGAGAGGGCGAAGAAGACCCAGCGGGAAATCGCCTTGACTCATCTTTCAAAAGAGAACAGAAACAATTATGATGAGAATCCCGCTAAGCTAGCTCCTGAAATAGGAACACATCTTGCCTCGGGAAAGGGGAGGGCGAGTATACTACTCTTAAACAGGACGTAACTACGGGAAAAAAGAAGGTTTCCTACAGGGAGGGGAAGGGAAATTTTTAAACTAACTCTTTACGATACCCTGGTTTCGCCCCTCTAGCATCGCATGCCGGGGTATGTCCCAACTCAAACCGAGAGGTGGGCGGAGTAAAAAGAGACAGGTCCGAGACCGATGCGGGAGATAGTGGCGATCTACTAAGAAAGTTAGAGAGAACACAACGGAGGAAGAAAGATAGGAATAGAACGATGAAGAAAGCGGGAAAAAGAAGAGGGGGGCTGTGCAAAACGCGACACTCCTCTCCTGGGGGGGGTTGTATACGGAAAAACAAAGAAATGGTATGCCGATCTCAGGCAGCAAGAGTAGCAACGAGGCTTCGGCCCCCCGGAGTCTTACTAGGGGGGGAAGGGTACCTCACCGTGTGAAAGAGAGAATCGACAGCGCGCGCAGCAACGATGGGCAGGCTGGGGGATTCAAAAGGGGGGTAATCCGATCCGAAATGGGAGTGTGCTAGTGGGGGAAGAGGACGAAAGAGAGAACTGGGTAGCGGATCTCGCGCGGGGAAAAAACGTCTTCCTCTAAGGAGAACGGCACGCTATAGGTGCTAGGGCGAAAGAGTACTCAGTCCGGCTCTCAATTTCGGCCAGACACGAGAAGGAGGCGGGGGAATACCGAGAACAAATATCCGGGCAGCAGAAACGAAGATGCCGCCTTCTATCGTAATCGATCGAGAAAAAAGGGGGGGAAACATATTTTACGGCGCGTCCCGAGGTAAAAACGGCAGAGCGCGCGCGTTTTCAAAAAAAAGAATCGAGGAGAGGGGGGGAGGGGCGATTAGAGGCGTTCTAGAAAAAGTCTGCGGCGACGCAAGGATCAAAGGTCCGGCCAGGACTGGGCCAGAAGAGGGCACCTCGAAGCGCAGAGGAACGTCTCAACCCACAAAAAAAAAAAAAAAACAAAAAAGAAAAAAAACAAAAAAAAACACCCCGAAGGAACCCACACCAAAAAAAACAAAGAAACCAAACAAAAAAAAAAAAAAAAAAAACATAAAAATAGGCAGGACCCCCAAAAAAAAAAAACTCCCACCACACCCAACACAAGAAACACCAGCCAGCCTCAAAACCACCCCCCCAATAACGAACCCCCCCCAAAGCATCCCTTGCACAAAATCGTACTTCTTCAACAAAAATCACGCTCGTCAAGGCGACAGACGATCAAACTTGGTCGCTGTTTAGAAGTACAAGCGGAGTCGGTGTCGCGCAATCACGCGTGCAGTCCCCCCATAGCTTTGGCGGCTGATCAAAAACGTTTTCAGTTAAGCAAGGAAGAGCGACAAAAAACGGGCGCTCAGCTAGAGGAGAGACCAAAACCACGCTGGCCGTAGCTGCTCGCGAGAAAAAGGGATGGACTTCGAGTGGAGAACAGAGGTTCGACGCGCTCGCGGAACGCACTCAGGAAGGAAAATCGAACGACCAAGAGAAGTGCTGACACTCGGGGGAAAGGAAGTGGGCACGGAACGCGCGGCAGCCTAGACTCGTCAAGAAGAGAAGAAAAGGAGCTGGTGCTGATCTCCTCTCCTCGAGTACGCATTACGCGGATGGACGAAGAAAAAAAATATCTACAGGAGGCGCGGACGCGACCGGCCTCGCAAAAATAGAATCGAGACGCAAGTCGTGGGGAAAACGGATGGCAGAGAGACGCAGAGAAAAAGAGGACGCAACGGGGGAAAAACAAGAGGAAAAAAAAAGAAACCACCGGGACCAGACGCGGAAACGAAGCGAAGTGAAGCAGAAGGGGGGGTTTTCAAAAGGAAACGCAACATCGACGACAGTAAAAAAAACCAACCAACTATGGTGGCCGTCGACAGATAAAGCTTGCTCGGAAAAGAGAAAAAAAAGAGAGGGGGAGGAACGGAGTCCCCGCCATCAGGCCAAGTAGGAAAAGGAACAAACGAGATCGGCATCAGTAAAAAACGGCGAATCAAAAAAGCGGAAGAAAAAGAGCAAAGAAGAATAGCCTCTCACTCGGATGCTCAAAGACCAAAGCGGTTCACCACGGCGCGAAAAAGCATCGAAAACTTGGGCGCTGTAGCGATACTCGGAGACCGATCGCTAAATTCAAACATAGAAAGGGAGAGGGCATTGATGAGAGCTTATTACCCTCGACTGCGAGGAGAGGGGAAATGAGGACAAAAAGGAAGCGCGAAACCGAGCGACATAGGAAGAGGGCAGCTGAAAAAGACATAAGCGATTACACGTACGATGTCGCAATAAAGAGATCACCAAAAAGGGGGGAAGGAGTGATGAAAGAGAATGATCGAGACGGAGTAGTGTTCGGGGACGGGCTATGCTTTTCAAAATTCACGCAGAGAACGGGGTCTAAGAATCGAGCAGCGAGGGAGGGGAGCAGAAATAAAAAGAACGTCCTGTCAAAGCGATCATCCAGCGAGCGAGGGAGCGGGTGCGAATCAAGAACTGATTTAAGAGACGCAGCCGAGTCTGACGGTTTAAACGCGGGGGTCACAGGCCCACGCGGAGTCAAAAAACGTCCTATCAAAACAAATGGTGGCGACGATCTAATGCCTCTGGAGAAGGGGAAAAGAAAAAAAACAGGTCATAATATGCCCGATCGAGTTTTGGGGGAAGGAATAACGTGACCAGCTGCGAGGCAAAAGTTATATTAATCAGGCGGCCTCGTGTAGCAAATACTAAAGACGGGTCACCCGCGACATCTCACTGCTTGACAGGGGGGGGGGGTGACCCGTTTCTACATGGGTCGTTGGTACCGTGTGGCTTCGTGCCGAGTCAGACGGTTCGCCGGGCTTGGCGCTTCAACGTGAAGAGACGTCCTTGTTCCACTCGTAAGCAAAATGTGATGCTCGTCTGCTCGGGCATCTCGTCACTAAAAGGGGAGGACGAGAGGAGCTCTGCCTTAAATGCCGTCGCTTCCTGGTCACGCCTCTCACTGTCGTTACGGAAAGAAGACTATTAATATCACGAAGATCACGAAGATCGGGACGCATGAAGTGAATGATTCTAGGACAAAGAAGACCGACGAAAGTTAGAACAAAAAAGGAACAAAAAACGAACGAGGTCGCAACGCGGCGAAAAGGGGGTAGCTCTCGGCTAAGAGGGGCAGGCGACTGCGAAGGGAAAGATAGACCGCTTTTCTTGAACAGAGAAAAAATCAAATCCAGCCAGCGAAAAATGAGCTGAACGGAAAGGGGAAGGGGAATAATCTGGGTAGAAGCTAAAGCAAAAAGTGGCGAGCTCTAGGCTTCACAACTAAAGTGTACCCAGAGAGGTTCAACTCGGGGCGTTATACTCGGGGGCAATTTGGGACTACACCGATCAACTAGCAGACACAGTCGAACATAGAGGTCCAGTCGCCAAAGGTGGAAAAAAAAAAATCTCTTGTCTGTGCCTGGGGCGGGGTAAAAATCAGACGATAATCTTAAAACTTCACATTCTACGGGGGGAGGATATGGTCTCTGCAACCCCTGTTGGGGGAAGGGGACTCAGATACTGGTCCCAAGGTGCTCCGATAAGAGAGTCTACTAAGGAGGGCTCAACCCCTAGAACGGCTCGTCACCTCTAGCTTCTTCCAGCCGAGAAAAAGCGAAAAAGGCGCGGCGCTGCGTATTTCCGAAGACTGAAGGGTCGGAAAATATATATCAAACGGTAAGAGAAATTCGAAACAGCGCAGCGATTCGTAGGGACAGAGATACGATAGGGAATTGTGGCGGCGATAACCGAGTCGATTGGAAAGGGCCGAAGGAAAAAACCCCGGGCGCTGGCGCCGAGACAGACGGAAGAGCTTTAACGGCGCCGCGGAGGACCGGCGACAGTGCGAAAACGCAAGCGGCACCATCGGTCAGGGGATGGAGGGAAGAGAACGTCCAAGAAAAACGTCAACGTATCGGCTCTCGTTCCTGGGACAAACGCGGACGCTATCCTCTTCAAAAAGAGGAGGAGACGCTTTCTGAAGTTAAAAACCGGGGAAGGGGGGAACGGGATGGGGAACAGACCGGGTCTCTACATAGACAGGGAATAAGTTCGCACGAATAACTCGTGTACATGAAAGTTCGGAAAGGACTTAGCTCTTTCATCATGAAGAGGAGTGACCACGGTCAACAGCGCGGATTGTCTGCGAAGTATCACCAGAAAATCGGAGGATGTCAGAGCGAATTTATCGGTGATCCACCTAGAGAAAAAAAAAGGGGGCTAAAAGAGAGATGATAGTAAAGGTCGCACAATCCCGTCTCGTAGGACAGAAAAAGACGGTCTGCTTGTGTGACGGCCGCAACAGCGACTGGTTGGTGATAACAACGGATGGAAAGACGGCAGCGGGCGAAAAAAGGAAGAAAGAGTTAGGGGGGTGGTATCAAACCAAAATCTGACCTGGATGCCAAGCGGGTGGTGGGGTGCAGATAGGGGAATCACGGCACCGGTGGTCAGAAAAAGAGGACGGCCCCGCCAAGGCTGGCAGAAGGGAACCTCGGGCCTACAGGGAAGACCTCTCGTGATGGGCAGAGGGGTCACATGCTAGCTAGGACCTGGGGGGGAGCAAAGAGACGTCTTCTACGGAAACAACCGCCCGGATTAGAAGGGCGAGGAAGAAACTCTATGGGATTTGTCTCGCGCCAGCGTAGGAGGTGCGGCTCCTAACAAAGAGCATCACTCTGCTCTCTAGGGTGAAAATCGTCCAGGAGGAACCAAAGGAGAATCGGGCCTATCACGGCTCTAAAACATTATCGTCTAAGGTAGCTCGACGCACCGTGAGAGGATTTTCCGACCCTTACTGAAGGGACGATCAAGAAAAAGAGGCCGCAGACGTTTTATTCGGAGACGGGGAAGCTCAATCGCTGGTTGACCAGGTTCGAGGGCTTAAATCTCTATCTATCGAAGAAGCGCCCTAAAATTCGACTCGACCATGCTTGAAAAGACCTGAAATTTTTGGGGGGGGGGGGGGGCCGTGGGTTGTGTGGGGAGACAAGTCGGGACAAGCAGCATCTCTCAAAAAAATCTACGAAGAAGCAGATGATCTCACCGACGTCACTATTCCATACATCTTAGATAAAGTGGCGTCCCTTGGGAGTCGACCTTTGGGGGAGATGTGACAGTCAGCACTTGTCGTTCGTCGAAGCAGAACGAGTCGCACAGAAAGGAGGGGGGAGTCTGGATCTTTCGGTTCGGTGCTGCACCTCGAAAAAACCGGTGAGTCATCTTCTCTCGAAACCCAAGCTACGAGATGAGAGAGTCGACTCAATGCCGTAAGGGGGTAACGATGTCAAAGGAAAGGGCAGCGCCGCCTTAACGCAATATGGGAAAAAGAAAGAACGAGATCACCGGATCCAATGCGCGGGGGTTAAGGGTGTGACCCTTTCGGAGTAGGGAAGGCAGAAAAAGTTGCCTCAAAGGATCATGCTGATCCCATGTCGATAGAGGAAAGACGTCTGACTCGCGGATGTCCGAACGCAGAAAGGAGGGGAGGGGGAGGAACAGGATACTACCGGCCAAAAGCTAACACGAGGTTCAGCCGGATGCAGAGCATACGCCTATCAAGCGAAAAAAAGGAAAAGAAAAAAAAACGAAACTGAAAACGTAACCCGACCGTAAACGTTCGACGCCGGCATGGGACGTTTTATAGGGAAAAAAACGAACAAGTTCTGCCGCAACAAGGGAAAAAACTTTCTTTGGGACGCGTTCGAGTGGAACGGATTGAGAAATCAGGGAAAAAAAGAAAAAAAAGGCATCCTGAAGTCGCCGCCAATCGTCCGAAAAGAGGAGAGGGAAAAAGCAGTGACCTGAGGGAGAAGGAAATGTCCGCAATCTCGCCACCAGCGCCGAACTCGGACTTTTCGGGGAACCCGAGGTTTCCTACCAAAACTAATCAACGGGCGAATCGGCCTGATCGAATCCGAAGAGGAATTCGCGGCACAAAAATAACAGCGCTATCAATGATATCAGCGGAAGGGAGAAGAGCTGATCGAGGGGAAAAGCTTCGTCGCGGACACGTCAATTACCGAGCTGAAGAGGGGGACTAAGGAAGTTAAAACGCATCGTTAAACGGAAAGAGAGAAGGCGGAAACATCATCAACCTCAACAACAAAACGTAAAGCGCTATTATCGCGACTAGAATTGGCCGATGAGTGCAGAGGGAACCGCTCGATGAACTCTCCTTCGCGTCGACGTGCGCGGATACAGAGGAGGCAAGAAAGCGAGACAGCGACGGTTAAACCAAAACATCCTGCCGAAAAAGCGGGATGTTCTTGAAAAACGAGATCGGATTGAGATCAAAAATAAAGGAGGAAGGACGTGCGCGCTGTGTTGATCACCAAGCAGAAAAAAGACGCTCCTCTCAGGATGGCCGCAGGGAAAGAGGAGCTACGAAAACTAGCACATGAAAAATCGTTGGTTTGGGGGGCTGACGACTTGTCACGATTCTGGCGATGCGGGACGATCGCTGCAAAGAGAGGGGAGCAAGAAGGAAAAGAATCTCTCTACCGCGACCAAACGGCGTGGAGGGTATGTGGGGGCCAGACGATGTTCTTTGGTACCTGATCCTGGAAAAAAAAAGGCCGGAGTCGGACCTGGCCCGTCGGGAACTTGTCGTCAAAGGAGTGGGGTCAAAAAGGGACGGCTGGATCTGAGGGCATGCATCGGCCTGAAAAAGGTCTTCTCTATTCTCAATCGGAGGCGGCTGTGCGTCCTCCGAAGCGATCAGACAACAGGAGTGGGAGTGAGGGGAAAACAGCGCCAGGAAGGAAGACGCGGACGCTATAAGGTGATCAGTGAAGAATGAAAAAGGGAAAAAATGAAGAGACTACCCGCGTTCACGTCTCACAATGGCAAAAAGCTCTAATCGTTGACTCGCCTTTCAAGAAAGTAAGGAACGACAGGCGCGTTCGATCTGCGACCATCAGGGTTCTTTCGCCGCATCAAAAAGGGATTCAGCGACGGCCGCGTGGGGTCTCGGACGATCGTAAAAACCTTTTTAAAAAACTCAACGAAGACACAGGTGACCCTAGAGAAGCATGTGTAGATCGATGAGGAGGGCGGGAGGGACGAAACCGATCAGCTGACTCGAACGACGCAAAGGTATCGGCTCCCGTTCAAGCAGGGATAGAAGAAAGAGTAGGGACCGTCGGTCAGCAGCAACGATTCTTACTAAGCGTGAGAGAGGCTATATGGGTTCTGCGCGCCAGTCCGGCCGGGAAAAAAAGCTCGTGAGACGGCCCGCGATGCGCTACTGGGGCAAAACAAAAGACAACGGAATCACCATCGGATCGTCACGAAGGATAAAAAAATAGGACTACTGGATCAGGCCGCCGATTCAAGAGATCGATCAACATTTTCTAGATAGAAGGCGAACGATACGGTCATGCTATTGCGAATAGCTTCGAGGTAGGAGGGAAACGAATCGATCGCAGAAGGGGGAAATCTCCTGGGGAACAATGGCGCACAAAAACAATCCTTCAGAAGGGGCAAGAAGCAGGGCGGAGACGCAACGATTATAACAGGGACCGCGCAGCGTAAAGCGAAGGGACATCGGCACCAAAGTCCCAAACGTAGGAGAAGGAGTCATCGCGACGTCAGGGGCCCATAGGAAAGGGAGAAGAGGGGAGGGGAGATTCTCTGGTGCCGGGTAAATAGAGGTGACACCCTCTGGGGAGACCAAGGTCCTTTCGGGAACTAAACAGGGGCCTCTCCACTTGTTCGGAGTGAGCCTGCGTGGATGTCGAAGGGGGGGAGTTTCTACTCAGGCGGATTGTAGGAATCCGAGAAAAAAGGGATCTGATGTCGAGTCTCGAGGGTCTAGAGGGAATATCAAAAATGGGGAAAAGAAAAAAAAAAACAAACAACTTCTGTTTAAGAAGGAGGGGACTCCTCGCAGGTCTATACGAGTCGGAAACGGGGCTCGACTCCCAATCCCTGTTGAGTTGGGAGAAAAAAACAAAAAAAAAAGCAGAGCAAAACACGGTTGATAGGAAGTTCGTTCGACAAGTAAGAGCGGAGGGACAGCGTGGTTGGAAAACCGATGTACCTCGGCAAAGTGGTGTCAGCAGCTCGACGACAGCAGCGCGCGCAGATGGTGCCGGGCACTATCTTCAGTAAGAGGTAAAGCAGTCTCCGACCGTGGGAGAGGGGGTGGGGGAATATCAAAGCGGACGCTGTGACTCGGCGCGCGCCAATCTTCACTATAGAAAACGAAAAACTCCGCGTCGAGGGGATGCAACGCGAGGATTGTCATCGGCAACTGTAGGGAGGGGCGGAGCAGGGACGGGGAATCTCGACTCAGTGACATAAAGCGTCACACACACAGATCGTCTCGCAAGAAATCCTCCTTCTATCGAGAGAAGTTCGTGACACCGGAGTAGATGGTGAAGCCCGACGTCTGCGGACTAAGGAGACTCCTCTCATCGTGTAGGCGACGGAAGCGAAGCGCGATGGGGGGGGAAGAGAAGGAAAGAAGGGGCAGGAGAATATGGTCGAGCGCGGCCGGCGGAAAAAAGATATCTGGACAATCAGGACGCGCGACAAGAGAGAAAGAGTCGACTCTGGGCGAACGTCTGCTGTCGAAAAAAATGCCTCATGCTTCAATAAGAATAAAAGGGACAACTTGGACCAGTTAAGAGAGACCTTTGATGTGTCGAACTGATAGGGGGATGAGAGAAGGAATAGCTAGAGGAGCCCCGACCAAAATAGGAGGGAGATGCGCAGGGCCCAACGTTTCGGAGGGCAAAAAACTCTAGCTCTAACCAAGGGAAAAGGGCAAAAATGAAAAACTCGATAAAACAAACTCGGCCGTAGCTCGCAAACGCCAGTGGGGAAGGAAAGTTCTAGGAACGGCAAAAAGGAATGACCCTCACAAAATAAAGCGATCGAGCTCAACACCGATCTAGGACAGGGAGAAGGAAAAGCGTGTGAGAGTGTGCACGGCGCGCGTCGGGCGGTAAAACATTTCCTTCACGCGCAAAAGGGGAAGAGGGGCGGGGGAAAACAATTAGAGCGGGCTAGCAGGAAAGAAAGAAAGAAGCGAGCGGGCACAGGACAAAACGGCTGAAACTCCTACTCGGAAAAGAAAAAAGAGAAAACACGTCGGCAGCCGGATAACAAGCAAAACTACGCCTATCATCGGGACTCAAACAAACGCAGGCGAACGAATAGAAAGGGAACAAGAAAGTCATAAGCGGCATGGGGTGAGGATACTTCGTGTCTAAAGGACCAACGAACAATGAACAAGGCCTTCAAAAAAAAGAAAAAAAAGGTGGGTGCAATCGGTGAAAGATCGAGTTCTCAGTTGCTTATAACAGGGGAGTCGTCATCATCCTCATGCCAGAAGGGAAAGAGGAAATTCAACAGTCAAGCACTGGGAACCCGGGGAGGAGGTGGGATATCAGAACAGCTGCTCGAATCGCCACCTAGCCAGGAGGGCTCGGACGTTGCTCCCCGAGGGGAAAAAACAGACGAAACAACGCACGACTACTGGGACGTCTATCTCGGGGAAAAATGAGCAAGGTCGTCGCAACAGTGAGGGCTGCATGAGGAAAAATTTAGACGGTCAAAAAGCATGATAGAGGCTGCTCGCTAGGCAACACTGCCGACCCGTTCAGGGAAAAAGGCATAGCCAGCGGCACATGAAAAGAAGCGATCA
>Ga0179593_1527899_pt1 | contig 10226 bp, 10 predicted proteins | sample CZODoug2_1_08_16_FD_185931 | JGI IMG/M metagenome (GOLD analysis project Ga0179593, IMG submission 185931) | Vadose zone soil fungal communities from Angelo Coast Range Reserve, California, USA - CZODoug2_1_08_16fungal (PacBio error correction) | ecosystem: Environmental > Terrestrial > Soil >...
GAAGCTGGAAAGGAAGATCGTACCTGGTGGTCTCCCTGGACTGACGACCCGACCTGGAGCAACCTGTGATGACTCCAAGATCGAGGAACGAAAAGGAGGACCTCAAAAAGAACGCATGGAAACATTAACCAGTATGTCATCACCGAAAAAGCACTTCTGCAAGGGCGGCGTCGCGGTGCCACCGCCGATAAGAAAAAATCGCGGAATAAGGTTTTTATGTCTAATACTGTCATCCAGGGGGGGGGGGAAAGGGAAAGGTAGTTGGAACGGGGCCAGCTTAAAACACGGGCTTACCACTTGGGGTGCGCGATTCAGAAAAGGGAAACATTGGGGGGCCCCTCTGACTGAATCGAAACAGGTCGTGTTGTCCCCCCAGTTTGAGAGCCGATCCAAGGGAAAGGGAGCATCGTAGAGGAGAAACGGCTCCGACCGCCTGCAAAAGGGAAACTGCAAATGAAGACGCAACATGACTGTTAAGTGTCCGGTCACTTGGACAAGCCCGGGTCCGGTCTCTGGCGCGAAAACAGGGCCAGAGGGAGCAGCGCGTTCGAGACTACACCGCCCGTGGGAAAGAATGATGCACTGCCCGGGCCGGAGACGTGGCCAATAGGTCCCTTCGCTTCATCTGACAAAGCGTCCGCATCGGCGAGAGGTCACCCCGGCGTTTATATTGGCGACGGAAAACGCTAGAAGACTGCCGAACGGAAAGAAGGGAAAATCCGGAGGACGATTGGCCAACGTCGTCATCATTAAGACAGTCGGAGAAAAAGGGATACCGAGGGAGTCCGCCGTATCCATGTCATATCGTGAGGTCTTATCGAAGACGAAGGGAGAGGGCAGAAGGGAGAGACCCAAAACTCTCTTCGGCCGTAAAAAGAAAATCTTCCGGGGGCAGCATTGTCATCCTAAAACGAGCCAGGTCGGGCTTTCCGTCACATCCAGGAAGAGCCGGGAGGTGCTGGGGAGAAAAGCTATCACGTCCTATCGTCGACGGAAGGAAGTTGGCGGAGGGGGGAAAATCCCCCTCCATCTACAAGCGTGCAAAACAGCCCCTCAAAACCCTCCATAACTGCGCGAGCAGAAAGCCCGAAAGAAGTCCGCGTGGCCGTATCGGAGAAGGCGTTACGATTTCGATTCTCTGGAAGAATGGCTTGAACGAGAAAACAACATGTCATCCAGGCCGCGCAACAGCAAATCTCGTTTATATTGATCGAGGCAAGAAAGCGAAATGGTTCCACGCGTACGGCTTGCAAGAGGTTGTGTGCTCTCAGAGAAAAGGGTATTGGAACTTGTCCGCCCTGCCTGGGGCGCTGCATCAAAGATAGTGTTCCTAGAGAGCAACGTATCATTCATCAAGAATTACGCGGAAAGAATCTCAGCGGTCATAAGTTCACACACAAAATCGAAATTCCTACAGATCATATCGTTCGCCGATGAGGGGGGAATACAGGAGCGGAAGGGGACTCGACAAAAACAACCTCTCACAGAGGGGGAGGCGTGGAACAAAGGTCAGCCAGCGTGGAGCTGCAGGAATTCCGCCATTAAAATGACAACAAATGCTCCCGCGAAAATGGCGGGGATGCTTCGCGGGCCCAGCCAGTCTTCGGGAAAAAAATGGGAAAGAAGACGAAATTGAGACGCTATCTGTCCGCATTCACAGCGGACGATGCAAGTCGAAATGTCCAAGGCGACGAACTTTACAAGAAAAAGCCGCTGGCAGAGAGACAAGGGGCGCACGCTTGCTGAACTGAGAGACGTCCAAGAGGAACTACCGCGCCGCAAACGGGGACTGCGGCCGGGCTTTCGGGAGGAAAAATCGCGGCTAGGAGGAATGCGACAGAAGGCACGCAATCTAAAAGGGGAAAAACGCCAATCCCACCACAATAATCAACCTCGGCGTGTCGGCGCTGTTGAGAGAAGGTCGAACTCGGCTAGGCAATTCCTCTGGCTGGAAATGAAGAGGGGACCTGAAGAGAGGCGCTAGGATTTAGAACCTTGAAACTCACGATTCCTGCTCCACGGAAACAGGGGCTTGGGAGACCCGCCTACGGTCGGAAAAAGGTCGGGAGGGGCTTCTACTCGCAACTGAGCTAAAAAGGCGGATGGAGGAATCTGCGGGGCGCATCTTCCACCGGAGCCCCGGAGAAGTCATTTGATTTTCATTGGGGCACGTCGTTAGTGAAAAAACGGCCGTTGGTGCCACACCCCATCCCGCCTGACCTTAAAAGAAGGCCCGCACTCTACATCAAGCGAAAGAAAGACTCGGCCTAGGAGGGGGGAAGGAATCTTCTGGTCGCACAATCACACAAGAAAAAGTAGCTCTGGGGCTTTTGGCGCCGCTAGAAGGGAGGAAACAGCCTGCAAAAACCCTGAGCCAAAGGCCAGCGGAACAAAAAAAATCTCACAAAAAAGAGATGGTGACTCCGAGTGGGCGGCGGAAGTTTTGTCAGGCTTTGAGAGACCTTCCATACAAATCTGCGCCAAAAAGAGAAGAGGAAAAAAGAAAGGAGGAGGAAGGTCGGTAGGAAAGCTATTCCTGATCTTTAGAAAGGGGAGGTATATTGCGGGGAGTGAAAGGTAGGACTTACTTCTGGGATGGGGGGAGTGGTCCGTGTCAAGACAGCAAATGAACAGAATCGGCGGGGCATCCGTTTCAAAGAATAAAAAGCCCGCAGATAAGAAAAAAAAAACGGTCGCGTCGCAGCCCCAGATAAACAACGGACCGCCTCGCTTTATGATGAACCTTAATCGTAATCCCAACCTTGTCCCACGGAGGGGCAGGATCGTGCGGGGGTGTTCAAGGTTAAAAGTACCAAGGGGCGGCGGACGGAATCCTTTAAGTCCCTGCTGCAAGTGCCATTCCTATTCGATCCAGGAGAGAAATTAGAGCAAAACGACTCCCGAGTTGGTTGAGGTTTTTGGGGATTGGCCACGAAGAGGGGGACGGCCTTTAAGTGCTTCTATGTCGCGGCCCGGGGGCAGAATCGAAAAGGACCGAGATGAAACGTCGAATCCGTCCGACTCAGAAGAGCGTAGTCGCGATGCCTGGGGCCCCCTTTCCGCAGCGGGGAAGGGGGGCCTCTTGCCTGTGGAGGGGTGACGTATCGCCTTCGGAGTCGCCCATGCTTCCTTGTGCCATGGAAAAGCTTTGGCTTTTGCCGTGGACGGAAACCAGCGTCAGTTCAATAGAAGGAAAAGGCATCCAACTGCCAGGAAGAAAAGGGGCTTCCGGGGAAGAAAAAAAGAGATTCGGCTCCGTTCGGTCGGTGCGCATGGCGCGCGATGTGATTCGAAGGGGGGAAAGCACCGCCCCGCAGAAGGGGGGGGGGGGGGGGGGGGGGAGGGGAGGTGGGAGGGGGGGGGGGGGGGGGGGGGGGGGGGGGGGGGGGGGGGGGGGGGGGGGGGGGGGGGGGGGGGGGAAGAAAGGGGGGGGAGAGGTTTTGCTCAGAAGGCGAGCCGGGGGGACTGTATGTCAGCAGTCCGTAAGAACGGGGCGATTCTGCTCTGTATGCATTGCCCGAGTGGGAAGGCTGCGCTGAGGGGAAAGCCCGCTTGAATGCGCGAAAAGACGTTCGCTTCGCAGAGAAAAAAAAGACTGAGGACCAAACCGGCGCCGGGAGGAGCAAGGCGGCGGGAAAGTACAATTTAAAGAACCAGAAGTTAAAAAAAACCGGAAGAGGAGAAACCCCCCAGGAGTCGCTACGATTTGCCACACATAGGGAGGGGGGGAAGGGTTTCAAAGAGCCCCGCGCGATGGTGGCAGGAAAGCCTGGATGACGGCTGGAATTCAGTGTGGGGCATCGGGTCAAACAAGAGGGGGGGTCACGTCAAAAGGGGGCGATCTGAACGGAGCAGATCCTGAAAGAGGAGGGGGATTTAGGGAGAGCAAAAAAAACCCCCCCCCCAACCCCCCACAAACCCCCCCCCCCAACCCCCCCCCCAAAAACAAAACCCACCCCCCCCACCCAAGAAAACCCCCCCCCCCCCCCCAAACAAGCCCGGGGGGGCCCCCGCCCCCCCCCCCGCCCCCCCAAAAAACCCCCCCCAACACCCCCCCCACCCCCCAAACCCAAACCCAAAAGAAAAGACCTCCCACCCCCCCACAAAAACCCCCCCCCCCCCAAAAAACGCCCCCCCACCCCCCGCGAGTTCTTTCTGTGGGGTTTCTGAGTTCAGATGTAGATGAGGGGGGGGAGGCACGTCCCTCGGATTCGATCATGATCTTCGACGAAAGGGGTAATGTAAGATGACTTCCCTGCCCACGTCTCGTTTCCCCGCCTGAGAAGGCCAAGCCCGAAGTGCAATGCTGCCGGACGTTTGTGGCCCAAATGCAGATCTGGGTTACCATACAGCGCGTTTGGATTTCACCGCGGTCAAAGATCACTATCCGATCTCCACGGGAAGAAGTGCCCGTCCCCTCTAGGGGGCCTTGCCTTCTTCCAAGCAGGGGTATCCTGAAAAGTGCTGCCCATAAGAGGGAAGGTGATGGATGACTCGTTGGGGAAAAAGGGAGGTTACGTTTTGGTGGAAACAGTTTCAGCATCGCCGAGCGTGTTGCGAAAACCGTTGTGAGCACGGTTGCGACAAGATAAGCGCGTCCGGGAATACGAAGGTGCGACAATGGGGGGTGTAAGCACAAGGACGGCGGGGAAAATCCCCCCCCCCAAAAATAGATGAAAAAGGTCGGGAAAGGATGCGCGAGGACGCGTGCCACGCCATGGGAAACATACGCGACCAGCAATACAACTGGTCCACGTGCCCAGGGGGGAACCTGCACGTTAGAAGCACCCACAGGCTTTGCAGTTGAAAAAAGATGCGTCACGGAGACCGACGGAAAAACAAGAGGACGATTACCTCAAAGAAAGGCTCTCCAACTTTGGTCTTTACCAAGACACGATTTCAGGACAGATTGTTCCATATGGGTGGGAACGGGCCACGGAGAGAGCAAGGGCACTGAGAATTGTAATTCACTGGCCAGTGCCACCTATAAGCCGCAAAAAAAGGAAGAACTTCGACATACAAAACTTATTCCGTATAATGCTCTTATCGGGGTGGAAACGGATAGAAGAAGGAAGGGAAGTTGCGTCAGCAGGGGAAGGGGTTTCCATCTGGGGTCAAGATGACAGGGAGGGATGAATGACGAACACGGAAAAAAAAAAAGACAGGTTTCCAGGTCGGTTCGAAACGTGAAAAACCAGGTCGGATCCCGTTTTTTCAGTCGCGCCGGGGGGGAGGGAGGCAAGAGCTCCTCCAAACAACACAAAGGGGAGGGAAGAACAACGGTCGCTGAAAGAAAAAGGGGACCGAACCGTACCCTTTACAACCTGATGACGAAAGAAAGCAAGTTTCTCCCGGACATCACTCCCGCAATGTCAGCGGGGGGAAGGGAAACCGGAACATTAAACAGAGGGGAGGCCTGCAAGGAGGAGGAGGCGTGCCACCAGCCGATCAATTTAGTTGCATGCCATAAGGAATAAGTTTGGGGGGGATTTCGAAGACTGGAATCAAAAAAAGTCTTTAGGTGCACGTTCTGCCGACAGTGAGACCAATCCTGAAACACGTGCCGGGCGCACAGAGGAGAGTGCGGAACCGACCCGTGGGGAAAGGGAAAACCCTTCTTGGTTTTCCCAAAGAAGGGGGATCAATGTGACGGGAATGGCAACTCCCGGAGAAGACTCGCCCTCCGAGTTTTGTCGGACGGCAAGAGCCCTTCGTAAAACTGTGGCAACTGCAAAAGAGGGACGGCAACAGAATCCGTGGGGAAAAAACCGTATTTGCCTGGTCGCGGGGAATCGTACTGGCCGTTGGCCCGCGTCACAAGCGCATTTTCGGGGAAATCGCGCCCCGGGGGATCGGGATGTCGCTGTCCCAGAAAATGGCGAAAACCGTGGCCATCAGCGCAAATCGGAGCATCGGACTCCGCGTCCCGTCGGCGATCAGAAAGAGTGATTGCACACCAAAGAAACACGCTCTCGATGGACGGAGGAATAAAAAACCAGACGCGAGGAGCCACCGCGTCTCATTCATGCCGTCAGCGTGATGGGAAAAAAAAGGAGAAAACAGATGGGAAGGGCGCAGTAAGGGACGGTCCATTATCTAAGACGAAAAAAAGTCGGCTCTTGCAAAAGGGGGTGTTCTACCCGCGGAGGAAAAAGGAAGCAAACCAAAAGGTTGAACCCAAGATCGACAACCGATGGAGAAACTTGAAATCTGGAAAGGTCTGTGCCAGGACGGCGACGGCACATCCAGTCTGGTTCACGGCACGTGCTGGAAGACATACAGTACGATCAACGTCAAAAGGAGGTCGCCGCACTATGGCGTCCGGAAGGAAAAATCAACCACTCCATTCTACAAATCCATCCCCCACCAAAAAAAACCTTCGCGAGCAAAAGAAAGACGGGGGGGGAAGGGAAATCGGAGCAGTCAAAAAGAAAAAGGGAAAGTGTCGAGTCGCTTAATACAAAGCACGGAAAGAGAAACCATGAAGCAGCCCATTGTTCATCCAGGCGCGCTCAGCACCATAAAGGGGAAGGGGGGAGCGGGGGAAGGCCGATCTTCACAATCCGAAAAAGGAGGGGACTCTGCTGGGGGTTGTGTGCAAAGCTCGGAATGAGGGATGACTGTCGGGAAGCGCCTGTTGCCTGCAGACAGGCGCCGAAGGGGGGAAGCCATCTGGGAAATCAAGAGAGATTCGAATCAGCACGGATCCAGGGGCCGGGAGGAACAACCTAAAGCTGCATCAGTTCACAACAACCAGCAATAGACATGTAATCAGAAAATCGTTTACTCCTAGGAAGGAGGATAAAGCAGGCGGCGCAGGGGGAAGGAGACCGCGACGGTAGCAACCAACCTCGCCCGTCGGAATGGGGCGGAAATTCGGCGAAGCCTCGCTGAGATACTCAATGCGATCGGGGGGGAACGGGAGAGAAAACCATTTAGGGAGCATCCTCTCCGCGAAGAGGGATGCTCGAGGAAAACGGATCGATTGAACTGACGAGTTCGTAAAATGCTCACAGGCAACGCGAGAAGGGAAGGGCACAAGGCGCGCCGGTCTCCACCTGTCGCAAAAAACAACCTTGAAAACCTAACGAGAAATCTCGTGCGTCACGCTTTCAAAGGGAACTGACGATCGCCAGGCCAATCGCACGCCGAGAAACTTCGGCCGTGTTCGCGGGGAAAAGCTAGGGAAGTGTCGGACTGCGGACAATCGAATCCCGCAGAAAGAGGGGGGGGGGGCCGCCGCACTGGAGAAGGACCAAAGTCAAAAACGGAAAAATCGTGCAGTCAAAGTTGAAGCGCACTTGCTCTAACGATTCGCTGGGCATGCCGCGGTCTGAAAAGGATCAGCAAATGCACGAAAAAAGAACCCTTGAACAACCGCAAGGGACAAGAAAAAAACGAAGGACCATGGGAGGAGAATCCGCTACGTTCCGGGATCATCCAGACGCGGGAACGGGGTGAAAGAGTGGGGGAGAGCCACGATGAGCCTGGAGGATCTGCCGGGCATGGCGCAGGGTCCACATTCCACGTATGGCGAGACAAGAAGAAGGGGATGGGCATTGCACGGTCGTGTATCTCCAGGGAAAAGGAAAAAGACAACTGAAAGAAAAACTACCTGCACGACGGCCCCACTCCCCCAAAGCGAAAAGCGCTCGTCCTCATTACGGGAAAGAAAGATCAAAGGAAAAGGGGACTGGCCGGAACATCAAAAAACGCTTTCGCTCTGGCGGCGGGTTGGACCGAGGTATTTCATCAACCTGCAACCATGCCGCCGGCCCTGCCCAGCGGCCCACCAGAATAAAAAAAAAAACGGAAGGAGGAGGAAAAGAGAAGAAAAATGGCGGCGGCACAGGGCAAGGAGAGGATGAAAGTCAATAAGAAGCCAAACGCGACACGCAGGGGCTAGCGATCGATTCAGGTCCGTAGGGGGGCCGGGACCAGACCAGACCGATGCCGAGAAGTCATAGTCCGAAGGAGAGTGGGGGATTGGGAGAGTGCGTGCCCGAAAAAGAAAGATTTTGTTCAGGTCTTTGCAACAGACGGAGACACACTCACCGGGCAAGGAAAATCAAAAGAGAGGAACTCGCCATCCTGGAAGATGAAAAAATCCATCATCCTTCGCGTCGGAAAACCAAGATCACCAAGGAAGGAAAGGTGATCAACGTCACGTACGTGACACTGAGCTGTATCACCCCAAGAGGCGTGGAGCAGGATCGGAAGGGGTTCTCCCTGCCTCGCAGGGAGGGCAATCCTGGTACAAAAAATATTCTTATTCGAATCCACCGGTGAGAACCGAAGTGCTCAACATAAACACACCAACCAAAAACCCCCCCCCCACACGAGACAGCCGGGGATGGTCCCTCCAGGAGGCCATTCGCATGCGACCCTGGTTCGAGGTCGAGCCTTAAGAACAAGAGACATGCCGGATTGGTCAGAAAACGGCCGCCGTTCCAGCAGAGGGGGGAGGAGTCGATTGAATGGGGGAACGCAAGATGACGCCGATAATTGAAAAAGGGGCGTTGGAGGTTAATTGCGATCAGCCTGAGGGGGAGAGGATAGTCCAGGAGAAGGGACTCTCTCTTTGCATGTGAGAGAAGCGTCGTCATTTCCAGGGGATTGCGTCTAGTCGACTTCAGCAGCCGTCTTCGAAGGTCAGTAATGCCGAGGTGGTAAATGGATGGATTCCGGCTCCCATTTTTCCGATCGGACGCCGCGATGGCTTCGTGCCGGGAGGCAGCCCTCAGGCGATGGGCTGTCCAGGCGCGGTCAGAACTGGGGGAAAAGAAGAAGCGCTGTAGGAAACGATTCTTATCCCTGTAGGAATGGGGGGTTTGTGAACATGGGGAAGGGAGTTTCAGCGCCAGAATGGGCGATGGCATGATCCGGCGCAGTTAGCATCGAGAAGGGGAACCCACAAAATGAGGACGCAATACTGAGAAGCAATGCGCGGCCTACAAGTTCAATCCAAGGAGGACCCGGGTCCTGCGAAAAAAAGGAAGTCCGCGTCGCTCGGATGTGCCGCGGAACATCTCGGTAGATGGTTTCTCGTAATCGAGCAAAGCTCCAAGGGGGGAGACCCCCCCCCCCCGGAACGGGGACGCTTAGTGGGGGGAAGAAAAGTGGTTCTTCAGGTCGGCCTCGACCTCGTCCCAGGCAGGGAAATCTGAACTAGCATAAGGAAGAACAGAGGATGACTGGATCGCGCAGGTTCTGGCGGGGGGAAAGTAGATGGAGTGGGTAGCAGAAAGAGTCTACTCACGCCGTGCAAAAAGAGCGGTTATCTCGTACGGATGACTGCCAGCCCGCCAGCCGGGCCCATCCTGGATTGTGCCCAGACAAAAAAAGGAGAGGATCAATGCTGCCAAATAGAACCTGCCACGAGGTTGGCGGGTCCCCGTCCGACAAGGTTCCGCGTCTTTCGATCGGAACGAGCCTATCTCACCTCGTCGGGCACGATAATAGTCCCGATCTGCGGAAGAGGCCATCCCAGCTGAAAGAAAAAGAGGGCTGCACATACCACGCCATTAGAAAACGCCCCCCCCCGGGGTGGACAATATCAAGCTCGCTGATTTGACGTTGGGGAACAGGAGAGTAAAAGGGGAAGTGGTGTCGTCGGAAAAAGGTGCGGCGCCGAGAGAGGAGAGGAAGAAGAAGGGAGCAGATGTGAAAAAAGGAAAAAACCGTCCACGCATCGTTCCAAAGCGTTCAGCTTGACGCGGCGGGGGCAAAGGAGAAACGGGCCCTGCCAGTTCCGCATCCGCGGAAAAAAAGTGACCGGGGACACTTCAATGTTTTCTGGGGGAAGAAAGAACGCCGGATGGGGCAGTTTGCCAAGAAACGACTACTACAACTCGTCGGCTATGCCTCTCCGAGCGGCAGGGCCCGTCACAGTTATCGGCTCTAAAAGAGGGAAAACCAAGCAGCTGGGAAACAATATGGGTGAAAGGGACAGTGTCGAATCGAGCAAGGGAAGTTTTTTTCACGATGGAATAACGGGGGCCGCCCTTGCCACCTAAAGACACACACGCTAAAGGAAAGTCCTCGACCTACAAAACTTAGAATCGGCTGTGGCACCGAAAGCCGCCGCCTTGCAGGAAGTTGGGTACCTGTTTAATGTCCGTTCCATCTGTGGGGAAGGAGTGGGTTAGATCCGGCGACGTCCTCGAAGGGGAAGGTTGTCCAGTCAGGTCTAGACCCGGGGGAGGAAAAGGGATGGTGGCAGATTC
>Ga0179593_1639082_pt1 | contig 10226 bp, 11 predicted proteins | sample CZODoug2_1_08_16_FD_185931 | JGI IMG/M metagenome (GOLD analysis project Ga0179593, IMG submission 185931) | Vadose zone soil fungal communities from Angelo Coast Range Reserve, California, USA - CZODoug2_1_08_16fungal (PacBio error correction) | ecosystem: Environmental > Terrestrial > Soil >...
CTCCCGAGAGGGGAAAATCCAAACAGCGGGAGCGGCAGAGGGGCAGGAGAAAAATGTAAAAAGGGGGCCAAGGGCGATGGCAAGGAAGCAGTCGTCGTTACAAAAAAAGAACTAAGTCCCTTTGAAAGTTAACGTCCGAATACATGAAAATAATGGGGGGGGGGAAAAAAAGACCAAAGCTCGCGGGGACGCAAGGTGGATATGACGATGGCGACACAGGTCCGACCATTGGGGGGAATGACCTCCTCGTAATGCGTGAAGATAGGGTGATCGGCACCCATCTTCTGGGGGCAGGAGCCTCGCCCAGGAAAGGGAAAAGGGCGATGAAAGAGGGAGAGTCAGGGGGGACTAGTTTGTATCCATCATGTGAGGGGAGGGGGAAAGTCGCACATGTTGGTGAGGGTGAGAATTGGTGTAAAGAGAAAGAAACAGCACAAATTTAAAGCATCAAGCAAGAAAGGTGGGTGAATCGGGAAAAAAAACAGGTAAAAATTTTTTCGCCGGGAATCTTAGACGAAAAATCTTCTTCTGGAAACCCGAAACGTCGCCTAAAATCCGACTGAGCAGGATTGGTGGGGGGGAATCACGTCGAATCGCCATCACCCGCGCCAGGTCGGAAACGGCGGCCGTTGCCTTAGGGGGGGGGACTTCGGGCAACTTAGCTAAAAAGTCAAGAAAGAGATGGTCCGTCGACGCCATAAAGACGCATCATATTACTCTTGTAACCTATGGTTATCTCGAACGCGTATTGAGCCTAAGTAAGCTCAAAAGGAAGGGAGGGCAGATCGGGACAATGGCTAAAAGGAAAAAAACACGGCCCGGGAAAAAAGCCGGGGGCACACCCGCCGTAAGTGGACTAGGGTGCACCTTCTCAAAGAACTGAAGTCCCGCATGTGAGAGGGCAAAAGAGAGGGAATTAGGGGCGACAGTGCACAAAAAAAAGCCCAGGGCCACCGGTGACCACCAAGGACCGCGCCCAGGGAGTCGACAAAACACTGGAAGGGGACAGAAGAAAGGAAACCGAGGAAAAGTCCCAAGAGGCCTCGTCTAGATAGCAGGGGAGAAACGACCTATTCTTCAGGGGGAAGACTCGAGAATGGATCTGGAAACACAAGGAAAACTCTCGGTACTAAAACTTACATTTCTTCTTGCAAAAGAAAGATCTCAAAAAATCCACTGGCTCATAAAGGTTAGTTGTCGGGCGGGAGACCTTTAGAACGGAAGGGCTGCCCACGCGAACCTTGCGGAACGTTCTTCAAACCGCCGACGTGAAAAGGCGGAAAGGGCGGAGAAAAACTATCGGGGGCACACCTCGGAGGAGGCTGAAGGGGGGGGGAAAAGCCTTAGGGGGTGGTGATGTAAAAAAAAAAAAAATTCGAAAGAGGGAGAGCAGGGGGCTCAGGGCAGGTGATCTTTACTGCAGAAGGGATGGATTGCCAAACGGTTGGGGACAAAAAAACGCGCTCTAAGCGAGGGGAAAGAAAGAGACACGGGGGAAAGTCAAAAAACCAAGAGCGGTCTCTGGGGGGTGCGCCGCGGAAACGCTTGAAAAAAAGGGGGATAGTCGGGCGCTACGGGATGTTTATGTTGATGAGTTTCTACGTTAATATTTCACGCGTGAAAAGGGAAACCGGATGTCGTCGTGGTGGGAGAGACACGGGAGAGAAAGCACAGGAGAAAAAACATCTTCGGGGGGACGTTGTAAAAGGGGAGCTCACTATTTCGTCTAAAAAGTAAGGACCTCCGCTCGCCTCCGTCAAAAAGAAAAGGGGGTTGTCGGGGGACAAAAAAAGGTGAACGGGGGGAGAGATAAAAAAAAAACTCTCGGAAGGCGCCTCATTTGATCGACAAAGCAAACAGAAACCAAGATTGGACTTTTTTACCTAAGTGCACACAAAAGCTCATCACAGGGGAAACAAGGAGGAGAAGCATAATCTACTTGAAAATTGAAGGACGGAAAAATCGGACGCGCTTTCCTGAAATCAAGGAGGGGAAGAACCGCCGCCTAAAAAAAAGCGTGCGAGTCAGGAGAAAGGAGTCTGGGGGGGATAATGCGCCTAGTTCGTCAAGGAGGGAGGAGAAGAGACGCCGGAAAATCAGAGAACACCACGTTCTTCTGGTTTATCAGCCCGAAGGAACAGGGAAAGCATCCTCACCAGGAAAATGAGCAATGTTTCCCTAGGGATTGGAGCGCTCTTCGGTCCTTTCAACCCTGCTGCGGGGAAGGGAACCCCGGGGTTCTCAGAGGAAATCAAAGAAAGGAAATGAAGACGGTAATGGTTATCAGGACTGCAGTCCCTTTGAAGGCGGTTTGGCCCTGGGATAGATTAAACTTTTTGCTGTCAACGACCAGAAAAACTTCAAATAAAAGATGGCGAGGGGGGAAAGCAAGTGACGAAAAAATCACGGTGACTAACGTCTCGAAAAAGGCCAACAAATGAAAAATGGAAAAAGCAACAAGGGGGGTCTCTCAAAAGGAGGGAGGGAAAAAGATCACAGCGACCCTGAATCTTGCGAACTGTGGAATGAGGAAGGATTGGGGGAAAAAAAAGAAGTCTCGGGAGGCACCTTGAAAGGGGGGCCTAAAATCTGCTCTGCTCCGTTTACTAAAAACAAAAGAAGGAAATGCTGGTACGGAAGAACCAAGGGAAAAATCTAATCCCGTAAAAAAAAGGGGAACAAAGATTAATCCTCGGACCCATGAGTCCATCCTCATCAACTACTAATCACTGCGGAAAAAATAAAAAAAAAGAAAAGTACAGGAAAGGCAGCCGGTCACCGAGAGAGACGAAAACCAAGAAAAGTCCTCACCTATGTTTAGTAGGGACCGCAGGTGACGGGACATCTGGGGGGGGAATGAGAACTAAAGCGAAGGACATGCAAAAAAAAAGAATCGGGAGCAAGCGGTGAACGAATAACTAGATAACAGAAAGGACTCCAACGACTACATTTTGGAGAGATGCCCTCTCCTGAGACTCTGCGGGGTGGGGATACACAGGGAGAAGGAAGTGAAGTCAAGCAGCTAAGGGCGTCTACTGGGAAACAGGCTCCCGTTTGGCCCCAAAGAAGGAGTACAGGGAGAAACTGTAGTGATAAAGAAAATAGCGAAACGCAGTGTTAGTTAGATCACTGCTTCGAAGGACAGATAGTGAGACTAGGGATGTATCTCTGAGGTCACTGTGGGAGGGAGGGAACGGAAAAAACAAACTTGGGGGGGGATCGGAAAAAAAGAATTACTTCCAGGAAGAAATATGTCGAGATTGAGGAAAAAAAACAAGAATCTTCTCCTGTTTTCCAAGAAAGTTCAGAAGGGAACGCTGAGCGGACTAAAAAAACCAAAAAAAAAGGGATGTCCTGGAAGGGAATATACAAGTAAGAAACGGAAAAAATGACTCCACTCTTCGCTATCAGCACGACACATCTTCTTCTCCTGCGAGAGAAACTACTATCCAACTGGTTGACTCGCCGGGGGAAAAGAGAAACTCAAAGGCGTGGTGCTCACCAAAGAAGGGAGGCCTTTGGGAATGAGGGCAAAAAGAGGTCTCCATGAACGCGTTTGCCGAGGCCAAATCAACTCCCAAGCAAAGGAAAAGGACGTGGTCGGATGGTGCTAAGAAAAAAAAGAGGCCGAGGGGAAATCGATCACCTAGGCAAGCCGGAATGACTAAGGATACGATATTCGGCTTTACGATTGGTCCGTGAAAGGACGACGCTCAGGAACTAAGGGGGGCAACGTAAACTCGGACTGACCTCCCTGAAAATTATCGTTGGACTATCTCTTGAGGGACGCGGGGAATTTCCGGGAACGAAGAAGGGAAAGTGAAGTCTCAGAAAAGTCGACTGAGCGCGAACTTCTTGCATTGGGTAGGGAGCCGGCAAACTTTCGAGTGGAAAGGGGGTGTCAAACGAAAGAAAAAAGTGACCGAGACTCGCGGGAAGCTAAAAAGAACCTAAAACGATGAACACGAAGGGGGGTCGCTCGCGGCCTGAGTCCTTTTGGGTACCCCGGGAAGGAGACTTGTGCCGAAGAACTCCAATATGATGACCCTGAAAGGAATAGAACGTCAAAAACGGACAAGTATCGCGGAAAGGACGCAAATTTGGGAAAGATAAGGGAAAAATTAAGGGGGTGACGGATGGTGTGGGCTCACTTCCAGGTGGGGGGGAAGGAATGATCAACTAAGAAGAACGGGAGGGGGGCCTTAGCTCATTGGGGGGTGGCGTGTGTTTGGCAGGCGCAAGAGTCTAAAAGGTAGAAAGGCACAGAAGCTTCCATTAACTCGCTTCTAAGCCCGGCGGGAAGGCTTGGGAATTGGAGAAAGGAAGGGGAGTAGTAAGACACGACTGACCCGGCGCCGGTGGTACGAAAAAAGGGACTCCGGGGTTAGTTATGCCCAAAAGGGTCAAAAAAATGCCCGAGGAAGAGAAAGGTGACGGCTACGGGGGGCGTCCATTACTAGAACTTGGAAATCCGGGCCTCCGAGGAAACAATCCAAGTATCGCGCAGAAAGGCGGGGGGAGGTCGAAAGCTGTTTGGAAGATACGGAAACAACTTCAAAATAAAAACATTTCCAACATTTTTTACATCTGAACCTGAACTGACTTTAAAGACGGTGAATGTCCAAAAAACCAAGGAAAGTCCTTCGGAAATTGAAACTCAGGCCGCTCCCGGAGGGGACGAGAACGATATGGAAGGAAAGGATTGGTAATAGCACTGACGCAACTGCGTTGGCCATCTTTCAGAGACCACGCAAAAAAAAGCTCCCCCGAAGACGACAAAAAAAACCGGAAAGGGGCAAAACGGCTCAGAAAAAGACATACCCCGTCGAGGGGAAAAAACGATTTTACTACTCCGCGGGCAAAAAGCCCTGGCCACGCAAAGTCTTGACGGGCCAAAGGAAAAAAGTGCTCGACCTACAAAACTCACGCTAATTTGAAAAAGGGTCGAAAAAAAAAACCACAACGGAGAGAGGAAAAAATAAGCGGGCACGTACACAGAGATTTGGGGAAAAAAAAGGGGAGGATCAATCATCGTGGAGATACTTGTTTGGTGGCCGGGGCTCCCTTTGAATTGGAATGGAAGCCTGGAACATTCCAGTCTAAGGAACACGAACGGAAGGGAAAAAAAAAAGGCAAAGAGATGAGGGAGTCCCAAAGGCCAAAAAACGGAACGAGAAAACTCGCATAGTTCGGTTTGCTCCAATAGCCGGGAACAAGAGTGTGGAGAAAAGTCCGACAAGGCTAGGGTAAAGCCGCGTACGTGCTTCCAGGAAGGGTGATAAGCCCAAGGGCCTCTGATCTAGCCTCGCCGGAAGAGAAAAAGAAAGCGGTAGAGGGTCGCTGGAAAAAAGGGAGTTTGGGAAAGGAGTCTTTGGGGAAAGAAGTGGTGATGAAAATACAGGCGACTGCGCAACGCCCTGCAATCAGCCGGACAAGAAGAGGACTGGAGTGAGAAAAATATAAAAAAACGGCAGGACAAAAAAGTCGCCGACGATTGAAAAGGGAAAAAACTGAGACGGTGGGAACTTTTTGTGTGAATCAACGAGGGCGAGAAGCACTCCATGAAAGCACCAAACTCGACCGGAGGCGTTCCCACCCAATCCGATAAGAATTGAAAACCGCCGGCCCTTGACTCTATTGCGCCTGCCTCTTAAAAAAAAAAGAAGAGATCACCGAACGAGGGGGAGGGAACTTTACAGAGAGAAGCGAATTCGGGGAGGACACCTAAAGAGACGCACATGAAACACCAGGTCTACAGAGGCGGAGAGATCATAAAAGGGGAAAAACCCGGGGAAAAGGCACAAAAGTTAAGTAATTCGGGCAAACCAGAGAGGAAAGGGTGCGGCTCTTGTCCCGGGTCTGGCCAGAGTAGAACGGGGACCAGGGACAGAGACAGCACCAAGGAGCAAAATGAAAAGGTGACAAAAAAGAAACGGAGGGATCGACCCCACGTAAGGAGGAAAACGAGGATAGGGTCGAGCCTGAGGAAGTCGTAAGAAAGCCGAAACCTAGCTCACCTTATATTTCACGAAAAAGGGAAAGTGGGAAATTACATAAGGGAGACTCGCGCAGTATATTTATCTTAAAAAAATACCACCCTCTTACGTGTGTCAGTGATTAATAAAACTTCTCCACCGGTCCAGGAGCCGATCAAGTGCACAATCAGGCGGTCCCACAAGCTTGTTGGGAGAGCCGGAGAAAAAAAAGGCAGAAAAGGGGAGGGAAAAGGGACGGAAACACGACCGCCGACTTCGAACCGGAACCGTCTGAGCTTGAAAAAAAAAGCACGGGGGAGATCGGCCCTCGGCGGGGGGGGGGGCCGCCTAAGTGGACACAATCACCAAGGGGAACCAAAAAACACTTGGTGATTGGCGTGGGCAAAATCGGCTCAGAAGGTACTTCACCTGCAAAAATCCGGGAAGGGGAAGGGGGTGTGAAGAAAAAGCGTTCCAACGGAGCAAGGGGTTCCTTCAACGGGGGAAAAAATACCATGATCGAGTCCGCCTCCTGTTGCAAGGCTCGTCACGCCGGGCTCCTTAGAAAGGTCCTACTAGAGGTAGGGAAGGGAGATTGATGGAGGGAACGGGAGTCTAACGGCAGGAAACCGGAAGGCTTGGGGGAAAGAGGATCCATATCTCGGGTTTTTCTGAAATCACGAGCAAACGTCAACGGGGCCTGCAAAAGAGAAGAAAAAAAGAAGTAAAACTCAAGAAAGGGGGCTTGAGTAAAGGAAGGTGAGTCGGGAAAAAGTGGAAAGACATCCGTCAGAGACGCTCGTTTTAACGACCACACTGAAGAAAGGGGCAAAGAAACGATTCAACTAGACAAAAGAATTAAGAAGATCAAAGCAAGGGGGAGAGTCTGATGGAACCGTGCCCGTCCTAGAAGGCCCAGGTGCTTCTAGGGTGCGACACCTTCTCGACGAGCCAGACATAAAAGGCTAAAAACTTTGGCTGGAAGGGAAGGGAAGAGAATAAAAGAAGTATTCCTTGCTCAACAAATGTTTCTCCGCAGCATAGATGAGAGGCTTCAGAAAGAGTTCGTGGGAGGGAGGAAGAAAGGCTCACAAAAGGGGCCGGCTGCAGAGACGGAAGGAAGGAATAAAGAGAAAAAAAAGGGATGGATCCTCTCGGGCACGGCGGGTAGTATGTCGATTCCCACCTTAAGGAAAAAAAGTTAGGAAACAATGAGAAGTGGAAAGGACCCATGATAAAGGGAAACCTCTTATGAGGGCGCAGCTGATAGTATCCCGATCAGAACACGATGGGATGAGTTATTGAGTGAATTTGCTCATGCTTACACTAGGGGGAGTGTTGAAAGGGGGGTAACGGGAAGGAAACCACGATGAAAAAAGGGCATGGGCCTCTGCAAAAGCAAGCCAGGAAACCAAATCTACCCGTTGGTACGACGGCTCGAACATACAGACAGGCAAGCATCCAGGGAAGACTTTGATAAAACTTATGAAGGACAAAAGACGTAAGGAACAGAAAACCGGAGTCCCGAAAGTAATCTAGGTGTCGATCCAGTTCGGACAAAACAGCTCGTTTAAAAGAAGGTTGGAAAGAAGAAGGGCTGACAAGGGGAAGCTGGGGAGGACGAATCCGGGGCACGGGTCAAGGGAACGTTACAAAGCTACTTCAAAAAAGAAGGCAAAGAAAAATATGAGAGGATTCCCTTACGTCCCGAAGAGAAGACGAAGCTATAAAACTCTGCGCAAAGTGGTTTCAACACGGCTCTCTAAAAGGGGAAAAAAAGTCCTGGGGGACACAAAAAGGTGCGGAACCTATGTCTTTCTCGACATCCTAACCAAAAGATCCAGACGGAGAAAAAACCGCCGAACGATCAGGAACTGAGATCAAGCCGTTACTCAAAAAAAGTGTGGTAGAAGAACCCGCCGCAGATTGTCATGCTTGGCTTAGGAAAAGATTAAATCCAAATCGCGAGCCGGATTACTTGAGGCGCCAGACAATTGAGGAAACATGGAGAAAGCAAGTGCTTGGAGAGAAAAAGAGGCGAAATGAAAGAGCATGCACGAAATCCCGAGCTAAAATCGCTCGATTTATGGGGTGAGACATGGAGATAAACTTCTCAGGAAAAAAAAAAAGAGTCAGATAAGGGGTCGGAACGGGGAGGACAAAAGCGGGCGCGCGGCGTCAAGGGAAGAAAGAAAATACTAGAGATTGAAAAAAGAAAAGGTCCAGCGGGGGATGCTCGTTACAAAAACCCAAAAAAAAGGGGAATGCAAGAAGTGGAGTCGATTAAAGGCTCAGGGGACCGAGGAAATGGGCAAAAGCCGGTTCGCAACTTGAAAAAAAGGTCGACAAAAGTCATCAAAAAAAGGAAACATGGCTGCGCAGCGCACCTCATCCCCATTACGGAAAAAAAGCTCTCAGAAACCCAAGAGGAGAAGCTCAGGAGGCCGGGCAAAGGGGGCTAAGGAAAGGGGAAAGCGACGGATCTAAGAAAAAGGGGGAAAGGACTAAGGACGCGAAAGGCCGGGGAAAGCACGGATCCGTCTCCTGACCTCTCTGGAAAGAAAATCCTCACGAGCGAGCTTTCCATCAACGGAAGGCAGCCTCCAGAAAGAGTAACGGACCAGAAGGAAAGGAAGCAATAGGCCTACTTCTGCTGGGACGATTAACCGTTGCATTACTGAAGGGAAAGCTCGAAAGATCCCCCGCTGGGAAAAGAAAAAGAATACGGCGGCGACGTTCAAAAAGGGCGCTGACGAATGCCCGAGGTCATCCTCACCGAGAGATGGAGGGTACTGGGAACGAAAAACAAAAATCTAGGAGGAAAGGGGAACCGAGGTCGGGGAAAGAAAGGGGCTCATATCCGATTTGCTCCTACAGGGACGATCTGAAAGCGTCGAAACATGCCGGCAAAACGGGAGGATAAAAAATTGGAAGTGACTACTTGGGCCGGACAGTCAAGAAAAACTTTGGGGGGAAAAAAACCGTAAATAAAGGTGCACGGGGGCCAATCGCCTACTGGCACAAAAAGGAAAAATTGCCCTGAACTTGCGGCGCTCTTCCGGCCAGCCGGCGGAAGCCTCACAGGGGATCACAGAAAAAGGGCGGGGGAGTGGTGGCTCACAAGGTTTTAAAAATCGAGAAAAAACCTGCCGCTCTCTCGATGGTACGACTCCCTTGACGTGAGAACGCTTCAGGGGCAGGAAAAGGGGGAAGGGGGCAGAATACATGAGCGTACAGCGACTGCATGGGGAGGGGTCGTGACGGGCCGGTAAAGAGGCGGCGAACATCGAGACTTGGCAAGTCCGTGAGAAGAGAGCTTAGGGAAAAGCTGAAAAGACCGCAAGGGCAGGGGGAAGGGGGGGGAAGGTCGAAAGTTATTCCAACCCGACAACCGCGGCAGGGCGCCAAAGAAAAGGTGCATCATCGAAGTCGACAAAGGGGGAAACCGAGAAGAAAAGATAAATTACCAGAGCCAATCCCTGGAAAGTAGGGAGGAAAGGGGGTACGGCTCCCGCTTTGAATGGCAGGGGCGCGCGCGCTGGTTTATGGAAGAAAGACAACAGTCCTCAACCCTCAAGGATCTGAACAGAGGGGGGGGGAAACTCGGAAGAACTTCGCCTGGACGAAACTCTGAGAGGGATCTCACGAGAGGGGAGATCTCACCGCCGCCCCGATGGGAGCTGCCTGAGAACACCTTATAGCGGAAAGGAAAATCACCGGGGGCGTGAAAAGGGACTAAAGGGAAAAAGAGAGAAGGGCCGACACTCTAGCTCTCTCCTAAAAAAGGCGGTTCGAGAGTGGGAGCCCTCTCCTTGGTAGGAAGGCTCGCTCGCGAGCCAAGAAAGGAAGGAAAAAGGCGTGTGAGTGTACGCAAGAACCTGAAACCGTCAGCAATCGGAAAAAACTGCAAAAACCGCCGCTCAAGAAAAGGACTGCTCGCCGGCTGTTGGAACTCTCGGTACGTCCGCGGATCTAGACAAACAACAACGGCGAGGAAGAGACGTCCACGAGAGAAGGCAGCGTGTCTGAACAGGGAGATGGGAAGAAATTGCCAGGGGGGCCAGCCGCGTAAAATCCGGGGGAGAAGAAACGGGGGGAAGTGTTTCAAGGGAGACTCGCCGACAACAGGAGGGAAAGGAAAAATTCCCGCCGGAAGGAGTGTTGACACAATAAGAGGAACGGGGTTGGGTATGCAATCCAAGAGGACAGGTGATCTGCGAAAAAAGAGTACACTTAAAGAATATGTGAAGC
>Ga0179593_1671323_pt1 | contig 10226 bp, 4 predicted proteins | sample CZODoug2_1_08_16_FD_185931 | JGI IMG/M metagenome (GOLD analysis project Ga0179593, IMG submission 185931) | Vadose zone soil fungal communities from Angelo Coast Range Reserve, California, USA - CZODoug2_1_08_16fungal (PacBio error correction) | ecosystem: Environmental > Terrestrial > Soil >...
TATATAGTCGTGGCGACAACGAGACTGTGCTTCATAGGAACAAGAAGAGGGGCTCGCGGCCAGCGGTCGAAGGACAAGAAAAGAAAGGAGGAGGACGCTTCAAATCGAGGGATCGGGGGGTTGCGGGGGGGTCGAGACTTCGGCTTAAAAACCGCTCAGGAAGACCATGATCTGCCTCTCCTGACCAATCTCTAATATCCGGAGGACGAGGATCGCCGAAAAATCTCCACACTAGTCTCATCTGGGGAGACCTCTACTCCTGGGTAGATGTCCTGCAGGTTACGCCATCAATTGAGCCACTAATGAGATATGTTTTGTACCGTTAGAGAAGACAAAAATCCGGAAGTATCATGACTGTGCACTCTTGCTCACGGCGTTCAATCGAACTAAAAGGTGGTAACGGGCTAATAAACCCCAGCGACGGTTCACCGGGACAGCCAGATGTGTCAAGAAAAGAGCAGACTTCGGCGGGGGCCACTGGCCCCAGCCTGTGGGTCCAGACGCTCTTAATCGTCAGGTGCAGGTCGGGCACAGGCCAAAAGAGTCTTCCGGCAAACCTGAGCGCTTGGGGGAAATTTTCTCTGGTATGAACAGTTCTACAACATGGACAAATGCATACGCCAGGCATGTAGCGAATCGTACAAAAGGACATCGCTCCCGGTCACACCGAACGTGGGAGGAGGGCATCGCTTGATCGAACTCCGGGTAGGAAACGTCCGACTGATGGGATTAGACGGCAGGAATGGGGCTCCTACGCCGGAAAGGATCTCAAGAACATTCGTCTCGTCTACAGGCCGTTGACACGTCCGTCGCGAGCCACGAGCCCTGGGAGGGATATGGTATTAAGGACCACGGAGGGAGATCGCTCTGACGCTTGTGTAGAAACAAATGACATTCAACACAGTCTGCAAGCCCTCGTCTCCTGGAGCTACGGGCTCTTTTCTATAAAAACTCCGCTTCCCTCTGTCGACGGTGCCTCATATCTCTCAAATCACCTCCCAACACACACCACACAAAGAACAAAAAAAAAAAAGAGGGAAAAAACCAAAGGAAAAAAACCAAAAAAAACACCCACACAAAAAAACCTTCTGCTATTCCGATTTTTTTGCCTGTTCTCTCCCCCTACTCCTAGAATATGTTCTTTCTCGCATCACTCGACCTGACGCGTGGCATATGGGCGTATCACTAGGATACTGTTTTTGATGCAAGTCATCGAAAGGACAACTTTTACTCTGCATGACTAAAGTCCCGGTCTAACCAAGTCCCGGGACTTTTTCACTCAACGACCCGTCCTTTTCCACGCTGGTAGAATGCAGGGCTTTACGTCCTACAAACAGGGTGGCCTTGCGATGAAATAACCGGGACCTAAAATTAATGGGGATAGTGAGGCGTATCCCGCAGACATTACTTGGAAGGAGCGCGCATACCCTTAATCATGGAGATTAAACGCTAAGAAATTCCGCTCATCGTAATCTCCACTTGAGAAAGGAAAGAGATGGAACTCCGTCGGGTGCTATCCAGAAAGGGGATCCAAAAGTCAGATCTCTGCCTGCGGCAGACGACCAGCCAAAAAAGGCAAGAAAGTGTCCGCGCAGCTGTCCAGCGGACTTAACCTGGCGTCTTGCTTCCCGTCGAGAAACACCGGCTATGTGAGGTGAAGTTCGTCAGAGGGTGAACCAAGGGAGGGGGGTAGGGCTTCTGTGAGGGGCCGGAGGGTCATACTTCCTCCCTCAGTTTCGACGTAGAAGTAGCAGACCGAGGTGGATAGGTCAACGCCGACAGGACCATGCCGGGGTGGACCAATTCGATAACTATTTTTCAGAGGCTGATATAAGAAATAGCGGGCGACGATTTTGGCGATTTTTATGAAGGGGTGTTTTCCGTAGGTCGGCAAAGGGGGCTATTGTGGCACTGCGCATGGTTCGAGAAATGTGGCGTTAGATTCTCGCGTCATATTAAAAATCAGAGGAACGGGAGCGGGGGTGGACTCTCTGATCTCCCCGTATGCCGCGCAGAGGGTGCGGCTATGTGGTGGGACGGTCAGGGGGGGGGGGACTCGCAGGTGGAACTTGATTGGGGGAAGGCCGACCACCATCCTCACCATGTGCAACCGGAGGGCGCAAAGGGGGCGTCTGAATTTCACTTAGTAGGTATCCTTGATTCTTGCCCCGGACAGCCCGTTGCTATGGATCTCCACGCTAAGCGATGGTCCTGGGCGCGGAAGAAGTCGGCACCAGACAAGCTTTGGTCAGAGCGTTGTTGGAACGAGGGTCGAGCCGGGATCATGTTCCATTCCTATCGTCCTAGAGAAAACGAGGGAAGTCAAAGTATGATTTTTTAAACTTGAAACGGAAATATTCTGTAGAGTGACCACATGGGGGGAAGCCGCTAATCCCTTTAGTTTCACCAGAAGGATGCACACCACTTCAAACGCCGGGAGCGCCCCCCTCCAATGATCTTACGGTCAGAGAATGGAAGATTCATTGAGCCTGCAGCGTTCGACTAAACTGGGGAAAGGGGCTGGTACGAAGGACCGATCGCTAACTGACGGGGGGAAACCATAATGAGACGGGATTATGAAGCTAAGGTTTCAAAAGTTAGAAATGTCCGGGCAGTTACAGCATTCCCGAATCTGACAAATGCACGCAAAGGACGAGGCCAATATACATCTTATCCTGAATACGCAGTAAAAGAGTAAGTTTATTTTGGTTTCATTCTCGGCAACCGTTGCCGTGCTGGCGTGGGCTCTGGGAAAACTAAATTTGTGATCGCGGCGGCGGGGCCAGGGTTTCACCCCCTCGATCAACGCGGTCTCTCATTGGCCCAACTATCGGGCTCGGGGAATATATAAGATCTGAACAGGGAACCTGAGCATAGGCTCTACGCAATTCGCCAAAAAAGCAAACCGCCTATGCGGGAAAGGGAAAAAGACCGAGGTACATCTTCCGTCAGAAAAAAGGCTGACAATGCAAAAGTGTATCATCGGCAACTCCCACGTAAGGCAAAAAAGAGATGGAACCTCACAAAAAAACTACAAACGTTCTATTGGCGGCAGAGACGCCGTCCGTGCACATGTGTTGTGAAATCAGGCTATAAATCGAACTCAGACGTTACTACCGGAGAGCCGGGACTGACCCAACCGCAAACCCATTCGCTATCAAAAGTCTACTCTCTAAAGGCCAGACGAACGTCTTGAGCGGGGGATGACTATCTATCATCTAACTCTCTAAAAATCTCCTGCACACGGAAGAACGCGTCGATAAGAAACTACGTCACACCCCTTCACAACCAGAACACACCCCAACCTCCAGGCAGCCCGCACCCAAGGAATTCTCGAACATCGGAAAAGGACGAACTCCCGTAGCAACCCGGCGGCCGGCAAAAACCCACCAAACACGGGTCGTAAGGGGGCTGAGGGACTAATCCCCACCTCGAACGTTCAACTTCGACTGAACCGAGGGCCATGGATGGGGAAGAACCTTCGGTCGCAAACAACAAAAAAAAGGCGAGAGGATCCCAACTGCCTAAGATCTACCCGTGGTGAGGGCTCGAAAACGAGCAATAAGCACCCTTACGTCAGGATTGAGGCTTTCTGAAGGCACGTGTCGATTGTTCGTAACTTCCTAAAGAGATTAGGCTCGTCTATGGATCGGGAAGTGTAGAGAAGAACCTGAACCGAGGTCATCGTTCGTAGAGGGGGAAGATGACCGGATGTAGCGTAACTTCGAGAATTGCCTAGAGAAAAATCCTTGGGGTACGATATCTGTGAGACCAACCGTAAAAAGTGAAGGAAAACTGCTAACGCATACCTAATCACAGAGGGTAAAGCAGCTGGAGTCGCCCTACAAGCAATAGGTGGTTGACTATGGACCACGGCAAGAGCTCCTGAAGGACGAGGAAGGGGTGTCTTTGAGAATCTTTCAGCTCTGGCGTCACTGACAGTCGGGGCGGCCACAGTCGATGACCTTGCCTGAGCACAGCAGTATTCAGTGATATGAAAGCTGGAAAAGAAAGTAAAAGCCGTTCTGACGTGCAGGTCTCCACTACAAATATGGGTGCTTAGTCTTACATACCCTTCACAAAACCGGAGTCAAGTCCTCCGGTGGCGGTCAGGGGAGCGAGAGATTCAAGAGGACTAGACTCCAGCTTCCTATCGCGATAAATATCCAACATCTACCTATTAGTCCCTCTTATCAGAAAAGGGGCTCACTACCAGTTTTGACGAACCGTTCACTATGGACCTCTCAGCGTAATGCTATAGTCAGCCAAATCGACTCGGAGCCATTCTCGACAACAGAGCGCGGCACGTACTACGGGCAACGAATTGACATCGCCCTCGAGACGATTTAAGCCATTGAAAAGTTGGGAAGGATACTGACAGAGAAGAGAAGGTCAAACTTTACGGTTTCGTACCGTATTAAGAGAGGAAGGGAATCACAGTGTCTCCCGGGAAGTGCAGTAGAATCTACTAAATCAGGGATATGCTGCTGCTACATTACTTTCTCGTTTCGGTCAGTAAATATTTATTTATCTATTAAATGGTGGCCACTTCCTAGCTAGCGTTTCAGGCGGGGCCGAGAACATCAGAACGTGGCCCGAACAACTCTTTCCTCTCACGCGGTCTGTACACAGGAACACTGGGGAAAGGTGATTGGAAGGACCTCCGGAGCTCTCTTTTTAAGGCGGAACCCTAGCTGAGTTGACACATAATAGCTTATTTCATGGCAACAGTTATATCGCCCGGTCGAGCCTCTAATTTCTCCAAGTTCGATTATACTGTCAGGAATCCCTTCAAGTCAAAAATAGTTCAACGTCAGTGACCGGGGGGGGGGCTAAAGTTCGCGACATCGCGCGGGAGAAAAGGGCAAAAGGGGGGGAAAACAAAACAAACCCCCAAACACCAACGGAAAAAAAAGGGAAAGGGGGTGGTGGGGGGATGTAACCTCTTTTCGTCCTCGGTGGTTTGTGTCTTCTCCCAGGTGCGCTCATAGACTATTATAGGGTACGAGTGTCGTGTGCGATCATACGCGGCTTGGCCCAGGTTCATCCAGTCTCCTAGAAGGACCCAAATCGCCTTAAGACGTAATATCAAACTAAGCTAAAATGAGAAAAATTTCACGTCTCTCCGATACAGCTAGAAGGCAGCATCACCGTATAAGTTGCTTAAATATTTCGGGGCTAATCACCGGACGCTTCCCCCGCCCGATAGGCGCCCCTTTAATCTCTCTCAACTGTGAGGAGTGATATAGAGGATAAAAAAGGGAACAATTAATTGTTATGACTTTGTCTGACAAACAAATTCACTGCACAAAGGCGACTTGGGAGGTCCGCTCGTATCTTTTTAAAAAAAAGTCTATCTTGGATCATCAGATGAGGGGAGGACACTAGAGTTTACGAGGCATATGTTATAAGCTACCGATTCTGTCGAAAGGTGAAAAAGGGGAACTCTTATCGCCGAGACCACGACAAAACCACCCGCATCCGTAGGGCGTCGCGATTCCAAACAACCCGATTCACAACAGGGGGCTTTTCGAGCCTTTTCGGTCCCCGGATAAGTCGCGTACACAAAAAAAACGCTCAGGCGGAAAAGGGGGGCCTGGGCCTGCCGTTCCGGCGCTCATGCTCTACCGTTGGCACGAATCTCGGGAAGAGTACCCTCTCGTGAAACACTATGCAAGTCCTAAAGGCGAGGTCCCGCCCGGATGATGGTCCCCCAAAAGACTTTCAAGGGGGGTCCCAGAACTCCCTGAAATGTTCAGAAGAGCGGAGAAAAGCACGAGCCGTCGGGGCTTTCTTCACGGCTTGAAAACTAATCGAGGCGATCGCTGCCGGTGCTTGTTTTAAAGCAGGGAGTTAAAACCGGACTGCTCAAGAACAACGTTCAAATCAGCCCCGATCCCTCCAGGCTTAAGATCGATCCCCAGGGGATCTGCCATTTCCACTAGGGCTGTTCCATCTAACCTCACTCTCCTAGTGCACACGACCGATATGAGAGATTAGGACTGCACAGTAAAGAGGGATCGTCATGCTGTAACGCAGGCTGCGAGCCAGTGGCTCGGAGAGAAAAGCATATTTTTTTCCATGCATAGAAGAAACGCGCAAAACTGATATTCTGCCTCTATGCCTATGGTTCAAACCGGCAATCAAAGTCATTAAAAAACGTCAGAGCGGGGCTCCTATTCTACGGAATGAAGAGTACAGTCCTCAGCCAGAGTATAAAGTCCAAGATGGAGCGAAGGACCGTCCAAAACTCTGGGTTCCGAGTTGGTTGCAGTGTGAACACCTACTACCTCGGGCACTTCCGCCGCCGCAACTGAACGACATAATACAGATGGAAAATAATCACTGCAGGCGGTGGGGCATGCATAGGGACTTGTTTGAAAAATACCTCTGCATAGGCGAAAACCTCCGAAGAGAGGAAGATGTGGTTTCCAACTAAACCGAGGCAAAAGCCTCGCATTGCTCGACCCACTTCGTACGGTTCAGACGCTAAAGCCCTAACTTCATTACGAGGTATAGGAAAAAGTGGAAAGTCTTGATCCAGCATCTCCAGGGGATTGAAGCACCTTATCTCCAAAGACCTCGGATCATTGGAAGCTCACTTCAGCTAGCCGGATCAGGCTCAAAAATTCGATCGACACGGAGACTGACCCTGCCTGGTCGGTTCTTGCCTGCTCGAAACAGACTACGGAGTGAGTTAGAGTCCGGTAAATCTTTAACGAAAAAGAACGGAGATTGGATCGGAACGCACGAATAGAGTAACCGGCTGTGTCGCAAGGCGTGAATCCCAAGGCTAATTAAGGTACAGTCAGGTGGGGCAACGGACCGCGGGGTAGTATGAGGCTATAATGAATTCGGTTAGATAGCGCCTAACCCGAGTCTATAGAACTAACACGGTCGGCGAGGTGTTTTATCAGGGAAAATCCGAGGGGACGCTTGTTTTGGTTTGAAAAAAGTTGAAGATTTCTTCGAGAACTCCTTTCGAGAATTAGCGAGGGCAACGGAGGGTGAAAGTTGTGGGCGATAAATAGAGAGTGTTGTTTGACGGGTCAGCGCTTCCGGTTGCAGTCTCAGGTTGGAAAAACGGGGGGCATTGGAAATGAGAGAGGAATCCCGTCATCACCCTCAAAAGTGGTAATGGATCGCCCCGTATCAAATGAGTAGAAGGTGGCTCGCCACGCTGGTGGGTGGTGGCGCCGGTGCAACGGGGGTGTGCGCATCGACGGCGCGCACAAGATAAATGCAAGGAGGGTAAGCGAAGGTGCTCCTTAGACCCGAAAGGTTCCGAGGAGGAAAAGGTGCTGTATAACAGGTAAAATTGGCCATCCAAACTCCAGCCTGCATGCCGTACTCTTGGCCCTGGTCACGACGGAACGATTGAGAAAAGGGTCGCTCGGTTGGTCGCCGGGGGCGGGCGCTAGGCCGTCCATTTCATAGTCGATAAGTCGCACGCCCAGGTCCCTCTCGAAGGGGAGGGGATCCTTTGAGGAAAAAAAATTGCCTTAGCCACGAGGACCACTGGTTTTCCGCCAAACAGCACGCAGAATACACTGTATGAAGGCACTTCCGCGAAACCGACACAACCAACAGCCCCCACATACCGGATCTGACGGCAGTAGATCCATCTTCTGCTCTTCTACACAGTGCCTGCCACTTTTACGCTTCAGGGACTTCCCTAACAAAGGACGCCACATGGTCCTATAAAAGAGGGGGAAAAAGAAGAGATTCATGAGCAACCCAAAGGTGTTCTGGCAGGCGTCGGGCGTAAAAGCACGCATCGTCGGACACGCGGCCATAAGTGAACAAATCAGCGTATCTGATCGCTCGGCAGTAAGAAAGGGGAGGGGGGGATTTGGGTGTTAGTCGGGTGAGCGGGGCTGGTTGGTATGGTAGTTGACAGTTGGCTCTGTTGAAAAAAAGGCTCTACGAGTGGATACAGTGTGGGCCAAATAGATAAGCAACGGAAAAAAAAGGGGCCCCTCGGGACCGAGGGAGTGATGATAACTTGACGAGAAAAGTCTCCCTCAAAAACCCGCGGAGACCCCGCCTATGTAACTGCCTGCCGAGGCGAACGTAAACAAGCTCTAAAGGGGGGAGGACATAGCGGCACGAAACTTTCAACTAGGGTCAAGAAAGCCTCTATTACGACTAACAGACCCTCGACTTCTGCGGATTGCGGGTCCAGAAAACTGTTTTGCAACAGGGTTGATTATATGGCAGTCTCCAAATTATACGGACAAAAATGCTAGCCCTACTTACCGCCCAGCGGATCCACCGCAACCGATACTGCCTACGCGAAGATGGCTCTCAGATACTCCACCCGCAGAAGCTCCGGACTGGGAGATGCCGAATCTCAAAAGCACAAGTGGGATCAAAAACTTCGCCCAAGGTCAGAAAGCTTATAGACCTCTAGGCAACAAATTCAGGAATCGCCCCAACCGGCCAACCCTCTCCAGAGTAACTTAAACTCCTTCCTGCTAGCAACTCTGAAAAGATCGAAAACACATCTTTCGCCTGCAAACAACCAGGCATGTCCTTTCGGGGATTGTGACCCCCACACTCAAAGGACGTGAGTTCAACAAACGGCACAGATTTTGACGCTTTAGAAAACCTTCTTCATCCACGCCTGAAAACTACGCGGTTCCTGGGAAACCCCATTCCTACTGACTAAAAAAGGTCAGCCTCCTCCTCCTCCATCACAAGGTTCTCGAACGCAGCGCGATCTTCCACTCGGCCAGGGGTTGTAGTCAGCTCTTCAGACCTCTTCTAATATCTAGACCGCGGACGCGGGGTCGGAGAAAAGAGAAATCATCTTCTACCGTCGAAAGATCTCTAGATGGGCGAGGGAACAGTCCTAAAAGTTACAGGAAACCGTATCACTCTGGGCTTGGGGGGTCCCAACGCACCCCATGATATTCCTGGAGGGGTCATAGGATCAAGCGCTTGGGAGCAGTTGGGAGAAGCATAGAGCAAGCCAGTCTAATTGGTAGCAAAGCATTCCTAAATCGAGTGAACATGCGGTTTTAACACAAACATACGTCGGCCACTTGCTTCGGGCCGAGTCGAAGAGGGAAACGGTTTCCAATCTGTCGATCCCGGCACCCGCATCTACTGAGGGGTCTCCGGGCCCCTCTTCCGGTCCGAGAACAGCGAAGAACGTATGAATCGTAATGAGGAGTTGGCCGGTCACACCTCTTCTAATGACCATCAGCTGCTTTGCTAGAGTCCTGCGGCCACTAACTCGATGGACGTAGCGGGGTCAGTAACCTCCAAAACCTTAAGTAGGAGGCCATCCTAGCATATGGGAGGTTGGCCCTCCAGAGTATGAAATACCGTAGCCGGGATGAAGACCCCGCGGCGGCGAGAGCGCATGACATGAAAAAGTGCCATTAACTCTACATAAAAGGGGGGGTCTCGCACAAACGATAAATTTGCAATGCCAAGCGACGTCGCACGCACCGACATTTGGGCTTGGCGCTTGAACGTTGCGACCAGACATTCTAATCAATCTGTCGGGTGTACACCTCTGGGAGAAGGTAGCGATGATCAGCACAATGGGACACGGGTGATCATCAGCCTCCTGGGCGGGAAGAACGCTACCTTTAGGGATGCAAGGGGGTGAACCAGTCGAGGACCCGTTCATCAAGAGCAACAACGTCAGCTTCTTGCGCCGGAGAGTATTACATCGTGCCCGAATCGCTAGGGAGATTCTGTGAAAAACCCGGATTGGGAGTTTGATCTAACCAACGCGCAGAAAAAGGTCGCCGCGGGGTGTGGAGTTACAAGGCTGCCTTTCACGAGACGTCCCTGGAAGATGGATGGGAGGGGGTAGTCGCAAAGAGTTTGCCGCAATAGACCAGTCCTTTCTCCAAGAGTCTATGTAGTAAGTCATGCTCGTTCCCACCAAAAGCGGTGGAAAAAGCAGTTTGCTCACGGTTCGCGAGGAACAAGACTCTGGAAAGAAAACAAGGTTATCCTATTTGGTTATCGTTGGATGTAGGGGAAACGACGAACCCGCAAATTATGCTGTCAAATAGGCTTTTTCTGGTGCGTATCAGCTATTAGGACCCGCTTTTTCCCGAATAGGGGAATCCGAAGCATCGCAACCTGAGAGATCACAGACGCTGTGAGTCATGCTTGCATCTACGCTCGTCTAAACAAAAAAATCCGGACTGTCGCACCATGGGTGCCGAGCAGCTCGCCTCTCTCCACTATCATCAGCAGTT
>Ga0179593_1707427_pt1 | contig 10226 bp, 8 predicted proteins | sample CZODoug2_1_08_16_FD_185931 | JGI IMG/M metagenome (GOLD analysis project Ga0179593, IMG submission 185931) | Vadose zone soil fungal communities from Angelo Coast Range Reserve, California, USA - CZODoug2_1_08_16fungal (PacBio error correction) | ecosystem: Environmental > Terrestrial > Soil >...
TGTTTTTAGAAGGGTCCCTGGGGGGGCACACCGTTGTCGAGTCGTAGTCGAAATGAAGAGACTGACGGATGCGAGCCTGCGGAAACCATCCCCATCAACCCATAGCTGGAAGAGGGGGGGGACATGAATGAAGATCTTTTTGACTACTCATAGAAAGAAGTTGTCCGGGGGAGGGGGAAATTGGAGACGCAAACCGACGCGCTTCAGTATCATGCCAATGCGGTGGTGGGATTTTTGTGAGTGCGGATAGGTCACTTCTACGGTGCTTCATCAGGACGGCCAGTATCCGGAAAAAAGACATAGAAAGCCGGCCTTCTGCGTGGCGTGTCAGAATCGGGGACTAAGATGGGCACTTCCAGGCGCAAGTCCAAAGGTCAGAGAAAAAAAGAGGTATTCGGTCCCGCTGGATGTTGAAGCGTCGGAGGGACTCGAGGGGGAAAGGAATGGTGTTTGGGGGGTGGGCGCGGCCACTGATTGATGGGCGGTGCGAGGCCGGGGAAAGAAAACTTCGTCGAGGGGGACTTTCTCATGGGTCCAAAGCTGAAAGCTTGTGGCGTTGGCTCAGGGGGAGGACGCGTCGGTTTGCGGATAAACGTTCTTTCAGTAAGACGATTGATTTCTATCAAGTCGCAGCGAGAGAGGGGTACGGAAAAAAAAAAATCGCGGAGCTGCAGTCGCAGTGCGGTAGAGTTCAGGCGCAAGGCTAAGGCACTTCTAAAATATTGAAGGTGGATGACTCGCTGAGGGCCCGGCGATATAGGAGGTAAGGGATAGACAAGGAACTCAAAGGGGACGAAACAGTGAACTGAGTATCAGTGAGTAGGTCTGGGGATAGTTTCCGAACTACCCGCGCGACCTCGCCCCGTCGGGGAGGAAGCAGGGAAGAAGGGGATCTCTGAAATGATCGTTCCTTTCGGGGGTACGTCGTCCCCGAGGAGGGACGGTAAGGGAGGGTAAAAAGAGGGGATTGAGCCAGACTGTTATAGGACCTATCTGGAGGAAAAAGCGGTGGTTAAAACCTCGGAGGGAGAGGACACGGTCGTCACAACAGTTAATTTCTGCTGAAGAAAAACAGTCGCCGTACAAAAAAACAGAAAGGGAACGTTTCTGCAGCGAAGTGTCGCCAGCTCAGGGTTGGGGCAAGGCGTAGAATACCCTCCGGCATGGCCTGAAGGATTTGATGCGAGAACAGGGCTTTCTCCGCCGCCGTGTACAATTCGTTAATCTCCTCAAAAAGTATTGAGGGGAAGACTCGGGAAGGCGGAGGGAGAAAAGCAGGGAAAAGAGAGGCAGACCGTTGCATTTACAACGAGTCATCCGGGAGCAGGTATCGCCAGGGGATCTAAAAAAATTCGCAGTATGCGACGTACCGCTATCGTCGGATCCAGTTTTGACGGGGACGGGGGAGCTGAAAGGAAAAAAGGGGTGAATTGAGCCGTCGCACCCGGGAGTGAAGGGGAGGGGAGATTTGGAATAAGATTGGAGAACATATTTAAAAAAAAGAAAATAGCGAAAAACCTCAATCTAGATGCCACAACTTATCTCCTGCTCTATATCGGGGGATCTCTAACCAAAAGTCAGCATGTTCCGGCGAGAAAAGGACTGGTACTGTTCATTTACCAGCCGATCTTCGACGGGATTGCAGGGGAGAGACGGTGAGTGACGGAAACCTATACCCATTCATGAAAGGAAAGAATGAAGGCATGTTAAAATAAAGCTCAGGAAGTTTGAAAGAAATACCTACTATATCAGTCCGGACTATCCTCGCTAAGTGGGTCCGTAGTCAGGAACTATGAGGGGCAGAGCAAAAAAAGTTTTCTCCTGGGGAGGAAACTGGCGAGCAGCGAATAGAGCGGCTAGGAGAGGGATACAGGCTCTCTCAATCTGGAGGAAGACATCAAGTGGTAGGCAGGAGGGGGGGAAAAGAAAACTCGGCTCAGGTCACCGACCAGGAACGGGTGCAATAAGGGAACCTTGGGTCCGCGAGGGGGGATAATTCAACGGAGGAAAAAAGGAGGAAAAGGACCGCCATCATTTCCGATCCCACAGAAAAGGGGAAAATAGGATAATTGAAGTGGAAAGGAGACTACAGTCCGGCCTCTCCGACGAAAACCATGAGGGGGCAAAGGGGAAGCGTTGCCGTTTCGTATAACGGGTTCCTAATAAGGGACCTCAGAAGTCGAAGAAAAGTGAACGACGAATTATCCGGTCATAATCTTTTAGGTGTGCTGAGGGGTCAATCCTGGTCCGAATATTGAATAGGGAGCAATTGCGAAGGGGGGTGAGAAAAAAACCAAACTGCAAAGAAACATCCCACAGTGCATATTGCAATCGTGGGATCTGCCGAGCGGGACGTAGGGAGAAAACGTATATCAAAAACCCAAACCTAGGGTCGAGGGAAAAAATCACCAAGAAGGGAAGGACATTTACCAAACATCGGAAAGAGGTCGAAGAGTGAAAAGGGGGGATAGAGTCCATCCTCGCGAAAAATCCGTAAGAAAAGGAAAAAGTGGGGGAGGGGACGGTTGCTGGGGCATTAGTCACCTCTAGAGACCACGGCATAAAACTGCCCAAAGGATACTATGATAAAGTATGGTGGACGTGAAAGCCTCGTGTTCAGGGCTCGTAAAGGCAAAGAAAAACGAAGCGCGCTGAAAGCTGAATATAAACATACAAAGAAAAAAATCAATAATGCAGAACGTGCGAGTGACAAGGGTACCCGACGGCGGGGTCCCCGAAAAAAATACTAGGTGAAAGTAGTACCGATATCATATCTGAAAACGTTTCAACAGAAAGAAAGAAATCCCGGAGACGGAAAAGAACTGCCACAGCGACATGAATGGGTTCAAGGATAACTTAGTCAGGAAAAAAATCAAGTACTTTGCCGAGGGGTCTCAAGTGGGGGGGCGAGAATAACCAGGGGCTATGGTTGATAACTTGGTGTGTGGGATGGGGAATGGTGTCCCTACACCACCGGACGGGGATGGAAGAAGGACTGTAGATAAGAGTTCGGCATGTTGACGGGGCAGATCAAGATAAAACCGGGGACGGAGCGCGACGATTAAGGACCTACAGGAAAAAAAGTACAAGAAAACAGGTCTCCGAAGTCGCCGAAAAGGTGAAGCCCTGCAGGTCAAAGAACGAAAGAAGAAACCAATGGGTCTAATTAGGGAAAGGGGAAATTACAGGAAGAAGAAAGAAAAAAAGGGAGGGAGAAGAAGAGAGTGTCAATGTTCATGAACGTTTCACGTCCTGAAGTGGGGGAGGAAGCGTCTTTCGTGCCGACCTAATCTTAAGGAAAGAGGGGGGCGACCGTTCCCGTGGCTGGGAGGAATGGGCCTGGTCGGAGGGAGCTGAGAAAGAACGCATAAAGCAAATGTCTATGCGGAACCGAACTGTCCCGCCAGGAGCAAGGGTGAGGCATCAGTCATGTCATCTCGCCTGGGGCAACAGAGGGGAAAACAGAGGAAGGTCTTCCGGCTCACTTGCCGCCGCCGGGGAAAAAGGGGTCTTCAGGTTACAAGGCGGGGAAAAAAGCGGAAATGGTGGGAAGGCGACTGGTTTGCAGGTTGCCCAGGCGCGGGGGTGTAAAAAAAGGAGGAGGAATCGACCGGCACATCAGTCGTCTCAGAAAGGGGGATCGGGAAACCACAAGGCAGTGCAAAAGGGGAACGAGGGAGGGCCGTGCAGGTCAGGGGGATGGGGGGTCATGGGGGAAGAAGGTACCCTTCGGGCTCCTCGGGCGACGGGGGTCGCAAAGAAAAACAAGAGAAGGAAACTATAGGGGTAAAGTTGGGGGGGGGGGGTATATCTGAACTTGGAAGGTAGGGAAGAGGTTGAAAAAAATGAACATAGGTATCTACCGGGACGGAATTCTGCTTCGATCAGGAGAACTCTACAGAAGAAAAATTCAAATAAGTGCAACAGTCGAAGAAGTGCTTTTGTTACAGGGGCCAAGCGAATGGTGAACTGGAAGGATTAGTTTTGGTGCTCTGAGTGAGCCGCCCACTCCGTCCAGGGCAGAAGGACAGAATTGGGAGGTCAGGCACTTGTTTGAAGAAAGGAAGACTGAAGGAGTCAAGAGGTCGTCAAAAAAAGTTCGTTTTATCCCCACCAGAGAGCCTTCATTCCTGCGAAATTCTCGGAGGGAAAAAAGCGGGGGGGGGAAGTAACTCATGAGACAAGTTCATCCTCCAGAAGAGGTCATAGGAAAAAAGGAGGTGTATTCGTGGAAATCGTTGCAGAAAGATTGCACTAGATGGACAAGGAGAGAGCTTGGGATGGGCTGCAAATTCGAGAAACTTTGCGGTGTCTGCGAGCGCAAGTTAAAACTGGGGAAAAGGGAGGCTTGAGCGGGAGTTTCGCACAATTGCCGCTTGGAGGGAACCGGATGACAGTGGAGAAAAAAACTACGCCAACAGCGTCTTCGTCCGATGAAAGCTTAGGAGAATGGGGAAAGCTATCTCTTCCCCCTCTTTACAGCATAGAAAAAGTGGGGAGATTTCGGAAAAGAAGTACGTGAGGATATGGATAAGAAAAAATTGAAGCTGATAGTGGGACCTGCGGATAGTCGAAAATAGACCCAAATCGCGCTTACCGACGTGACTACTGCCTTCTCCTTGAGGCGAGGAATGAAAAAAGAGAAAACCAGAAGCCAGAGACCGGGAACATCGCTCCAAAAGAATAGGAACAGAGTGTAGCACCGAAACTTCTCGCGAAGGCGCGTGAAGTGTCCTGTGAAAGAAGATCGAGCAAGGGGGAAGGCTGTTTCCTCTTTACGATGAGGTAGTTCGCCAGGACTGGAGAAATAGGGAAGAGGTGGACATACGCATCAGACGATGGAGGAGGGAGACAAGGCGAAAATTTTGTGGGGATGAGAAAGCCTGGAGGAAGATCCGTCCCACAAGAAGGCATGCGGATCAGAGAAAGAAAAGAACGTGGCAGGAAAAGAAAAAAACGAGGGGGGGGGGGGAGACGTCGGAATCCTCATCCGGGTGAGATATTTTGAAATGCCCGTTCTTTCCTAGCTTTATTCTAGGGGTCGATTAAAAAGGAAAGGAAAACTCTCGAGAGCATAAAAAAAAAAAGGGAAAATAAAAAGAGAAAGGAGGTTTACCGTCCGCTGAATTACAAAGACATCAAAAAAAAAATAAAAAAGGGGAGTTGAAAAAGAGATCCCTTAGCATTATTCTAAGAAGACAACCTCCGAGCTGGCTACCAGAGTCCAGGAAGGGAAAAAGAGAGGCTGATCCAAAAAAATAGGCTTGTGGGGAAGAACTGAAAAGGAAAGAGGAAAAAAAATAGGGCCTCTTCACCCGACTTTCGAAAAAAAAGATAGAGGAAAGTTAAATTAAATCCATGGAAGAAATAACTCACAGAGATGTCGGAACAATCAACTTCGAGGCCCACTTGAAGACAAAAAACTGGGAATCGACCGTTACACTAGCCCGAAAAACTCTCCTTGACAGCGAGCGTCTTCGAAAAAAAGAAATTCAGACAGGGGGAGGTAGGGGAGGAACCGAGTCGTAGTGAGAAAACCTATAACCGGGCATTAACTAGTACGTCCACTAGGGGAGCGCGCTTGCGTTCCTGTTATCGCCTCGACAGACAAGGGCAAGGAAAGATAAAGGTGGAAGCCTAAAGTCAAAACCGATGAAAGAGGAGAAGCATAAGGAAGGGGGAAATGAAAATTCTGACGCTAGTATTCCTCGAATAGAGGAAAGAGAAAGATCATAGAGACTGATTCTTGCTCATCGGAACTTAGACGATTTCGGAGTATTTTTCTCTAAAGAAACAGAGAGACCTAGGGACCGGAAAATCTTTTCACGGTACATAATGTAAAAGACCGGGGGTAAGAAAAGAGGGGGGGGTCAGGGTAATTCGAAAGGCTCCACCGGGTACAGTTTGGAGTTGCGGCGCCAGTAGAAGGGCAATATAAATAAATCTGAGATGTGACAATTCGTACAGGAGAGATCTCCATCCTAAACGGGCCCTACTCAATCCGGGGAGTCTGAAAGGGAAAGTTTCTTATAACTGACGTGGAATGATTCAAGACTCGGGGAAAAAAGGAAAAAGGGGAAAGTAGACGGCAAGTATTCTGTGTGGCTACAAATGCTCCTGGTCCGAAGAATGAATCGAGGGAAGTAAGAAGAGTAGCCCAACATCTGGAGACCATACCCGGAGATGCGATATCAGAAAGTCAGAAAGGCGTGGGGAGGTATAATCAAGCGCATAAAAACCCGGAGAAAAAAAAAGGCCATGAAAAAAAAAATCTACTTCAATTTAACCACAAGCCAGAAGGGAGAGGTTTCAATGAAATGAGGGGGGGAAGGGGAAAGAGTAAGAAAACTAGGAACGCATCCTTAAGGCCCGGTTACAGCTCTTGGAAAACATGATCATCCGAGACAGAAAAAAAAAAAGCACCAGGGAAAAGGTTACCTGAAATGAGAAAGAGGGGGAAGGGGAATATCGCGTGGGGGTCCCGGCAGCACGTAGAAGACGTGCAACGCATCGTTATCTCCCAACCACCATAAATAAAAAAAAAACAGGAAAAAGGTCAGACTGGAGGAACGAAGAAGACGGAGACGACAACTTAAGCCGGTAGGCGCGCAGAGCCTCGTACAAAAGAAAAAACTGGGGGAAGGGGTCAAAAGTCGCATCACACCAGAAATGCGATTGGTCACGGGAACTGGGAAAGGGGAGAAATAAGGAAGAAAGGAGGGGTCGGGGTTGGGGGGGCGCCTGACAACAGGTCGCGGTCGACTGATGGCTGAATGAAGATGGGGGAAATACAAAAGCAAGTAAATTAAGTAGTTCCGTCTAGAAGGGGGCAACTTAAAAGGAGCGTCTTTAATATCAGATTGTCCTTTCTAAAGCTACAAGTCCAAGAAACTGTCAAGAAAAGAAAAAGAATTTAATGGGGAGACTAAGAAATCGTATGCGAAGGATGGAGAGACTCTGGGAGACCTAACTACGAGAGACCCTCCTTTCTAATGAAGTTAAATTATACATTGAAATCGATCTAGAAAGAAAAGGAAATAGGGGGGGACTAATATAATCGATGCAAGGCATGGAAAAGGAATAAACCGTCGGGGTTGCTCTCGTCGGGCACGCGGAAGGGGGGGGGGGGCGCCTCGATTTACTGTTAGTGAAACGTTAAGAGGGTAAAATTTCCTTGTAATGGAAGAAAGCCCCTCTGTAGGAAAAGTTGCCTCCCATCGATCTAAACGAACGGCCCAAAGTACCCTCAGAGGGTTGGAGGTTCATCTGCCTTTCCAATCTGCCACATGAAAGAACCGGAGAAACAAAGGGAGAACGGGAGAAAGGGCCGGACCGCCTTGGCCGTCCCTTCTTTGAGACGCAGAGGGATTTCAGAGCGCATATGGGGTTGGGGCGAATTGGTGGTGGGGGAGACCCGTCGCCGGATGGGAAGCTGGAAGGCGGGGAGGAAAGACCTTCCATCATTGGACGGAAAAAAAGTTCGCATTGGGAGGGGAAAAAATCCGCAAGGGGGGGGAGGGGGCACGAAAGAGTGCAGAGCGTAGGGGGGGGTGGTTATATTACGATGGTGCTGATCTCAAAGAATGAGAAGAGATGCAGCAACCGGAGGAATCGAGGACGGAAACAGAGGGCTATTCTTCCAAGTGAAATTTTGGGAAAAAAAAAAGAGCGTATAAAAGGTGGGGTGGTGACGGGGTCGATGCAAGGGGGGAGGGGGTCGATAATGAAAAACGAATTCTCGAAGCCCGGGGAAGGCGCGGAGGAAGAACGATAATCCCATCATTCCATAAAAAAAAAAGGGAACTCATTTAAAAAAAGAGAAGGAGGTTGAAGGGGGAAAGAGAGGGGAGAATGACATAACTAAGGCTCCGGGGGCGTGGGGGAAAGGTCAAAATCCTTCCATTCCGATCGGGTCAGAGAGGGAAAAGGTTGTAGGGTTTCAGGAAAATTGTGGTGAGGGCTTAGCTTGTCACCCTATACGGCTTCAAGAGGTAAACCCAATATGGTATTCCCCACCTAATCCTGGAAAAAAAAAGAGGCGAATTCTTATACCGTTTCGGATACAGATTTCCTTCTTCTTGCTTAATCCGGGGAAAATCCGCGGTACAAAAGTAAGAGGACGGAAGCCACCAAATTTAGTCGGGACGAAGGGGTGAAATTGAGGGGAGGCTGCGAAATCGGCGCATGGTAAAAGGGAGATGAGGTATATTTTGATGTCCAGTTCTACGAAATTTGTTGTGGCACTTGGGCTTGGAGTGCCACGAAACTCAAGGAGGCTAGAACTGATTTGACTCCTTATGAACCACGGAAAAAAGAGTGTCTTTGTGACGCGATGAAGAGGGTTTGGTCAGTGCTGCCGTCAGGAATCCGAAGGTCTTCATTTTGCAAGATTTATCATCCATCATGGATAAGTTCTGTCCGATTCTCTCAGTCCGAGGGGCCGAGAAGCTTACATCGTTGAACCGGGGTAGGGAGAGGGCGGGTCCTGTTATACTACTCTATGCATGGGGAGATTATATTTCTAATAGGAACAAACGCGAACAAACGGGTGGAACATTAGTTGCAGGACTGAGGAGGATGCTATTCGATAGACCAGTAACCAGCTCGAAAAGTTTGATAAGAGGACTAGGGGAATTCTACTTGAATTCGACGGGGAAGTGTGTTTTCCGTCCGGGAAATATAGGTAAAAACGAGCCTTCAAAATCTTAGACTGCGAATGGGGAAAGTCTCGCGAAAGGTAGCTGTGGTCCTTTTAAGAAGGGAAGGGAATAGTAAAGCTCTATCTAATAGTTCCTAAGATTTGGGATCAGAAATATTTAGTGTAGAGACCATATACTTAGTAAGATGGAGGGGGAAAACGTTTTTCTACCGCATCAAAAATGCTCGCAAAAGGTGAGAACTAAACATGGAATTTAATGCGGAAGTAAGGAAAAAGGCGCCAAAAAAACCTATCAGTCTATCATAAATCCGCGGGGAAGTCCTGGAAGGGAAGGTGTCGCCAATAGCTGGGGAGGGGTCGAGCAGAATTATCTACCTGCTCAAATTAGAGGGTTAATGCCAAACCGGTCTGGCAGTTTGATACTAGAGTCGCCTGTCGCACAAGCTTGAACAAAGGGTCATCAGATCACAAAAGAGGGTCACGAGAGAGATTTGACCGAGAAGCTGGGAGGAAAAAAGCGCAGAAAAAAATAATACCGGTGCAACAAGCTCGATCATTCAAGGGAGAAGGGTCTAAAAAGGTCGAAAAAAAGGAAAAGCGGGACAAACTCTAGCTTCTAAGCTTCAGGCACTTTTGACGTTGAGAAACAGAAGACCAGTTTTCCGCGTCGCCCGCTGTCGCTAAAATCATAAATGAAAGGATTTAAGGGACCGAATCAAGCTCGGGAGAATACCGGAGGACAAAGTCGTCACTCTGGTCGATAAGACGCGGAGACAAATCAAAAAGGAACAGAGAACGGTATGAGATCACGGCTTTAGACGTGCAGTGAAAATTAAGTCGATCTTCTAGGTCTCGTTCTTCAGAACAGGCTGCAGGGGAAAAATAAGGAAGAAAAGAAAGAAAAAAAAAAAAAAAAAAAAAAAAAAAAAAAAAAAAAAGAAAGGAGAGGGCTCCGAACGAGAAGGCATGTGAACGTCCAGAGGAATCGTCTCGATGTCTTTCCGGGTGATAAGAAAAAAAAAAGAAGGAGGAATAGAAGCGAAAGTGTTGCCGAGAGCAATAGAATCACCGGGGATGAAAGGAATCAGAGAGGCGGGGTTGTCAAAGGAGGAAAAAACAGCAAAAAAGCTGCCGGGCAGTTCCCCATCGAAAAAGGCTTGGAAAGGGAACTTAATAAAAAGCCGTACTTCTTAGGTTGCAAGAAAAAAAACCAAAACGGAAAGGACCAGGGGGACAAATAAGGGAGAAGCCCTGTTTTATCGACGATTTTTATTGGAAAATCCAAAAAAGAAAAAGACACCTCCATCAGCCGCTCCATTCCTCTACACGCCGAAAGGAAAAAAGAGAAAAAGGAGCACGAACGGGAGAAACAAAGGGACCGAACTAACAAATTTGGGGAAAAGACAGACGGGGGTAATTACTCGGGTAATTACTTCCATCTAGGTCTCAGAAAAAAGGCGCAGTTGTCCCCCAAAACAACAACGCCGAAGATTAAATTCGGGGGGTCAAAAAAGAAAAGAAGGGACAAGGAAAGTAGTAATGTGACAATATCCATCTTCGTCAAAAA
>Ga0179593_1545354_pt1 | contig 10225 bp, 10 predicted proteins | sample CZODoug2_1_08_16_FD_185931 | JGI IMG/M metagenome (GOLD analysis project Ga0179593, IMG submission 185931) | Vadose zone soil fungal communities from Angelo Coast Range Reserve, California, USA - CZODoug2_1_08_16fungal (PacBio error correction) | ecosystem: Environmental > Terrestrial > Soil >...
AACTATCCGGAACAAAAAGGTAAGTCCTTATCATGGAGGCGTTAGAGAAACACCCCTGACGGCCAAAAAGAAAAAGGGAAAACGGAGCCGGGGGGAGCAGATCCGGATCGCGGAAACAAAAAAAAACGATTCCAAGACCCGGCAAGCAAACCCCCGTTCGCCATGGCAAGAAAAGGAAAAGAAGAAAAAAAGGGGCAGTGCGGTGGCCGATCGGGGAAAAACCGATCCAGACCGCGAAAAGAAATGCCGCGAAACAAGAGGCGCCTAAGAAAGAAAAGGGGGAAAAGTCACCAAAGACCTACCGTCGCCCAAAAGGGGAAAGGTTGACCACGAAGACGGATTCGTCGGAAAAAAAAACAAAGAAAGAAAAAAAAATATTCAAGACCGGAGCCATCGCAGGGAACGGAACACAGAACGAATACGTGGCCAACGTGCAGGGAGTAGAAAAGGGAAACCGAATCGACCGCGAGATAAAAAAACAAAAAGACAAGAAGGGGAAAATTACCCACAAGGCAGGGCAATACCGCCTATGTGGAAAGGAAAGGGGACACTGTCACCCCGAAAGAAGGGGGGGCCCTTGCCACCGAAAAAAAAACCGGCCGACAAGCCCATCCGGACAGCCCAAAACAAAAAAAAAGAAGACTTGTCCCCTCGTCCAAAAAACCGATCCGGACTGCAGAAAAAAAAAAGGGCCCCATCCAATATCAGGCGATCACCGCCCGCCATCGAAAAGGGGGGGAGGGTAGCCCGTGCCGAGAACCCAGCAGGTGGCCTGGCGGGAAAAAAAAAGGAAGGCGATGAGCGGGCCCCGGGGTTAAACCTCACGCCCTGCGCCGACACCAAAGGGAGGAAGAAGGAAAAAAAAAAAAAAGGGGCCTGCGCGGCGTGGCTGAAAATCTCAAAGGTGTTGTCGTACACGTTAAAGGCAGTAAAAAAAAAGGTTACCAGGGGGCAAACTCGTTCTTACTTGAAAACCAAGGCCCTCCCACCAGTTCCACCTCAAAGAAAGCGCGCGGAAACACCGCGCGTTGTTGGGAAAACCGGGTGCCCAGCCAACCCTGGCGCCGTTCCAGGAAGGGAGGGGGGGCGTCCCAGAAGCCAAAAAGCCAGGCCCGTGCAGTTGCGAAAGGACGTGCCGTGCACCAGGCAAAAACGAAGTACACCAGGTAACGGGCCCAAAAGGAAGGAAAAACCAGGTTTCCGTCCTCAAAGGGACCGGGTCGAAGTGAACCAGGAAAAAAAAGAGCGACCCGGTGAGTTCTGACCGGACTGCTTGGGGCGAAGGGGGGGGGGTGTTTCCCGGGGATCTCTCTGTAACAGAAAAAAGGCCCAAGCAGACAACCGACGCCGCGGGGCGGGACCACAAAAAGGCAAAAAAAACCGGCCCGCAAAGGAAAAAAAAGCGCGCCCTGAAAAAAAAAAAAAAAGTGGGAAGAGGGGGGGCCAAAGGGCCCGCTTATCGAAACGGCCGGCCGACCCAAGGGGAAAAAAAAGGGGGGGGAAATTTCTTTTGGCCCCCTCGTACTTCGCCGGAGAGGGAACCAACCTTTGACACTTCATCACCCGGTCCGGAAAGGGGGAAAGGGGAGTGCAGTGAACGCGCCCTAAAATGGTAATCGATTTCCGCGGGGGTCCCGCCTCCCCTGAGGGGGGGGGCAAAAAAGAAAAAAAGACGACGCCGTAACAAGCTTTCGCTGAAAAAGAAAAGGGGAAGCATGCGCCTGGGGGGAAATGTGGGCGTTTTATAAAAAAAAACCCGCACCGGGAGGTCGAAGACGCGTCTGCCCAACGGGGAAAGGAAGAAAAAAGGGAGGAACGTGCACCGGCTTTAAAAAAAGGGTCCAGGGCGTCCAGGTACAACCGGGAGAAAGAGGGGCAAACCACCCCTAAACGTCGGCGAATCACCCCGGAAAAAAAAAAGGGGAAAAAAAGCCTTGGGAAAAGAGTTTTTGTGAAAAGAAAAAAAGGAAGGAACCCCCGCGAAGTCCCCAAAAGGGCGGTCTTCGTTCGATAAAAACAGAAAGAAAAGGGCCCCCGTGTAATCCACGCCCGCCCAAGTGACGTACAGCCTTGCGGAGAAGAAAAGGAAACGGGAGGATGAAGGAAATAGGAAGAGAGGGTCCGCAAGCCTGTAACGCATGGAAGTGGACAAAAAAGGGGGAGATCTGGGCGGCGTGGATTAGAAAAAACGGTGACCTGAGGTACTCGAACAGAAAAAAAAAAGGGGACGGGGGGGAAACTTCTGCGGAGGGACCACTCTCTGCCTGGCGTAAAAAAAAAAGGAGCACCAGTCTTTGGCACAGGCCGCTTGGGAAAAAAAGGATTTTCTTCCGAAACCAACGTATGGGTGGACCCAGGATGGGACGGCGCCGGAGGGGGAAAAAAGGGGGACTCCCTGGACGCCCGGCCGTCGAAGATGCCAAGATCCGTTGGCAGGGTAACCGCCTGAAAGGGGAAAAAAAACCCCCCCCGGGGGGGCGCCCCCATTTCCCTGCAGAAAAAGGAAAGCAAAGACCGGAACTGCCAACCAAGGCCGCCTGCTACAGGGGGAAGAAAAAAAAAAAGCGGAGCAAGAACGCCCGTCAGGGAGGGGGGGGAAAAAGAAAAGGATCTATGACATCCTCAAAGGTCAGCGCGTTATGAGAAAAAGAAAGACCCGGCCCACGAAAACCTGTCATGACCTTTGCTGCAAGCCCCGGGGGGAAAAAAAAAAAAGCTGTCTTTCCTGCGCGAGAAAAGGTTGTGGCCAAACGGAAAGGAAGAAAAAGGGAGGTCAAGCGCCAAAAAAGGCCCCGAAAAAAAAACCTCTTCTAACTCGATAAGAGAGGGGGGTGGCCAAAGACAATGGATCGGCCTGTGACCAAGGGGGGGGGGGAAACTGCTGGCCGCCCGCAATTGGGGGTCCCTTCTGGCAAAAACAGGCCTAGCCCAGGAAAGAAAAGAGAAAGGCAAAAAACGGAAAACCGCCCTTCCAAAAGATTTGGAAAAGCACCTCCCCAGAAACACGCGGGAAGTTCGAAAAAAAGGGGGGCAGGGGAAACCTGGAGAAAAACGGGGTTTGGTCACGCCCCGAACCCCCCGAACAGTGGGGCCCGGGGGAAAAAAAGGAAACGGAAACGTTTTTTTTGGTTCGGCATGACTGGCGGCGGAAGAAAGAGGGCTGGCTGGGGGAAAAGAAAAGACTCCTGTGGCGCAAATGACGGCGGCGCCCCGGCGAGGGCAGAAGTTCTACGCGCCGGAAAAACCCGACGGGGAAAACACACGCCGGAACCGAGAAAAGGCCCTGAGAGGTGGACTGGTGTCAGGGGGAAAAAAAAGTTTACGAAGGGGGGCATCTACGCAAAGGAAAGGGGGCAACGCGCTGCCAAGGTGTAACGCCTAACGTGTGTACGAAAAAAAAAACGACCAAAAATCCTAGGGAGAAAGCCGCGCCAGCACCAAAAAAAAGGGGAGAAAAATGTATTGGATCCGACCGGTGGGGTAGCAGAAAAAAAAAAAAGCCCGCTCATATGAAAACTGGGTTCCCGCCTGCAGAGAAAGCAACGGGGCCGCACGGCACCGCCTGATTCAGGAAAGAAAAAAAAAAAGGGGTCCACGGTGGGGCGGCGTGAATAGGAAAAAAAAAGGGAAGAGCTTGTGTAAAAGTCGGATCGGGGGGTAACAAAAGGGACACCGTAGTGGCAAAGTCCGGGTGATGGGGGAAGGCGGCCCGGGGAGGGGAAAAAAAAGGAGGGGGGAAAAAAAGGGGTCGGATTCGGGGGGGCCCGAATCCTTGGTTACACAAGGGAAAGAACCCGGCCGGGGGGAATGCCATGGCCAGAGGGTCACAGAGGAAAGGACGGTGGGCAGGAAAAAAGGGTCTGCGGTTCAGGGTCACCGTCAAAGAGAGCGAGCCGCAGTTTGGGGAAAAGAAAGGACTGTTCAGTCCTCTATGAGGCAGGTGCCTGGGAAGGTCTTTTATCGTTGGGAAAAGAAAAGTCTCGGATCACTGATAGGGTCACCTTTGTTCCAGAAGGGGGGAAAGAGGCGGGGTCCCCGTGTCCGTGTCACAAAGCGAAACAATGGGACAGGGATCCGACCTGTCGCGGCAGGAAGAAGCGTCTTGGATTGAGGTGAAAGTGCCCAATCGACAAAAATCCCACGTATGCGGTTTGGAAAAAAAACCGGAGTGATGAATGGCGACGGGGGTGGAAAAAAAAAACCTTGATCGGGACTGGTCCGCGGGAGGGAAAGGCAAACCCCAAGGGCCCACCTCCGTCCGGGGAACAGAGGGGAAAAAAAGGGGGCCGTCCGGGGTGATCGCGAAAATGTCGGGAGGGAGGCCACAGAAAACCGGGACGGCTTAACCCGGCGTGGGGGGGTAAGGGGTGAAAGGGCGGGATCACCGTTGGCTCAAAACGGAGGATTAGGATGAAAACGGGGAGAAACGAAATCCGTACCGCTACCAAAAACGACCAGGGAAAGAGGCATCCCAGCCGAAAAAAAACCCCTTACGCAAATGACAAAAGGGAAAAGCCAAGGGCTCAACAGGTACCCCCGAAATCAGGGAATCGAAAACTTCCCTGGCCAAAAGAAAAAGCACCCCCTTCTCCATTAAGAAAGAAAAAAAAAGGGGGCAAACCGCCTACTGCAAAAAAGGTGGCCGAATTCGGGGGGGAGAAAAGAAAAGACGCGACCCGGCCGCTAATCAAGGAAGGACCGCCTCAAGATGGCCCAATCGGAAAAAAGAAAAGACTGCAATACCGCCTACAGGAAAAATCCCAATTAAAAGTTTCCACCGATCGGAGAGAAAAACTTCCTTTCCACCAGTTTTAAAAAAAAAGAGGCCCCCTGGCAACATCGGCTTGATGAACAAAGGGAAAAAGGAACGCCTTACGGGGAAGTCGGGCACTTTTTACCCCGGGGAGAAAAAACAACAGGCCATGCCAACAAAATCAAAACCTGGGGGGAGGCAGAAAGGAAGGAGACCCCTGACGGAAGAAAGGGGAAAACCATGATTCTTACTAAAAGGAAAAATCGGTCGCAAAACACTAAACTCCCCTGAAAAAAGAAAGGAAAGAAAGGGGCCCTCATGCCATCGGAACTTACTTGACAAGCAAGAAAAGGAGGAAAAAACTCACCCCCAGGGTCACAGCCAAGTGACCCCTATAAGGAAAGGGGCCAGGAACTCCCCTGGCATCAAGGGAATCTCCATCACCAGGGGGAAACCGAAGACAGCGTTGCAAAGCAAACATCAGGGCGGCGTAGCCAGAGGAAAGAAAAAGAAGGCCGATGAGCGGGCTGGTCAAAAAACACCTGTTTCGGGGAAAAACCCGGTAATGGCTTCTGGGCGGGGAAAAAAAAAAAAGGAAAAAAAAAGGGTGTCGTACAAAGAAAACAGCCTGTAACCAAAAAAAAGGTGACACAGGGAACCGTCGTCCCCAACCGATTCTTGTTCTAGGGCCGCCCCCAACAGGGACCACCTCCCCAGCCAAGAAAAAGCGGGTCCGGCGGAGGCCGGGTGTTATCATCATCAGAAAGGAGGAAAAAAAACAAAAACAACCCGCCGTTCCGGAGCCACACGGGAAAAAAAAAAAGGGGTTTTGGCCCGCAGCAAAAAAGGTTTGCGCAGCAAGGAAACGGGCCGTAAACCAACTCAGCGAGGACACCAAGGGAAAAAAAAAAAAGGGGGGAGTATGTTGCCACAGGGAGGGGCCGTAACCCTGTGGAAAAGGGGAAAAAAAGCCGCAAGCTAGCGCGGGGGAAAAACGTACGGCGTGGCCAGGCGGGACGGTGCGCCGCAGGGGGGAGGCTCCGCCTCGAACAAGGAAAAGGAAACATCCTTACTAAAGCCCCTCCATCCGAGAGAAAAATCCAAAGAATGAAGTCCACCCCGCCGCAAACAGAGGAAAAGACTCTATTTCGGCGGGGTCCGGTCCTTTCCTCAGGAAAAAGTTTCCAGTTCAGTGGGCCCCACCACCTTTGAGAGGAAGCATGAAAGCCGCCGGGTGGTTCATCATCGGAAAAAAAAGGAAAGTGGCAGGGTCGATTTGAGGAGTTTCGTCGTCCTCCGCGAGGAAAAAGGGAAGATTCCCCTGCGGAAGGGCGCCTCACGCCGGGGTCGAAAAAAAGAAAGGGGAGCAACGCGAAGCGGACGCAAGGGGGCAGTTCGTAGTTGATGTGGGCAGGTAGAAAACGCCGGGAGGTCCGGCCGGACAAAGGGCACCCGACCGAAAAAAAGGAAAACATCCACGCCACGCGAAAGACGTCCAGGGCGGTCCAGGTAAAAACCGGGGAAAGCCCCACGGGTCCACCCACGAAGACGCATGCGCCTGTTGGGCAAAAAAAAAATGGCAGTGGTGACCGCCAATCGGGGTGGGAACTCCCCAGCCGCGAGGTAAAGGAAAAAGGAAGAGAAAAAAGGGACCCCCGCCAGCGGTTCATTAGGAGTCAATGCCCATGACCTTCCCCCAAGGGGGGGAAAAAGAAAAAAGCGAATGTCACAAAGGAAAAGAACAGCTTGCCGGAGAATCTCAGGAAAAAAAAAAGGAGAGAGATTATCCGCCAAGAGATTTCCGTTAAGAAGGCTCTCGGAGGAGAAGGTCAAGGGGGCATTGACAGGAATCGAACGAATGAAACCAGCAAGGGGCGGAAAAAAAAAGGACGACTACGGCGGAAAACAACACCGACCTCTCAACACACGCAAGAAAAAAAAAAAAAGAAACGCCTTGCGCAGAAGGGTATTCCCCAAACCGAGTGGGGGGGGAGGGGGGGAAAAAATCCGCCTTCTCGCCCAGAAAAACCTGGACTCCCCTGGACGGAAGGCCTCGGAAAGAACCGTTGGGCGTCGCCTGAGCGCTGGACCTCCCCGGATCAACGGGCCCTCAGAAAGTGGAACGACCACATCAAACGGAAAAATGCCCCAGTGCCGCCGCTGGGAAAACGACGCGTAGTTAAAAAAAACCGGACGTGAAGGCACCGCAGGGAGGCGGAACAAAAGAAAAGGGAAAGCCTCCTCCAGAAAGGAGGGACAGACTACCATCCAGGGGCAAAAAAAAAAAAAAAAGACCTTGAACCTGGTGGGCTGCAAAAAAAGGTGTTCCACCAAGGGAAAAAGAAGTCCAAAAGGGGGGGGGGGGACCCACGACCGGGAAGGAACTGTTACCGGGGCCCGGAAACCAAGCCTACGCGGGTCCCGCAGGAAAAAAAAACAGAACTGAAGAAGCTGTCCGTCTCACAGGAAACTGGGCGGCCACTGCTTGAAAAAAAACCGCAAGAGTTGTCCGGCTGGAACAAGGGTGCGAGCGGTACCTCTATCTACAAAGGAGGAAAAAAACCCCGATGCCACGCCGTTCCGGGAAGAAAAAAAAAAAAAGGCGCGAGCAGGGTCCCCTTCGAAACCCGGTTGAAGAAGGTTCGCCAACGCTGGGACCGAACCGGTTGAAAAATACTAAGCAGGAGGGGGGGGTTTCTGTGACCTCCGGGTACAGAGGGAAAGGGGGCACGGCACGTTTCGGGGGAAGGGCTTTCGCCCACCTTGCCAAGAAGGGGGGGCCTGGCGGGCCAACCCAGATCTGGCCGCCCCCCAAAAGAACAGGGACGGCGCCCAGGGGGAAACCCTTTTCCTAAAATACAAAAGCGCAGGTCTGCCTGAAGGGGAAACACCCAAAAAAAAGCCGACAGGCGCGCGCCCCCACCAGGGACGGGCTGGAGGGAAGGCCCAACCGGTAGCAACAAAGAAGAAAAACAGGGCTCCTTGGCCGGAGCGCTGGCACAGGGAGGGGGGGAGAAAGACGTGTACGACAGAAACCAAAAGCCCGGGAAAGGAGAAACAGACCGCCCTCCGCGCAGCACCGGGCGAGGGCGATGGAGTTTGTGTTTCGAAAAAAAAAAAAAGGGACAAGCCCGCCTCATCGCAGGGGGGAAAAAGGGTCCAACTGCGAACTCCAGCCGGAAAAAACTTGTGGGGGGGGCCTGGGGGGAAAGGGGGGATCTTCACGAAAGGACCCCCGGTCAGGGGTGATGGGCGAAAGGGGGGGAAAGGAAAGATCTTTGAAGCCCAAAAAGGAGCTGGTGTTTGTTAGAAGGGCAGGATCGGGGGGGTAACCAAAAAAAAAGTGACGAGGGGGGGTTTCCCCTTCCAGGGGATGGGGCCTAGCCAAGGCGGCCCCCGTCGTGGGGCAAGTTCCCGTGTGGGGGAAGAAGTCCGTATCGGGGTGGAAAAAAGTGGTCAGAACAGAGGTTGACCACATAGGGGGCACGGAGAAAAAAAAAAAAAAAGGTCCCGGGGTAAAGAAAAGAAGAGGTGGGAAGAAACCACCGGGCATTGAATAGGGGCATTTCCTTGTTGGGTCGCAAAAACGTTGCCCGTCCCACTTAAGGAAAAATTCCTTGGGGGATCGCGAGGGGGGTGTGCCTTGGAAGATCGGGAAATTCGCGTGTCTGGTCAGGGGGGAATTATCTGGGTAGACGTTGGTCGAAGGGGGCGTAGGCGGTCTTGAACCGTCCGGGGTGATCGCAGAGGGGAAAAAAAAAGAACCCTTGATTCCGCGGAAAAGGGTCGCGGTCTGTAGAAAAAGGAAAAGGGGACGAAAGACGCCCAAACAAAAATCGGAAAAGTAGGAGGTGGTGCCCGGTAAGGGGGGGGCAATGACAGGGGTGCTTGCAAAAGGAAATCAGGTGTAAGGGGCAAAGGGGGGGAAGAATCGATCCGGTGTCCAACCAGGGACATCCGGACTGTCAAAAGATAGTCGGGTCCTTGGGAAAAAAAAACCGGGGTGATCGCGATCGCACATCAGGATGGGAAAAATCTTTTAAAATCGGCTGGGGGGGTCGCGGTCAGGGGATCCACCGTTATTCTCTCAACAAAAAAAAACGGAAGGGGGGGAAAGTGATCCCGATCCGGAAAAAAGACACGCCTGGTTAAAAAAAATTCCGGCGCCAGCCGATGGCATCCCAAATAAGACGGCAGAAAAAGGACGTACGAGGTGGCATCGCTGACCCCCACAGAAATCTCTACCCAGCACGGAAAAACCGACAAGAAAGCAAACGCAGTCCATTGCATCATCCGGACCGCCTACGTGGAAGGGGTGTGCGATTCGGGGCACGGGCCCTATCCATACCAGGGAAAACACCAAAAAACCCGACTGCCCCCCCAAGAAATAATCAATTTCCAGGGGAGTATTTGAAAAAGCGACACACCAGACGTGCAATACAGCCGACAAAAGAATCCAATGACCCCCGAAAATGAGGTAAATACATCACGAAAAAAATACCGGCCAACCCGCCATAGCACGTAAGGGGACATAAACCGCTTAGCCGGGGAAAGAACTGCGAGCTTGTTACCCAGAGCGGACAAACCCTTCAAACCGCCAAAGCCTTCGGCGAGACCATTTTCCAGGAAAACGGGAACCACATATGTGGGGAGAAAGAAGAATCTGACAAAGGCCGATCCTTACAAAAAAACGGCCCTCAGAACCCTCTAAAGGGAAGGCCGCCAGTCCCATGAAAGACCCCACGGGAAGCCTACGTGTCCAGAAGAGAAACGTCCCCCCCCCCCCCAGGGAAGAAAAAACATGGGATGTCAAATCGAACCACATCTCTACCCAACGGGAAAAAAGGACTTTTAAAAGAAAGGCGCCATCGTACCGAAGGGGGATCACACTGTGTGAAAAACGATCAGCGGTGCAAAGGCCCGGGGAAAAAGGGAGCTCTGACCAGTGGGGTCTCCTCGGAGGGAAAAAAAAGAAAGACTTCACGCCAGCGGGAAAGCCCACCGTTCGGAGAAGTCCAACAATACGGAAAAGAAAAAAGGTTCTTGCGCTGCGGGAAAGACGTACCTTATGCCCGGAAAAAAAAGGGGGGAAAAACAGGGGGACAAAACTCTCGCTGGCCCTCCGTAGTAAAACGATAAGAAATGGTTGCCCGCCCACAGGAAACCTTTCCAGGAAGGAGGGGGCGGCGTACGTCCGGTGGGTGAGCAGCGAAAAAAAAGCGCCCGGGGATCCCCGGGGTTGGGCTCAAAAAAAAAAAACAGAAAAAAAGACAGCCCCCCTTGCAGGTGCGAAAAAAAAAAAAAAGGGAAGGAACTTTGGGCAAAAAAAAAAAAAAAAAAAAAAAAAGGAACGAGGACACCAGGAACCGTCACAATAAAGGGAAAAAAAGGGAGGTGCCAAGACCAAGTTGGGGGGACCCTTTACCGTGTCGGAGGACAAAAAGAAAAAGCCGTTGCGGCGTACCGGAAAAG
>Ga0179593_1556239_pt1 | contig 10225 bp, 13 predicted proteins | sample CZODoug2_1_08_16_FD_185931 | JGI IMG/M metagenome (GOLD analysis project Ga0179593, IMG submission 185931) | Vadose zone soil fungal communities from Angelo Coast Range Reserve, California, USA - CZODoug2_1_08_16fungal (PacBio error correction) | ecosystem: Environmental > Terrestrial > Soil >...
CACATCTTCAAAACGAAACTGAACTCTGGCCGAGGACAAAGAGCCGCGAGAAAAGAAACGAACTCGGGAAAAAGTAGGAGAGAAAACCCTCGGGGAAGAAAAAACGTTTGTCAGAGTGGGGTGAGGTCTAGACAAGAGGAGAGTCGCCTCTGGGACTAAAATAACTTGAAGAGATATCGAGGGGTGGCTTGGGGGGGGGGGGATCGCCTGTAAAAAAGAGAGATCGACGCGGGGGAATAACACGGTCCATGGAAAATCGAGACCTTTGAAGAAGAAGGTTGTTCCTCGAAACAACAAAATAGATAGTGAAGTCTATAGAATCACGCTTTTATTCGGAGGGGAGGGTCCAGGTAAAGGAAGGCCGAGGCTTCACTCGGAAGATCCGGAGAGTCTGAGATTCATTGAAGTGGGGACTGGTACTCAAGGGTTCTCTCATCTGAAAAATAAAAAAAGACCCGCCCAAGAATAGACTTTAGGCGACGAAAGTCCCCTGAGGAGGAACGCTTATGTTGAGAAGAAGTCTTCGATCCAAAAAGGAAGAGGCTCGAAGGGAGAGGGGAGTGGGAAGTGGGTGGGGGAAATTATGGTCCCAAAGGAAAAAAATTTAAATTACCAAAAAAAAGGATTGATAGTCTAAGCATCGAAGGGACATCACCCAGGGGATTCGGGGGGGGGGAAAACCCGTTTCCCGGAAAATTCACACCTGAGGGAAACAGCCCTTTCTCATCCCGAATAGAAAAGAAACCCTCCCAAGAAAAAAAGAGATCTGAGACTACACACTCAAAAAGGGAACAACTCGTTCCCTAAGAAAGAAAAGGGAAAAGGTCCCGACTTGCATCGGGGAAAGGAGTCCGCGTCAGGGGGCTCCCGTTCTTGAACAGGAGGGGGGGAATCGGGATCCCTTCGCCACTGTAGAGAGGAAGGGGAGGCTTCGTCCAAGAGTGTTCTTTACTTGGTCTTTTTGCTGAGTTCCTCGACGTTCGCGTCGCCTATTCAGAACCACCTTTTTATGTTCTTAACTTTCCGCGGAGGAGGGGGGGCTGAGATCGTGGAGAGGAATTTGCCTCCAAAAAGTCTGCACATTACCGGAAAGGAGGTATTTCGGGGTACCAACAGACGTTCCTCCAGGAAAAAAAGGAGGTTTTCCTAGTTAGAGGGTGCCGTATTCGGAGCAAGAGGAAGTGGTCTCTGTAATCCAAAAGGGGGAAATACGTCAGGAGGGGGAAGGTTCCGATGAGGAGGCGGCCTGCAGGACAGGGGCTCTGTCAAGAGGGAAAGAAAAACTTCTTAGCCCCAAAGGGAAAAAGTCCGTCGAAGGGACAAGCGCCGAGGTCGAAAGAAGAAGCGTCTTCCATGGACAAAGAGTCCTTTGCTGAGGGGAAGACCTATTGAGTCTAAAGGGAGGAACCGTCCACGAGGGAAAGCTACGTTGCACTGAAAGACCTTTCCTGGCGAAAAGGGAAGATGGAAAGGCGCTGGCGGCACGTTTTTGGCACTTCGGAGACCGAGGAGGAAGGAGACTTTTAAGGAGGGTGCTGACGAAGGGGGAAAAAAATGCGTGAGAGGGGACCCCTTCGCCCTACCCGCGATGCGAGTCCAAGGAAGACGGGGATGGTGTGAAAGAATATTTTGCGGAGTTTTGTGGGAAAGGGAATTCTTCTATGCGGGAGGCAGAAGATCGGGGGGAGGAGGCCTCCAGCACAAAAGTTGCTCTCAAGGGGTAGGAAACACAAAGTGGAAAAAATTCATTAAGAAGTCTGTCTCCCTGGGAAGAAATGTTTCCGAGCTCGTCTCGGGGGGAGGGCCAGCTGCCAAGGCCTCTTCTTCGGAGGGGGGGGGAAAAAGGCACTTCTGGGGAAAAGTCTGGCGAGGAAAGTCCGACCGCAGCAATCAACACAAAGAGGTTCCCCAGGAAGTAATTCTTCAGTGAAAACGCTCAAAAGCACAAACCTGATGCTAAAGGGGAAAAACGCCCCCAGACGGAAAAAAGGGGAGGTCCGGGTCCGAAAAAATACAGGGAAAACTGCTATTTTAAAGTCGGACGGGGACTTTACTACGAACCCCCACCAGTCTGGGAGGTAGTCATATGCGATAGAAGCGCGGGACCAGAGGGAGGAACCGAGAGGATAGTGTTATGCCTGGGAAAAAGGGGCCATCCATGGGGGAGGGGTCTCACGGAATCTTCTAATAGGAAGAAAGGAGAACTATGCTATTCTAAAAGCCCACCAAAGGGTTGGAAAGGCCCTGTTTACGAATGGAAAATGCTTATCTTCACCTTGAAAAAAACGTTTTAAACCTTCTAGAGGAACTCACCTGAAGGCTCCCCAGTTGGTGATTTTCGAGATATCCTTTCAGAGAGGCGTGGTGGTATAGGGAGCCTGGGAGAAGACCTCGCGATGAATTTAGTCAGACCCAGGAAAAGTTCTTTTCGAAAACTCTCGGTAGGGTACGGACGCTCCCCATTCTGGAGAAAAAAAGGGGAGATCTCAAGTCAGCCGGGAGTCGGTGAGCACACATGGGACCAATTCTCTCCGCCCTCGCAAAGGTGCCTACTTCATTAAGTCCGGAGAAAGCTCTTCGGGGCCAAGCGTTTGATAATTGCAAACCCGGGAACGCAAAAGACGTGGTCTTCTTGGCGGCCCCGGGCGACCGAGTTTCCGGAAGGATCCTCCCAGAGAACTCACCCGACCTCCCTCTTCCAAGTATAGGGAACAACCCACAACTTAGGAGGGGAAATATATAGAAAGTACGCAGTCCTGTACGAGGGGACTAGTAGGGTCACCTCCTCTTGACTTGGAAAAAAACATCATCACCTGGGGTTTACTCCATAAAAACTCCGAAGGAGAGGGGGGGTGTCTAATACTTTTGCTCCGAGTTTTAGGTATCTGAGCTAGACAAGGCTGAGGCGTACCCAGGGTTCGTTGTCGGAGGATCTCCGGAAACTTCCTGAAACCGGAGATGATACCGGAGGGGGGAAAAGACATTTTCTCGTCTACACCTCTTTCCGTCGAGGTCACCGGATATGTGAGAAAGTCTGCGCATGAAAGCTAAGCCCTAGGCCAAAAACACTTCCCGCAGAGAACGAATTCAGCCGTGGGGGAGAGGGAGAATTGGAAAAGATCGCACTCGCCCTACGCCTACTGGAAATAGTCACCCGGGCCGGGGAAGAAACGTTGTCGGGGGGGGGGGAGGGGAGGCAAGGGAGCGCGGAAGGACTCCGAGTAAGAAGAGGGAATGCGCACACCGACATCGAGCGCGAGTCCGAGAAAAACAGGACCTGCTGGGAAGATGCAGTAAAAAAGCTCTCGTAGAAAAAGGAGATATCACTTGGGACTACAAGGGGTGTTCTAGTCCAAAGAGGGAGAGCTATACAAAGAGAGGAGTTTGAGAGGTTGTGCTTCTGGTGAAAAAAAGGGGAGGGTCACCATACGGTAAAAGGGGGTTGGGCTTGGGAGCGTGAAAAAAAGGGGGGGGAAAAAGGGTACGGAGAATGCCTACAGCGGCGAGGAATCGGCGCCAAATAAAAAAAGGGGGCTTCTACTAATAAGGAGCTATTCTAGAGAAAGATCTTCGTTACGGGAAGCTCTCAAAGCGGCGGAAACATACTCGGGGGACTTCTGGAGGTCTTCCCGGGGGGGGCGTTCCAAGGAACTTCTTCAGACCTCTGGGGACGGACTCCGGACTCCCATTATCGGGGACGCCTCTTACATCCTCTCTGCTGGAAAGCCAATCGCTAACTCGAAATATTTCCGGAATGAAGAGGTCTTTCTATGAAAGGTGAAGTCCCGGTGGAGCCTCTTCCACAAGAATGCAACGGATCCTGGACTCGGAAAATTTCTGCCTGAAAACACGCCGCCGGAAGGAGGAAAGACCCGGAGAGGGGGGAAGCCAGGTCTGGCAAAGAAAATTCTCTTTCTCGAACGGGCCGTTACCGAAGAGAAAAAAAGGGAGGCGGGAAATCAAAAAAAAAACGCCTGTCCGAGGACGGGGGCCTCGCGAGACGTAGACCTCGGACACGGAAGAGCAGAAGGTCCTGGCTCCTTCCGTCGAAGAAACCCCGACAAGGAAAGAAGCCTCTTCCAATTAAAGAAAACGGGGGGGGACGTGCAAGGGCTTTCTCAAGCGCCAGGAAGAAAGGCCTCCGGCCCAAGCAGAGGGAAACAACTGCCATTGTCTTGGCACGGAGCCGGGTACAACAGAAAGCCTCGCTTCATGTTAAAAAAAAGGGGAGTGGGGGGACACCAGTTCGAAAAAAAAAGCCAAGAAGCCCTCAAACAAAAGGTGGTTGAAAAGCAAAAAAAAGGCCAGCGAAGGGAAACCCTCAGAAGAATAAGACACTTCCAGCACAAGAGCCATTTGACAGCAGAAGTCTTTCACTAGGAGAAGTGGCGAGGGTAACGTTCCCTATTCCCGCGAACGGTAAAGGGTCCATCCCATCATTAAACAAAAGGGCTGTCCGCATTTCAGAAAACGAGTTGGGTGTCGGGAGGGGAGCTCAGAAGGGGGGGTTTTGGTGGAAAGGAGTTTGAAGGTTGACTGGTGGGGAGAAAGTAGCGAGAGTGGGTTCAATAGAGAAGAAAGGGGCCCGGGGTCCCACCCTACTATCCCTAGGGGTGTTTATCCTGGAAAGAATAAAAAACTTCTACGTGTCTTTACATTTAATGGGAACGTTACAATCAACCAACCAAACTATTAACTGCTAGAAGCTTGAAAAAAAAAGCTCGGAAGGGGAGGATTATCAAAAAGGCCGCTTCCGAAGGGATTTCGGCGAGAAGAGGGAAAGAGAGAGACCGGGGTCCGCCGCACTCCGGGGCTGGTAAAAACCCAAGGCCATGAATCATATCATCAAAAGATTCCACGGAGGAGGGCCTCCTCCGTAAGGAAGGAACCGGCTTTAAAAAAGAATCCTTGACTAAGGGTCTCGCCGACGAGGGGTACTCGTGTAGGGAAGATGAGTTAGCCAAAGGAAGTCTCCTCATTTCTCGAAAAGGGTCCCTGTGAAGAAAATGCGTCTGTCGAAAAGAGTATCAAACGATAAGGAAAAAACTCCACTCGATCCATCTTCAAAGGGGAGAGAGGATTGGTCCATGAACGAGATAACTCGGGGGCAAAGCACCACCCGCGAAGAAGAAACAGTCTCTGGGAGCTTTAGGCCCTGATGGGAAAGGGGGTCGTCGAGGGGGTGCCGAAGATTTTTCTTGAAGCTTGTGCGAAAGGATCAAAAAAAAACAACACCCACGAGGAAAAGGGGAAAATAGAGATATATGTCAGAAGAGGACTAAACTCGTCTTAACAAAAGCTCTCTCCTCCCATCGACCGAGACTCAGGAAAAAGGATGCGCACCGAAAATAAAGGGTGTCATCGTGGGGGGGGGCGAGCCAGAGGAGACTGTCTCATCCCAAGGCTTGACCTATCTAGGAAGTGAGGGGACGACTTCGCCTTTATCAAGTCGATCTCGACAGACCAGTGAAAGACCCTGGAAACTTTTCGAGGGTGTTCCAATTGGGAAAGTGAAAGAAAAGGCTCTGAAAAGACCCCGCTAAAAAGACTTCTATATAAATGGGGAAAAAGAGGAGAAGGACTTCTTAGAGGGGAATTCCAGTGGGGGCCTCACTTAAGGGTGAATCTTGGGTATTGATGAGGGGAAAAGGGGGAAGGGGATCAATTTTAAAGAAAGGGAGGCGGCGATAGGGCCACTCAAAGAAATTCTCCTCCACTCAAAGCCCCTCTGCGGAAGGGAAGGCGTAGACAACGCCCGCTGGCGTCAGCAAAAAGACTCTGCCGTGGGGGGAATTTATGTCACTGAGGTAATGACCAAAAAGAAAGGGAGTGAGAAAGCTTGAAGTAACCCCACGGGAGGGATTTTGAACCCGGGTACAAAAAAGGACAAAAAACTTAAAGATAAAAAGCCTTTCACTCATAGAAAAGAAACCCTCCCCCGAAAAACAAAAAAACAGCGGAGACTCCCACTCACAAAAAACACCCTCGTTCCCCCTAATATTACTGGGGGAAACTTCCTGAAGGGAGGGTGAGGGGATTGGATACCTTGATGAAAGGGGGGGAGGAATCTGTAGGGGGGGGGGAAAGAACCCTTATTTATTAAAAAGGTCTTGGCTTCCCAAAGATTTTTGGCTGGAAGTGGGGTGTCGATGTGAAGGGCGGTTCCTCCGAGAAGTTGGAGGATTCCGAAGGAATCCAGGCATAGCGGGATCGTGGAAGCGGGGAAAAAAAAAAGCGAAAAAGTTGAAAGGGGCCGAGAGGCGGGTGGGAAAAGGGCCGTCCTCCCTAGGGAAAAAAGCCGGTTTCAGGGCCTAGGTTCGAAGGAGGGGAACTTTTCGTCTTGGGAGAAAAAAAAAGATGTCGACGACGTAGGGCGGAGGGGGACGCGGCTACGCCGGCGCGGGGGATCAGCTAAAAAAAAAGCGTATCCAGGGGAGAAAAACTTCTCTTCGACCCCTGAGGGGAGGCGACTTTGCCAAGCGTCCACAAAAACGAAATCTCTTCCGCAGGTCAGGGGAACGTCCTAAGGGCCCCACGCTCTTCTCCTACTCATAGACGCTCGCCCCTCAGGGCCTTTTCGGGGGGAAAGACCTTTCCAAGGGGAATTCCGAGGGGTGTCTCCCTGGCGGAGGGTGACCGGCGGCTTCCTTAAGTCCTCACGAGGGGACCCAACGTCTTCCTGCCCATTCTGATTGGGGGGAGGATCCTGAGGAATCCCCGTCCAGGGGGAAGGGGGAAGACTCTACGAAAAAGGCGTGGTTCCCTATTCTGGAGGCCACATATTGTGTCGAATCTTATTTGGATCTGGTGCTCTTCAGGGAATCAGAGGTCCTTTTGGAGGGAATAGGGGACTGAAAAACAGGGGCTTCTCAGAAGACATTCCTTGAACAAAAAAAGGAGTCAAAATCCAAGTGAATCTATATTGAAACCACTGTCGTCGGTCGGGAAATCTTCATTCCGAAGAAGGCGAAAGAACATAGGAAGTTTTTTCTTAAAAAGAAACTTTCTGGGCTCCTCTTCCGGGGCCAGATTGGGTTCAAGGAAAGAGAGCGGTTCCCCGGGGCGTCTTCACGCAAAAAAAGAAAACAAACCTGAGAACAGGGAAAGCACTCCTTCAAGAGGGGGGGGAAAAAAACGGACATGAGAACTTCTATTGTGAGATGGCTCTTATAAGAGACCCCAACCGGAAAAAGATCCTTATAGATAAAGACAAGGGGAAGGCTTCCTTCGAGGGCATTCTCAGAAGACGTTAGGAAAAGCGCTAACGATTTGAGGTGAAATAAAGTTATTGACAATCTTAGGAACAGATCTAACGAGTGCGACAAAAAAGAACTCTCCACCTTTTTATCCCTCCTTCAAGGGGGAACTAAGGAGAGACTTATCTTGAGAGGGCTTTCCCGAAAAGGTTCACCTTATCCTAAATGACGCTAGGATGGGAAAAAAAGTGAGCTGGCTTTTCCAGGGGAAAGGGGAAGGAAAGTTTCCACTGTCGAGAGAAGGCTAAGGATGAATCAGGGAAGAAGTCGATCAAACAAAAAAACGCCCCCAGGAAAGAAAAAGCCCCTGGCGGTCGAACGGTCGGCATCAGCATTCCAGAGGGAAATCCCGGAAACGCCTTTCTCGCGGAGGGGGAAACTCTAAGAGAAAACAGTCAGGAGTCTCTAGAAAACTCCCCTTCGGAGGGGTTGTCAAAACTGGGGAAGCTCAAAAGAGTTTTTTCTTAAGAATTCTTTGCTGCAGGAATCAAGCCGCCCCCCCTCTGACCAAAAAATTTTACTTGCTATAGAGAAGAAAAAACACGGAGGAGGAGGAAAGGATCGCCAGGAATCCTTTGTAGGAGTCTCTGTCCGGCAAAGCAAGGGTTTTCCGGAAGACCGAAGAAAAGGCAGGTAAGGAACAGCTCCCCCGAAAAGAGTTTCTAGAAGAAGAGGACTCAGGACTGGGTCCGGGAGAAAAAAAACTTCTTCCCCAATTCCCCGAATCAGCTGACTCTGAGCGAATAAAAAGTTTTCTTTTGAGAAAAGTCTTCTCGTGAGCGGGGAAAAAAGAACTGGCTTCTTTTTTGGAGGAACAGGCTAGGTGAGAATCCCGAAAAAGAATCTCCCTCCCCTAAAGAAAAAAGGGTAGGTAGACAATTCCCTCAGAGCCCTGGCAGGGCAGCCGTTAATTGTGAAAAAAAAAGTTATCAAAGAAAAACCGAAACCGCATACGCGGGAAAATAATAAGGCCTTCGTCCTCCCCGGAAAGAAAGTTTGTTGTGGGGAGGGAAGGGACGCCTTCTGCAATAGGGAGATCCCAGGGAGAAATGACACCTCCCTCGAGAGGGGAACTCCCGTCAGGCCGAAAGAAAGAAGGAATCTTGTTAAGAAGAGTTACAAAAGGAGATAGTATCAGGGAAGGATCATATGTTTTTGGTTCGAGAGCTCTAGACAATATCAATTGAAAGTTTGTTCTACCGGAGGGGGAGGACTGGGGGGATGGGTTCAGAGTAGAATCATTTTTGTGCAGAAAAAAAGGGGCCGAAAGGAAGGGGGACCGGGGAAAGATCTTTTTTAAAGGAAACAAAGGACTCGGCGCCAGGGGCCTGTTGCTAAACGACCCTCAAGGCGGACTAGACGTCGGAAAGGAAAAGTTTCTCAAAAAAAAAAAATCTCCGAGCCGAAAAGACTCTCGCCGAACAAGGATGGCATCATGAAAAAGGGAAAAGGTCTCCCTTACTTATCAAAGAAAAACTCTTTGTGAGGCCTACGTCGCAACCGTAGAAAGTCGCAACCCAACCCCTAGAGGGAAAATCTGCTGGCAGGCGGAAGAACAGGGGGGACCGCGAGAGGGTTGGGGGGTTTGCCCCAAAAAAAACGGTTTCCTCGTCCACCGGAGAATGAGAAAAAGGGGGATGCCGAGGGCGGAGTACGGCTGGAACCCCAGTCCTTCAAGCGCAAACCGATTCGGAAAGGGAGGAAAAGCGACCAGGGAAAGGAAAGAAGAGGCACCGGAAGGAAAAAAAAAAATCTGGCTCTTGAACTCAGCAAGGAAGAACCGTTCCGAGGCCAGGAAAGGGATGGGACGATAGACCAAGACCTCTCCGTCAAAAGCTCCCCACCGAGTTAATAGTCGACGGAAAGACCTCCCGGACGCACCTGGCCCCCTCAAGGGGACGCTTCGCAAAAATCTGGAGGGGTTTCCTCTCTGAGGACTCCTATTACACCGGCATTTAGAAAGATTGAGGGAAAAGAAAGGGGGAAAAACCAAAGAAAGAAATGAAAAAAGCCACCTTTGTCTAGAAGGTGAGGCAAAAGCTTCCAACGAACCGCCCAGTGCAAAGAAAGGATTTAGTTCATTAATCAGGGGAAAAACCCGCCTCGGAGAAGTCCAGATCAAAAGAGGAACACCGAAAGCACAACGGGACGCCGCCGCGAAGGAACTCCCTCCGGGGAGGGAAAAGGCCCGAGGGAAAACGAAAAGGTCCCGGGAAAAAAACGATAAGTCTGAAAACAATTCGTGCCGTCATTGAGAAAGGGGGAGGGACGAGTTGGTTGTAGGGGAAGAAGAGGCAGAGTGTTTTGGGGGAAAAAGGGTCGTCGTTGATAAGGGACCGTGTGGGTCGGAAAAAAAAGGGGGGGGCATTGAGGAAAGGCACAACGGAAATTGTTTATTGCAAAAAATCTCCCTCTCGCGGACGAGGTTTGGTCAAGGTACATGAGGGAACCGCCCCACTTCAAAGGGAGACGTCGATCAGAAGAGAGCGGGGGTTGAAAAAGGAACGTGAAAAAAACCCTCCCCGCCCAAAAGAAGCCTGTTTCCGGAGACGATACATTTCTATTGAGATAGAGAGGGAGGGAGCTCAGAAAAGAGATACTCATTGATAAATGAATATATAGAAAATATCACCAGAAAGCCTTTGCGGGAGAAGCCTTCTTCCTGCAAAAAGGGGAAACTTCCCTTCGACAAGATACCGTGACGTCGAAGGACGACGAGCTCAAAGGGAGATCCGCTGAAAGCGGAAGGGGAAGCCCAGGTCTAGGAGAGGACGAAAAAGTGAAGGGGGCTTCTAGAACAATCTTGCTAAAAGAGGAAAAACAAACAAAAAGCGTCCATCGGGCAAGTCCAATAGACATCTGGAGAGAGAAAAAAAAAAACGATCAGTTAAAAAAGCAGAGGGATCCTCGTGAGGGCCGAAGGGAGGTCGTCTTGTGAGGAGGGAGAGGGTTTGGGCGCCGGGGGAGAG
>Ga0179593_1604339_pt1 | contig 10225 bp, 8 predicted proteins | sample CZODoug2_1_08_16_FD_185931 | JGI IMG/M metagenome (GOLD analysis project Ga0179593, IMG submission 185931) | Vadose zone soil fungal communities from Angelo Coast Range Reserve, California, USA - CZODoug2_1_08_16fungal (PacBio error correction) | ecosystem: Environmental > Terrestrial > Soil >...
CTCAAACCCAGGAGGGGCCCTGCAAAACGTGCCCGCCGGGGGGAAGGGGGAACGAAAAGCGCGGCCTGGTTGCGACGGGATCGCGCGTCCTGAGGGGGGGAAAAAAAGTGTAACTCCTGTCTTCAGGGTGGGGGGCTTCCACCTCGGGCAAGCTTGGGAAAAGAGAAAAAGTTCTCGGGAGGGGAGAGGAACCAGTCACAGAAACCGGGGGGAAGGATATTAAAGACATTTACTCGAGAAATCCAATTCCTCAGAGTTTGGAGGGGGAAAAAGATGATACGAGTAAAATCCCTGTTTTCGTCGATACAGTCGAAAAACCTTTCATGGTGAACACTCACAGCCAGTCCTGTTGTATGACGAGAGAGAGCAATAATACACGGATTCGGTGAACTTCCCTCTACCCGAGGTTCCTGGGTATACTTCTCATAATCGAAAAGGGAAGAAAGAAAGAAAAAGGAAGAAGAAGTGCATTATTCTTCCTAGTACGACTAGACAAAAGCTGATCATCCTCTTTCTGAGGGGTCTGTTTAGGGGGACGGCAGAAATCCCCCTACTACGCCGACGCAAGAAAAAGAGGAAGGGGGTAAAGTTATCTTTGAAGGGGCGGGCGGAAAAATTTCACGTTCTTGTGCCCCAGGGAGATCCCCCGCAAGAAAGAGCGTGGTGCTTGAGGGCTTGACCCCTGTTGGCCAAAGAGACGCTATCTTCGGGGGGGTAACCAATCGGGACGGCGGATTTAGGATCGAAGAAAAAGTCCTCTCCGGGAAAGAAGGCTATAAAAGAAGGCGAACCTCAACTCGTGGGTCGAATCCACCTGCCCGCCCGGGGGGGGAGGGGCCAGGGAGTCCTGGCTGATATCGAGAAACTCGGGGGACGCGGGCGTCCCCTCATATAGGGGGGGGAGAAATCGAAAGCGCCTGCGTGAAAGAGTGGGAGAAGCGGGGCTGCAGTTCCAAAGCCTATTCACAGGCGATTCAAGGAGGAAAAAAATCCTTAAAAAAAGAACCAGCCTGCCCCGCCGTACAACGTACAGCGCGGAAAAGAAGTCGGAGTGGGGGTTGCGTCCGACCTATAAGGCACAGAGCACCATGGAGGTTCAAAAGAAAATCGGGGGCCCCCGCCCGGAACTCCAGCAAGAAGATCAACGAAAAAGAACGAAAAAAGGGAGCGGACAACTACTTTCTCGGGGAATAAAAACCCGCAGGTAGGAAAAGCAACCTAGGAAAGCCACGGCGTTGGAGGGGCCAACGACAATTCAACCTCTTGTCCACTGAGACAGACGATCCCGCTGGCCGGCCTAACGAAGGTTGGGGGAAAAGGGGCCAAATATAGTAAACACAGACCAATCGTCAAGTAGGCACAACGGTTTTCGGCCTCGCCAAGACCAAAAAAGGAACAAAAAGATCGCGGCGTGGGTCGCCTGCGCAAGCGATCAAACGGGAGCGGCCTCTGTCAGAAAGACTGGGCAACCGAAGTGCCCGGCGACTGGCAACGAGAAAGGAAGGGGGACCGCGGATCGGATCAGGCTCTTAGAAGCGGAAACGGGAAAGACCCTCCTAGAAGTCAACCGACCAAGAGTCCGGCGCGGGTGCTGGAGAACAACCCGAAGAAAGAGCCTGGAACTACGCTTGCCGGCCTGAGTGGACGCGTTAAAAAGGTCATCAAGAAAACGCCTACGGTCAGCCCAGGGGTTGGGAGTCGAAGCCCGCCAAGAACTCCGACACTCGGGAACGGGGGAAGAAGGGAAGGGGAGAAGGAAGAAAAGAAAACTGCGTGTAGACATTAGGAACGAGTCGTCACGGACCTAAAACCAGCGGGAAACCGAGGAAAAGGGCCCGCGCCCGAGACGTTTGCTCAAAAACTGTTAGGGGAGGACAGCAGGGACCTGATCGCCGGGCGTGAGGAGTGAAAAAAAGAGAATGAGAACGGGAATCAAAATAACCACCAAAGCGTCAGGTCCGACTCCCCAAACGAGGCATAGAGTAAAAAAAAGCGGATGAGGGGAAGCCCTCTTGCGGGCAGGAGGCTGACAAAACACGGTGAAAAGGGACGGCGGGACAGAAAGGACTCCCTGCTCGATACCAAAATCTCGGAGTCAACCCGCATGAATGCAGAAAACCGGTACGAGGCCAAAGGGGAGGGAAAAAAGGAAGCGCTGGTGCATGTCTCGCTGGCTCCGGGCGAGGTAAAACCTAAAGTTCGGGGAAAATAACTCGAGGAAGGGGGGAGTGTCGGCCTTGAGGCCCGTAGACAAAGTATAGAGCGTCAGGGCGACAAAAAGGCCCTCGCCTCCCGCATAAAGGCCGCGCGAGGGGGGGGACAAGAGAAAGTCTCCAATCCGCTGAGCTCCTCTTGGATATGCGAGAAAGGGCGACCGATACGAAACGCGTTGTTACGAATACGACGAGGGGCGGCCACGATCGCGTCCGGTCAGGAGGGGAGGGAAAGGAAAAGAACTGGACAAAGAAAAACAGGAACCTGGCGACAGCCGGCGCGAGGAGTGTGGCGAAAAAGACCACTGAGAGACGCGAAGGGCTGAGGAGAGGGGGGAACCGACCCGGCCGGATGGCGGTGTCTGTTGCTATGGCATGTGAAAAAGGGAAAGGAAGTACCAGGAATGGGCCAGCGGGGATCGGAGGAGGCAGTGTAAAAAGGGGTATCCGATCGGGGGCCTCAGAAGGGAACAATCAAAGCGGTACGAAAAGCGATGATTGGTTTTGGAAAAAGGGACAAAAAGCGCAAAGTTGTGTTCATCAGAGGCTACGAGCTCTGGGGCGAAGGAGAGGCGTTCATCAAAACGGCTTAGGGCCTCAGAGGGGCGGGAGGAAAGGAAAACTAAAATTCAGACGGTCAACCCCACCCAGGGACCGAAGGGAAAAAGGCGTCAAAGGGGGGATGGAAGCGGGGGTACTAGATCAGAAATCGGGGAGTTGCTCTACTTCGCGACTCTGTGGGGAGGGATGGGAAAGGCCTCAGCTCTTCATGGACCAGCTAAAGAAAAAAAAGAGGCAGGAATCTCGGTGTCGGAGAAATCCGTGCTTCTTCGAATCAACTTAGAAACCCCTTACTTTTACATTGAGAAAAGAGCGGAGGAAAAAAAAGAACTGGCATCGTGGGGAGGACGGAACAAACTGGAAAAAAGGAAAGAGGGCAAAAGCGATAGTAGCTATTCTCAAGGAAAGAGAAATACTTCCTCTCCACACGCATGGGAGGAGTTTTAAAAGGGGAATAATCATCTGCTTACAGGATTCGAACATTTCTGAAAATCCAAAAGAAGAAAGGTCCTTGGGGGTTCGTGCCCTACTTGTGGAGGGGAAAATAAAAAAGGAAACTATCATCCATCGAAGCTTCTTTAATGCCGGAGAAATTAGGAAGGGGCCTATTTTAACTAAAAAAAGAAAAATGGAATCCATCTCCGTAAGCGGTGCACTGCAGCTCTTTTATCACTTGTGGTGGGGAAAGAGGAAGGGGGGGTCGATGGAAATGGAGCCTTAAGGCCACGGAGAGCCGAGGGCGCAAAACGGGGAGGAATCAAAGAGGCTCCGACAACAGGCCAAGATGGTGAAGGGGCTATCTTAAAGAAAGACCTGGAAAGTGAAAGTTTAACTGCCCTGTCTTGAAAAGGGGAAGACGGCGAAGAAGCAAGAATTCCGGGGTAGCCACTATCTCGAAATTAGGGGGAGTCAGCGCTGTGGGTGCCCCCACACTATGGGCATGAGAGGTGGAAAAAGAGGATATGAACACCCGAGAAGACGGACCGATACCCTTCTCACCAGTGCAGCCTGTTTAACAAATAAAAGAGCTCAATCTGTGGAAAAGGCTACCAGACGAGGGGTATTATACTCTCCTAAAGAAAAACGTGTAAAGGGGAGGAGTTTACTCCCTAACCAAACTTTTGAGGATAAGAAAAACGTTCCCGAAAATGGACGGGGATCACGAAGGCTCTCACTTGGAGACTTTATTAAGTCGTTAGGGGGGAAGGAGGGGGACGGGAAAGAATCTGTAAATGCACCAGTGTGGATGTCTTCCCACAACGCAAAGGAGGGGGGGAAAAAATAAATAGGGGGTCTACCCCGGCCAAAACCGACCTCTTAGGTACCTTCAGAAGAACTAACCCATTCCTGTCATCAATTTACTATGTCAAGAGGGAAGGCCAAGAAAGCTCTCAAATTTGGAGATGAGGGGCCCCTTCCACCGCCTCCATGGTCTCCGAAAAAGATCCCGCTTATGAAATCCCCGTTTTCCTATCTCAACTTCCCAAGGGAGCGTGAATAAAAAAAAAAAGGAAGGAGACAAAAAATTCAGATTCAATCTCTAAGCTCGGGAAGAGAGTCATAGGAATCTTTTTAGTTGGAAAATGGACAAGGAGACGACGCCTCGGCCGGCCCATCGGAAACAGAGGGACTTCTAGTATCTTTCGAACGGGGGGGGGTAATCGGATTTCAACCCGGGATTTTAAAAAGCAAGAATCCTCTGGCGAGCAAGGAAAGGAGAAGAAAAACCCTTTTTAAAGCCGAGCTGCAACAGGGGGCTCGCGTTTGGTAAAAAACCGGAAAAAAAAAAAAGGCTCAAAGGTAGTAGCGCAAAGCAAGGGGATAAGCGCGATCACTAAAAAAAAATAGGGTTCACCCGACCGAAGTGATAGAACTCAACTCGGTTTGGAAAACGAAGAAAAAAGATCCATGTTAAAAACTTGCACGTCTCCGGGATGAAAGAGGGAGAAAGATTTCACCCGTCGGTTGAGCAAATAGGAGATGACATCATCAAGCTTGCCTCAGAGGGTATACTTAAGAGAACAGGGGGAGCCTTCGCGTTGAAAGTTTGAAAACAAGCATCAAGGGGAGAGAAAAGGAGAAAAACTACCTGTGAATGCCGAATCTGAAGCCTTCCCCTCCATTAAAGGTACATCCGAGGAAAGGAAAACCTTGTGGGAGTGGTTACCAGGAAAACTTGGGAAAGGGGCAGTCAATCCGGACTATCGTTTCTCCCCTCAAAAGGTTAACTAGAAAGAAGTACTCAAAATAGTAGTTATCTGCGATGACCCACCTAAAGGGCTCAAAGAAGGGGTGGAAGCAGGCTGATTAAACAGGCTTCGCCACCACTCCCCTAGAAGTCAACGAGAAAAAAAGAAGGCAGACGTCCGATGGAAGCCCCGGACCTGACTTCCAGCTTCAGGGGGTAACTGACAAGAGAAAGGAAAAGCTTCACAAAAGGCCGGGGGCCTCGAACAAGCGGCAACTCTCCTCTCGGAGTTTCGGGGCTAAGAAGCCTGAGCAAAGCGAACCGCCTGCCGCCGCACTAGGGGGTCGCAAAGGCGTACTGGAAAGGAAGGGAAAATAGAAAAAGCACCAGCCAGGGTGCCCTCCGGAGGATCGAGAGACAACGGGGCGATCTCTCCCGTCTCAAATGCAAGAAATTCAAGTCCTATCCAACCAGATAGATACCTGGGGGGATACAACCCTTCTCGACCTATTGGGAGAGAAAAAAAAACAGGGCTTCCGAAGCGGGGAGTCTTTTAAAATGGGGGAATCATCTCCTACTCCTCAGCTAAAGGTCAAGAAAAGAGAAGGTGAGAGCATCAAAGGATCACTTCTAAAACTCTCAAAAGGGGCTAGGGCCCGTCAAGAGAACTACCGACTTGGTTGGGGAAATTCTACCAAAGAGACAAAGACACCAGCTCGTCCTTAACTTCTGAAAAAGGGACCGTCCAAAAAAAGGAAGGGGGTGGGATTCATTCCTGTATGCACGACGCCCTCTAGCCAGGCGGGGAAAGTGCCGACCAAAGGGGGCTTCCTCCCAGTGAGGGTAAGATTTCGCCTAAAGGATTATTAAAAAAGGGCCACAGTCGCCCCAAGACCTATGCATCTCTCGGCTCAACAGAGGGAGTAGATAATATATTCCTCTTCACGGGGGAAAGAAAAGTATGTTGGCCACGGTTAACAGGCCGATATTACGCTGAAAAAATCACCAAATAAATGAAGTAGGTGGGGGGACAACTATCGCTTCCTCTGTTCCACCATAAGAAGGGGCAGTCACAGCTGGGCTCGAGAGTCCTCGCGGAAAGTCGAGAGAGAAGTCCAAAAAAGGGGGGGGAAGCCTGGGAAAGAATTCGTCCACCTCCAAAGGTCGAAGACTATCACCGATGCGGTTTTCGGGGAAAAACCCAGGAGGAGCCTATACACAGCCCCATCCCGAGACTCTGCGGGGGGTCTGCAGGTGAGCTGCAAGCCGTCCCTCCTCCAAAAAAGGGCCCGGAAGAGAGGAGGGGATCTCAGGAGGAAGGGTACCAGCAACGCCTCGAGCAGACCTCTTTGGGGAACTTAAAGGAAAAGAGATCGTGCCAGCTGCGTATCAGGTCGGAAAAGCCGGCTTCCACTATCAAGGGCTGGTCCGGAAAGAGTGGGCAGACTCATTCTCTTCGCACATGAGACAGCTTCTCGCAAGGGGGTGGAGTAAGAGAAAAGCGACAAAAGGAAAAAGGAGGGAGAGTGGAGAGGGGAGTGCGAGGCAGAAACTCAAACGTGTGATGGTGTCATATATTTGGCAAAAACCGTGGAAAAGAGGGAAAGGGGGAGGTCAAGGAGGGAAGAGGGGGAGGGATGACAAGAAGGGATCTCTTGGGACCTTCAGGGTGGGTTCCGAGCATGGGAAGATTCAGAGGGGGGACGGAAGAAGGTTGTTTGAAGGAAGGGGGGGGTCAGCTCCGCTACGAACGTTTAGGTATGAAAGGGAAGGTTCTAAGCGGGGGGGGAGAACCAGCTTCGGGTCGAATTCGCGCGGGCAAAAGAAAAAAGTCTGAGAAAACACCACAAAAAGGAGTCCCGGGTCGGATCTTGACAGAGCATGAAACAGGCGGCGCAAAGGGGTGCGCGAGGGCTCGACGGAGGTTCATCTGATGCGGAATGCAGCGCCTCTACCAAAATTACGGGAAAAAAAACGAGAAGGCGCGTAAACTCCCCGCCGATGGGGAGAAAACGTAGGACAGACAACTTCTCAGCAGATCTTAGACGACAAGGAAACCGGTCAGAACCAAGAGGTGAGGGACGCGGAAAAAGAGGGGGGGAGGAAGGGGGCAGAGTCTCTGCCGATGACGCGTGCAAGATCCATCCATCCGAAAAGGGGGGAAACACGGCTAAAGCGCTGTGAGGCTGATGCCGACATAAAAGACCAGAAAAAGAAGTTCAGAACTTGCTTAATTCGCGTTCAACAGGGAAAAGGGACCGGGAGGCACATCCTGTGACATCTTAATAGGGGAAAAAGATCGTCGGGGAAAAGGCCTATGTAGCAGGCTTGTGTCAGATGAAAAAATCAAAGGAAAGACTAAGGGGACCAACCTTATATCTTCTCTTATCCTTGAGGGACATGTATCAGTTTTTTTGAGCTCAGGGGGGCGAATGAGTATCGGCACCGATCCTTGCCCTTAAGACGTCCGTAGCAGTGCGGCTCGAAAACCAGGGAAAGGGAAAAAGGGCCACCAAAATCTCAACCGGAAGCGGAGGCGCCTACGTCTACGACAAAGAGGAAAAAAAACTGTGAGGAGCACGGAGAGCCAGTTTCCAGCACGCTGTCTGGGGTTTCCTGGTGTAGGGGGGAAGGGGGGTGGGGTATTACTTGTAGAGAAAACCACGATCTTTGAAGTGTATTTGAATGTCAAAGATTGAAGAGTTGGAAATCCCCAAAGAGGGAAAGGAACAGACTGGATAAGAAAATGGAACCCAGCCTACTACTTTTTGAATCCCTGCGAAAAGAAGACTGCAAAGGCATTCACCAATAGAAAGGAGGGGGGCACTTGGGGTGTCTCTCTCGAAATTAGAGGGGAGGATCTCAGAAATATTAATGAGAGGGTCAAGGCACAAAACAACCAGGCATTTTCTATGTCGCTTCACCGGGCCCTCCGTTAAGGAGGAAGGTCACTAAGGAAGGGAGGAAAAAAACTGGCGCGGAAAAAAAAAAAAAACACCCATGATTCAGAAAAAAGGACATTGGGAAAAGTCCCGAGGGGCCAAGGACAGATCCTTCCCGCTAGGTGCACACGAAAGAGGGAAAGAAAAAAAAGAAGGTCTCGAGGGGATACCAAAAAAAAAAAAAAAAAAAAAAGGGCGTGGAGGAAATCTCAAAACTGCCGCATCAACCGGGCTTAAAAAACCGAAAGACCTGTCGACAATCTCACAGGACAGGGGGTAGGCGATGAGCCAGGAGGCCACGCACCCCGGCATTTAGGCAAGCGGGGGGCACTAAAATAAAGATCTTCATTCCTCGCGCGGCAGGGCTACTGGAAAGAGAAATCGCAGGGAAACAAATAAGGCATAAACAGAGACCGTGCAGTATAGGCCTATAAAAGAAAATCTAAAAAAATCTTTATGGGAAGAGTTTCCGGGCAAAAAAACCAGGGTCCCTCTCAAGGGCACGCCGAACTAGGTCGTCCTTTCCCTCCTCTAAGGGGAGGGGTTTCTGGATAGAGGAAAAGGCGATCGCGCGCTAACCATTTCTTGGAATCTTTCCAAATCAAGGGAAGAAGGGTCGTGGGACGACCTTGTCGGCAATCCTCCTCAAAAAAAAGGTCTTCGGCGGCAGGACCTGCACCTCGGCGAGTTCTGAATCGAAAAAATTCCGCGCAATAAAAATGAGTAAAACAGACCCCCGCCCTTACAGACTTGAACCACTCGGGGCCAGCTGCCATCAAAGGTGGTTCAGTTCGAGAAAGGATCCGGGAGAAATAACCTAGTCAAATGTCAGGCTGGGCGTTCCTCACCGCGCATCAGGCGGGGTCGAAAAGCCTCGACTTCGCGTTAGCTATTCATCAAGGGGGAGTGAAGAGTGCAGAGAAGAAGACCCGAGAGAACTCTTCTATCAAAATCGAGCAAACCGGGAAGCAAACCGATCCACTGCCCAACAAGGGACCAAACCCAAAGAGTCGGCCTGGGGGGGGTGCGCCGTCCGGACACGAACACGCAAACCGCTTTGCAAAAGAAGAATCTTGAGCAAAAGGGAGAACGAACTCCTCATCCCGACTCTCTTACGAGTTAAACCAAAAAAAGTTCGAGGGACTGCGAGGAAAAAAAAACGAGCGAAAAAAACTGAAGCGCCTGACGGGGAAAAAGACACGGGGGAGGAAGGGGAAATCAATCCTCATGGGACCCACTACATACCACTCCGGAAACTCTGAAAGGAAAACTTCAGAAGAATATAGCAAAAAAAAAAAAAAAGGACTCAAAACGGGAGAAGCAACCCTCTCACTCTCCAACTCGAGGAAGGGAGGAGGGACCGACGACGAGCACCGGCCCTGCCCGGCGTACTGTGGCCCTTCGACTAAAAAACACCTACAAGCCGAGAGTGGAATCGGTAGGGACAATGAAGGGGGGATGTCTATCTCTTCCCTAAAGCCCGAAGAAGAAAGGGTCAGGCCTATCAAAGGGAGAGAAGTCGCGTGCTTGAGACCACCCTGCTCAAAAGGGGTCTCAAAAAGAAGGAATGGGGAACTTTCTTGATTCTGGTCAAGGGGAAAGCTCCTACTCCTGGGCAGGAAGATTGGGGCCGCATACTGAGCCTCAAAATTCCAAAAAAAAAAGGACCTAGAGCGTCTCGCCTTCTAGGACCAGAGATGAAGGCAAAAAAAGTTCTAACACCGAGGAAGGATGCCATATCCGAAGGTAAAAAAGGACAGAGAGAAAAAATCGCCAAGGACTGGGTGGGGTACCATTCAGCAAGCTGGGTTACACTCGGGTGAGAAATGAAATGTGGGATAGGGAGCCGGGAAGGGGGTGAGGAAGATAGAGATGGATGGATAGGGATAGGATAGAGGGAGATGTGGTAAAACCGAACAAGTGGGCAGGAAGAGTGAGGTAGGAAAGGGGGTTAGGGAGGGGGTCAGCAGTAAGGGGGAGGTAGAGAGTAAATAGAAGTAAGATGGAGTGGAAACAGAGAGTAGAGGAAGCGATGGGTGTATGAGAAGGTGGGCAAAGAAGAGGGAGTAGGCGGAAAGGATTTGGGGGGGGGAGTTAAAAAATGTTGGGAGACAAAGGAATGAAATAAGACGAGAAGTGGATGATTGAAAAGGAAGGAAAAACGGCAGGGAGAAATAGAGATAAAGGCGGAGAGGACCAGGGGATGTCAGTTCTACGTATGGAACCACAGAGGCGGCCGTGGAGGGTCCCTTCTTGTCATGGAGTCCGAGAACCGAAAGAAATCTAGATCAGGCCACCAAGCTCGTCCGGAAGAAATAATA
>Ga0179593_1283345_pt1 | contig 10224 bp, 10 predicted proteins | sample CZODoug2_1_08_16_FD_185931 | JGI IMG/M metagenome (GOLD analysis project Ga0179593, IMG submission 185931) | Vadose zone soil fungal communities from Angelo Coast Range Reserve, California, USA - CZODoug2_1_08_16fungal (PacBio error correction) | ecosystem: Environmental > Terrestrial > Soil >...
GAGTCAGCAGGACCCCGTCGCAAACCGGGAGAGCACAAGACAGTCATCCGCGAAAGGCATCCGGCATTTTAAGCAGATGGTACCGCCTCCACGAGTCCCAATTGCCGCTCATATTTTTTCACATGAGCAAACATCAGAAAGTCAAAAAAAGAAAGGGAACAGGAAGGCGCATAAAGGAATACGGTCTTGTTAAGAGAAGGAGACAACTAGACTTCGTTTAAGGGAGTCCTTATGCTGTACATTTGTGTTTCTTTCAAGAAAGTGGGACCCGCTTGAAATCGGCCATTCTAATTCTCCAGAAAGTTAAAAGGAAACTGCCGCGACTCGTGCGGAAGGGACAGATCTTCGGCTTCAAACAACCAGGCCATGAAGAAGGGGAAAGCCAAAAGGGTGATTGCCGTCCGACAGGGTCGTAGCACATGTGAAGTTTTTTTCTTGTATGAGAAATAAATCGAATCAAGGCCAAATACCCTGGGCTTTTCTCTGTCACTTGGCAACAGATTTGTGTAATCACATAAGTCTCTCCGCATCTGTGGAGAAAGAAAAATACAATTAATTCGCGTTTTCAAATGAAGTAAGTAGTGTGTCCACGCCGAAAATCTACAGGGTGACTGGTCTTTTAAACTGATTGCAAAAAAAAGCACGCGGAAAGAGAGGCGGTTACCGATTGCGGTCAAAGAGAGGTCATAGGTGGGACCGGGAAAAAACCAAAAGGCACAGACCGTGGAGAAGCATTTGTCCCAGGGCTCGAAGGACCGCTGGCAGAACGGACAGAGTAGCGCGAAGAAAGAAGTGCCAATGCTAAGTGACGCCTACGAAAAAGACAACCAATTTGAACGCCCGTACCTGGGGTTGTGTGGGGGGGGATCACTGGAATCTTTGCCTGTACGCCAATCAAAAAAGCAATAGGTGGGAAGAACAATGAGAAAAAATGAACCACCGTAAGCACAACTCTCGGAAAGGCAAGACTCTCGTCAAGTTATTGCAGGTGGAGACAGCCAATACCGACCGAGCTGTAAAAAAGACGTTGGTTGAAATTGGGGGGCAAAAACGAAAGGACCCTTGGAACCAGGCGCCCTGGAACTAAGCAAAGTCTCCTTCACAAGGAAAGCGGAGAATTTTAACGGTGACGAATGATGTTGGCCATACGGAGTATGTAAAAGCCTGAAAAGGTAAGGGAGTTGGGGGATTTGCATGGCATTAAAATGAAAAGTGAATGTGCTAATTCACTGCTAATGTGAGAATTAGATTGAAAAAAACAATCACCAAATTGTGGGGTTAGTGGGTTTTTCGAGCCTGTACTGTTATGTTGGGTTGTTGGGGGGGGGGGGGTTGGGTTTGGTGTTTTGTGGTGGGTTTGGTTTGGTGGGTTGGTTGGGGGGGGGGGTGGGGGGGGGGGGTGGTGGGGGGGGGGGGGGGGTTGTTGGTTTGTGTTGGGGGGTTTTTGGGTGTTGTTGGTTGGGGGGGTTTTGCAAATTCCAGTCGTGCAAGGAAAGATCAGGGAGAGTGGGCATTGGAAAAAACAGGGGGAAGAAAGCCTGCAAAAACAGGGAGGTACGTTGTTAACACCTCGGGAAAGAATGAGCGGTGTGGGTCTGGGAAAAAAACTCGGTCAACCGGGGCGGACCGGAGAAATTTGAGGTGGAGGGGGGATGGGGGCCCTAAATTCGCCGGCTGATCAGGGTCGGTGCGGGTTCGAACATGATTAAAACAGCGGCTTAAAATAGGAGCAGGCTGAGTGGATTCTGTTTAATGCGCGGGAAGGTGTGGAGAAAAACCGGCAAGGCCCCTGGGAAAAGGATTAAAAAACCGAGGCTTAACATTCCGTAAGGGAACCGTACTTCACCCGAGGCGGACGGGAACGCGGACAAGACGGTACCTTCCAAAAAAAGGATTTTGGGGTGACGGGAAATGGTCAAAGACGGGGCCGAAAATTTATAAAGTCAGCGGATTCCAGGGGGGAGCGGAAAACTCGTCAATCACACTTCAAAAAGTAGGGAAACGTGACGGAACTGCGCAAACATGCAAAAGCGAGGAGGACTCATAGTCAGATGGGTGATTGTGGGTAACTGAGAGGAGGAACGAAATCATCCGGTGGGAGGTAGGTTGTGACAGTCAGCCTACTCCTTAAGCCTGCAAAGTTTACGAGGCATGGGACTCTATAGATAGGGGAAAACGGTTGGTCAAATCTAAATTTAATAGGGTAAATAATCCTGCTCCTATAGCTTATTTCACAGGGAAGAGTTGACATGAGGACGAGGGAAAGTCCATAGTGGGCGGCGTTTGCTACCAAGAGTCCGCCAAAACCTGACTCAAAATAAAAAGGTGACCCGTCGAATGCCGTGCCGAAACCGAAAGTAGTGCAACTGGGCTGCTGGGAGTACTGGTCTTCATCTCCTGATTCAAGTCCGGCAAAGGATTGTGCATGGCTACAGGCTGGAAGGGACAATCGGGAAGACAAAGGAATACTTCCACGGGACTGGAGCAAGGGAATGGGGGTGCGGTTTGCAGCGAACAGGGGTTTGGGGGGGGCAGAAATTCCCTTTGCAAAAAATGGCGTTAGAAAATAAACACTAAAGGGGATAAAAGTGAAGGGGTGTGTTGTCTTGTAGGCGCAACGTACAAGAGGGCAACGCGTTTGTCTTATTCAAGGGACTCGGAAAAGAAAAAAAGTTAATGTCAGTTCCAGTACATGGTGTTGGTCAGTCATTACTCTGAGGGGGGGTGTCCTAGTCTCGAAACAAGTGCCAGAAAAAGGCAAGGGTCCAAGTTGTAAGGGGACGTTTGAGGGAACGTCGGAGGGCCAAAGTGACGCAATAGAAGCGCACGGAAAAAAAAGAAGAAGGGGTCGTCTGCGGCAGGGCATTCGAAAGGTTCAGGGGGGGAGGGGGTGTAGTGGGTCGGGGTGCATAATGCGAGGAAAGCCAAGTGGGGTGTGGTTTTCTCCTTCGACGTCGGATCGTTAAAGGCCCATGCCATTAGGGCAAAAATTTGGTTTCCTTTTGGAATAAAAAATAGAAGGATAGGAAAGACTTGGCTATTGTTATTTATTCAACTGATGCTTGCACCATCAATATATTAAAAAAGCAGGGATCTAAAAGTGGAAGGTGTTCCTTCTGCGGGGAAGTTTATTTCAGCCTGCGGAGAAGAGAAATCGGACTAGGGGACATAAACTTGTCTCTCGTAATCCGTCATCTAAAATAAAGTCGAATGGATTAGGAAGAAAGTCGATGTTCAATGGAAGGGAGGAGTGAACGGACAGGGGTACTGTTTGCCTGACGGTAGCATTGCAATCGCGGGAGCCTCTATACGTCCGAATTTCTGGTGGTCGTTGTCTTTTATTCGTGGGGCGAGGGGACAGGTGAGGGTCTCCCCGATAAGGTGCGTCGTAAAGGTCAAGGAGGTAAGAGGGAAGAAGGATTAGTGGTTACTGTTTTTTTTTAGTTTGACCTCATTCTTCCGTCTATACAGTTCGGGCCGTATGACTTTAGATTAAAATACGGTACTATGCCCCTGTGGTTTAACCATTTAAACGGACCCGCGATCCTAATACCATAATCTCCTTTCAGAAAAAGAGGGGAAAAGATTGATGATGGAAGAAAGGACGGGGCGCGTGACCTTTGTATTAAAATTCAAAAAGCTTGGGGACGTACTAGTTCGTGACATTTTTGACGAAACCGAGGGTCAGAATGGACTGCAGTTGGACTGGTTGAGAGCGGCACCCCGCCGGACGCTCAGTATCCTAGACAAAATCAGAATATAAGTTCGCATTGGAAGGGTGGGCTCTAAAAACCTGTCGGTCAGATAAGACGAAAGTCGGCACGCTGCAAGAGGAAACAAGGAGAGAAAGAAAAAACTGGAAAATTCCTCGGTCCCTAGATCCGCATTAAACAGTGAATTTAACAGAAAAAAAATCAGGTGGCTAAATTTGGGGTCTAAGGGTGCAAACGGCCTAGAAACTCAAACGGTTTGTCTGCCCGGGGGAACTAGAGGTGGAGGTGTAAAGAAGAAAGACCTGTCTGGTTCTTCTATGGAGCAAAGAAACGCCAGGCGTTTATCCTTCGCGGGAAAGATGGGGAGTGTGGTCGGTCTGAGACTCGGGTCCTTGAAGCGGGGAGAGAAAAGCCTTTTGAAGGGGGGTGGCGTCCCGCCCCAAAAGGTGCCAGCCGGCAGCTTTGAAGTGGAGGCGGGGCGCAAGACCACTTTGCTTGCTATGGAAGACGGAGCGGAAGGACAACGGGCCCGGGCCGCGTCGCAATAAAGAAAACGCAATTCCATTTGGAGAGACCGAGACACGCCATGACCAGCCCTTTAGGGGACGCGGGAAAGTTATTTCAAGGGGGCACGTGGAAGAAAACAGGGGAGTCATGAGTTAGTCTTGTGAACTTGTCGTTCGAGCCGCGCCTTATCCGGACGGCCAGTGCCCGAGAAGTGTGTGACAATTTATTTCCAAAAGGAGGGGCGGGAGTGTGCGATGGGTGTTTCGTTGGATGAAATCCGAAGAGAAAAGCCGCTTTACAAGTTTACTAGTCGAGTTCCGCGATTGAATATCTGCGGGTAAATAGGATAAGAAGGGGTGTCATCCGGTCCACCGGACGGACCGGGAGGTAGTTCAACTCACGCCGGTCATCAAAGAGGAAAGGTGGTTGGGGAAAGTCATAGCGAACTCTGACGAATGGGGCTCGATGGGCCTTTTGCCGGAAAGATATTGGGGTGTAGACTTGATCCCATTCCGAGATCCAGTGGAGAAGAAAAGAAGTGAGCGGTGTCCGAAGGGTCTATACTCGAAGGTGGATGGTTTTGTGGGGGGATATCCTCTCAGCTCTTTCTCAGTCGACTGAGGGCGCAGGGATAAAGTGTCCTCAGGGGCGAGAGGCGATTTCGGACATGTCCGAGGTTCATGCTGTTTTACGTGATCTCAAGGGGTAGAGCCGTGGTGGGGACAATCCTAAATCCTCAGGGTTTCTTGCAAATACCGGTGTGGGACTACATTTTTTTAAGTGTCCGGATACGAAGGGGTTGAAGAAGATCATTGGAAATGAGAAATGTCCGCTGTTCAAGGCTTATGTTTGGTGCTCATATTGTTTGCAGCAAGTGAGCAATGTTAATGAACGGCGTAGCAAAAACGGGAAAAAAATAAAGGCCGAAACAAAGAGTGACTTATTGGGGGTGGAAAGCCATGTTTTCTCTGACTTCTGGGCAAAACGTGTTCGGCTGACGAAACGAATTCTCAAAAAAAAGAGGGAGGGAAAAGAGATGCGAGGAGCGGTCAGTCCACGAACCCGAGTCGCCGCTCAAAAGGGGGACACGCTTCTCGCAGGGCGGCAAGAAAAGATTTTTCGCGTGAGACGAACGAATATCCCTCTTTTGCTCCGTCCACGTAAGCGCCCAACAGCATCATGCGCAAGACAGACCATTGACAGAGGACTGCGCCTCAGGAAGTGAGTTTCAAGGTCCCTTATTAAACCAGCTGCTCACGTACAGGTCAAAAGGAGAGCGTTTTGAACTTACCGAACTTATGGAAAACAGGAAATCGACGAGGGAAAGGGGGAATGAGCGCCGGGAGGGCATCGGGTCGCCGCCTGTAGAGGAACAAGATATGAACCGTCTAACTACAACCATCAAAAGGGGGAAAAGGGACTCCAAACAAAAAGAGAGGATTCTCCATTCGCAGGAAAGCGGCTTGCGATTATTCCCTCAGAATTACAATCCTCCTTTCCGGCCTAATAGCCTCAAACGCGTCCGGCCAAATAGAGGGGGGAAAAATCAACCACTTTCGAGATGAATGCTTGACCCTCCGAAAGCTGAGGTAGGAAACTTTCATACGACTCTCTCTCGTAACATAGAATGGGGAGCTGCCCACATGCATCCGAGTATTTACAAACCTACGAGGGGAAAGAAAAACAACAACAAGAACCAAAGCGAGTGGCGAATTCCAGTGGGCCGACTGCTTCATCGACCGGCAAGTCCTGCCTATCGGAGGAAAGGTTACAAACCATTCCATCATTGACGCACTGCTTGACGCCACGGGCACCTGAGACTATGAACGCGCAAACGGGTTGGGTGGGAAAAATGGCGTCTATTCCTAGGCACAGTCAAGGCGGAAGTGCGGGACATCTATTTCTTACAAAAGTAGAAGGCACGCCTGAGGGAAGAAGAAGAGGAAAGGTGAGAAAAGCGCTTAGAAGAAGAAACTGTAATTGCTTAGACGGCCAACTGATGGCGGGAATTTCTAAACTCTCACTAGAAGGGAAGAACCCGCACACGATTCTCATTCCCTGAATCCTCGATGTAAGAGGCGGAGTATGAGGGGGAGTGAATAAATGATAAAAAAGATTGGCGGTAACAATTAATTTCGTTCGGACTCAAGGTGGGCGGTTTCCTTGAAAAAGGAAGAGTGGTATATGGGGAATTGCGGAATGAACTTCTTAAGGAGGAAGTCGCCAATGAAAAGTCAACAGCTTTTGGGTTGAGCAAGGTGGGGTTTGGCGAGCCGGCTGTTTAGCTTGCCAAAGAGGGAAGAAAAAAGACCTCAATTGAGGGGTAGGATAAAACGGTGTTAGAGCACAATCAACGACGGCAGGACGACGAATGAGGTTGAGAGGGGCGCTGGAGCGGGGGTTTGCTGAAGTTTTCACAGAGGGAATTCTGAAAGGTGAGTGGTGATGGACAAAGGCTATTTAAGTGCAGAAGTCTTGGAAGGTGTAGGATTGTCATCAAGAATTAAGGCAAATCTCATGGGGGTGTAGGAGGGGGATTTGAGTTATCGGGGAGGCGGGGTGACGGTTTTTGTCAGGTTTTAAAAAGTAGACCGGCCACGTCTCCCTCGGCCGACTGTTGTCACTCCATCCAGCCGATCAATGGAGACTTCAACCTAGCAGGCGGGGGCTCAATGGGTTGAACTTGTTAGAGAACTGGATTTGGGGGAAGCTAACTGCCACGAGCCAAGTGGTCACGATCAGAAGTTGTTGATGGTGGTATGGTTTGCTGTAAGACGAAGGGGGCCAGGAGAACTCGGGCCGGGGACGATACGCGCAAAGAATAGGGACACAAAGCGGATGGATCAACAGCTTGTGTATTTTCGCCGGACGGACCCGAGGAGACGAAAGTGTTTGGCCGTTCCATAGAAGACGTGTGGGTTTAAAGACCGGCTCACACAGGAAGGAACAACCTGCAGGTGAGAGAGGATAAAGGGAGCTTTCTGTACTCGGGAAAAAAAGGGGAAATAATACCGGAGGCGCATACTTCGAAGTGACGGGAAGATGTTGGGTCTCCGGGGAAGACGTTGCCGGGGAGTGCTCCTTTGTCCTCTAAAAAGAAGAAAAAAAAACGGAATGTCGATGCACCTGCGCAAAAGAAAAGAACTAGGTGCGGGCGTAGTTAGATTGACGCAAGAGAGGGGGTAAAAAAAATTCAGGAAACTCGGCGCAATGTGCTAAGCCCTTTACAATCAGGCAACACGTAAACTTAACAACAGGTTTCTGTGCAGGGTTTTTGCCGGTGGGAAAATCGAAGGCGGAAAAGCCGGGCCGGGCGAACGCCCCAACAGGAAAAGAAAAAAGATTAGACTCAAACAAAAAAACGGGAAGAAGAGAGAGATACGGCGCATTGGTTGCTACTTCGCCGCGAAGGAGGGAACAAGTCGATTCGGAAACACCGGAGCACCAATTATCCGGCTCACCAGACCGGGGGAATTAGTCTTACCTAGGGGGGATTATGGGTGTTTTAAGTTTTCCCGAAGTCACCAATTTCTTAGTTGTGGTAGAAGGATGTTTTTTCTTCATGACGTAAAACAGAGTGGTTCCTGCCAGTTCATCCTGCAAATCATGGGGAGGGGTTCGGAGGAGGCAGGTATCTACAGGGGGAGTTTTTGGATGCGGTCGTCGGGAGAGTGCAACCCTGCCGTGGGAAACAGATGAATCCCGGTCTTTAGACCAATACACGTCGGCCCTGGAATAATAATTAAAGTCAACTGTCGCATTATGTTCCCCATAAGAGGCACACGCTGGTATAATGCCTCGCCCCTTCGGAAAAACATGCAGGTAAAAAGGGTCACATGAGTTGTCAGTCAGCCGGAATGAACACTCGGCCAGATGGCGAAGGACCCTGTAAAAAGGTCATCCCGTCTTTATTCCTGTTTAATGCAAAAAGATAAGGAAACGGAGATAAGTCTGGGGAGATATATGGATTGAATAGGGTAGTACTCGGCGGGGAAAGGTAAGTTTGTCCTCCGGTATTCGGCAGTAATCTGTTTTTCCCATAACTTTGAAGAAAATTCCCAGAGGGAAGCGGGAAGTTAGATTCGGCTGACTTGCTTCATTTTTCCCCTTCCCAAGTCCTTTATTCAACGGATTGATTGGGGTTACCTTTAGCAGAAAACCTCTGTAGGGGGGGGTTCGTCAAAGGGAGGAATGCTGGTCGAAATGTCGGACCGATGGAAAAAATAACCGAGAAGAAGGAGCGATCAAGACGGTTTTGCCAAAAATGAAAGTCCAGCGGGCAAAATCAAGCCGAATAACTCCAGCCAATTGCCCTACTCCAGATTAACTTTTGCCCGGAAGGTGATTACCTCTCAGCCGACATAGGGGCAACGGTTACGCGACCGGAAGACACTCCAGTACCAGAAAAACCCAAACACTAAAAACCCTACTCGTGTCAATATTTCTAAAGGGGGTTTGAAAGGGAAAAAAAAACAGCTATGATCCCTAAACAAACGTCAAAAAGGAGATGCAACGCCAGGGAGTGTTGAAGAAGGACGACGAGTCTGGGACCTGGGTTTTGATTAAGTGACTACAGACGTTTTGTTAAAAGGAGTAAACGCTGAGGAGGGAAAAAGCCGAATCGCAAAACCTCTGCCAAAAAAAAACCGGTAGAACAGGTGCCAATTATCGAAAGAAGACATTTCAGTGGGGGGATCGAACAGCAGCATCACCGAATCTTTTTATTCAATCGAAACCTCCCCCCGCCCCCCCAACTAGTCCAGTAAAGGGAACGAATGGTGGGGGCCGACGATGGGGTTGGGGGGGATAGGGTTTTATGCAAAGCTAATTTGACGTTTATAAGTACTTACATAGCGGAAGTCTGTGAGGAAGACTGGTGGATGATTGTCAGGTCGCCGGTTCGTTAAGATGCCTCGTGCCTGAGGGTGAGCTTTGGGGAGAAAATTCAGTAACAGAGGGGGAAGGGAAGGTTTAGTGTTAATTGATTTAGATTTCTTCTGGGATCATCAAGCCTGTTGCGGAGATTCCTTCCTCGGTAGGACTGATTAGAAGCTGGAACTGATCGTTTGTTTCGTTCAAGGGAAGTTTGGCGGTCATGAAAACCCATTGGTTGGCGTTAAGGCTCAAGAAGTCGTTCAAAACGGTGAGAGGGGTCTTTCAATTTTCTATTACAGTGCCTGAGACGGCAGAGGATTAAAGGAAATGGAAATGGGGGTCACTTGTGGGCGGTTCCGCGAGAGAGATATCCGAAGGTAAGGGGGAAACGGGTGGTGACAAATGTATTCATACACTCTCGTAGAAAGGCGCGGGGGGGTCTGAATCGACGAAAAGGAGTGAAGGCGGCGACAAAAAGTCGATTGACCGCGAGAGATAGGGGTGGGGAAGACACCAGTTTGTCCCTTAAGACACTCGAGGAGCCGGGGAGGATCGGACAAAGGCCTAACATAGTAATGGCATGATTTTTTTGATATACCCTGCTGGGCGGAACGAGGGGTGGCTCGCTTTGTTGCCTTAAGAGGAGTTTGTGTGAAGGAAATAGGTGAGGAAATCAAGGTAGTCGCGCCTCTATCATGTGAAAGGAGGAAAAAGAAAGATGGGGTAGCAGTTGGGTCTCTCAAAGTTGGATGGTTGGGGGATCCGCGCAAGATCCACTAACGAGGCTCTGGGAAGGTGGAAATTGGAAGAGCGGAGATACTGCCACCTAAAAAAAGCATGGAGGGGGGAGAAAAGGTCAAGGTTGGTAAAGGGGGGCAAGAAAAAAAAGGGGCATGAGAAATGCAGTGTCAGGCTGTTCTCCGGATTGACTTGAAAAGAATAGGCAGTGGGAGTATCCAGGGTCCGCGGGACAAGGCGCCGGGGGGGGGACGAAGATGATAAGGAAAGTGAAATACTCGAGACTTGGAATTGCTCCGCTCAATGAAAGAGAAAAGATCCATTCCCGCCGGCGAAAAGAATGAGGTCATGTTTCGCCCTGCTGTGCGGCCGGGTTCGATGGATAAACGAG
>Ga0179593_1293541_pt1 | contig 10224 bp, 13 predicted proteins | sample CZODoug2_1_08_16_FD_185931 | JGI IMG/M metagenome (GOLD analysis project Ga0179593, IMG submission 185931) | Vadose zone soil fungal communities from Angelo Coast Range Reserve, California, USA - CZODoug2_1_08_16fungal (PacBio error correction) | ecosystem: Environmental > Terrestrial > Soil >...
CTGTTCAACGGAGAAATTAGATGGGTTTCTGGCGATGGTGTACTGGAAAGAAAGCGGAAAATTTTGAGGGGGTTATCAGGCAGATGGGGAAAGCGAGAGAAAGAGGGGAAGGGAGTTGGATTGAATTAATAAAGGGGGAGGTAAACGTCGGCAGGAAAACTAACGCTAAGGAAGGTCTCTAAGACCAGTCAAGAAGGGACCCTGCCGGGGAGAAGGGGATGCACCATCGGTTTATTAAAAGACAGGGAAAAAGGAAGAATGAAATCGTGGGGGGTCCTTAAGGGAATGTTGGAAGGCCAGGGGTGCGCCCCACGGAAGGAAAAAAGAGTTCATCTCCCCCCCGAGATTCAGGGGCAAGAGGGAAAATAAAAAAGAACAACAAAAGTAAAAAAAATGGGAGAACAGACAATACAAGAAACAAATGACCCCTCAAACTTAGAGACTGGTTAAACAAAAAAAACAAGACAGAAAAGAAACAAAAAATGAAAAAAAAGAGCCGACGGGGGAGACAACAAGGAGAAATTCGGCCTCCCTTCGGGGCAGGCATTGCAGCATTTGTTTCGCCAAAAAAAGTCCAGACAACCGGGAAAAGGGGAAAAGGGACAAAAGGGCGGGGAAGGGGCTACTGTGAAAAAAGCGAAGGTGGAAGAAAGAGGGAGAAACCGCAAAACCCCTGTTCAAGGAAAAAGAACGCGCCGATCGAGCCAGAAAAATAGAACAAAAAAAAAACAGAAACGATAACCTGAAAGGGAGAAAAAACCCGTTTCAATGGGCGAGGGCCTGAAAGGAGACGAAAGGAGAGCAAACAGTAAAAACACCATTGGGAGGGAACAGCTTGAGGCAAACGGGGGGGCTGAAGAAGCAGGTGCGCAAGGCAAGGGGAATTGGTAAAAAAAAGAAAAAAAAGACAGCAAGAGGGCCCCGCTGGCAGAACAAATTCGGGCAACTGAGTCCTGGGAAAGGGAAAAGAGAAGGGATCAGCAAAAATTCAGCCCAAAAAACGAGAAACCGTTAGACAGAGATTGGGCAAAACTCTTGGACCAAGCCCAGGGAGAAAGGGGCGTTTGGAAAACTTTTGAAGGGAAAAAAGAGGGACGATGCGCAGGAGAATAAAAGAGAGAGAAAGGTAGATAGCCGCCACAAATACGCAGTGGGCGTCAAGGACGTTTAAAGGGAAAAGTATCTGGGGGATCTGTGACCAGAAGGAATGGTTCCTTGGGGTACATGGAAAATAAAAAAAGCAGAAGAGAAAACACCTCCGCAGGGCCCGGGGAGACAAGTGGTAAAAGGTGGGGACAGGAAAGTGAAGTCTGAAGAAAAGACCAGGGAGATGCAGAGAGAGTAGTCGTTGCGCGAGAAGAATAGTAATAGGAGAGCAGCGAGCAAGAAAAACATACAGACTGCGGATGCAGAAAGCCCCGCGCCGAAAAGCCCGCTTGACCTCGTTCGAAAAACTGGACAGATAGTTCACAAGGTCTGGTTCAGAAAGGTGCTAAAAAAGAAAGAAGGGGGAGGGTGTTCTCGCGACGAACAAGCAAGTACAGAAGAAGGAACAAAGCGTAAAAGAGGAGTTAGTGGAGCGCGCGAGCCACACGACGGGGGGAGACCTTTGGGGGTCTTTTGGGAAGAACGATCCGGAATACCCATAAAGCCTGTTGGGGTGGAGAAAAAGACACCTCGTCGCCATGGGATGAGGTAGAAGGACAGAAAAGTTGGAGGAAAGGTTCTTCGTGACAAAAGAGCAACCGAATATTATGAGGTAGGGACGCAAGAAGGCCCGCAGCAACGATGGAAGCGCGCAGACAGAGAGAGGGTTGGCACGGGGGAAAAAAAAAAAAAGGGAGGAAGGGAAGATAGAATCCAGACCGCTCTGGTAGCAAGGATCGCATTTGTGGAGGCAAGAGGAAAAAAGAGGTCGTGAAAGAGGGGGGGGGGGGGGCACACCGACAGCTTTGAAAAAAAAACTCGAGAGAAAAACAGGCTGAAAACGAAGAGAGGGGTGCCCAGGGCGTGTAGGGCGCAAGAGAGAGAATTACCGTGATTAGGCAGCGGTGTCCGGGACCATCCTTCAGCCGGCAAACGAAGGGGAGGGACAGGCCTGTCAGGTTTTTCATGAAAGAGGAAAGAGTTAGGGAAAAGAAGGGAGAGAGCAGGGAAAAAGGATGAAAGACGAGGAAAGGATGACCGCGGACGACAGCCCACAAGGCAGAAGGAAAAGCGAACTATCCTTTTAACGCTGCTTGACTGGCAGAAACAAGAAATACCATCAAGGCAGCGGAAGTAGAAAGGAGGTAGGAAAGAAAACAAAGAGATGACAAGCCAGTGGAGGAAGAGAAAAAAAAAAAACGGCGTTTCCGAGAAACCCCGCACGCCCTCAAAACACTCATCTCGAGAGAGAAAAAAATAGGGAGGAGACAAGAAGAAATTATGGAAAAGGGGAGGGGGTCCCGCATGGAACTCGAGAGAGCTAAGCCAGACGACAAAAAAATCGGACAAAACTGGAGAAGATCCTTAACGGGGGGGGGGAATTATACCGCTTACGAGAACTGAAGGAACACAGGCCAGGACAGGGGAAAGAGGTTACCGGGAATACAAGCCCAATACGGAAGAAAGGAACAGTGCGGCAGGTGAAAAAGCAGGATACACCACGCGGTGGAGGTGCGGGGGACATCAGCGCAAACAGCGACATGCGACCAATAGAATAAAGAAGATGCCACAAAGGGGGGGGGAGAAAAACCTGACAATCAAGCAAAGGAACAAAGGTTTTGCAAATAAATATGTCCCACGACCCGTGTACCGAAGACCACTGCGATTCGACGGGAGGTAAGTTTCGCCCAACGGACAAGCCAGAAGCAATAAAAACACCGGTTGAACGGAAGACGGGGCCCGCAATGTGTGAAAAGCTTTAGGAAAATAGGAGGAAAAACTCCAAAACTCTGGGTCCGCTCAACAAGGCACCGAGGTACTCTGCGAGCAGAAGGGAGGTCGCGGAAGAGCTTCACGACCTATAAGGGGGGGAAGGAAGAAAAGAAGTCCGCTTTGACGGCAAGACTAGGGAGAACGAATACAGAGAAGGAGGGTCTAGATCCGAAACGAAACGCCACTACATCAACGAGGAGGGGCCTGCACCAAAGACGAAGCTCAAAATTTGGGGAGGGTCGAAAAAAGACGCGTAGACTCAGAGAGAAAAGGGGAAAAAGGCGATCTGACACACCCGACGAAAGGGACTTGTGTATCAGGACGATCTCCAACAAAGCAAGCAAAACGCCATCAAGAGTCGGGGGAAAAAAAAAAAAAAAAAGAAAACCACGAAAGACAAAAGATACCCGCGGAGAACCGCCCGATGTGGGAGGATTGGCTAGATTGGAATCTTGTTGTACAGGGAAGCAAGAAAAAAAAATAAGAGGTGTGCTGAAACGCCAGGACAACCGAATAACCCAAGACCGGGAGAAGGGGAGGTGATTGCCCGTTCGAACAGGGGGGAAGTCAAGAAGCGGCACCCAAAACGCGCACCACACCGGATTTGAAGAAGAAGGAGGGGCCTATGGTGCTGATGCCGATATGAAGAGGGACCGTAGAGCAACGAGGAAGGAGAAATGCGCATCGAAAACTGGGTGTCAAAAAATAGAAATACCAGATGGAACAGAGGGGTCCAGATCCACGGCGGCGAGATGTCGCATGTTCAGGCCCTGGGAGGGTGGGGGGGGAGAAGATCCGGGGAAAAAAGAGCGGACAGAGAATCGCCACCGGAGGAGGGGAACGTTAAAACGTCTCTAAAGCCCGGCGATGCCGGGGCGGTAGAGAAGGCGGAATCAAGAAGAGGGATTACCGTCATAGACAGAAGAAAAGGGAGAATCGCCACAACGGAACACTTGGACAAAAAGGTAACAAACGAGGAGATCGACAAGCTCGTTAAGGCGGAGATGTAAAGAGAACGAGGAACGGGTGTGATTTTGAGGGGAAGGCAGGGGAAACATTGGAGAAGAGGCGAACGTCACAACATACCTCCTAACGGGGTGCGGCTCAAATAAGGGGGAAAAGGGGGGGGATTCTCTCCACGCTGAGGGTTGGGGAAACAGGGCCCCTGCCCGGATAGTCAACGCTGCGCATGAACCAGGCGAAAAGAAGGCACCTAATAGTGAAGTCAACATTTCGAGGAATGCGCGACTTTTGAATAAGGCCGACTCCAAGTAACGAGCAGCACCAAATCAAGAGGTGACGGAAAGAAAAGACTGCTTGGCGAGAGAAACTCCTATCAGGGAGTCCAGGGCCTCCCGTGGGAAGGGGGGTTGGCGTTTGAAATAGAAGAAGAGGAAAACAGCCCACGACGAATCTCATTAAGGCCAGACTAGAACAGCGAAAGAGGTGGGGACGGTTGAAACAACGCGCCAAGTTTCCGTACCGATTGGGAAAAAACAAAAAGGGGCGCAATCCCGCCGAATTCTCGACAGACTCAATCCTGTGCCCATCAACTTGCGCGAACCTGCGGCGCCCCAGGGGTACTGCAGAAAATCAACGGCCTGTTCTATATCAATCCAAGAGACTTGGGGACCAGGAGGGGGGGGACAAAGAAAATGTCCCTTACACAGAGGGACAAGGTTTGACTGGTTTGCGTAAGGAGAAAAACCCGATTTAGACGGCCAAAGGGCGGTGACCATTTCAGGGTTCAGGAAAGACCAGACCCTTTGGGCCCAGCACAACATAGCATGTTCCGGGGAGACAGAGATTAAGGTCCAAAAGGCCAAGTCGCGACCTGTTTATCCAACCAGATGGTGAAAAAAAAGACGCCCACGGAAGGCAACCCCGATGCCTGTACAATGGGTCAAGAAAGAAGGGGAAGAAGGCGCGGGAAAGAGTCGGGCCCTGGGAAAACGAGAGGAAAGAGGGTGCCAGATGTCTATATCGAATGGGAAGGAAGTGCCGACCATCAGAATGAGTCAAAGGGGTCCGAGATCGACCATCTCCACCTGACGAAAGAGGAGCAATACCAAAAAGAAGAAATTACCTAGAAACAACCGCCCAAAATATGAGATTAACCAAAGCAACAAAAAAAAGAAAAACGAGGGAGGAAAGAGAGAGGAAGAACAAAAAGAGTTACCAGGCGGGGGCCTACTATTTTTGCGGCTATAAAAAAAATTTCTAACCTGTGGCTGGTGATTCAAGCGGCACCTATCGGTTATTGACGGGGAGTACAGATCTCAACGAAATTGGGTCCAGAAAGAAATCTCCGCCCCAAAAAAGAAAACGCGACGATTCCTCTAGAACGGTCAGGATCATCGGTGCCTTGAACGAAAACCGGGGGCGTCAGTACAGAAATGAAAACAGCGGGGGGGGGGAGAACATTTGCAGAAACGAAAGGAATCGTGGAAATGGACTGATCGGGGTCCGGCCACGGGGTGCGGAACCCCTTAGAAAAGGAAAAGATACGCAAAAGGACTTCAAAGGGGCCTCCAAAGGGGACCCTCCCGAGACCGTCGCCCACTTGGGGAAAACAGAAAAATCGGAAACAATCGCCCCCTTAAGGGGGGAATAAAAGGAGCAGAAATTTTAACGCCGACCGTGCAAGAAAGTGGGAGCCCGGACCGGGGGCACTGGGTGAGGGACAGGTCCTGCAACTCCGGGTGCTGCTTGCTTGCAAAAAGAAAACAAGAAAAGAGTTTGTGGACGGGGAACAAGCCGTCTGCATGACGGAGGTTCCTTCAAACCAGGCGCATTTCCTCTGGGTGGCCCGATGCTCCTGTGGGGATAACGAAGTTTTCTCCCCAGAGGAACCAATCCTGTGCCCAGGGACGGCCACTGGGTCGAAGGGAAGGAGCCGCACGATCAGCCCAAAGCTCAAAATAGGGGACATCATTTGACGCGCGGCTGGTCAAAGTTGCGGGAGACAACCCAGGGAATTGACTCTCAGCCAAAAAAAAAAGAAAAAGGGCCGATTTTGGGCCGAGTTCAGGGAAAGGGAAACGGGCCAATGCGCAGCGCGTTGCGGGCAAAGGAAGGAAAAGGGGGGTTCCCCCGCGCCCCCGAGCACCCCAGGCCAAGCTTGGGAGAAGGGGAAACACAACAAGAGGAAAGGGCCTGAACGTTTCCTGCCCCTTTCATCAACCAGCATAAATGGAGGGCACACAAAAGCACAAAGTGGCGTCGGCGTCAACCCCTTGGGGAGGAGAGGACGAACTGCCGATCTGCTCGGTCAGGCACCGGGTTTTCAGGCACGAAGGTGTGGGGAAGTGGACCGGTTCGACATCGTGCAAAAGGGAAGGGGAAAAACCTCGATCGCGGCGAGCCGCCAAAGCCAGCATCGCCGGCGTAAAGGGAAACCGGGGGGGGACAAAAAACCAGAAGCCGGTGGGATCCGCTCGAAAGAAGGGGGGGAAGACCGCAAATCCAGAAACCAGAGCCGCCGCAATCAAAGTGGAGAGGGGTGGAAAAATGGTAATGGGTGGTAGACTGTAAATGGACGGATCCCGCCACCATTGGAAGGACCTAGACAGAAAGGGCAAGGTGCGCAGACGTAATCGGAATCAGAACGGGAAGAAGAGAAAGGCACAGCACAGAACGTGAGAGGGCAAGTCCTGCGCGCAAAAAAAGAAAAAACACTTGACCTCAAGGAAGAAAAAAAAGCAAGAGAGTGTCCCACTTTTCCAAAGACGTTGGAGGAGGGGGCGAGCAACAAAACGAAGCCTTGGGGGGGCGACGGGAACACCAGCTTGAAGGAGATCGAATCGTCGGGTGTGGTCCCCTCGGGCAGGTACCAAGGGTGCGCCAGTTGAGTTGGGGGAGGAAGATGGACAAAAAAAAGCAAAGGGTGGGGTAGATCTGGAATAGTTCGCCGGGGCGGATAATCGGCAGAAAGAAACCACTGTGGATTTCGTCCCGGGAGGCGCCGGGTCATATAGTGCAAGTCGGAGCGAGCACGAAGAGGAAAGGCCTAATCGCCTCGCGAACAGCACCCGCTAGGTGCCGTCAAGGAAGAAAGGTCCGTTGATATGCAAAAAAAACCAGGACTATGTAGGCCGCGATGGCGAGCAGGGGGAGAGGGTCCGGAAAAAACGGTAGAGGGGCCGACACCTTTGGGGAACACCAAAGGAGTGTCACTTGAACTCCTTCCACCGGAAACGGGCCGGGAAGTTTAGGCAGGGACAGGAAGAAGGTAAATGAAAGGGGGATTCAAAAGAGACCTGAAACGTCACAGCTCCAGGGGGGGGAATTGGGACAGGGGGCAGGAGGAACCAGGGTTTTTAAGAGGGCACCATTGGCGGTGGGCCCGTATGGAGACGTTCTGCCATGTCGGGCAATACAATATCAAAACGAAAGAAAGAGGAACACCGGCCTCGAATCAATGCAATGAGGGGAAAAAAAAAATATGGTCCAAAGCAGGCTTGGACAATTGCTACCGAGAAAAAAAAGGAAGCAGCCGTCTAAAAGCTAGCCGGAAGAGAAATCGCCGCCCATTTGCAGGGGAAAAAACGCTCGCGAAAAAGCAAAGACGGGGAACAGCCGACACCCGCAAGCTTCCACACAATCTCACAGAGATATAAAACAACAACAACGAGGAAGGAAAAAAATATAGAGGGGGGGGGGGGTGTGAGAGTGAAAGGGTTCCCGGCTGAACGCCCGAGATCTGGAGGGCAAACCGTCAAAAAGATGCACCTGGTCACCAAGAAGGGCGAGATCGTTCGACAAAAGGGGGGGAAAACGGGAGTAAAGGGCCTTTTACGACGGGGGGTAAAAAAAAGGAAACAACCCCTGCTGGTATCGGTCAGAGCCAAACAAGGCACAAGCAGCACGTGGAAAAGAGAAGTCGGCCCATGAGAAAAGGAAAGTTGGAGTCGGGTGGCGTCCGCGGCCTGCTTCGTCGGGACAGAAAGAAGGCAAAGCTCTAGATTGGCCCACGAACGGGGAGCGAAAGGAATGGACGCCGGTCCCAAGGACAACGGGCCGAGCTGAAGATGTCCCGACCACGACCGACTCAACGGACATTAAAAGACGATATTGCGAAAACTAACACCAAGGAAAAACAGGGGGGCCGGAAGCCGGGCAAAGAAACAGCAAGGTTGGTTTAAAAGCATGTCTGGCCAACGAAACCGACGCTCACTGTCAAAGAAAACTTCGCCCCAATTCGAGGAGTCGTGACAACTAGAAAAGGACGGCCGGGCGATAGTCAAGACTATCACAAGGAAGGGAAAAAAACTCGCCGCAAAACGGTGTCCCGAAGCGGGCGCGAGACGTATCGGCCAAAGACCAGCCCGGGGGAAAAGAGACGATCCCCTGAAAGATCATCTGCGGAGAAAGCCGACGAAATTCCAAAAAAACAAATTTGCTGTGGCGGGGAAGAAAACGTATCTAAGAAAAGGAAAAAAAATGGGCGACGAGGACGGATAATAAACAAAACCACCGTGAATTGGAGGGGGGGAAAGCAGTATCTCCAAAAACAAAAAACACCAAAGAGTAAGCCACAAGGCGCCAAGAGTCGTGTGAGAGCCTCAAAGACAAAACTTTGAAAACACCCGACTAAAGAAAGGAAATGAGGGGGGGGGAAAGCTGGTTTCAAGACGGAACGAACCAAAAGAGAGGGGGGGGTGGACTAGGGGGCTTTAAGCCAACACAAAAAAAGTACCAGGAAACCCCGAACCTGGAAAAGTCCTGCCACGGGTTAGAAAAGAAGGGGTACAGCCAAGCGGCTGCGCAAACAGGAAGGGATGAACAAACCGCCAACGGGCTGCTGTTTCATTCGGGGGATGGGCAAAACGAAAAAAAGAATGTCAACCGATTAAGTAAGAGCCCCAACAAAGATACGAAATAGCACAAATAGGAAAGGGTGGAGAAACAAAAGAAAGCAAAAAAAGAACCGTCCATGAAAAATCGGTTGGCCCACCATATCCACTGGATTGCCCCAAAAGCGAGGCGGGTCGGACTGATTGTTGAAAAGGGGGGCCCAGGAAAATAACGGAAGGAGGGACGATCCACAAAACCAGGAATGAAGGGGAACTGGGAGAAGAAGACCCAACCAGGGGAAAAAAGGCTAATGCTGGGGTCGGGAGAATACGAAGAGGATCGGCAAGCTCAAAAATCCAGAAGATCAAAAAGCGCCCACTGGGAACAAGAAAGCCCGATGGATGAAAACCTGGAGAAGATAGAAGATAGGTCTCAAGTGACGCCAAGAGAGGAGGACATTGTTCTAAAGGTGGGTGTGCTGGGATAGATGTGTATCAACGCGCGGGGGGGAGATAGGGAAAGGCGGACGTCCCAGAAGGAAACCCGACGTGTTCGAGAACCAATCCGTGGCCGGGTGGCTTAGCAAGCTCCTGGCCAGGGAAAAAAAAGGAAGGGGACCTGCACGCAAAAAAATCCCTTGCAGAAGGACGTCCGTCCAAGAAGAGAGGGAAAATAGCATGGTGGTAGAGGGACGTTGCCTCATACCTTAACGCAAAACGCGCCAATTGAACTCCCGACGCAAAAAAAAGGAAAGGGAAATAAGAATGATTCGGCTTTTTGGGCAAGATAGGAGATCGAAGAGAAAAGCCGTGGACGCAAGGGTGAACCGTGGTTGTGAAAATTAGGAAACATCGTAGCCAACGAGGCAAATTCGGAAGGTATAAAGCATCACGTGTTAACTGGAAATGAGGAGTGCGCGAAAGCAGTTTTCTCAAACAATGTTACTAAAGTCGGCCCTCCTAGAGAAAAAGGAAAAGGTCAAAGACTGTGCATCAAGTGAGGCGCCATTGCTGGGCCAGGTAGCGCAGAAAAGACCGTCCGGGAACTAATCTAAAGCCTGTGTCGATGGTTTTCCGAGGTCTGGGGAATGGGAGGGGGTGTAGGGACTGGGCCCAAGAACCCAAATTGGGTGAAAACCGGACATATTGGGAGTTTGTCACGGGTGCCCTGAAAAACAACCCAGAAGCGTGGCCGGCGAATAGAAGCAATTCCACCGGGAAAACCGGGATTAAGGAGGGGAAACTGAACCGTGTCTACAAAAACTCTGTTTGCATCCTGAAGAGAAAGAAACAGAGGGGACAAATGAAAGAGAGCAAGAGGCTGCGCGCCCGGGCTGGGCGCGGGGGGGGGGGGGGGGGGAGAGGAAAATGGGACCCTATATCATTGAGAAAAAAACTACCATCACATCTGGTGATCGAGATCAACACAAAGGCAGAACGGCACACGCAGAGGAGAGTCCTACACCCGGTGGTCAGAGAAAAACATGACGACGAGAGAAGAAAAGGCCAG
>Ga0179593_1317744_pt1 | contig 10224 bp, 9 predicted proteins | sample CZODoug2_1_08_16_FD_185931 | JGI IMG/M metagenome (GOLD analysis project Ga0179593, IMG submission 185931) | Vadose zone soil fungal communities from Angelo Coast Range Reserve, California, USA - CZODoug2_1_08_16fungal (PacBio error correction) | ecosystem: Environmental > Terrestrial > Soil >...
GAAAACATCGCGGGAACGATCATACGACAACCGCTAATATTTCCAAAGGGGTAAAGCCTTGCGCGGCTTGAAGAGGACTGGGGAGGATGAAAGATAGGGAGGCAGAACCTTGTTCTTTCGTGGAAGACTTGGGAAGAGGTCTACCGGGTTGAAACGCAAACAGATCGAAAAAATTTCAGGATGAAGCCACTGGTGCCTCGAGTTCGCAAGAGAAGGCGCGGAGATGACCGAAAGCCAAGGAAAAACAAGAAAGGGCAGGTTGGTCCAGACTGGAACATACGGCTGAAGTAAAATCGCTTCATAAGACAGTGATGGAACGGGACATCAAGAGAAGTCTACGACCTGAGTTTTCGCCGGTCGCCGCGAAAGATAACTCGCCAGCTTCCACTCAAGACGGGGGGTCAGTAGCGCCGGAAAGGAGACGAAGACGCCAACGACTGGCCTCCGACCGGGGGAGGGAGGCCTGCTACATGTAAACGGATTGCAAATCCCGGAAAAGAAGGATCGGCGAAAAAAAAGAGCACGGAAACAGTGATAAGCCAGCGCAATGGAAGAGATCGTTTTCTCATGGAAGCTAGCCGTTGCGGTTGATCTTAGCAGAGACAACTGCCGCCTTCGGAGAAAGGGAGACAGGGGAGCTTTTCAAAGGTTACGGCCGAAAGCGCTCCTGGTCCTTAGGAAAGGCTTGACCAAAAAAAAGAGCGTCACCAAGTCGGCAGAACTACGAAGGGGAGCCAGAAGAAACCCATAGGCGCGAATGGAAAAAAAGTGCTCACCACGATCTCAGATGGGAGAGACCGATGCCTCCAAAATCCAAATGGGCGAGGAAAGAAGGGAAAATCGCAGGAGCGGCTCGGCCCTCTGAAGAACCATAAAGCGGCGAGATCGGGGGCTTTCCGATAGGGAATTGTCTGTCCTCCGCCGCCGCATCCCATGTCGTAACCCCGTCCAATAGGGCCTCCCGAGAATGAAACACTTCGCCCGCAACGAGGAAGTCTTCGGCGGCGCAAAAAGTGAGCGTCCAAAGGAAAAAAGGATGGAGAAAAAATGCCCCGCGGCCCAGTTGAGAACGGCGCCACGAAAAGGAGGATACAACGAAGGGAGGAGAGAAACTGAGGCGAACCATGAACGAAAAAACTGTAACACGTCACGTGCCACGGTCATTTGGGGAAGGTCCCTGGGGGGAAGCGGGGACAAAAGGTGAAAATCAGAGAATCAGAAGACGAAATGCTGGCATCGCTTGATCATCGAATGCCTTGCTACGGCAACCAAAAATCGCCGTTCTCGTACACTGAACGGCGATCGGTAGGGCAATGACATAGATAAGGAGAGGGGACGAGTCATCGTAGACACAGCGCGCGTAGAGAGGCACGAGTGCGTTTTCGCATCGTCCAGTGAAAGGAAGTGGGCCACGTATGAGAGTCGCGTCACAATTTGAGAGAAAACGGAGAGAAGGGGAGTTGCCGAAACCACAAAAGGTGCAGGGCCATAATCGTCGCATGGGAAGAGGGGGCTTTTCAAGGGAAAAGAAAAACTCCGAGACGGGCCCGTCCTGAAAGAGGCCGCCAGGTGGAGAAAATACCGAGAACGACCTTGCAGAAAAGGGAAAAAGGCCTCGAGCGGGAAAGCGACGCGCTGAAAACATGAAGCGCGCGCCTCGACAGAAGAGAGGGTGCCCGCAACCGGAAAACCGACAAAAGGTCGAGAAGAATCCGTTCCGCAGAAAATGCAGCTTCCGGGGGAGAGGGACCAAAAAGCGCCAGATAAGGCGCATTTGGGACCTGCACCAGCCTTAACCGTTCGAGAAGGCGAGCCGAATGAAAATCGGAAAGGTTGGCCGGGAGAAGTACTTACGAGAAGACTGGAAGCAAAAGTTGGCGTTGTAAGAGGAGAGAAACATCATCTGAAGCTGGGGGGAGACGATCTATCCCACAGAAGAAGGGGGAAAGGAAACTTGCAGCTCGGAAGTACAGGGCGCCCCGGTAAACAAGAGGGGAATTGCGTCAGTGGTCCTAGATAAAGAAGAGGGAAAAAAAATCGCCCAGGCCGGTAACACACAAAGAAACCGGGATGAAACGGCAGAGGACGCAGTTAAAAGGACCTGCTGCCGAATCGGGGAACCTCTGAGGTAAAGGAGTGGCGTAACCTTGCGCGGCAGGAACGGGGTAGGGGGGGGCTAACAAGAAAAAAGCGGCAATCTGAAAATGATAGGGGAGTGGGGATTGTCTCAGCCAGCCTTCCAAAGTCGGCAATAGGCTCGCCGGTACGGCATTGGGATTCAGGAAAGGGCTTGGGGTAGAGGTCCAGATAGGACGGAACAGGAAAGAAAAATACAGTGTCGTATTAGTGCGCTCCTTTAGGCCAGAGGCGTAGGGTGGGGGAGTTTAAAACGGACTCTTCAGATCCGGATAAACAGGGGTTGGGAGGGGAAGAGGCGACCCCGACCAGGCCCGGAAGAGAAGCGAAGAAGGGATCAAGAGCGATCTTCTGAGGAACATCTCGCTCACAAAAGAAAGGATATGGGAAAAATAAGGAACCTAAAAATTCGAGAGCGAGCAATCGGGGAAGGAGAGGACTTCTCGGACATTTGGTTCGGGGTCATATAGGAAAAAAGGAAAAACCTAATCTGCTTAGGATCGGAAGAGTCACGGTGCAACTTCCAATACTCATCTTACCTAGAAGGATAAATAAACAGAAGATCGTGACTTCCGTAGGATTGAAGCCTCTAGGAACCTCCGCAGCAGACTTGAATGTCCCAATTTGGAAGGAGGAAAACACTCGAGGAACGGTTCCGATAAGGTCTTCTGGGATAGAAAATCCCAAACCAGAAAGAAGGGGTCACTCGATCAAGATCCTTTCGCAACCGACGGGAAAGGATGAAACAGACGCCAATCCCGGAAAGCTCGTAAGCTAGGGCAGAAAGCAGGAAAGCGAAAAGGGGACAGCACGCCGACGGTCATGGTGTTTGACGCAGGCCTCGTTCGGCGGCACGGTTAAAAAGCGCAGCGAGGCCACGCGGACGAGTAGCTTGTTCAACGGCCTGCGATAAGACCGCGCTGCCGGCGGTCCGTGACCGGAAACTGGTCCGAGAATCGGCCGACAGGAGGAAACTGTATTGTGAACAGGGCGATTGCCAAAAAAAAATTGATCAGCAGAGAAGAAAAATGCTAAAAAAGGCAAAAAGTCGACTTTTCCCTGGTCGGCTGAACGGAAACGCGAAAGGTTTCAGAGGGGGAGCGATCAAATTCGCCGGCGAAGGACGTTGGGACAGAGCAGGAAGCTGTCAGAAACGAAAAAGATGGAGCCGCCACAAAAGAAGTGAGGAAACGGGTTCTGGACCCAAAAGGGACTTTCTCGTCGCTACAATAAAAAGAAAGTGGCGCTCATCGCGGAGATCCGGATAGAGGAGAAGTTGCATTTCTTAAAAAGGTCCTGAGCGATGGGGTGCTACAACCTTTCGGGCCATCAAATAAAGGAAAAAAGGGACTCCGATGTGCGGGCGTATATTGTAAAAGACTCCGATGCCTATTAAGCGATCGAGGACAAAAAAAAAAAACGGGGTCGGACAATCCAAGGATACGAATGTTGAAGTCTACAATCTGTGACGCGCCTATAAAAACAAACGTAATAGAAGACTGAATCCCAAGAGCGAGGAGCAAGGATCGCTGCCTGGGCCTACGATGCGCGCCCAAAATCGGAAATGAAAGACATTGAACGATTCTCAAAAGGAAGGTAAGAGAAAACTCGAACCGGGGGGTATGCCAAGAACGACAGCCGTCGCCTGCTCAATAGGAGATCCCAAAAAGCAAAAATAAGAGATCTCTGTCAACCTGGCGCTCCACTACTCGAGGCAAAAGTAGTAAGAAAAGATTCCAGGCGGCGGGAATGGTTCGGCAGTCTGCAGGTAGATAGGGGGGACCGGTAACGAAATGGTCCGCTCGTGGAGAGCATGAGCACGGCAGATGGACGCCTAAATCCGAGGCGAGGCTGGGAAGGGGCTGCATAGCGAGACGACGAAGAGCCTTTGCGGGCGAAAAAGTCATGAAGAATGAAAAATAGTTGAAGGGAAAAATATCGGCTTAGGGAATGATGCAAAGCCCGAAAACCAACTGGAAAAACCACTAGACGACAATGCGAATGGTCTGACAGAGGGGGGTCCGAAAAAAGAACATCGATAGAAAAAACCTCGGACTACATCTGTGAGGAGTCTCTGGTCTAGAGTAACCCAGAAGTAGAGGGAAGCTGAGAGGGCTAAGGCTCGAAGTCCCCTCTATGTGAACCGCATGCGGGGAAATGTCGAAGTGAGACGAACCTAGGCAGAACCGGCAATTTTTTGAGGGGGTCAACAGAGAACTGCGGCGGCACTTCAATGCTACCTGGCACTCGAAGAGAACTCTCCCCTCAGTCTGCATTGGACGCTTTCGCAGATCACCGCAAAGTCAGAAGCTCGGAAAGTGATAAAAATTCGAAAAGAGGGAAAAGGCGCTTATTCACGCTAGCGGACGCATCGAGGTGCTGACCAACTCCATGACTCTTAGTTCATGCCTGAAAAGGAGGTCTAATCCATCGCCTGTCTATAAAAAAAAGGACAAATAGCGGAGGGCATCAGAAACGAAAGTGACATCCTCTAACACAAGGATTTCGGAGGAGTTATCTTTACTAACTGTAGGGAGATACGGAGACAAAGAAAGGGGAGAGATTAGAAGGAGGGGTCGTTACCTCAAAAAAAACTTTCTTGGGAATCGGGAAGTGTAACTGCATAATGGGAGAGGGCCAACGTCTTCTGTGGGTACTGGGGGCTGGGACCGGTCGGGAAATCCGTACACGCAAGAATATTCGCAATAAAGCGAAAAGGGGGAGGATACGACAGGGCATCGGCGAAAACCCTTTGAAATAAAGTCTAACAGGGCCTACCAATGAATAAAAAATTCAAAGAAAAGCTGATCTGATCGGAAAAAATAAAGACCGAGAAAGGATGGGACTAGCCGGGCTGAAATAAACGCAGCGTCCGATGAGAGAAGCCGAGTGTTGTGATCAAGCAAGCAACACAACAACGGAGAAAAAGAAAGAGAAATGCCCCATCGGAATCATCATCACGCTGAACCCCTCACTCAATTACTCAGAAAACGGACAAAAAAGGGAACGGTCTTTATCCTCAGGCGATCAGATCAGCAAAAGGGAAAGTGGGACTTCTGGGGCCCGGGGAGGACGTCGAAGTGTTTTCGCAGAGTCGCCATTGGGGGGAGGAGCAAAAAATGTTCGCGAGGGGGGATGTGGCATCGCTGGAGGCAAAAAAAAAAAGAGATTCAGACGGGGCCAAGAAAGAAAAAAACCATTGCCGTTTGGTAAACACTGGACCAATCCGGAGCAGTACACTAAGAGGGGGGAGAATACGAAAGGGGGGGAGGGCCGACAGCCGGCGAAGAGAGAAAAAGGGTTGGGAGCAAATAAAAAAGCTCCTTAGGAAGCACTCAACAGCAGGAAGCTCCTCCTGGGTATTAAGGCCGTGGCCCATGGAGGAAGGGGGAGGACCTCAACCGCGCTTGGGGGAATAGACAAAAGGAGATGGGGGCGGCCCGATCTCATGAAAGGATTTCCCTACGAGAAGATATCGGAAGCACCGCGCGTGAGAGGGGCGTGAAGAGGGAAAGCCGCCAGGCAAGAGGACTAAGGGGTCTCCTGTCCAGCGAAAGGACGGGGGGGTGACGTCGAAAAGCGAAAAAGCCGCCTCGGGGAGTCCCGCGAAAGGGGGGAAAATTTCAGGAGCGGAAGGGAAGAAAGAGACTTAGCCATTCGTTAACAGAAACACGAGGGGGAAGCCGTTAGAGAACTAGAAGGGACGCCGACAAAGGGCCCCATATGAGGATCAGCAAAGTACGAGAAAGCGTATCCTGGATTGGGGGGGATGAGCGCACCGAAGCGTCTCGCAAGAGGTAGGCGAGGTCGAATGAGGCATCGGAGGGGTCATCGGTCAGGACACGCGGCCAAAAAACAAGAGAGCGCGATATCGGGTCTTGCCGATGGCGGTTCGGCTGTACCTCTGAAGCCGGGCAGCGAAGAAAAAAAAAAAAAAAGATGTCAGCCAAATAGGTACCATTCTCCTACTTCAACTCACTGTCACTTATAGACGGATAGAGTGCCGCCCGTTCCAGGCCAGCGGAACGAGTTCTTAGCAGACAGACTTCACTGGAAAAGATTCTAAGCCGCCCCAGGGGAGGGAGAAATACCTCCTCAGCCTACTTCGCTAAACATTAACGAGGACTGGAACTCGTAGAAAAAAAAGATTCACGTCAGGGTGAAGTAAATGTAGGAGAAAAAAAGACAAGGGTTGAAACTCGACTGTATCGTAACCTGGCGGGGGCGCAGGCGGTCTTGGAAGCGGTGAAGAACTGTCGCAGGGTGGGGAATCCCCAGCCAGTCGCCTTTCTCAGGAAGGACGCGAAGAGGTAAAAAATTCGCGGAATACGGGAGGGGGGGGAAGTGGCCATCAGTAGGACTCCCCGTGAGACTGAGCATCGCCGGCTTGCGTTCCAAGCCTCTTAAAGGCAAAAATAGTTGTTCAAAGGCTGAAGATAGGAGAGTCCAGATGTAAAGAAAAAAAAAAGGGCGATCCGTATTGTCCGCAAACCTTGGTGCAGTCAGGGGGGGAGGCAGAGGGGGGACCACCAAAAGTCTATCTGGTCCCAGAGGGACCGAACAGCCTAACGGCGCCTTGAATTGACCTGACGGGAGGGGGAAAAAATTGGGTCTCAATCGCCAGCCATGACCTGTAAAAAAAAGAAACACTAGAACGAGGTAAAGAATCGGCAAGGGTCAACAATGGGAAGCGAGGACTTAATCTCACGATCAAAGTTCGCACCCTCGAACAAAAGGCGGGAAAGGGGAGGAAACAAAGCAGGGCTCCTTCTGAATCGTTCCTGGTTTGAAAATGATCCCATCATCGACAAGGAAAGGGGGGGGAAGTTGGGGGGACCACGGCTCCATCTGAAACCTCAGGCCGATCGAGCCTAAACAGGAAAAAAAAAGAGATGGACGTTGGTGGCTTTGTATGAAGGGAAGGCACCTTCTCAATGCGGGATCCAGGTTGAGGGCATCGAGAAACCAGAAAAAGTGAAACTTGAGAGAAGAGACCAAGAATACTGTCCCGGACGATGGGCAGAGGGGAAGGAGCATGACGAAAAGGAAGAAATTGGAGTCCGTTGTACAGGAGAGAGGTTTCCACCGCCTGCTACGAAAAAGGGGGCGGGAACAAAAAAAAATTGAGGACTTGCGGGAGGCTCAGGAGCCGGAGCCTGCTGCCCGAGCGGGGGCAGCGCTTGACTGGCTTGGGAAGCCCTCAAAAGGCACTTACGGGGTCTACAACGAGCGTGCAGGGGCTAGAGACCAATGATGAAAGGAAATGGGGAGTGGACGACTCCTCAAAAAAAAAAAAAACCCAAAAAACCCATCCTTCTAGGCACCCGGTAAGTACGAAAATGGAAAGTCATGAGGCTGGAGTCTTCCACAGGGAATGAATCCGCAGACAAAAAGGAGGGGGAGGAAGTGTCTCTCATGGGAGGGCCAGATGCTTCTGGGGAAGGTGAGGAAGCTGCATAAATCACGGAAAAATACAAGATAGGGGGTCTGGTCCGCTTCGGGAACAACCGAAAAAAAAAGATAGAGAAGACGAACGATTCCCCTCAGGAAGAGTCGGGGGGGGGAAAAGGGAAAGCATCTCAAAAAAAAAAGGGAGAGAAAATAGATAGAGGTTCCGAAATACGAGAGCTTAAGAGACATAGATCTTCGTACCGGGCACATGGGGGGCTTTTGCTAAGCGGATCAAACAACTATCTGCGGTTGTAAGGAGAGGCAAGAGGACGGTCAAATTCACCAATCCAACTGAAGAACAGGAACGCAAACGCCGACCGTGCGGAAGGGCTGGGGAGGACTTCAAAGTCTAGACGCCTACCAGCAAGAATGAAGGAAACTGCGTAGCGCGAAAGGGGTGACAATACTCATGAGAGCGAAATCAAAAGACCGGCATAATTCGCGAGGAAGGCCCTTATGAGGGTCCACCGACGTGAATGATAAGGGAAGGGCAAAAAGGCCCCAGCGCGGCAACGACGAGCCAGGGTCTCCTGACAGAGCGCCAGCCGCCCCGGTTTAAAGTGTTTAAGCGAATCAGGTCAGGAGACACGGTGAAGCTCGGCATCTAGAAAAGGAACAAGGACTTTTTACCGGGGGTCAGGCGCTCCGAGTATGCAAGGCTCGGGACGTATGCAGGGCGACGAATGACAGATTAAAAGATGATGTCGCTCGATTGAAAAAGGAAAAAAGGCCAGCAGAGCCGGGTACTGAAACGACAACGGCAAACACTTCGAAAGATTTTTTCAACTTGTCGAGAGATCAACCGCGGGAACAGGGGGAGAATTGCCAAGGACACAGAAGGGAACGAACGTCGAGGATTGGGATCGAGAGAAAGACTGGCAGAAGAGCTACCTGCTTGAAGGCATCGAAAGAGGTTATACTGTGCGGCAACCCTACTGGCTCCGGCGCAGAATCTCAAAATTGGGAGGGATCAATACGGACCTATAAAAAACATCGGGCAAACGGGGGTTCCGGAACGGGTCGGGAGCGATGAAACAAAAAAAAGGATTGAAGCCGATCATTACCGGGAATTCCCCGTAGGTGTCGGGCGTCCTAGGTTAACAAGAGGGGAGCCTATTCCAGAGTCAAGGCCAGGGTCAAAAAGGTAGGGTGCTTAAAAAAGAAAGCTTATCGGCCCGGGGGGCAGATAAAAGAGGGTGAACGCGAAAACTATCATAAGAGGGGAAAAGGAAGGGGGGGGACTTGAGAGGCGGAACTCACGCGGATAAAGGGGCGCAGCGCGCGCGTCCGACGAGTACGCGACCCAGCGAGGTGAATGGAATTTTGAACAGTATCCGCCGTACTGACGAGAACGGCTACGGGTGGGAACGAGGAAAAAGGAATTCTGAACGGATCACGCGCCCACTAGAAAAGAAGAAAGAATCTTTACAAAGAGATCCAAACGACCGGGACAGGGAACCATAATGAACGAGACGGTTACGTGGATGCGGAAAGGGTTCATAGAATTCGCCGACGGCTCGGGTAAGACTAATCGGGGGCTACAAGAATCACGTCAAAGGCGAAGGCAGAAAAAAACGTCGCGGCCTGAGGGGGAGAAAGCTCTCCGACGACGAAAGACCGGGGAGTGGAGAAAAGGTTCAGCTCTTCAAGTACCTATTGTAATGGTAAGATAGGCGGATACGCGGCTGATGACATCCAAAAAGCCAAGAAAACCACGACGAACTGAAATAGGGTCGTAAGCGTGACGAACTTCTACAAACGATGCGAAGTCTAGCCTCGCATACGGATTGATAAAGAGGGCATCGGGAGGCTGAAATCACCCAGCCGGAGATCGCTAGGAGAAAAAGGGAAAGAAAAGAAAATTGGGCGCGCTGAGGAATTCTATTTCTCCGCCGATGGTACCGAAATGAGGGGGGAGGGAAAGAAGAAGCGGTGCTAGCGAGATTCCGTCACGCTCGCAAATAAGGAAGGGGGTGCCCCGCAGGAGGGGCATTGGCCTTGCATGGACATATCCAAAAACCTAAGAAAGGAACAGTATAAAAAGTCGAATTCGAGTGGACCGCGAGGGAGGAAAGAGAAGAGCGCGCTGGAGGAAGGGTACGATGGAAAAGATGATTTCATCCTGGCAGAAAAGAACCCCCCATACGAAAATGGGCGATGATGGCCAAGAGGCGGTAGAGTCCGCCGAAGCCATGTAACGGCCGCTACTGACAACAGAAGGGAATCGTACTTCTTTCGCAAAACGTTTAATAACGGAATTTGACTATGAATCAAAAAAGAAGGTTCGGCGATTGAAAACCACTTGGTCGTGGTACAGAAAAAGGGAAGAATTTAAGCGATCGGGAAAGGAAGGGACGCTCTTATTCCTCTAAAAAAAAGCAATGGGAGTTTGGGCCTGGGGGAAGTGGCCGGTCGGAAAATGAGAAGGGAAACTAGCCTCGATGGACATCGAGCAGACATTGGAGGCAGAAAGGGCTATCATTCGAACGACCCTGGTCGACGTCCAAAGCCAAAAAAAAAAGGGAAAGGCTGGGCCGGAAAATCGGAAAAAAGATGACCCAAATATAATACAGCGAAAGGGAAGAGGCATGAGAAAGCGAGAGACAACAGTCTATGATCGATCCTCTATGGGGGGGC
>Ga0179593_1425685_pt1 | contig 10224 bp, 12 predicted proteins | sample CZODoug2_1_08_16_FD_185931 | JGI IMG/M metagenome (GOLD analysis project Ga0179593, IMG submission 185931) | Vadose zone soil fungal communities from Angelo Coast Range Reserve, California, USA - CZODoug2_1_08_16fungal (PacBio error correction) | ecosystem: Environmental > Terrestrial > Soil >...
AGGGTCGAATGAAAACCAAAAGAGAACCAAATAATAAAAGATTTCGGCATAGACAAAAACAAAAACCGCACAAAGCTGAAACCGACCAAGAGAGTGGAGTGGGCTTGGGGCCGGCGGAAAGGGGCAAAGGGGCGGAAATCAAGGGACGTGAAAGACGGGGGTCACGCTCACAACCGACGAAGTGGCCTGAGAATGCAAAAAGGGTGGACGAAGTCGCCTAAAAGAACGGAAAAAGAGGAAGCCCGGAATGGAAAAAAGATGATGGACCAAATCATATCAGGAGAAAAAGGAGGTGTGTACCGACCCGCATTGTAACTATTTGGAAAAACTCAAACCAACTCTAAGGACTGGAAAAGGGGAATCAACATGGGGAGAAATCCGCATTGACCATTATCAAAAAAAAAAAAACAAGCGGATGTGGTGAGAAATGAAAAAGGGGGAACGAAAAAAAATCGGGGGGTGAGGAAAAGGATTCTACTCTCCCTGGACGACGAAACGGAAGCGGTAAAAAACTTGTCTAAAAAGTCAACCTTAGGAAAAGACCTTCGAAATAATTGTAAAAAAAACAAATGAATAAGGGCAACACGTCCGCAACCAAAGAAAAACGAGATCGACAAAAAGTGGACCACTTAGCAAGAGGCTGAAGGAGGTGGGAGGGGGGAATGAATCAATCGATGGCAGCACCATGGCCACCCCAAAACAAGGCCGTGTGTGCGGACAGCGCGAAAACTCGAAGGCCAATGAAATGAGGAACATTGGAAGACGAATCGATCAAAACTGTAGAAGAAAGCGTCTTCGACAGGAAAGGGTTCGCAGATCTTAAAAACTAGCGGAGGACAAACCGTCCAGGAAGCGTATGGTGAGTTCAACTAGGCCTCCACCAGCGACCATGGTCAGGGAGTGAGGGAGGTGGACCTCGGCAAACTTGGACCCTATATTTGAATGGAAGTCGGAACAGAAGAAATCACAGAATCCATCGGGGCGGATCCTCAAGTTCGGGATGGGGAGTCAAAATAGTGCACGGGCGGTCTCTAGCTGGTAAAGCACTGGGTGTTTTTTGGGGGGGACCCGGCCCGTTGGAAATCACTTGGAAAAAAAAGAATCGGCAAGGAAGCAAGCCTTCAACGAACAGACTTGAAACGCTAACAACGGGAAGGCCACGTGTTGTCGACTCAGGGGGCATTGGGCGGTTTGGAAGAGAAAGGGGCAACCAGTGGGGGGGGGCAAAGGAAAATCGGCTGGAAATAAAGGGAAAACAAGGGTGAAAGGACCGGTGCTGGCTGTCGATCAAGTTCCCACAAGGAAGCAGTACCATAACTCACCAGAACCAACAAAGCCGAATGGGCAGTGGGTGGTTGTCGGATCGGCAGGAGAAACAGAAAAAGTTGTGCGGTTGACCCGGAAAGTAAAAGATGAGGGATAAGCCAAACGGAAAAAAACAAGGTCATGTCCCGGGGGTCGGTAATCCGGAGGGGCACTAAAAAAGGACGAACAATATTGAGATAGAAGGGGGGGGACGTTTGGGGGGCGGAGCCAAAAAAAAAAGGACAGAAATGTGAGTGCCCGGGAACAAAGCAAACTCCCCCGGACAATGACGCAAGAAAGGGTACAATTGTCAAAAAAAGGGGGACCCCTATAGGTTGTCAAGCAAAAAAGGGGAGAGAACGGGTGCGGGAACGCGGAAAAGTACCGGAAAAAACAAGGAGGGGGGGGGGAAGGGAGAAAAAGACAGAAATCGGGGAGGCCAAGCCCCCGCGGTTTCGGGGAGTCTTGACAAAAAAGGGTTTGCGGGCCCTTGGCCCAAGGAGCAAAAAAAAAATAACGAGCCAGGAAAAAGGCGAAACCAACGGTTGGAACCGTTTGGGTGCGAACAAAACAATGGCCGAAAAACACCGAGAAGGCCAAAAGGAAGTTACGAAAGGGGGGGGGTGATTGAAAAGAAAAAAAAAGGTGGGCTCCCCTAAAGGTCATGGAGGTCAAAAGATCGACCCGAAAAAAAACAAAACGCGATAAACGAGATGAGAAAAGCTCGATCAAAAAAAAAAACGAGCCATGCCCGAACCGGAAACATGCGAAATAAAAAAACGGGAACATCACACTAACTTATCGTGGTGGAAGACAGGAGAAAACAGGGGCAAAAAACCCGGAGGGAAAGGGGTGCTTTATTGGCATTGGAAGCGACAAAAAATACACCGGCAATGAACCCCAAGAACGTCTGTCAAGTCGCCCGCGCCCCCTTGTTTCGGGGATCAAACCTTCTTACAACCAAACGATAAAAAAGGACGGACTGGGGGCGGGAGTAGGGGAGAGGGCTTATGGGCAAGACAAGGGGGGGAAAACATGGGCCAGGTGGCAACATCGATCGTTTATCGGAACCCAACCCAGCTTGCAATCTCTAAGGAAGTACTCCCATGACGGGAAAAAGACCTTGGGGGGAAAAAATTGCGGGCCAAAGAGCCTGCGTGGCTGCTATTCCAAAGGTCGGAGCAGCAGACCCGGGGGGTGGGGAGGAACGAGAAAGGGACGATGCAAAAAAAGCCCGTGGTGCAAATGCTCGAGTGGCGTGGGTAACCGGCGGGAAAAAACAAACGGAGGAGTTCCCGAACGCAGCTAGGTTAGTTGTTTATCTCATAATCAAACAAAAAAACAACTGATGCAGTAAACGAGGAGGAGAAAAAAGGACAGAAGCTGCGTCGGAAAACGATCGTTCGCTGGGTAAAGCGGTTACCACAGGGAAAACCACGAGCATGGTTGGACACCACAGGGAAGGAAGCAAACGTCGGGCAGGAGAAGAGGGGACCACAGGGGAATCAAAATGCCACGAGAGACACGGGCAAGAGGCGGGCACCGCAAGGTGAAAACTCCCAAAAGCTCAGAGAGTAAGAGGGGAAAAAAGTAAAGGACTCCCTGGGGGGAGCCGATAACACACTATCTGCGCAAATGGGTCACACCGACTGTCGCACGTAGCCAAGAAGAACATACTAAGGAAAAGGGACATTACAATGGGGAAAGGGAAAAACTCTTGGGGGAAGGAGACGAAAAGAGAGCGAGGACGTCCGGGGCGCAGTGAAAAAAGAAAAAGTTACATTGGTGTCTCTCAACAACAAAATAGCCAATAGGCAGAAGGGGGGGGGGGTGGGGAACCTTTTGGGAGAAGGAAAATAAACCACGCTCGAGGGGGGGGATTTTGGGGGGCCACCGTCGATTATCAAAAGGTGGTCCTCAAAGAGGGGAAAAAGGTCGTCGAACTGTCAGATCGCGGAGGTTTAGAATCGCGTTCTCCGAGTGGGAAAGAGAGGCGATCTTTGCCGCTCCAAGAAGCGGAGCAAAGTCAAAAGGAAAAATTAAAACAGAATCGCGCCAATGAGTGGCGGGGAGAGGGAAAAAGGTCGTTGGGGAAAAAACACGGACACAGTTTGTGTCCAGAAAAGGCGTGAAGGTGGGGGACCGAACGGGCCAAGGCAAAAAGCAAAAAAACAAAAGTGGATAAGACGCCCGCAAAACAAAACCGAACTGGTGACCCCAAGAAAAAGGCGCTCATGACAACGGCAACCATCGTGGCGACTGGGGAGAAATACTCAGAAGAAGACCGGGTTGGGCTTGAAAAAAGCAGGATATTTTTGGGGACATAGGGACAAGAACAAGAAGCCGTGTCAGGGAAGGGATCCACAAATTCTGTCACGCTCGCAACTCAGCAAAAAAAAATCTGAAAGTTGGGACCGGGGTTGAGGTCAGAAAAAAAGGACGTTGAGTGGGACCAGACAATCCGGCCATGAACGGCTCTGCGGGAAAAAAGTATTCTTCCCCAGGGAAACCAAAAAAAGCACTTGGGGGGGGGGAACGAATATCGAACAAAAAAGAACCTGCCCAGTGTTCAAACAGCGGCCAGAGGGAGCAACAGCGCCGGTTGTGGGAAAAGGATCCATCAAGAAAAAGGTCCCTGGTCAAAACCCCGCTGCTCGCCGGAGTAAAGCCGATGGGGGTCCAAGTCCTGGCAAAAGGCCCTCCAGTGCCAGGCAAACAGACAATAAAAAACCAGTGGGGAAGGGAAAAAAGGGGGGAAGAACGTTATCGGTCAGAATGTTCAAGAGTCGTTGTGGTCAAAAAGGCCGGAAATTTGCAAAACAAAAACCAGATCGGCGGGGTAACGGATGGAAAAGGAACTGGTTTTGGAAAAAAAACCAAGGATAAGCTAGAGGGCGCAGACCGGAGCCAACGCGACCGAGAGCCGCAACGATGGTGACAGCGGATGAGGGCCAATTTGCGAGGTGGAAAACCGCAAAAAATTTACACAAAATCAAATATCGGTGAAAAAAAAGGGGGCAAAAAAAAGAGGCCCCAGCAGGAAAAAAGAAAAAAAGAAAAAAACTAGTCACGAGAAATCCGCTCTATGGCAGGTTGCATCTCCGATGCCCCCTCGCGAAACGTCGCAAAAGAGACAGAGAACAAGAACGATTAGGAGGAAGCCAGTAGCACGTAAGCGTCTCAGTACGCGTTAAAGCAAAACCCGCATGGAAAAGCCGATCAGAAGGGAAGAATTGTGAAAGAGAAGAAACCTCAACAAAAAAAACCGCCAAGAAGAGAGTCGATCGTAAGAGCTGCGCAAAACCTTGCCTAAAAAAAAAAAAGGCAAGATAAGAGCCTAAACCGTGAAAGGGTACAAAAGTTTGGGACCCGGGGAGGAAAAGAGGTCCAAGACAGAAGGGGGGTGTGCACGCACCCAACGAATGCTGGCCTCGTGACGACAAAATGAAGCACAAAGGCTGGCTGCGATCAGGGCCAAATTACCCCCAACACCGAAGGGCGAGAAACCAATGAGGGAGGGAAAGAAAACATAAAAATCCGGGGGGAAAACGATCAAAGCGACAATGAACTTACCCGCAATTCTCCATTGGGATACCTACAATCACAAACCCATCGGAAAAGGGAAGGGAAAAGGGAGTAGTGTGTCAAAAGGTAAAAGAAGTCAACGGAAGGAAAGGGGAAGGCAAATGATCAAAAACGAGACGCCTCGCCCTGTTTCCGCCGCAAGCAACAACAAACCCCCTCTCCCGAAAAGAAGGGGCAAGAACATCATCGATTGAGGGTAGCCGAGCTGTTAGGAATTGGCGTAGTCCGCAAAGTGGGGTACTCGACCAGCCGAAAAAAAAGACTCATACAAAAGCCCTCGACCGGAGAAAGGCAGGGGCGATGAAAAAGAGGAAAGGGAAAATGCGAAGGACTGCCAGGAAAAAAAAATGACGCCCCCCAAATCCGCAATTGTGGTACACCGCTCGGGAGACAGGCCCGATCGGAGCGAATTGGGCAAAAAGGGGGAACGGGGGAAGGGACACCATAAAAGGAAAAAAAAAAAAAAAAAAAAAATATTTGGAACCGCAACAATGAGGCAGGAAATTTCCTGTAGAGCTATCCAGACGACGCACAAAGGGGTCAAAGAAATGATGAATGAGGGGGGGGGAAGGCCAAGACGCCCAGCTCAGAAAGTGCATATATAGGCCAGGGGAAAAAAAAGAAAAGCTCAAGAAAAGCAGGTTTGCGCGTCGGTATAAAAGGAGAAGAAGAAGACAGGAATTTGGGCCGGGCCGGGAAGATCAGACTGGTGAAATAAAAAAATTGTGAAATTGTTTTGGGGGGAAAAAAAGAAGGAGGTCAAGGACGAAAAAAAGAGGGACTCTGTTGTCGATACGGGCCGAGCAGCTCTCCGAAAGCGCAGGGATGGATTTTGGCTAGCACAGGAATATCCTCAAGCAAAACAAAACAGATAATCCGGTGGAAAAAAGGGGGAGGAGAAGGGTCTTCCCAGGTCGGAGCGCAAAACCGCGCGACGAATGCATTGCAAAGAAAATAACGGATGTAAGCATCAACGGTGGGGCAAAAAAAAACCAAAGGCGGACCCGGCCGAAAACAAGCGGGGGACGACGAGAACAACAAAATGGCCCAGGCAAACAATAAAACAATTCCGCACACCTAAAAAAAAAGAAAAAAAAAAAAAAAAAAAAAAACAAACCAAAAAAAACAAAAACAAAAGAACCTCCTATCAAGAGTCGCCCAAACAGTCCCCAATCGCATACAGGAAAAAGAGACAATGACCTCAGTCAAGAAAAACAGTTCAGGCAAGAAAAAAAAGGTTAATAAAGAATGCTTCGCCCCTCACCTCCGGCCCCGTCGGCCGAATTGGGAAGCTAAGGGGAAAAAGCATTTCAAGAAGGGGAACGGGCTCGAGGAGTGAAAAAAAAAAAAAACGCCCATCGGCTTACTGCCCAATGCTTTACGCCAAGGGTGACACAAAGTGGGGGGTTGAGCACAGAAGGGGGAAGCCAGCCCACCGCCAGAAGCATCAAAGGACTATTTGCAAGAGAAAAAGAGCGCGCAACACCCCCAAAAGGGGAAAAAAGCAGGAGGGGGAAAAAAGCACCAAATCCCTCCCCCTGGGTAGATACGCCCGGTGCTGCGAAAAAAGTAGCGAGCACTTTGTGGACCCAGGGAAGGGGGACGGCCCGATGTTGGCGGGTAGCAAAAAGAGGGCCGCCGGAAGAAGATAACGAAAGAACGTCGAGGTCCGCAATTGCCGGGAAAAACAAAGCGTTTCCCAAGAAAGGAGAACTAGACTCGGGCAAGGCGAAAAAGGAAAATTAACGGCTTGTCCCTTTCGCTGGGGGACGGAAAGGGCAAAAGGGCACTATTGTGCAGACACAATCTGGGACGCGGGGGAGGAAGACACAGGCTCGCACGGGATGGGGGAGAGGAGTTGGTATGGACGGCCAGGGTGGCAAGGGCCAGCGGGAAAAATGGTTCGACGCCCCAGGAGAAGGGGGTGTCTGAAACGGGGGCCTCTCAAGAAAAAAAAAGGGGAGGACAAAATGAAGAGCGAGGCGACGGGATAACCACCTGCCCTAAACAAAAAGCACGGCGCAACGGGAGAAGCAAAGCTTTTGGCGAGGAGGAAAAGGCACTTATCCGAGCAAACCCAGTCAGAAGGGAACACGCGAGGGCGAAATGAAAAACGCGCCCGTAAAAAAACAACGCCGAGCATATTACTGAAGCAGGTAAATTCATCATCGGGGGGAAAAAAAAACAAGATGAAAAGGGAGGGAAAAAAGGGAGAAGAAAGAACACAGGCAGAAAAAATCATGTTCCCGCCCGCGGATACGCACTCCATCACACAGACTGCAACAAAAATCGAGTGTGATGGTGGCGGCAGCCGCGAAGGGGGGCTGGGTTGGCCCGTCAAAAAGGTATGAAAATTCAAAGACTGTGAGATGTCGGACGCTGTGCAAAGACAAGAAGAAAGAGGACCTAACGTTCGACCAAAAAAAAAAAAAAAAAAAAAAAAAAAAAAAAAGAAAAAAAAAAAACACAAACACAGTTTGACGAGAGCGGGAAACAGGACAATCAGTGCCGACGGGCGGGGTGCACATCCCGGGTACCTCCTTTGAATGCAGGAGGGAAACGGACAAAAGAGATCCCGAAAGAGGGAAAGGGAAGTGCGGGGAGACGAGGTGACCAGGCGATGTGAGGCATGTCAAATGTCCTTTGGGGCAAAGGGGCGGGGCATACGGAAGGAAAAGACAGCATAAAAAGGAACCTACGCATAATGAACGGACGTCAAACGAAGGAAGGGAAGATATGGGGCACACGCAGGTCGAGGAAAACCAAAAGAGAAAAAACCGAAAGAAAAAACGCAGGCGGCGGGTCACAAATACATAAAGAGAAGGCCGGCCAAAAAAAAGATGGGATAGTTTTGAGCAAAAAAAGCGGAAAAAACGAAGAAGGGGAAGAAAAATCAGCGTCGTGGAAGACGGTTGGGGGAAGGAATCACCGAAAGGCACTTGAAGGATCAAAACCACAGTTGGGGACAGAGGAGTAAAGCAAAAAAAGGGCAGGCAAACTTGACATTGTACCGGGTGAATGGGCGCAAGAAAGAAAAAAGGGGATCAAATTGAGGGGGACCAAACTCATTGTCGCAAACGGTTTGGGGGGGAATCTTCACGGAACCGAAACAAAGTCTCCAGGCTGTGGGAAAGACTGGCAGCCAGCATTGGGTGCTAAATCCAGCGACAGGAGAAAAAAGCGAGCGCTTTGGGTAGGTAAACCAGAGGTAAAATCAAGCATCGTTGGTGGGACGTCAAAAATAAGGTCTCGGAAAAGGGAAGCCGAGGAAGCCGGAAAAAAAAGTGGTGCAGAAGGCATCAAAAAAATTCCTGAAACGGGGCACAGCGGTCTTAGACGTGAAAGGGAAGAGAAGGAGCAGTGCCCTAAACGAAGATCGACGAGATTCAAAGATCTTGCTGCAGGAAAGCCTGGGGGGTCATGGGGGGGGAGACTTAAAGGTGAGAAGTCCCGATATCGGCAATGCGTTTCCGACGAGGGCAAGAAAAGCAAGCTGTTAATCATCACCTTGGGTCGACGAGAAAGCGGGAGAATGGTAGCGATCGTCTAGTGGTAACCAGCTGCGAAAGCCTGCAAAGTCAGTGAACCGCCATATAGCGGATTGTTCTCGGTCCAGAGAAAGGAGGCACTTTTCTGGAGGGGAGGCAAATTGGGGGTAAAAGAAAATACGCACAGGTGGAGGAAATAGATTGGAGGTAAATGAATAAACAGAATGAGAGAGGTGACAGACCGTGGTGGGGAATCTTGGCAGGGAGAAGAATGTCAGGGGAGGGGGAATAGCTTTAATCAAGTCCGGGTGTTGGTGGGGGAAAAACGTGCACGTTGGATTTCCGTTCAAAAAAGAGAGAGGGGGGGTAAAGAAGCAACGCCTAGAAAAAGACGCGGAAACAAGCTGCACGATTACATCGTCGTTGGGACCACCAGAACAGCAAGGGGGGGGACATGGGAAGGGGCCTGTAATGATGCTTGGGGGCCAGAGATCGCTGGAATCAAAGGGCGGGAAGAAGGAATACCACGGTGAGGGGGGGTTGGCAGGGTAGATCAGTTTCCCCAAAGGGAGACGCTCTAAACACGAGGCAAGCTGAAACTGGGCAAGTGGTTTTTAAGTCGGCAGTTCAAAACACAAGGGTTTCTGTGCAACACGTCAGAAAGACGAAAGATAAAATTGAGTGCCGCCGGAGTCAATGGGCAGGATGAGGCTGTGGTACTAAAAAGGGACCATCAAACGACAAGCCCCCACCCATTCGAGTCGAGGCGGAGGTTACCAGAAAAAGTTGGTACAGAAAAAAAGGAGGATACCTGACAGCTCCCAGGCGCAGGAGCACGCGTTGTCCCAAAAATATCAATGCAGTCGTTGTCAAAGCTCCCCACCAGAGGGGGTGGCGGAATAAGGGGGGGGGGGGAAGGGGGGAAAGCAGAAAAAGGCCCAGCAAAAAAGGACAAGAATATGGAGGACAATTTGCCGGCGACACAGCGGGGGGTCGGGGTAGTAAAGAAAAGAAAAAATGGAGAGGTGGGCACTGGCCGGACCAAGACCCTCTGGACAAGGAAAGGTGTTGTTTGGTGACGACGGGAAGAACCTGCGACAAAAGCCAGAGGGAAAGGGTGAATGTTGAATCGACGTGGCTGAAATAATACAAATGACTGGGAAAAAGATCAGAACACCGGCCAACAAAATCATAAAACGAGTCTAACGTAGAAAAGCAATAGCCGCGACGGAAAATGTGGAAAGAAGGTGAGGCCAGGGCAAATCGAGGGGTGTCAAACTCAACAATAGATGCGTTGTGACGCCATGGGATTCACCCACCGGATGGGGGTCAAACCAGGTCGCTATGTGCACTTATGGTTGTCGGGAAAACGACAAAAAAGGAAAAACCGTGCAGGGACGGCCACCCCGAAGGGTCCATAAATCAGCACAGCCGCTTGTTTTTGTCCGGCCATGCACACTTAGTTACAAACCAGGATAAAAAGAACAAGGGACGTAAACGGAGGGGAAGAGGGTCCTAGGGCAGTGAGGCGCGCCACTTTCAAAAAACGTGGACATTTTGGTGGGGTGCAGCCATAGCTCAGGTGTCTCAAAAAAGACCAGCGGTGCAGCGCCGAGACCGGCCGCGGCAAAGCCGAGCAAGTGTAGCACCTTGGCGTGAAAGGAAACTCTTAGAAGGTATACTCGGCAAAGCCGAGGAAAAAAAATCCCTGTTGTCGGGGATAAGACGCGTGATCCAGAAGGGGGTGGTACAAAAAGAGAAAAGGGGCACCTGGGTTAACAAAAAAAAGAGGGTGAACCCGAACCATAGATTGAGTAACGACAGGAAGCACTCTGGCTTTTTTGAG
>Ga0179593_1448525_pt1 | contig 10224 bp, 10 predicted proteins | sample CZODoug2_1_08_16_FD_185931 | JGI IMG/M metagenome (GOLD analysis project Ga0179593, IMG submission 185931) | Vadose zone soil fungal communities from Angelo Coast Range Reserve, California, USA - CZODoug2_1_08_16fungal (PacBio error correction) | ecosystem: Environmental > Terrestrial > Soil >...
CTCAAAAGCAGTATGTTTCGACGCTTACCCCCTGTCTGAGTCCTTAGAAAGACATATCAAAAGCTGAAGGGGGAAGGGGTAGGGCAAAGGTCGTCTAATGTGACATAATCAGGGGGAGAGAACAAAGCAAAAATTGGTGGTTCACATCAGAATCGGGAGGAGGCCCAGGGAAAAAATCTCTGAAAGGAAAAACTGACGAAAGTAAAATATCTGAATCAAAAAAAGGAAATGGGGGGCGGGTTTCTGGTTCTGAGAGCAACACGCTTGTTCTCGGAGGGGGGGGCAGACTCCGGATGTAAGAAGGGGTTGGATGGAGGGGCGCTGGGCTTCAATACCGAAAAAGGGGAGAATGAAAAAACAAAATTTCCAGGATCACAAAAGAGAAAGATGGGCAAACTACGAAATCTGGAACTTGAGAAAAGGGATGCATGGGGACCATATTTGAAAGCAAAGGCAAGGGGGGGAACGTGTGACCCTGTTTTCGCAGGAACGACGCAAGGGGAAAAGGGAAAAAGGGGAAGAACAGGACCAGCCAGTCACGCCCTCTAGGGTCTCACCTCGCCAACAGTGGGGAGGGATCGAAAACCGGCTTCTAGGACTCCCGAGCCGGGACGGGGAGGTACTGCCATGTTGGTTCCTCTGCAAAGCGGTACTATTTGGAAAAGAGGGGGAAAAGGAGAAGGTCTTATGTGAGAGGCATCGAGAAAAAAAATTAGAGAGACAGATGGTGAGAGCCTCCCAGAAACCCGGCATAGGGAATGGAGCGGCGGATAAGCGACCAAACAAAGAAAAGGCGCTCATAAATCACTGGGGGGAAAATTTCAGCGGTCAGAAAAAAAAAGAAACGCGCGCGCAGTTAAAAACCTGGGATTCCAGTAAGGGATCGCAATGGCTGCAGAGAAAAACAGTTCGAAAAAGTGGAGAAGATCACGCCTTACTTTTGCACGCGATGGATGTGAGAGGGGTCCGGCGGGCGTGGAACTTTTGCACATTAAGGAAGCTTCAGGAAGGGCCGAACGCGACGGGAATGCCTCTTGTACAACCGTACGGGCCTAAGTCATCAGGGAAAAAGGTACGTCTCCTGATGAAACTAGATGCCATCCAATAGGGTTTCCTGGGTGGGAGGAGGGCAGTTGGGGGGAATCCGAAGAAGCCGCTTTGAGTTGAATTTCCCCGGCTGGGTCCCATGTCCCGGTTTCGAGATCGACAGTAAAAAAACCAAGACCAGAATAGATAATCTGGTAAGGGGGGGGCTGGACCATCTACAATCATAAAAAAGCAAAGAATGTTCCTGAAGAGACATAAAGTCGGGGAAGTTGCAGAAGAAACGCAGAGATCACACTCAATTGTCGATGATGCCTGATGAAAGAACTAACGACTACGATAAAAAGGAAATTCATCAGTGCATTTCGGGGCTAAAAGGGAATGAGGGAAAATAATTCTCGTGAAGCGTAGCCAGCCATCGAAAGAGGGGGGAAAAACGGACGATACTAAAGTTCAAGCCGGGCAAAAGGGAAAAACCCGTACCATGACATCCTAAACACTAATAAGTTGCTTTAAAGGATTAAAGAAGCGAACCACAACACGGGTAAAAGACCGAAAGGTTTGAATCCCGGATACAGACAGAGAGGAGGGGGGGGTACAGTCGACAGGGTTTCACAGAGGTTGAATAAGAGGGGGAAGATCGAGCGCAATGGAGGGGATGGGTAGTAAGCGTAAATCTCATCGACGGGCAGAAATGAAACATTGATGGAGGGAAATGGCTGGGACCAGGCTCGGCCAGCCTTGCAAATCAATGGGTTTTTGGTACAGAGGGGGGACGTGGAACAAATATTCCAGAAGAGAGGGAGGTCGACCGTAACATCGAAAAGATCGCGTTGGTCTTCTGTAATATCACCTACCGAGGGCGAAAAGAATGATGGTCTTGGGACGGGGGAAGGATAGGGAAAAAAAGGTAGTGGAAGCGGCAAAAAAAAAATTCCCTCAATTCTCACACCTGAGGGGATGATGGAAATAAACATTTAAAAAAGACAAAATTGGATAAGTTAAGTGGAAAAAGACGGAGCCGCCAACTCAGAATTTTTGGGGGGGGGGCACGATAGATGAAAAGCCTTAGGGGTACCAATTGCCCGGAGGGGATCGTGCAAGACCACCCAAATGAGTCCTGGCATTAGCCAGTTTCGAAATTTTTCACTAAAAGGACCCGGCAAAATCCCGCGATTGCAAGAGCAATGAGGCAAGAACTGGGGGGTCCCTTCACTCAGCGAGCGGGAAACGGAACTGACAATGTGTACTTCGCTAGCGGACGGTTGCAGTTCAGGGCCGTTGGGGGAAGGATTAGCTCAAGGGGGATTGGAGGGAGGTTGAAACCGCCGCCGGTCAATGAAACTATGATGGAAGGTCAACGCATTGGAAGTCGACCCCTGCGATCTGACTGTTCTTAGGACTCGGAGGGGAGAGGGAAAAAGGGGAAAACCTGAGGGGGGGACAGCCCTATTTTCGGAAACTGATCTGGCTCAGAGGGGAAAAAAAAAACAATGGGGAAGACCCCACTCTCGTATGGCATAGTAACTTCTGCGACCAAACTGGGGCGAGAAAACCCGAGGAGTCAAGTCATGGAAGGTCATGTAGGGTTATATAGTGCAACTACTGGTCGGTGAACGGCTTAAAAAAAAAACATCGGGGACAACGTAACAAAGCAGGGTAAAGGAAATAATGGTGGTCAACACGATGATTCATGAGGTTCACGAGGAAATGGGGTGCCCGCTTCGCTTTATCATAATTGCCGGAGTGACTGGTATGAAAAGAGGGGCTCAAGAAGCGATCAAGCACCGACCGCAGCTAGGACTCAAAAGCGAATTGCAAAAAAAAGCAGTGAGGCGAAAAAAGAAACTCGCAACCTTTGATTCGATGGGCAATTGAAGAGGAAGATGGGGGTGCAGGGGAAAGGGGGGGAAGAAGAAGGAGCTGTGAGGAAGGGTCACAACTGGGGGGGGAAAGGTGTTTATGTGAACCAACTGCAAATGGAGGGATTAATTCAAGGGCGACAGTGGGGGGGGACGCAACTGGGATGAAGAAGAGGAATTAAAAAGCTGTGCATTAAGGGGGGGGAGGTCGAAAATCCAGGCTGATACAGATATCACCAAACTTAGGGGAGGAAAATATATAGGTGAGAAATCATGGATAAAGTCTGCATCAAAACCATGGGGTGACACTTCTTTCTTCCTTATTTCAGAAAGTCGACGTGGAAGAATGGGGCCAGAAAGTGAAAGTAGGAAGGGTTTGCAAAGTGGGTAGAATAAACAAAGACAAAGTGGGGGGGGAAAGACAGAAAAATGGCTCATTAATTCATGGCCGGGAGAAAAATAGGGGGGGGTAAGTCAAAATTGTCAGCTACTGGCAAAAGGGGGGGTAAAGGAGTGTTCTGTGCTGGGTCTCAGCAAACGGGCTGAGGGGGGAGAAGAAAGTGCAGACGAAGGTTAGCATCGGCAGTAAAACGTGGCTTGGTGCTGGCTATGGGAGGTCGAGCACGGAAGGGATGAGGGGAAAACATAGAAAAAGCAGGAGGCCTAAAGCATGAGTGAATTGCTGTCACTAGGGATCAGTTGGGTACAATCCAAAGGGGGGAAAAAACAGGGATGTTAAATTGTAAAAGTGGTTTGTGGTCAGCCGGGAATGTAAAGGCAAAGGAAGGATGAAAAGGCCAGTGATCTACTCATCGGGGATCAATCAAAAAAATATCACCTCCCCCAGGGGGGGAGAGAAGGATTCTGGTCGCCGATCCCTATGAGTCCGTTATTGACTCCATGGTGGGGTAAAAACTGCAGCACACAGAGTCTTTGGACCTTGAATAAGGGGGAAGGCCGGCCGGGGAGTGGATGACAAAGGATAATAATAAAAGTCAAGGGGCTCGGCAGGAAGAGATCAAACACCCCGACATCCCATCAAAAGAGTAATTGGGAAAAAATGCATTCGTGAAAAGATCGAAAATCAAGACTTTACTCTAAAGGATAGAAAAACTGTTCAGGGCCCCCGAGTCAAGCTAACGAGGCAGTAAACGGGTACACTTTCATCTGGGGGGGGGGGGTTAGCAGAGAGGGAAAAACGTTCTAGTGAGGCGGCAAAAAATGTGAAGTCTTCTCTTGGATATCTTGGCCGGGTCCGCGGAACAGGGACTTCAAAGAAAGGCTTCAACTGAGGGGAATTGGAGAAGACGCGGGACAGCCTCAACACACTGTGCTCTATCCCGGCAAAACAGGAAAAAGGGAGTTTGGTGGGGGGGAAGATCCAGCCGCGGGGGCACATCAAAATATTTTAAAAAAAGTCTTTAGAAATACTTCGTGACACTTCAGACTCATTTGAAGGGCCTTGTGTAGAGGGGGGACAAAAAATGGGGGGCCGGGAAGTGAAAAACTGACTACCGGTTTTCTTACTAGAAGGAAGCATAACCCCTAAAAAGGGAAAAAAGAAAAGATAGAAGCTGAATTGGGTGGGCCCATCTAATCATTCCCCGACAGGGAGACAGGGAGAGGTAATAGGATACAGATGATAACTTTGCGATCCGAACCTGCCGCTCTACCAGAATTGACCGGGAGGGACCGATATTAAAGCGAAGACAGCCTTGCCAGAAAAAATGGGAATGACATCATGGTGTCTTGTCTTCCCAATGGCGATGGGAGTATGCTGATGAGCGGACTTCGGAGAAAAAAGGAACTAGACAATAGTACACGCTACGAAATCTTATGTCTGTTCAAAGGAGGAAAAAATAAGATAAAAACAAAACATCATCTTCTAAACCACCCGACTCTTCTTTATAGATCTTAAGGGAAGAGGCTGGACAAAAAAACCAGGTTATTATTAGAGAGTTTGGTATCGATTCAGGGGGTTGTTGAAGCTCAATGGGGGACGGGTTTCGCTGGAGAAGATGGGGGGTATAAGCTTTCTTTTCAAGATTTAAGGAAGGATCCGCAAAATGACTCAAAAGAGGGACTTTCAGCGATACGAACAGGCTTACATGCAGTTCTCGCAATTATTCTTCGCTCTCATAATATCCCGCATATTGGAGAAAAGGGACCTGGGAAAGCGTTCGCGGCAAACTTCAAGATTAGGTCGGGTCGAAAGGGAAAAATCTCCGCGAGGCGCAAGGTTGAGATTGGGGAGGGGGGGGGTTCCCTCCAACCAGAGTCTTCGACTTTGGAAGGGTAAGATATTAAGAAACCACTTGGGGGGAAACATAAGCCACAGGAGGTTATGCAAACGGCAAATCTGCTCCCCTTCAGCAGTACCGGGGTAAGAAACCGCAGGCGGAGGGACGGGGGGAATGCATCATATCAAATCAGAGAAGGGGGTTGTGGCAGGGGGATAGAGAAACAACTTTTCCAGAAGTTTCCGTTCGGGGAATACGCAACTGGGACTTCAGAGCCAGTTTGAAAGAAAGGGGTCACTCGGCGAAACCCCTTCACCCTGCAGAATCCAGTTGATAGAGAACGTCGAACTGTACGCGGGGGACACATCAAAAAAGAACGAAGGAACAATGGAAACAGTGGTAAGTATAGGAAGGTCTTGAACGGGGGGGTCCGAAAAAAAAAAAAAAAAAACAAAACCAAACAAAACCGAAAAAAAAAAAAAAAAAAAACAAAAAGAAACAAAAAAAAAAAAAAAAACAAAAAACAAAAAAACCAAAAAAAAAAAAAAAAAAAAAACACCACACCAACCAAAAAACAAAAAAAAAAAAGAAAAAACAAAAAAGACTCACAAAACAACACACAGCACAAACAACAAAAAAAACCCACCAAAGAAACAGACCCAAAAAAACAAAAAAAACACCCCACACAACCAAACAAAAAAACCCAACAACCTTGGGTGTAGGGTCTTCGTCATGAGCTCCCGGGAAAAGGTGAGCACGGTTTTCACCCGCCTTTCATTACGCTTAGGGGAATTTCTTACGCGGGGTGTGGGGGGAGGAGAAAAAAAAGACCCCGACTTCTTCGGGGAAAAAAAGGTGATTAACTCTGGAGGGCTCTTCCAAAGGAAAGACCCCGGCGAAGACAAAGATTGTCAATTCTCCCAGATCTTTCTGCAGGACTAACACGACCCACGTCGGCTAGGGGCGGCAAAGAAGGGAGGCTTCCGGGGCGACCACTGGGGAAAGGATTAAACGCGGTCGCTGGAAGGCTTTACGGGTATGATATAGGGTAGAAATTTACCGTATCGGGCGAATTCACATCGGGAAAAAAGGGGGTCCCCACGATTGTTAATTAAATGAAGGGCAACGATGAAAAAGAGAGAAGAGAACGTCCCGATGGGGTGTGAAGGGGAAGGTTGGAACACTCGCGGTGGGTGGGTTTGGAAATTGTCCTCGAAAGGTCTCCAGGGCTCTTCAGGCGTCAAAGCACCAATCCCAAGAGCTGACGAAGGAAGGAAGAACGCGCCCATGAGCACGTGAGCTAAAAGAAAAAGAGCAAGTGTTTAAGATTTTGGGGGGGGTTGACGTCAAAATGGGGACAGAGGCCGTATGGGGGGGAAAGACCAGGGGAATGGCGAAGAATGAGAGGGAGAAATATCACAAAGTGGAGGGGGATGGGTCATACCCCTAGTCACATCACAGAAAAAATCAAAGGTCTCCAGTGAAATCTGAAAAAAGGCCAGTTAACAGGAGGGGGTTTTAGGGTCGGCCAGGATTTTGAATGCCGACGGCAAAACAAAAAGGGGTACTGTAAAAGATAAGAAAAAAAGTGTCAGAACACAAAAAGAAAAAACACACAGGGCTCTTCTTCAGAGAAGAAAAGTCAGGCCAGGAACTGTCGCCCTGTTAATGAGGAGGGAACCGGGGGGGAACTTTTTATACAACAAATAAAGGTTTAGGGAAGAATCGACATCCTGTTGGGTCATGAATGGGATTCCACTCAAAAATATCGGCACGGGAAACAGGGGCACGAAAGTACAACATATCGAATAAACCCAGGGAGGGGCGTTTTTGTGTGACGAAAAAAAGGCGAAGTGGGCGGCCGAAGATGACTCCCGGGGGAGGGAAAACTAGGGAGCGGGGAGTTGGAGGTCTTAAAGCGAGCATTATGAATTCAAAATAAATTGGAACAATCGCAGCGTGAAGAAAAACAGGAGGGAACTTCGTCGCGGTATCATTGACATAAAAGATTGTAAGAAGGCGTGGGGGAGGTCCCAAGTTTGGTCAAAACAAGGGCGACGCAAGGGATGTCAACAAACGAAAAGAAACAGTCCAGACAGGACAATGTTGACCACCTGACGGTCGCTAGTCGGGACTCGGAAAGGGGGACGACGAACGACGTGACGGACTGAAAGGTTCTAAACAGAGAGGGACGATTTGAAAAAAAATATGGGAAAAAATGTCGGACGGGGGGAGGAGGGGACAGAAAGAAAGAGGCAGAAGATCTCTGTAGGAATACCACCACCTGGGGGAAAAAAAGTGCCCATCATCGTAAAATGACCTGCGGGGTTAACCTGACTATCACCAACGAAAGGAGAGAGGAGAAAAAATCCCAACTGTCAATGGTTTTCAATAACGCGGGGCACTAAGCGCAGTAAACCTGTAAAGGGTCATAAAAAGGCGGATGAGGGCCAGAGAGAACAGGTTTCGATTCTAAATACCTTGCACGATTTGAAGGAAGTTGGAAATAGGGCAGGGGAAGATTCCATTGAGGGAAATCTAAAAGGCACTGAAAGAAAACAACGGGCCGGGGACTCAGAAAGGAATGGAAAAAAACGATGTGTATAATGGTTTAATACCGGCAAAACATTCGAGGAGTTGACACTTAGGGGGGGAAACTGCTGGCCAATATAACATCTTTGGCACTTAGTTTACTTAAAGCGGGCGGATTGATCCGAATTGAAAGCCTTTGAAAAGAGGGGGGTCCTCAACCCTCGGGGCGGGGTGGGGGGAACAGACCGCTGTTTTAATTGACTGACTCGCATTGCTGAACCGTAAAAGAAATAAGACGGAACGTGGGGGAACAAAGAGGGAAGAAAAGAATGCCCAAAAAGATCCCCTGAGGGGGGGGCTATGATATAAGGGGTCGGAAGGGTTGCAGAAAAACCGAGAGAATTTGAAATGGGAAATGGAGGGGCTCTGATTGAGCTAACAAAGGGGAGAAAGGCACAAATGAAAAAATGACATCAAATTAGACGTGAGGTCAAGGGGGGGGGTGTTGGAAAGGGTCTGAAGAAAGAATGAGAGGGGGGGTACCCTAAAGCGGCAAGAAACACTACTATCTTTCAATTTGCACCTGAGAGCGGAAACCTACCAGGTCATCGCTTCTCAGCTAAGATCAGGGGAGGAAGAGGCGAGGTAAAATCCCGCGGAAACCAAGGGGGGAGGGGAAAAGAGAATGTTTATCCGATAGAAGAACAGAAGAGGAGGTGGTAAAAGGGGAATGGGGGGTTACTGGAGAAAAAGGGAAAGTGGATAGGGGAAAGCTGAGGAGTCGGTGAAATTGGGGGGGTAAGAGTATCCCTACTATAGCATCATACTCAGCGATGGGAAGCAGATACTGAACAATGAGGCCCAACACCCCAAAACCCCCAAACAAACAAAAAAAGAAAACCCCCACACACACCACCCACACCACAAAAAAACCCCAACCCCCACCAGGACAACAAAAACCCCACCCTCCAACAACCCCCACCACAACAACACACCACAAACCACACAAACAAAAAACCAAAACCACAAAACCCCCCCCCACCCACCACACACACACCACCACAAAAGAAAGGGAGGACCCCAAACCACAAACCACCAAAACCCCCACCCCCCCACACAACCCACCAAAAACAAAAAAAAACACCCCACAAAAACTGAGGTCTGTAGGCGTTTCGCCGGCCGTCAGGAGCTCGGTCCATCCTTATCCCAGGAAGGGTTCAGGGAACAGTCCTTCATCTTCTCTCGGGAGAAATTCTAGTACAGTCTCGGGATTGATGAGAAAGTACTCAACCACTTCTAGGGATTAGTCGGTACTGGGGTTAAAGAACCGGCCCCGATGCATCTCGTGTTGTAAGTTTTTAATTCAGGAAACCAAGAGGGAACATAGGAACACATCAGGGGTGGTCGAAATTCGATGTTCCACTACGGGGGATCCAGGAAAAAGATTTAGTCCTCAAGTGGGATCGAAAAGGGTAATGAAGATCCAGGAACAAAAGGTTGGAAGGATACGCGAGCCGACGAGGGGGGGTACCAGAGGCTGTTTCACATCAATCACAGCTGCAGGCATTGCATCTGGAAGGGGACGAAAAAAAATTGGGGTGAAAAGAAAAACCCTTACATCCCGAGGAACTCTGCAATTCAAAGGGGGGGATCGCGATGAGTCTGATGCCCTCATCGCCTCGTTAAGAGAAAAAGGGGGAGGAGGGACGGAGCGGAATGATTGGCCTGTGATGGCCATGGTTATTCTGACGGGGCCCAGTTTTTTTGGAGGGGAAGTTGGGGCACCGCAGCCGGCATTCGATTTAAGAAGGAGAGGGAGAAAGTCGGACCAGTTTTTCTTTCGCCAGACTACCTCCGGGGGGGGACATTTCTGGGGGGGAAATTTTCTTAAAGGGGCGGAGGCCTCGGGAAGAAGCGGAACATTAGGTTCAATGAGGAAACGATCTGTCGTGAGGACAACATGAACGAAAAAAGGAGGCGAGGGAGGACGGAGAAAGAGAAATCGCGACTTGGGGGGCGATAAGGAAAAAGCCAGAGTACGCTTTACCGGAAAAGTCAATGGCCGGGTAAAGGAGGACTTGTAAATCTGCAGGGGACCAAAAGAATTAGGGACACGGTACCTTGAGTCCCAAAGAGGTGGAACATTGAGAACGACCTAAAAGAAATTCAAGAATGGGGCCGGTCTTCGTTTGCCCGCTGGAGCGGGGGGGGAGGGAAGAAGGCTTAACTCGCAGTCTTAGAAGAAGCGCACAAGCAAAGAACAGGAAAAAATTAGAAAAGAAATAAGATCACAAAGGAGCCCGTGGCTGATCCACAACTAAATCTCTTTTTTTCATGGGGGGGTGTGAAGAGGTCGGGGGGCAATTGTAAATGAGAAGGTGCATGATTCAGTAAGCAGTTAAGAAGGCGGGGGAAGAATCACAACTTTTGAGGTTGTTATGTCTCAGTATTAACGTATAAGGGGCACACGGAAAAGGGGCAACGTTCGGGGGGATATAAGAAGATCCCGTGGGACCAGGAAGGTTTTCTAATTCTAATCAACGGGT
>Ga0179593_1592238_pt1 | contig 10224 bp, 10 predicted proteins | sample CZODoug2_1_08_16_FD_185931 | JGI IMG/M metagenome (GOLD analysis project Ga0179593, IMG submission 185931) | Vadose zone soil fungal communities from Angelo Coast Range Reserve, California, USA - CZODoug2_1_08_16fungal (PacBio error correction) | ecosystem: Environmental > Terrestrial > Soil >...
AAGAAACTGAAGGGAGCCCGGAGTCCGGGGCGCTCTTTGTGAGGGTTGTCCTGGGGAGGGGGGAGGGTGGCGTCGATGTACAGGAGGCATTCCTCTCTTGAGAGGGGCCTTGATGCCGTGAAAAAGAAAAGGAATCGGGGGGGGGGGAGGCCCTCGTCCCTCTCGTCCCTTGAAAGGACCTCTGTCTTGTTGAAAGGAGCTAGAGAGTCTTCTTTAGGAGTCTTTTTTTCTCAGAAAGAAAAGTGGAAAAACGCCTGATGCCCAGCGCAAGGGGAAATCGAGCAGACGTGACGGCCAGCACAGGAGAAAAAAAAAAAACCGACCAACACTCAACACATCAACCTGATGCGTAGGAAAAAACATCTCTTTGAACCGGAAAGCTGCAAGGGAGACTCGGACTCCTTTGGAAATCTTTTTCAAATTTTGACGGAAAAAGGGTGGGAGAGCCGGTCATCGAAGGCTGAGGGGCTTGGTCGGAGAGGTTGATAAGAACTTCGTCGAGGAGAAAAAGGGAGCTTTCCTCGGGGAGAGCTGAAAGGTCAAAAGGCGCTTTTCTGAAATCGCGTTTAAGACCAGCACGGCAAAAAAGAGATGGGGACCCTTTTTCTCTCCTCTGGGGGGGGACCCCTCTTGGCGGAATCGGGGGAATCCGAGACCTCCCCTAAAAGTCTCCTTTTTAGGAAAAGGAGGGAGGTCTACCCTCCTCTTAAGCTTTTCTTAAGACTGGAAAAAATGTTTTGCCAAGATCTCTTAAATCCTTCTCTGAAGGTCTTTCTCTGGGAAGACACGGTGAAGAACTTTAAAAAGGTCGCCTGACGAAAAAATCGTTGAAGGGGGGAGAGGGGCGACGGGGAAAAGGGGGGCTTCGCTTGAGACGTCCTGAAGATTTCATCGGCACTCCGTGGTACGGGGGGAGGCAGGGGAAGCCTAATCTTCGGGAGGGGGGAAGGTGCAAAGGTTATTTCAGGAGCCTAAACAATGAGTGCGCACCCATGAAGAGAAGATCGTGTGGGGGGGGGAGAGGGACCGAGCCACAAACAAAAGATACCCCGGGGTCTTTTCTAATCCCTCTTAGAAGAGGCTCTCAAAAACCTTCTCAAGGGGGTAGGGGCGACAGGTCCTTAGGGGGGGTTTTTCCCTGGGGGGGAGTTCCCCGGGAAGATCGGGGAGATTGGGAAAGTGCTCTTTCTTTCCGGAGATCTCCTAGAAAGATCTTTCCTGAAGCCGTTTGGAGTCAAGCAAAAAGACTTGAGTCACGAAAGGCTACTGCAAAAGGCAGCGACGGCGCGGGGGGGCTGCTCGGGGGGACCGAGGAACCTCCCCGGGAACCAACCAATACCCGAAAAGAGGGAAAGAGCCTCCCCCTCGCTCGCGGCCTTCTCTCCCCGAGGGAGGAGAGAAAGCCTTAAGGAGGGACACTTTTTCTCGAAAGCCTTTCCCCCGAAAGCTTCCCGATCCTTGAGAGGGGAAGCCCTTCGAAATCAGAAGCTTCCCTTTTCCTTTAAAAGGGAAGTCTTCCGAGGGGGCGTCCCCTTCCCGAAAAAGGCTCGGAAGGGTCTTCAAACTACCACAGGTCCCTCAAATATCTCTCAAGAGAAAAATACACTCAAGGGAGAGAAGCCCCCCACACGAATCAACCAAAGAAGGGGAAGCCATCCGACGATAAAAGTCCCCTGCTACATTCCGCTGGGAGGGATGGGAGAGAGATCCTTAAGCCTTCTGGGAAAAATCCTCTCGCCAACGGGGAAAAAAAACCTCCTCAAGATCTTTCTAAAAGACTTTCACCCTCAGGGGGCTGACAAAAGGGTGAAATGTTCCTCTTCGACAAAAAAAAACCAAGGTCAACAAAACTACTCCTTTTCAATCTTCCTCAAGGAATTCCTTCCAATTAAATCTTCCTAGAAATCTGAAGGGCTCCTTTTCGAGACTCCCCTCCTTCCTAAAAAAACAAAGATAAAAAATTCCAGGCCAGGACTTCTCAAAAATGTGTCGATCGCTCGACGGCGGGAGGAGCGTCGAGAGCTTTTAAAAAAACATTCAACCACAAGACCATCGGGCGACCGCACTCTTTTCACTCTTAGAAGGGGGGTCTCATTTCCGCGAAAACTGGGGGGCCGGGAAGACTTCCTTTTGCTTTCTCCTTCGGGGGGGGGGCCCTTTTCGGAAGATGGTCGATAAAGGAATTCGCATGTCTCCTTGAGGAAAAGAGTTCTCCTTCTTTCTCCTGTTGAGAGGCATTGCGAGGAGGCCTTTTGTTCTCTCTTGAAGGGGGGGAAAAATTGGGAGTAGAGGAGTTTCGGGGTCGCTCTCTTCTGGTGTCTTCGAAATCGTTTGTAAAGTCCGGCGGGTTTCCGAAATTCGTCGAGGAGTACACCCTCCGAGGGGGAAGGTTGCCAGGGGTTAAGGGGGGAGAAAAACTCTCCTCTATTCCTCCTGAAAATGGGGCTGTGGGGAGCTTCAAAACTACTTCTAGGTTGACCAAATCACGAAAGAAGGAAGGGGGTTCTCATCGGGGTCCTTTATTTCTTTTAAGGAAGTAATTCCTTTACCGAAAAAATAAGGATATATTCCCCTCAGGTCTTGCACGAAGTCTTCCTTTGTCTTAGGGGTGGTACGGCCTAAGGAGAGCGGATCTTCTTCTGAAATGGCTTAAGTCAACGGGAAAAACCCCAGTCAGAACGAGAGGTCTCCTCCTCTCTGAGTGAAGAACCTTCTCAGACTTTTCCCAGTCTCCTCGTACCAGCTCTCGCAGAATCCTCCTCCTGTAGGGGGTCCCAGTACTTGGGAAAAGAACCTGTTAAGCTTCCTTCTCTTTCAGATTCTTCCGTCCAGGAAAGCTTTCCTCTCTAAAGGAAGACCACACAGTACTGTGGAGGGGGGGGGGTCTTGCTCCTTCTTCCACCGAGAGCCCTCCCCCCTTCTTCGAAAAAGAAAGTCTCTCCTCGGGGAGGCGTGGCGAAACTAAAAGAACCTCTCCTTCCAAGAGATGTTCAGTGACCTCTCGGGGGGGGGGGATGGAAGTAGGGGGATTCTCCTCCCCCAGAGGGGAGGAAACTCATCTGATCCGTAAGAAAGCTTCTCTAAGATGGGCTCTAGAATTCCCTCCTAAAAAAAAACTCCCATGCAGGAACACAGTCTCCACGGCGAGGTCTGAAGCCGACGGCGACCGGGGATAACCGGGAACAGGCGGGGGTCGGAGTCAGGTTGTCGGAATACTGGGAACCTTTACCCGCTTGGGTGGTCGACCTTGGGGTGTGGGCACAGCAGCAAAGAAGGGCAGCCGAGCTGTTCAAAAGCGCTCGTACCATAAGGACAGGAGGGGCTTGGAGGCCGGGGGGGAGATCTTTTTCTACGGGTCGCCTACCATTCTCATCAGAAGATTCTCCGGCCGCCCGGGAAAGAGCTGGAGGAAGAAGGGCACCTGTCGTTCAAAAATCGAACGACTGAGACGAAGAAAAACGGGAGGGAGATGTCGGGACGCGACCCAAGAAGGGGGTTACCGTCACCTCCTAAGGCCCTATTATTTAGTTCCCGGGCTGGGGGGAAAAGACGCTTCTCCAGGAGGCTCACGTCTCGCATATCTCGGCGTGGGGGGGGGGAAGTCGCAGCCCGTTCATTCGAGTCGAAAAAGGGAAAAGGAAACCAGGGAGCGAAAAGGGTTTCGGTCTGAACCGTTCCGGGGATCGTCGGGTGACAAAGGAAGGGGGGGCTGGAAAAGGCGGGGGCCGCCGCACGCGCGTGGGGCGGGCACCCCCTCGATCCTGCAGGCCCAAACTTGTGCTGAAAAAGGGGAACAGGGGTGTTTGGGGAGCAGGAATCTAACGCGATCTCGCGGGAAAAGGTGGAAGGGGGAAAGAGGTATATTTGACCTTCAAGCGGCAGTGGCGGGAAGAGGAAAGGAGAGGGGGCGCTCGTGGTCCGAGAAAAAGCAGCGGCCGTCGAGAGCTGCCGGCAGAGGAAAAAAAAAATGGCCGGAGAAGGGAGGGGTTGAAGGTCCTCCCAATGAAACCGGCTGTATCGGGAACCGCACTTAAGATTTCAGAGGGACCCCGGGGGGAAAAAACGATCGGAAACACTTCCGGGAAAGGATTGAGGGGGATGGGGGAACGGGGGCTTCTCCTCCCTTTGTCGGTTTCACCTAGGGGGTTCGGAAGGGAACCCCCTCCCGTCTTCAACGGGCACTGCGGTCTCATCGTAATCGTTGGAACCTCTTTCCCCTAAGTCCTCCTATTCGCTCAAACGTCCCGAAGGTTCCCTGGAAAGGAAGGACGCAGAAGAGACATCCCACTCTGGACCAATGGAAGGAAGATAATAATCCTACTCTAATCTCTATCTATCGAAGGTCTCAAGGTCAACGGGGGGGAAAAGGGAACCGACGGAGAAATCGAGCATCAACTAGCCGACGCCGGAGAGGGGCAAATCTACAAATAGAAGACAGACCTCGTCTTCGACCCCTTCGGAGGTGGAAGGCTCTTCTAGGAAAGGGGGACACCACCTGGTACAAAGACGGGGGTTCACACGAAAGCTTCGAAAAAAGCAGAAAAATGCCTCTTCTAGGGAAAGCGAAGATCGAGCAAAGGAGACGCAGAGCAAAAAAGAAACGAAGGGTATAAGATCTCAAGCAAAGCTGGTCAAAGCACCGTCGGTGAAAAAAAGGCAGCCTACAATCGACCACGGGGGAAAGGCGGGGGGGGACAAAAACACGCGGAACTGACCGTATCAGGGCGTAAGACAATTCTTCGCGATCATAAAGGTCTTTCCTTTACCGCTCCCTAGCCGCAGAGACCAAAGGCGATCGAGCGCAACAGAGGAGAGAAGCCGACGACAAAAAAGGAGATCCCGTGCAGAAAAGGAGATGGCCGGCGGCAACAACAATGGCCAAAATAAAAGCCGCTCTTGGGGAGGTCACCTTCGACCTACTCATCGCCGTGAAAAAAAAGGCAAAAGAGGAAGAAGTCTCGCTGCTTCTGAAGCATGTCTTCCGCTTTCCGGAGTAGGATGAGGGAACGCAAGGGGGGGAAAAAAGTGATTTCCTTCCTCGTCCCGGATTTGAGACTTTGGTGCGTGGGGGGGAAGGGAGGAGATGAACGGAAGTTACCGAATGCCCTCCTGCAAGAGATGCCGGTGAGAAAATCCAGATAGGGCAACGTCCATTCTGCGACTGAACGGGGATAAGATCTTTCGGGGCGGTTTCGTCTACCGGGGAGTCGGGAGCGGTCAAGGCAGAGAACGAATTGGTCTCAATGCCCAGCGTCAAGAGGACAGAAGGAAGGAAAAGTCACCTTCCAAAGAATTCCGGCAGCCGACAATCATCTTGGTTGAAAAAAAAAATAGCGAAGGGACAGGACCTAGTCTCTTTACCAGGTTTCAGACGGGTCTTCATCTTCTTAAGTCTCTTCTCCCTTTTTACGGCGACAGAGAGCCTTTCAGAGCGAGCGGCACGGAGATCGAGGGGCAGGGGGAACCGGGAAGGCAGGTTGTAGTCCTTCTTCCGACGATCTGGGGGAGCAATAGATACGTGACTTTTAGGTCGAAAAAAAAATGGGGGACTCTTCTAACTCGTACTAGTGATCACAGTTGCCGGGGAGGGGTGTCCGCCTTCACCAGCCGTCGCCGATTTAAAAGGGGGGAGGGAATCAGGCCGATTTCGAAGTCTTCTGGTCCTGCTTGGGGGGGTAGGCTCTGCTCTTGGTCCGACTCGTGATGCATGCGGGTAGAAAGAGTCGCTCTCTTGGTCGTGTCGTCGCAAGGAGATTAGGTAAGGGAAAGCGTCTCCGGAAGAGCTTCGCTTCGGCGCGGGATGCAGTATCAGGGGGGGAGGGGAAGTTTTTCCGGGAACATTTCCCAATCTACGAAAGCCTTCCCTCTGAAAGGTTCTCCTTCCTGCGGGGCAAAGCCCCATGAAGCGCTTGGGGGGAGAGGTTCTCCGGTTCATCAAACCGGGTTCCGACCAGCCGACCAAAAGAACCACGGGAAGAAACCGCCCTCCGGGGGGGAGCACTCGGAGAGGCGAAAAAAGGGGGGGGGGGTATTTCAATTTGGGGCTCGATCGGGGGCCAAAGGAAATCTCCTTTTTGGAGATAGAATCTAAGTGCGGCCTCTTCCCGCGAAAGAAAATAATTCAGAAGGGGTTCTTCCCTTCCACCACAAGTGAGTCAACGCCCAAAGCTACTGCGACCAGAAGGAACGGCGCAGTGTGGGAAAAAATCAAGAGAAGGCGGACGACAAGGGGCCACTGGGACCGAAGAACCTCCTACCAAGGAGAGGAAGAAAGCTGAAGATTCGGGGGGGATATCCTGCGCAGGGACTCAAAAGATGAAAAGACACCAGTATATATTCACCAAGAGCCTTCAGGGGGGCGCACCGGCCAAAACTGGCGAAAGACGTCATCTCCAGAAACTCCGGGATCTACATAGACGCGGAAACTCAACAATACCTCGAGGGGGGTCCCCAAGGAGGAAGTCCTAATCTCCTCCGACGAAAAAAACGAGGCGAACTTCCCAAACTTATCAAAACTGGCCGGCGACGGAGAAAACTCTCCAGGGAAGGTTTCTGTCTTCTCTAGGAACACAATGCACGCCCTCCCCCTCTCTCTGTCCAATGGAGGGGTGGACGCACCCCTTCTGGGGTCAGAAGCCTTTTCCTCTTCCTCCCTAAGGGGGTTCTTGAGGACCATCTGAGGGCTCTACCGCAGGGAAGAGAAGAGCCTGCATTCAAAAAAAGGGCGGTCAGAAACCTCGAGCCTGAAGAAAAAAGGGGGCATCAACAAAAAAAAAGCACCTAAGGAGGCGAGGTCAGACTTCTCCCTTTATTGTCGGAGACCACCTAACGCAAAACTTCCTTTCCCAGACGTCTGAGGTCTCCTTAGGAAGCAAATCCCCCCCCCGGAATCAAAGGCCACCAAGGGGTTTTGCCCTGTCTCGCGGGGGAAACCGCTTGAGAGGACCCCCCCTTCTGGTCCTTTCCTGAAAAAAATCCAGAAAAGTGAGAAGGATCTTCTTTCTGGAGAAGGGGCTTTCCTCCTTCTTGCCTGTTGGGGCACACAAGGGGGATAGCTTCTTCTCCTCCGTTGAAGCTTCTATTCCGCTCAAAACTTCTTTTCGTTATGGGGGGCGTTGGAGGGGAGAAATGGTTTGAGGGGCTTTCTTCCAGGAGAGGAAAGTTTTTTCTAGGGTGTGGGCTCGGGGCTTTCGGTGAGGGGGGATCTCGTTTTGGGGGGAAAAAAATCTTTTTCGGTAAAGGCTCTCCTGTCTTGGTCAGGCTCGTGGGAGATTCTTCTAAGGAGGGGGGGAAGCGCTTCTTGGTACGTCGTGTATAAGAGGAAATCTTCTCTCTGGGGTTCCTCCTTGTTTTGGGAGGTCCTTTTCCCCTTCTTCCGACGGCCGATGACCTTCATAGATTCCGTTTTCGTTGGGTGAGAGAACTTTCTCTGAGGGGGATGAGGCGCCTTTCTCCTCCTGGGGGACCTCTTACCAAAGAGGGGAAGAAGACTATTAATTGCTCAAAGGGGCCGTACTGTTAGGTCGGAAAAGACTTCTCGATCGACCAAACAAGAATTTTGGGGCCCTCCTCTCTTGAGAACTCCCAGATCGGGGGATTCGAAGGTCATCCAACACCCCTTCTGGGAAACTCTCTCTCTTCTGACATAACTAAAGACAAAACCTTTGCCGGCAGACTGCGGCGAGTGCGAACGGTCCAGGGCAGGAGAACCCTCTCAGGGGGGGGGAGTATCACGGCCGCCCGATGATCAACGTAAAAGGGACCAGCTGTCCTACGTTCATCCTTTGAAAATCCGGAGGACAACCGTTCTCGAGAAAGGCCTCTTAAAAAACGTCCTGAATATGGGGACCTACTTCCACGCGAACCTCTACTACACTTCAAAGAGAGGACAAAGGACTTCTCAGAAAACCTCCTCTCTGCCTCCTCCAGTCTAAAACGGTGTGAAAAAAGGCCGGATGAAAAGGACCTCAACGAAAAGCGTCGCCGAGAGATGGAGGAGACAACCGCCTACTTCTACAGCTCCATCCTCATGGAAAAAAACATGTCCTTCTTTGGAGGCGCCGGTTTTTTTTGGGGGTCCTTCTCCTTTGAAAGGAACCTGCTTTGACAAGAGCCGGGGAAGATGGAGTGCCCCTTTTGGGCTTTCTCTTCTCCAAAACATCGCAGGAAGCCTCAAATCCTCTCTTCTGAGAATCTTCTCTGAGGAGATTACTGGACATAAAAAGTATTCCCGGATCCGGAAAAGGGGGATTCTTTTGGGTGGTGATGGGGAAATTATCCCCTCTATTTCCTAGAATTTTCTCGTCATCGGACCGCAGGGCGAGGAGCACCTGAGGGAAGACTCTAGTGGAGACTAAAAAAGGAACTGGACTAATTTCTTCGGAAAATCTCCCAGGTACGGGGGTCACAAAGCCGCGGAGGTTCCCTTCCTTGTTCTTTCTCTAGAGTCTCGACGTAGAGGGGAGTCCATCCAGGGGAGCTTTGGGGGAATTAGTCCGTCCGAAAATCCTTTGTCTTTCTCTTAAAAGAACTCGCGGGTTGAGGCGGATAGCGGGGCTAGTTTCGTCATTTTCCGGGGGTATCGTACCTTACGGTCGGGGATGCCGCCAGCTTTTCTGGGAACACTCGTGCTACCTAAAGGTTCCGTTTCCTTGGGGGCCGGGGAAAATTGACCCGGAATAGGGGGGGGTGGTTTACCTTTTCTAGACCCGTCGCGTGCGACCGTTCGCGCGATTTGGGCGGGGGGAGGGGGGAGAGAGGGTTGCTGGGGAAAAGTTTCGGTCCCATGGAAAAGCGGCTTCGAATAGAGGAGCAAGAAGCCCCAACGGGAAGTCCTCTTCCGGGAGGAGGGACTTCAGTATCCTGCCGCGGCAGGTAAAAATGGTGGAAGGACCTGCGCTGAACTATAGGCCGGTTGTAAAATGCGACAAAGGAAAAAAAGGGCAAGAAAGACCCCTTGATTTCTCAGGAAACGATCGGAAAGGGGACTACCAAGCTAACGGTATGGGAGGCCTACTGGGAAACGCCGAATCCTTGTCTCTTTCAAAAGAGAAAAAGATGGTAAAAGCAAACGCCATTCGGGGAAACGGGAACACGATCTTCTCGGGGCGCAAGGATGGCCGGAGAGGGAAAGCCCACCGGACTTCCCAACGAGAAGTGCTCGGCAAGCGGTAGATCAGCCCATAATAAATGAAAAAGAGCTAATCCAGACGTCGACGAGTCATCACAGGGGCACAGAGTCAGGAAACGGCCAAGATCGCGGAAAGAAACAAGCGCAGCGAGAAGGAGGAAAGCTCGCAGGGGCTCGACAACTATACAAATAAAATGGAGTCGCTTCGGAAGGACGCCTTTTCTTTCTGGAAACGTACATTCGAGGGGGAATCTTTTCCCCCAAAACACTTTTCCTGTTTTGAGAGATTGGAACCCTTTCTTAGGAGACTTCCTCCCCTAGATCCTCTAACCTGCGTGGGAAGAATATCGAGGAGAGACGCATTGGATCAACCTGCCGGCCGGTTCAGCCCACGATCTCAAAATCGAAAGGCGTAACGAGATCGGACCTCAACGGAACCTTCAAACGTCTACCCTCCAACTACCAAGAAAAAAATCTTCGGGGCATCCTGAGAGTCTCTCAGGCGCACGGCCCGCAGAATTCTTTAAAGGCGCGTCCTCCCTTCCTTTTTCCTTTTAACCGGAACTGAGAGACGGTAAACTCTTTGAGGGGAGTTATTACTAATCTGAAGAAATACTATCCCTACTAGTAGTAGGAGAGAAAAACCACCCTCCGGAATCCATTTCTATCTCTATATGGGGGGAAGGGGCGGCAAAAACATCTACCGAAGCGCCTCTCTTCATTCACCTTCTACATCTACTCCCAGCTTCAACAGGAAAAGCACATAATCATAAAAGAAGGGAAAAATCCTTCTTCCTTTCTAGAAGACATTTCATTTTCTCCGATGGACTCAAAAGAGGATTATTAAAATATAGGAGGAGCCCATTCCCTTTAGAAAGGAAGATCCCGGCAGACGAAAATCGGAGGATGAGGAGGGAACTGTTTCTTGGAAAGATATCCTTTTTAGTTGACCCTCAGGAATGCCTAGCAGCCGTCTGTAGGAAAAGCTGGAATTGACTCTTGTTTGGCAACGGAAGCCCATCTCGGACATGGAGCACGTGGGAGGGAAAGGGAGGGCGGGAGGTCGAAACCGGGTCGGGGCGGGATCGGAGCTA
>Ga0179593_1653170_pt1 | contig 10224 bp, 9 predicted proteins | sample CZODoug2_1_08_16_FD_185931 | JGI IMG/M metagenome (GOLD analysis project Ga0179593, IMG submission 185931) | Vadose zone soil fungal communities from Angelo Coast Range Reserve, California, USA - CZODoug2_1_08_16fungal (PacBio error correction) | ecosystem: Environmental > Terrestrial > Soil >...
GGGGGGGGAGGGGGACGATATCGAGCTAAGAGATAAAGAAAAAAATCTTTCCGGCGGTGTATCTGATCGAGGAAAAGAGAGAGGGAAAAACAGAATCAACTCCCACTCAGGCCTTTTCTTACTCTCTCCCAGCAAAAAGGAAGGAGAGACGGGCTACCCTCTACTTTTCGTGATAGTGAGGCGCTACTACGTCCTCTTTACTTGAAAGAATAACATGTCTTCCAGATAAGAAAAAAGCCAAGAAGACGGTCTGTCTTCCGGGAGTCTTAAGAGCACTCGTGGAAAAGAAGAAAAAAGAGAAGAAATTTGAACTCGTGGGCCAAAAGAAGTGACACCTCCTATCTTCGGCTCCAACAGCTGAGATCGTATTTCCTGGCTAGCATAAGAAGGGGGGATTCCTTTACGTGAAAGGAAAGGTCTTCTATCCCATTCGTACCGAACCGGATGTGTTCTCGAGATAGAGAAAAAGGGGGGGAGACGACCCCTTTCTCCATCCACGGGCAAGGGGAAAAAGGTGTTCCTTTCTCGAATACCGAGGGCGATCCTTCCCAGAAAATGTCGGGATCGCTCTAGGAAATCGAAGAAATATAAGAAAAAAAGGGGTCATCCGATTCAGAGGAGGGGGGGGAACGAAGGGAGACCGGATCCTGGCGTAGGGAGAAGGAGAAGCGTCTACGCTCCTTTTTACGACGAAGAAAAAGATGAACGCCTCGTGGCCTGACACGAGGCAAGGAGCGCAGTAGTTGGAAAAAGCAAGAGAGAAAGATGCCTTCTCGTTCCTCAGCGAAAAAAAAAAGGATGCGGATCTGTGAAGAAGGACACGACCGAGAAAAGCCCCGAACAAGGCTGTCCGCGTGTCTCAACTAACGGGGCAGTCCAATGAAGGGGGAAGGGTCCTTTATTCTGCTCCGGGCCGAGGAGAGGAAAAGCGCGTGTATCAAATGGAAAAAAGTGTGTTTTGGAGAAAGAGTCCTTCTACACCGCAAAGCCTGGGTGGGGCCCACCATCAATCTTCTCCGAGAGGGAAGAAAACGTCCTTCTCGTTGGAGAGAGGAAGGCAGCATCTCTTTCCCGGAAGAGAAGGATGCAGCTCATCTTTGCCTCCCAAAGTCGTGCTCGGGTGCTCGCTAATAACAACGCTGCCGTCATGAGAAAGCGGGGGGAAAAAGCCACTCCAAAAGCTAAGGAGGGGGGGATGATCGGACGTCACGGAAAAGGGTTCGAGCCTCTCTTATCATGAACGAGGGAAGGGGAAAGAAAAAAAGGCGACTCTTCCTAGTACGCCGACCGGAGGGGGAAAAAGACGAGGAGTCCTCTCACTACTAGATCAGAGAGCGGGATAAGGGAAAACTCACCGTGTTCAGAGGGAACCCCCCCTGCTCTGCCGGGGAGCCTAAAAGGTTGAAAAAAAAAAACCTCATTAGGTATAAAATCGTTTCGACGAAGAAAGGGGAGCTCGAATCTACCCAGTAAACAGAAACTCTCGGCCTCGCCCAGCCTCCCCGGGGGAGGATAAATTGGGTGCTGCGCGAGAAAATCCACCGACGGCGTCACACCGGGGGGAAAATTAAAAAAGCGCGACGCTTCGCGAAGAAAGGGGGGGGAGGGCTCTCTTGAGGGAGGGGCGAGTATTCATCGTTAGGAAAAGAGAGCCGTCTTCACTTGCTTTGGTGGGAGAAGGAATCAGAAACGACCTCACGCACACCGGGAGTAAAGAAGGAGGGGAAGGATCGGCCACCTTCCTCACCGAACCGGAAAGAAAAAGAGACCGCGTCCGACGACTTCTTTGTCTAATAGGGGGCGGGGGAAGGGAACTAAAGGGGAAGGTCCTCGAGACTAGGGGGAAGAAAGGCATCGAACTGGACCTACGTTCTTGTCGAAGAAATGGGAAGGTGGTCGACTCTCAATCTTGCAGGGAACCGAATTCGCACGTCAGAATTGATGGGTGCCGTCCTCATTTCAAAAGGGAGAGGAAAGGGTCCCCTGATCGACAAAGTGCGCTCACGCCCAAAAGGAAAAAAGTTCATGCAGAAGGGGAAGGGGGGAAAAGTCTCCCCAAGGGGGGGAGGGGCTCCCTCTCCATATGCGTGAAAAGGTAGAACATGACGCGTCTAGCGGCTCTTCAAGTAAGAAAAGGAAAAAAAAAGAAAAAAATCCTCCGCAAAGGGGGGTCTCCTCACTCCTCTTCGCCAGCCGCCTGCTCGCGGAAAGGGCCATCTTCCGCGCGTTCGTCACAGAGGAGTGAGAAAAAAAAAGTTGCTATTGCGTCCACTGGCCGCGAAGAATAATTAGGGCCGTTCTGCGGGACGGCCAGTGGGGAGAAAAATGCGTCCCTAGACTCTTTCCCGGAAGAAGGTAAGGGAAAGAGGAGGGGGGGACGCTCGGTGGGGAGAAATAGTACACAATATGATGAAACTAAGGGAGAAGAACGGCTGCCACATAGAAGGGGGGGGCCGCGCAATGCCCGACAACCCAGGAGTAGCAAGACCGCGCGGCGGCACGACATAGGTGCGCAAAATACCCTCGTGAGGAGGGAAAGAATGGGCTATTTCCGTCCCCGATCCACAGCCCCCGGATAAGCCGAAAAGGGGGACTGCGACGCAGCAAGAAAAGCGCGTCTCGTCGGGGCGGGCCGGCAGAGGAAGAGAACTCGGAAGTATCCCGGCTGGGAGAGGTACACGTCGCGCGATCGAACAAAAAAAAAAATCGTCTCTCGCGGGAAACTGGACGTGGTGGCGCGACCGGGCCACCTCGAAGCAGAAAGGGGGGGGAAACCATCTCTCCAAAATCCTCCAGATAAGTGACCAAGACCGGCCTATTCGGCGCGGAACGATGTTTGCTCTCCTTAGTGAAGGCCAGATCAACTTCTTCGACCGATCGCCTTGCCTATCTATGTGGGAGGGAGGAGGAGGGTGAAAGCTCAGTCACTAATCTTTCTCTCTGAAAAAGAGGTAAACCTCCCTTCCGACAACGGGGGGGGGACGCTCCCATAGCCGCGTCCACGTAAAAGCGAAATCTGAAAAGACCGTGCTGGTCCATAAAAAGTCGCGAGCTGGGGGAAAAATCGCCGAAGACTACATCTCTAAAGAAAAGAGAGAGATTTATTCTGCGAGAGTGAATGGTGGAGCCACCAGCTCGCTACCGGGGGTATGGGGAAAAAAAAAAAAAAAGGGCCGATTTCTCTAGTAACGGGGAAAGAAAGATAAATCCGCTGTTCTGACGGGCGGAGAAAGAGTTGCCCAAGTCGAACGGGAGGGAAGCCATGTTGACGCGCTCACCGAGATCGGCTCTTCAAGGAGAGCACGTGAACCTGTTCGGGGGGGGGAAAGTGGCCTTACTCCGGCGCAGGGGACTTCCCTTCTCCTACTCGCCGTGGGAAAAAGGAAAATGGCTATATAGCTGGGAGAAGAAGCGTCTATGTGGCGATGTAGAAACCAGCGAGAGCCTATCGTCGGTGAGTCCTTTTAGTTAGTAAAGATCGCCTCGACTGGAAGTCCAAAAAAAAGAAAGCAGTGATCCTTCACGATGGCCTGCCAGGCGGCCCCCGACGAGCCCACGACTAGGAGGGGAAGAAAGGTCTCTGTCCGGGAGGGGGAAAAAAAAAATCAGGCCGGGAGGAGTAAAGCGATCCTAATAACGAGAGGTCGTGGGGTTCGAAACCTTGCCTCGTTTTTCCGGGAGGCGAAGAGATGGTTGTGGTGCCGGTAACTTCTCTGAAGGAATCGCAGAGAGGGAAGAGGGATCTCGAGATCTTCATATAGTGTGGAAAAACCGACGCTCCAACGAAAATGGCGCAAGGAAAATCTTCCTGGGCCAGAGGTAGAAAAGTCGGATCGATCCCCAGAGAGGAGAAAAAACGGCTTCGATCTGCCGCTGGACGCAAATCGTCAGGCTTATCTGCTTTCGAAGAAGAGGAAGAACGCTCGGTAATTTCCACCTCAGTATGGAGAGAAGGTGAGGCTCACCATCTCTGCTACGACAGGGGGGGAAGGCTTACTCACCTGCTAGGAAAGGGGAAGGAGGAACGCCCTATGGAGATTGCTCCGTACGCTTGGATAAAGGGGGGGGGGAAAGGCGATCTTCTACCTCGAACAGAGAAAACACTCTCTTGAAAAGGGACATGGTCGATCATTTTATTTTTTATGTTGTGGGAGTTGGACGAATTTGGGGGGGGGAATGCGGACGTCATAACATGCACTCGCTCAAGAGCGGAGAAAGGAAAGAAAAAAGAGCAATTCCGCATTCCTCATCGCAAGGCTTATAAGGACCGTTCTATTGCTATGACGTCTCCCCAGCTCTCGAGGACCTCCCTTAGGGAGGACCCTCTCTTCTCCCCTTGGACGTCCTTCTGACGCCGGGGGGGAGAGACATCCACATTGCTCTTCATATTTTACGGTCGGTGGATAGTGAAGGGTCCGAGCCGCTTGTCCGGGGAGGAGTATTACTACTTGCGTCCGGGGAAAAAAAAAAACGTCCCTAATCTCTAGGTGAGGATCACGGAACCTAGAAGGTGAGGGGCGGCTCCAAGCAGAGAGAAAGAAATTCTTCTTCCGAAAAGAGAAACAAGCGGAAAAAAAGGGCTTCGTGGAAAGGGGGAGTGCAGATGATAGGAAAGCACGCCTCCAAGCACCTATTGCGGAAAAGAACCTGTTCGGGGGGGGAGATCTTTTTACTTTTGAGGAGAAGTCAGAACCGCCTCAAAGAACGGCATGCTGGTGAAAGGGAACGTGATGCTTCCAGAGGGTCGACCACGGGGAGGGGAAGAGGTGCTCTCGAGCTCGTCGAGGAGACAGAAAGAAGGGAAAAATCTGTCTTCTTCTCGGCCAATTAAGAAAGGGTGCCGAGGCGGCAAGAAGAGGCGCGGCGCCTAACCCAGTGTGAGAGGAAAAGGATCACTCCTATCGTCGGACCGTAGTTGAGCAGGGGGGGAGCCGCCCACCGATTCCCCGAGGACGGCAAGGGTTCCGGAGGACTACTTTTTATCCTGGTTGGGTCGTCACGGCCGTGTTGCGTCGGCACCATCTGAGAGGAATAAAAGTATGGGGGTTAAGCCCACGTGGGGGGGGGGGGTCAGGAGAAGTATCACTCTCTTCTTGCCACTTTCGCGAAGGACGAGCTCTTGCGGTGGCAGGGCGGCGCCGATTAGGGGGGGGCGATCTGCGGAACAACGGTCGCCGGACGGGAGAATCCCCTCACTCAGGTCACGTCAAGGTTGAGGAGGTTGCCGAGAAATCCCCAGGAGTCCTCATACAGGACAGGCGAGGGCCTTTCCTAGGTAAGGGGCTACCAGCTTTAAAGGGGTTTCTGTTTGCCCCGTGGGTCCTATCTCCTATCAGCCTGAAGACGGGTCACGATACTCTTCTCCAGAGACAAGGAAGGGATCGATCTTCTCCACCTCCTGAGAGGAAGTGAGGGTGGGCTTGTCACTATTCTGAGCATCTTGTTTGCGTCAAAAAGGGCGTCGAGCACGCGGAGAGAAGACCTACCACGGTCTGACACCAACTCATTATCACCGGTAGTTAAAAAGAAGCCTCTTCGAGAAGGGAAAAAGATTCGCTGATCGTGTATATGAGGGCGAAGAATCTTAGCTCTCAGAAATCGCCCGCGAAAGGGGTCGCGCCGGACCAAGGCCCACTACTTTATCCAGCTCGTTGCAGAAATGGGCTCCCTTGTTTCTGCGGCTTCCGGGACGAATCTCGATCCACAGCCCCGAGTGGGAGGGAATGGGAGTAGAAGAAGAAAATCCCGGCCGTCCCCATAGGGAGGAGCGGCACCTTCCATCACGGCGCTAAGCGTGAAAGGGTCGACTCGTGTCAGCAAGAAAGGAAAGAAAAAAAAGAGGGGGAAGGTTCCTCGTTTAATTCTCCCTTTCACTAGGCTCTTCAAAGACATAGGGAGACGTAGGAAAAGGGGTCGGATCGTTCGTGGGGGGGGTGTTTTTTTTTGGGGGGTTTGCACGCCCCTGGGGATCGAACAGGGGAGAAAGGGCACGTACGCGGACGGCTTCGCCCGCAAAAAAAAACCCTCCGCTCACTACACGTCGCGGGTACGATTGGTTCCAGAGAGGAGGAAGAGTCCGCAAAGGCGGTGAGGAAAGGGGGAGAGGAAAGGGGGGAAAGAGCGACCGTCCTGTCATCCTCTTCCGCGAGCAGACTCCACCGCCGACGACTCCGAAGCGAGGGTAGAGGAAAGGAAATCGATCTCGGTCTCACCGCCATACAGAGGAAAGAGCGAGATGGAGGTGATGCGAGATAAGAGATATCGACGAAGAGAGCGACCCGGGGGTCCGGCGGTGGAGCTGATCGAGGGAAGGAAAGGAAAGAAAGGAAGCAATCCGAATCAACTTCCTCACCGAATTTGCGAAAGGAGATGGCCCATCGCCTACGGGAACCATCCGACCCCGCGAAAGGGGAGGAAGGGTGGCGCGCGACGACACGTAGAAGAGAAGTGCAAAGTTTTTCTATCCTAGGGGGAGTGGAAAACCCCGGGGGAAACGACACTAAAGGAGTAGCCGGCCTGTTTCGTGCGAAGAAAGAGCCGGATAGTTCACGAGAAAGGATCGGTGTGCCTGCCGCAAAAAGCGGCTTCTCCCGATGAGGCAGGAAGCTCCTCCGCATCCTGCCCGAAGGGGGAAGGCACCGGGACGTCTCGGTCGGCCCAGGCTCCAGAGAGAGAGAACCGCTGGGCTGTGGCTCTATAGCAGGCAAGTGCGGAAAAGGACCCCCCGGGATATCCAAGGAAGGGACCAGGAAGCTGGCGCAAGTCAGGGGGGAAAAAAAGACGAGCTCGATTCCGGTAAAGGGAAAAAGAAACCGTCTACGTATTTAATCACCTCTCTACAAAACGACATAAGAAAAAAAATCTGGGTAAGAGAAGGAGAACACCTATCCCTTCGTGAGGTGTCAGAAAGGCCCCTCGTCTACTCTCCCTGGGGGACGACGAATTAGTCAACAGATGCGCAGCATAGAAAAGCTGCATGGACGCGCAGAGGGAGGAAAAAACCTATTTCCTGCTCTTTCTCCGCGGACGGGGACGCGATATCTGAATCCGTGAAGACGGGGCCCACTTCCCCGAACGGGGGGTCTCAACTACCTTAGCTTTCGTTTTCTTTCCTGTGAGAGAGGCGGCCTGTCGCGCCTAGTCCCTCTAAGCGCGGATCAACAGTGTTTGTATACAGAGGAGAGGGGATCAATCTTTTTGTGCCGCTAGAGAACAGATTCTTCTCCAAAAGGGGCTCTTTGTCGAATCTTCCTCAGCGAGTTCAAAAGTAGCTCTATCTGGCGAGGGAATACGGAAAGGGGGAACCACGCCGTCCCTTCTTGCTCGGGTCGAAAGCTTACGGACCCACTCTTCCGTAGGGCGTCGACTTTCTACACCTGAGAAAATTAGAACCGCATTCGGCGGGGTGATCGAGAAGTCACGAGAAAGAAAAAGGGGCGCTGATCATGGCCCTCCGTGATGGCCGGAAGAAAGGAAAAAAGGAAAACGCACGACGCGTAGGTGCTGACCTGCTCAGAGGAATAAAACGCTATCACGAGAATTGAAGAAAAGAAAAGACCCCGCTCTCCAGGGAGCAATGCTGGAAAAAAACTCCTTTCACACAGCAAGGGGGAGTGTTCTACGCAGACTGTGGAGGAGGTGCGAAAAAAAAGCCACTTCCACCGCTCGTCCCTCGAAGAAAAACAGAAGTTGGATGCCTCCACTCAGTGGGAGAGAAAGATCATCTTTCCTCTTCAAAACGGAAGGAAAACAGAATTCCCTGGGTAAGAGCAACACGGGTACTCGGTGAAGGGAGGACAGAGGATCATCGAGTCTCGTCACGCAGACGGAAAGGCTTCACTGTCGTTGCGCCGACCGCCGAAAAAAAGGAGAGGGGGAATTAGGGCGCGGCCAGCACTTCTCCCCGACCGGAACGCCTGCAGAGAAGAGGGGGATGCAAAGAGCCGCGTCGACGAACGGAGATGGGGGAGGGGAAGGGAGCCTGACGTAGTCTCGAGGAAGAGGGAATCTCCATCAACTTTACCGCCCGTCTTGTCTATGCGAATGCGTACTGCGGAAATGAGGGAAAGGGGGGGGGAAAGCGCTTCGCTCGATTGGCATGTCGGGCACAGGGGAAAAGAAACCATCCCCTACACATCACCACTCAAAAAAGACGACAAAGGCGCTCACAGATACCCCGCGAGCATCGGGGGTGAGGTCCATAAAGGAGGTCGCCGATCGCAGGGAAGCGCCAAAGGAAAACAGATCCTATTCTTTCAGGCCAAGGGAAGGAAGGTCCTTTTCTTTTCGACTCCTCCGCCGCCCAAGGGAGAAGAAGCAGGAAAAAAACTAAAAGAAGCCCGACGAAGGTTTCCATCGGAATCGGTCGTCACAGCGTGATAAAGAGAAAAAAGGTGCGATGTCGGCCAAACAAAAGAGACGCCGCCTTCTTTGTGGCAAGGGCTAGCGGCTGGGGCTCGATCCGACGAGGGAGGAACCCCGGAAAAAAGGGGCGTTTGAGCGCTCGGTTGGGAAATAAGGACAAAAGGGAGGAAGATCTCAGGAGGAGAACGGAAATGCTTCCCTCTTACTTGAGAGTAAGGGGCAAGGCCATACAACCATCTCTTCAGAGAAAAATGTAACAGAGGCTGCAGACCTAGGAAAGGTACTTTCTTCGGCTTCCGGGAGGAAATATTCCGTCCCCGATCTCCCTCCCGGATCGACCGAAATAAGGGCATCGCTACGGCGAAAAGGGGGGTGGCTCGTCTTTTCTTGCCCGCATATGGCGCCCTTTGCAGTAATAAGGGATAGGATTTCCACGGCGGAGAAAAAAAGGACCCTAATAAGATCGGCTAGTACTTGGAGCGTCGTGGTGCGCAGACATCCGAAAAAACAAAAGCTGATACTCCAGCGGCGGTGAAACAACCGGCCCGAGTCAGGAGAAGGGGATCGGCTGGTGCTCGCCGGGGGGATAAAGAAACTTCGCCCTGGCCACCGGTACAGCTCGCGGGCCGAAGGGGGGGAAAAAAGTCGGTCAACTGGAGAGGGAGGGCACTTAATCTTCGCTCTGGAAGAGTTAGCCGCCCTACCGACACCAAAAAAAGGGCGCCGTCCCAAGGGAAATCCCGCTTCTTGAACAGTGCTGGGCAAATACAACCTTCGAGAGAGGGTAAGGGCATCGCGAAGACTACTCTCTCGAAAAAAAAAAAGAAGATTATTGTAGGAGGGGCGATGCCGGGGTGAAAAGAAAAGAGGCGACTTGGGTATGGGGACCCGAAATACCGCATGCGGGGAAGAGGGGGAGCTAGTCACGTGGAAAGAGGGAATCTAACAGGGGGAAAGGGCTATATATTTGCCAGAGCGGAAAGATGAGGGTCGGCTCGACGCCAAAAAAGGGGTCACCGTCCTACATCGCTCGGCACGGCCGAGAGGGAAAATGTGAGAATGGCCGAAACCGGCGCGCACCAAAGGAAGGCCGACTCTCCGGGGGCACGAGGAACGCTGTTGCTAAGGGGGACGAGGTCGGCGTCTGAGGGGGGGAGGAAGAAAAGGACGCCTTTCGCCGCGAGAGCTAGAATTCTCGTTTCCTTGTCGTAGATCAAAGCTACGTGGAAGACCAGAGAAGGTACTGGCACGAGGGAAAGGCCCCGAGCTATCACTACGGTGTAGGAGGCGCATTCCCAGGATTGCGGATGAAGGGAGGGGACTTAATCGTCCGCAGTCCTCGACTGAAGAAAAAGAGATTTCTTTTCTCAGCCTATGTTCGTGCCCGCAAAGAGCTAAGATACTTGTTGGATGAATTGCTCGGCGAACGGGACACGAAAGGGGGCAGAGTCCGAAAAAGTCCTCTCGGAGATCTGAATAAGATTGGTTTATTTCACAACCGAGACCGACGCAAAAAAAAATTCCGGGGCCGCGTCTCGGGAAGAAAAAAAAGGACACATCCTCCTCTATCCCGACAAAGAAGAAGCGTATCTTCCCTCGTGAAGCCATCGAGAGAGGAGACGCAGAGTGAAGCACTCTGTGGGAAAAAAAAGTACTCTTTCTTTCTCTATCATTCGGCTGAGCGGCGCGTTAATCCCATCGCGCTCAGAACCCTTGGCGAAGGGAGAGGGACGTGAAGAGCCGCTCTACCGGAAAAATGGACTGAAAAGGAAGGGGGCCTTTTTCTCTGCGCTGCGATCGTCAAAAAAAAGGGGCTTAACGAGAAAAAAGAGGGGAGCTGTGCGTGAGCCCGCCTGGGAG
>Ga0179593_1347359_pt1 | contig 10223 bp, 12 predicted proteins | sample CZODoug2_1_08_16_FD_185931 | JGI IMG/M metagenome (GOLD analysis project Ga0179593, IMG submission 185931) | Vadose zone soil fungal communities from Angelo Coast Range Reserve, California, USA - CZODoug2_1_08_16fungal (PacBio error correction) | ecosystem: Environmental > Terrestrial > Soil >...
GTGGTGTAGTAGAAGGGAAAGGTTGGGAAATCCGCGTTGCAGCGAAACTCCGCCATACGTAGCATGCGGTAGGCAAGGAATGTCACGTAGCTTGTCGCCACGGGAGGGGGGGAAAACGCTACAGAAACCAGAGAAAGAGGGAGACAGCCAAGGAAAAATTTCACCCAAATTTTAAAATTCCGGGGGCGCTCTCAGGGGGGCTCCACCCGGTTGGCAACAGTATGGTTCCACGGGGAGTTCCTCATAAGCTGTCGCGGAGGAGTAACCTTTCTTCTATGACCGGCGACGACGCCGCATAGAATATGAAAGAAACAGGATTGGCCCTGAGGGGGGGGTTCGTCGGCAGCTTAGGGTATGTGAAAAACAAAGGCTTGAAGAGAGGGAAAAGTGGAAGTCCGCGACTACAAAAATGAAACCGCTGCGCGGAACGGCAAACAAACTTAAAAACTTGGGGAGAGGAAGGAGGGGGAGGCAGTTACTACACCTTTCGCCGCGGGCTGGGAGAAAGAGTGAAATCCGATCGGTGTTGGGTGATGCCATCACCTTAGAGAACCTTTTTTTCTGGGGTAACTCGCGAGGGAGACTAGGAAGACACCTTTTTTTCCTTCAAGAAGCCGACTCGTCGATAACTGATCTGTGGAAGCTATGAGGAAACGCCGCCGGGAGGGGCGGGCCGCATAGCACGGTTAAAAATATGTGGCGCCTGCAGATAGCGCGCATAGATCTGGGAATTCAAGAAGGGGAACAGCAGACGCCTGGTTGAACAGGCTCTGGTCGGGAGGAGGAACCGAACAAGGCATGTCCCCGAGGAATGGTTAAGACGCGAGACAAGCGAAAAACTTAGGGAGAGACCTGAGGAGCTGACGTTTTGGGTGGCTGCGCGAGATTCGAGACGCGGGGACAAAAAAGGATCTTGTCCGAGGGCAGGTCCTCCGTCCCTTAATCGAAGGTACGGCCGGGGGCCGCGGATCGTCTGGATCGACGTCTAAATCTGAGAGGGGGCCTCCCCAGAAACAATATCTAGGTTAGCGTAACCACCTATCTAAGAACGGCTCGCCAACTCGAAAAGTCAAGGGATCATGGGTACTGGGTTGAAATAGGAAAACTCACTCAACACACCGCTAAAAGGTGTGGAGGGGCGAGAAACTCAGAGGCGGAGCCAGAAGAAGATCTTAGGATCAGAGGGTAAAGTTAGGATGACCGGTCGAGGAAACTCTGTAGGAAATTATCCGGGACAGAAAAACAAAAAAAAGATTCCTGCGATCTCAAGGTTGTTAGAGAAAACAGCAGGATGCGGAAAGGTCGAGAGAAGGTTAAGTTCTCTAAGAAGGATAGGGACAAGGCTGCTCAGGCAGGCGGTATTCGATGTCAAAAGGGATCCTTATGAAAAGGGCCAGTTACTGCTATAGGTAGTGGTTGGGACGCTCGTGAGACTGAGAAAACACTCCCATAAGGGGGGGAGTGAGGGGATAGGAGACGTGGACTCTTATCCGGATCAAAGACATGAAGGAGGCTTTAATGTACCTGCGGAAAACCGAAGTTGTTAATGTCCCAGAACACAAGCTTTACCAGGGATTCCACCGAGGCGTTTGGACGCGGGCGAAACCCGGTGGACCTGAGAGCCCATTACCGGCGGGTCGTAAGGGGCATCTGATACGGGGGTCTCAGCTTGGGACAACTAAAGGGGAGGGAAGGGGAGATGTTCACAAGAACTGGGCATGACAAAAAGTTTTGCCGGGCAGCGCAGATCTGCGGTGGACAGCGCCGACCGAGACTGGCAGGCCTGGCAGGGCCCGTGGAAAACAGCAATCCGCCGGGCGGGGCTCAGGAATCTCCACACCACGCCCGGCATCCCGGTGCATACCACGATTTCGCCAGGAAAAGTCGTGAGGTAAGACGTAGAAAAAAGTGCTTGGTGAAACGAAACAGATTCACTCCCTCGATCGATGACTCCTGGAAAGCCCGGAAAGAGCGAAGCATCCTGCGCTTTCAAGAGGGGGGGCCAGAAAAGGAAGGGATTAGGAAAAAAGGTGCGGACTCCCTGGAAAGGACATGGGCCTTTCTATCAGCGGCGGCCACTTCGGATCAACGGAAAAGTTGGCCTGAGTAGGCGAGTAAATTCGTATCTGAGGGGGGGGGGGGGGGGGGGGGGGGGGGGGGGGGGGGGGGGGGGGGGGGGGAATTCGAGTCGTAGGCGGAAAATGGCCCGTTGCCGGGAGTCCGCGGTCACAGGGGAGAGTCAATGGGGTATGACTAGCCACATACAGGTGCGAAACTGTCACATTAAAGCAACGCGAAGGGGCTTGGAAAGTGAGCCGAAAAATATACGCGTTTGGCGGTCAGCGGAACTCAGAAGAGGCAGGCAGGCGTCTCGATCGTAAAAAATCTGGACTAGTGGCGAAGGCAGGTACCAGGTGGGAAGAAAATCTCTGTGGCAGAGTAGCTTGGACACATAATAGGCGAAGAGCGACCTTTCTTAGCGCTCGGGAACTGGTTCGGGGAAACGAGGGGGAGCGTGAAAGAAGAAAGTACCTACGAAGGGGGTCAAGGTCGTTGTCCTAACGGCCCGTGGAAACGGGGAGGGAGTTCTTCACGGGGCGGAACTGGCAATTCGGTCCGTGTGGTTCACAAAAGGGGGGATCGCGACCGAGAACTTCGAACGGCCCGGTGAAAACGGTAAAGGGGTCTAAGTGCCATCAGCCGGTTTTGGGTCACTCTGAGAGTTAGCCTCTGGGCCACGCCCAATCGGTATTTGGAGAAAGGGTGGGCTTGAACGGTAGCCTAAAAATCCAAAAAAAAAAAAAACAAGCCCCTGGCAACTCAAACAAACCCTTAACACACCTCGCGCCCGACTCAAAACCAAACCCACACACTACAAAACCCCCCAACCATACAAACACCAAAAAACGAAAAAAAAACACCCAACCCTGGACTCAGCTCAGAAGAACAAGAGGGCAAAACTCGCTCTCCCCACCACACTCCCCCAAAAAAACAAAACCAAAAAAAAGCCACCACTCCCTCTACCAAAACAAAAACCGCCCCCACTCTGCCACAACCCCAAGAAGAAAACAACCCGCTCCCTCCCCCACCCAACCTCTACCCTTCAAGGCATCTGCAAACTACACTTTACCCCCCGTCCTCACAAACCTAAAAAAAAACTCCTCCTCCCCACTGCACCAACAAAAAAAAAAAATTGCCCCTCGCAGATGATTGACATCATTACGGTCGGCCGAGGGAGACGGAAACTTTAGTCTTAGCGGCGCGATAGCAAACGGAGACCGAGACTGATCGGAGAGCGCCGCGGATGAAAGGGGAGAAATTCGCAGGGGGAGCTCGAGTGGGTGTTCAGGCGGCGGGGAAACTGAGGCACACATTAATTTCTGTCGGCGGCACCGCATGGGCCGGCAGCGCACGGGACGAGATCTACAGGCTGCAACGGCAAAGGGTCACGCACTTGCGGTTCCGGGGGAGGAATCGGTCAGAGACTGGTGGCGTATCAAACTGAACGTAGACCGGCCGGCCGAAAGAGGTAATTACGAAAGGAAGTAGTTCCTGGCTCGGGTCTTCTGTATATGTCCGAGGTCGCCGGGACTATTTGAAGGACCACCGGCTGTGGGGATAGAAATCAGGGGGGTGTACTGGCACGCAGCCAACTAGAAAAGTAGAAGGAGGGGTGTGAACGAGTTCACACGACATTCATCCACCGCGGGTCGGAAAAACTCTCATAAAAAGGAGCGGCTCTGTATACAGCTCGGGACTTCGAGACACTGATGGCGGATCAGACAAACTCCATGTGGGAAATAGGGGTGTTTCAGACTTATTCTCCCGGTGAGGTTCTACTCTGCGGTCGCCGAGTAGATTCCTCCGGATGAACTAAATCTTGAAAAAAGAGTGCCTCTTCTAGCCGGAGTTGATCTGGGTTCTAGTTTGTGTACTTCACAGGCAGTGGGATAAATCTCAGAAACAACAACTTGGTAGTAAGGAAGTATATATATCAGAAAGTTTACGACCACCATAGCCCCCGAGCCCGAAAATTCAATGGGCTATGCCGGAGTGGAATAGAAGGAAACACCGGCGGATCTCCTAAAAGCCGATAAGAAAACTCACCCTGGGCCGCTCCGCGGGTCCACCAAGTCACCCGGCTCATCGGGACTCTCCGCAAGCAGTAGGGAATCTCTTCCGCGGCTCCAGCGCGGTACGTCTTCTCTGATCTACAGAGGTGGCGACAAGGGAGGTGAACTCCAAAAACTTGAGTATCGGGGGCGGCGGGCTGCCTTCCAGCACCCACAGCCGGCCGGTGGAGTAAATCTTCAAAAAGCAGCCGGGGAGGACGTATCAAAGACAATCGATGAACCCCACCCAAAAGGAGAGGACGCGGTAGTGGGCGAGCGGTTAAAAAGGCGGGAAGGAGCTTAAGTTCAACACGGTCGGAGGATAGCAAACCTCAAAAGACCCACGCACGGTGGCAGGGGAAACGTCTTGGGCCCGGGTTCCGAGCACGTCGCCGGACGTCCGTCTCCTCAAGACCAAATCCTGGCGGGTGCAACGCGAAGGCGTGCCTCAATTCAACGCCCGAGAACAACCACCTAAGGAGAAACCCGCGCCAAAAAAGGGAGTGAATCCCGCAAGAGCTCAAAAAGCCAGGTGAAAGGACGTGGGCGTCGCTCGAAGGAGAATCTCCATTAATGCGAAAATCAGGAAAAAGTAATTCGGGGGCAAAAAAAGAAGCCACTTTAGTCTTCGAAGACGAAAACATGGAGCCCATCCTACTATTTTTAGGGTGCCACCGCCGAAACACTCTCATGCAGAACCAGGCAAGGGACGTCAAAGTAAAAGAAAGCCGTTCACACGTTGATCCGTACTGGGGGGGCTCCCAACTCTCGGCCTTTGGAAAAAAAGCAAACGGAACAGCGGGAAGAGTTTGAATCCGAAAAGTAAACTTGGGGTCAAAGGTGAACCCTTCCTTATTGGGACACGACAGTGTGCATCTTCAAGCTCGACGCGTCTCCAAATTGTTCAACAACGAGGGAGAAAAAAAAAGAACGGCAGCCGAGGAAAGGGGTGGCCCGAGCCGCTTCTCAACAAGAAAAAGGCACCCATAAAGCCGGTCTCAAACTGTCTAAAGCTTTGACCAACGCCCTAACTCTTGACTGGACCTAGGCCGAGCTTATAGAACACCGGAGGATGATGGGCGGATCATGGGAAAGGCCCTAACGGGGAGTGAAGGGCAAAAGGGTCGCCCGTTATTGTCCCGTCATAACATTGAATTCATCCAGGGGCGCGGGAGGAAAAAGGAAACGAGCGGAAAAGTCCAAGCCGAAAAATTTAAGCGACGCAGGGCAACGCGCACGATCCGGGCCCCCAAAAACCGGGTCATATTCGAGGGAGGTCCCCGAAGGAGGCTGATAGCCAGAACGCATCGATAAATTGAACTGCGAATTTACGGTGTCCGTAACTTCTTGGGGCTTTAGTCGGCGGCGAGGAAGAATTAACTCCCTCACTGAGACCGTTTGAAAATCCCGGAAAAGAGTCAAGGCATTAATAGAGGAGGCTTCATCTAGGTTCGTGGTACCAAGGGGAGAAAAAGGTTATTCGACCTCGGAGGGGACCATGAGAAAAGAGTGACATGAACTCAAGTTGGAGGGGCGGGCGTGTGTTCAGTGAGAATGGGGCTTTCAGACCATGCGATGCGTTAACTCGGCAACAATGGTGAAGGTCATTACGGCGCGCATCGATGCGAAAATGTCCACTCGAAGCGCCGAAAATTCCCGGGAACTTGCAGAGTTCACCAAGGTCGGTTACAGGAGACCCGAGATACAGCCGTTCATGGGGTGCAAAAGGGGACCCAAGGGTCATGAACACAATCTGACCTGAACCAGAAGACCTCCGGTGGGTCACCAGTAGATAGGGCATTTGCCGACCGGCCCCGAAAAACTGAGGGGGAATCAGGGCCAGCTGGGTGTCGGGACGTCACCCAACCGGCCCGGGAGGTCCGCCCCCATTATGTAAACAAGCCTCCCGTCGGGGGGGAAAAAAAGGCGCAGCGGGTCTGGGTTCCCCACGGATCGCCGATGGGAGGAAAATCAAACCTTCTTCACGGCGGGCAGGCCAAAAAAAGCATCGAGCAGGAACCTGAAGGTAGTTACCCGTCTACGACATCTAATAACTGGGGAGGGCCGAAGGAACGGTAGATCCCGCGAAAGCAAAATCTCAAGGCAGCCGCACTCATCACCTGCGGTGCTTCGCGGGGTAAACCAAACCGGAAAAAAAAGCAAACACAACTCGCAGGAAAAAGACTTTCAAGGGTTCCTTCGGGGATTTGCAAATTAGAAGGTGCCGGGACCGTCTGGAAAGAAGCCTGGTAGAGGTAAAAGCCCGACCAGAATGAAAAATAAGAGGAAAGCTGATAGCTAGACTAAGAGGAAGGTCGTCGCGTGCCCTCACCCAGGATGTTTCATACCTATTTTCGGGGGAGTTCAAAGCGGCACAAATTATTGAAAATGCCTGTCTCGTGGGTGGTAAGGAGGGGCGTGATACGAGGTGGATAAACGAGAACTACATCGCTCTAAAGTTAACAATCATAGGGGGGGACTCGTCATCCGAAGCGCTGCTACTGGTCTTTGACAAAATACTAAGAATAGTTCCCAATCCAATGCTATCATTCAGTCCTGTTGATTTAAGGGACGAGAGGGAGTAGAGGAATCCTGCAATACCTTTCATCTCGAGCAAAGAGAGCCATATCTTGGTCAACGAAGGTATCGGGCGACACTCAATTGGGCACATTTAACCAGGCACAGAGGAGTCGACGGGAAGATCGAACCATGCTGTCTGGGTCCGCTGTGGGAAAAAAAAAGGGGTCCCGCTCGAGGGAACTATCCTGGGTCTTTAGAAGGGGCGGAGTCCACTGACCTCATTTGCAACCTCTCTCAGCCTGGGGCGTTTCAGGGGGGCTAAAAAGGGATCAGCTCAGTGAAGTCACAGAAGTAAGGTCTTCAGGTGCCGTAAGGGAAACGGCAGTCTCCCTAGGAGCGGTAAACACGAACACCAAAAACTAAGAGACGGTGATCGACGCCAACGATATGCCAGCTGGCGCAAGCCAAGATGGCTGTCCAGTCAACCAGACCATACTGCTCAAGAATTCCTCGGAAAAGTAGAGGGCCGTCCGCCACACCCAAGAAGTTTCAATGGGAGGAAGGAGTTCAAAGCTTCAAGAAAGAAGTTTTGAAAAGGAATACCCACGCCCAGACGACCACGCCAGTTTTTGAAAGAATCTCAAGTCGGCAAGATGCAAGCTTCGGGAACCGGCAGCAGAGGGAGGGATCACTCCGCGAGACAGGAAACCGAACAACGGCCGATAAACTGGACCCAAAAGGTGGCGACCCGCGGAAAGCGGGAATTAAGAAAAAAAAAAAATCGGGGAAATTTACTCCCGGCTTTTCATCCCAGCGCGCTCATTGTTCGGTTACTACGGAGGGAAAAAAAAAAGCGGTGGCGACCAGGTCTGTTCGAGTCATCGCTGCTGAGGTATCGGGCGGCGGGGGCGGATGAACGTACCCAAATATCATCCACCACATCTCTCAAACTACGGAGGAGGGGGGAGGAAAGAATAGGAAGTTGAGGAAAGAGGCGTTGGGTCCTGAGCCTCCTCAAGACCATAGAGCGCGGAGAAGTGTCAAAATGTAAGGGTCACGCCCACCGCGGACGGGGCAAAACGCAAAAAACAAGACGCGCTGGAGAAAAAAAAAGCGGACTAACTTTAAGAGCCGGAGGCATGCCGCCATTGTAGAAGTGAGCACCCTGGTTGGCCCACGTTCAGGGACACGTGTTGGTCTTCTCAAGGCGTCGCGGTACGCCGGCTGCTATGGGCGAAATGGGACTAATGCTAGGCAGCTGAGAGGGACTCGGGTCGTTGGGGTCTTCATCGTCGGGGATGACCCTGGGGGTCGCAACGTGCAGAACGGGAAAAAGAAGTTAGAACTCCGCTGAGATGACCAAACTGTGTTTCTGAACCTTCCGCTCATACGGGTCGACGAGGAAAAATAGGTATCATTATTAGGACCGCTGTAGGAAGCGGATGGGAGGGATCAAGTGTGGAATCCGATCGTTGGGGTAGGGGAAAGATCACCTTCGAATGGCAAGCAAGGGGATTTTTTACCGGGCGAGGGGGAGAAAGCATGCAGTCAGAAAAAAGACACCGAATGGAGAGGGTAAGAGCTGGGCCACGTCTATCGGAACTCACAAAGAGCCGCTGATGCCGCCTCACTGGAAGCTAGAGTTTTCCGACGGCAATCACGCAAATTCTTCGGGAGGGACGTACAATGCAACGAAGGACCCGCAAGCCTAGGTTCAGAGAGGCCATCGGAGCTTCGAAGCGCGCTGGTGCAGGTATCAACCGCGGAACTTTCAACTGAGTCAGATGACCGATGCGCGAGATCGTTGGGCAATGGGTTAGAAGAGTGGTTGGAGCGAGAAACTCAGGACTTACCAGGGCGCAAGGATACACCCGGCGATAGGGGGGGACGTTCTGGCTGTGACGGACCGGGCGGAGGCTGGGACAAAAGGGTCCTAAAGCGGTGAGAGAGCGAACGGCAAGGCGATTCGGGAATCTCCAGAGAAGATCGAGGTGTATTCTTACTACCCAACACTCGTCTCCGAAAGGGCGCCAAAAAAAAAAAACACAGGCACGGACAATAGGGGGCCAGAGGACGGAAACCATCCTTCTGAGAACAACATCCGTTGCGCGACGGCAAAGAAACCACTTAGGCCGGAGCAGACTAAAAGGGGAGGAGGGATGGTCGTCTTCGTACAGGATAGTAGGGGCGCTCTAGCAAAAATTCTCCTTGAAGAAACCTCCACTTACAGCACTTGTGTGAAACTTCTATCTTGACCGTTTTTGGAAAAAATCTAATATAATGAGGGTGAAAGGTCATAGGAGCCGATTTGGGAATGTCTCTTAGGATAGCAGGCTGCGAAGTCCGGGGAGCTCTATTCGATGTAAGGGGATCAATTGTCTTACCGCGGCCATGTACTGCTCAGGGGGGGTTTGGTCTGACAATGCGGAACTTAGAAAAAGAAATAGGCAGGGGAAGGGAATGGGGTTCCCTTAGAGAGGTTCACTTTCTTTCACAAACCAGGATAAAGGAATGGGGTTTAAAGGAGGGCATCTCGTTGAGGGAAACCAAACAACCACTGCTGACTGATGGCCAGTAGATGCGCGAGTAGACAACGGGAACCTGGATAACTAACATGACTTTATCGGTAGTATATGTGGAAGTAAGAGACCTGGCTCAGCTTTTAAAAAAATGCGGTATAAGGTTAGTGGGGGGGACACTAAAAGGGACTTAACGAAGCAAGAAAAGAGGCGCGGCCGGAGCTTCGATTTGTGACACTGGGATAATAGTCTCTCAAACTTGAAGTGCAGGGCCACGGCGTGCCAGGATACTCAATGAAAAACGGGGTCGGACCGCAAGACCAAAAAAGTCCCAACGCCTTCATCCCGGTCAGACCCATTAGCCGGCTGGTCACGGCCGGTACTAATAAGATTGGCGCGACATAGGTGGAACAAAAAAAATGAGCGAGTGACGAAACTGCGCCGCGTGTGGCTGGCCACTTGCACCCGCGGAACGTTAGTCAAGAAAAAACGGGCGGTTCACTGAGGGCAGAGAATAACTCCTTAAACAACAAAGTAAGTTCGGGGTCACGGTAGAATTACGATAAGGAAGGAAAACTGATAGACCTGAAATAGCAGAAAAAACCGGTACGTTGACATCAGGAACTAGAAAGGGCGAGTGGACCTGCGTAATGAATCATATATGAGGAGGGCCGGGGGGCCAGTAGCTTCTGAAAAGCAGCGCACAGGACTAGTCAATGTTATGAACGCGAACATCAAGGGGGGACAGATGTCGCCTGGCAAAGACTCAGAGAAAGCGAGGGGCAAATTGCAAAGTCAGCCAGCCATACGCGGGTGCTTCATCAGCGATGGAGGGCGATCTGCGGCAAGCGTTGCACGCTTAGAAAAAGGGGGAGACCGTCCGACAGAGGGGGGAAACAGCGTGACTTGATCTGGGACAAACGAATGACGAAGGCTACGATAGTCGCAAACGTGGGATCACCTGTTCGTTAAGCTCTGCGAAGAGAAGATCCCGTATCGGTACTTAAGGGGAAACGACCATGTACTTAAGGGGCCGGAAATAGGCGGCCCGTGATTGGGTGCACCTTCCAAA
>Ga0179593_1365190_pt1 | contig 10223 bp, 8 predicted proteins | sample CZODoug2_1_08_16_FD_185931 | JGI IMG/M metagenome (GOLD analysis project Ga0179593, IMG submission 185931) | Vadose zone soil fungal communities from Angelo Coast Range Reserve, California, USA - CZODoug2_1_08_16fungal (PacBio error correction) | ecosystem: Environmental > Terrestrial > Soil >...
AGCAACCTCCCTACGAAGAACCCGCGTGCCAGAAGGACGGGAAAGAAATTCTCAGGGTTTCTCGGGAAGAAAGGCGAAAGGCTGTCAGCTGTCCCAGAAGTATCTCATGATGTGGACTCCAGAGGACCTCTCATCTACAACCGGCCGGGGTCATGACGAGGAAGAGGTGGAACGGGAGAGCAAGAATCCCCTGGCGCACTACGGGGAGGAAACGTAACGAAACTTCTTCGTAAAGAAGGAGGAATTCTGATACGGGGTCCGAAACTAGAACGCGGGGAACTCTCAGTAGAACGAATCGCAAAGTCCATTGGAAGCGTGGGAAACAGGGGCCGTCCGAAAGGGGGGCGAGTACGTAAGGAAGAAAAGCGGCACGGACAAAAAGGCCCCTTGCGGAAGAAAAGGTCTAATACTGAATTATGGGCATCCTCCGCGGCAGAAAAAACCTCGGTCGAAGGTGGCTAGAGGGACTGGATAAAGATCAATAAAGGTTTCATTACTCAAGGTAGGTCAATCACGACGCTGGGAAGGTTATTAAGGAAGAACTCGATCACCCGAAATCTATACGGTACGGCTCGGAAAGTGAAAAGGGAATTTCCCATAAGGAATAGGCTCCAAAACAAAGCCGGAGGAGTAAAGGCATGATTTCGAGGGGAGCTAGGGACACTTTATTTCAAGAAAACGAAATCTCAGCCAACAAGACTTAGGGGAAGAAGGGAATCAGGCGAAGGAACCCGTGTCCCTCAGGAGCTAACGAAAGAAGATTTCCGGCGGAGGTTGAAAGTACTCGATGTTGTTGTAGGGGGAAACCGGAAAGATATGCAATGTACGAGTGGCGTGGTTTAGATCGTGTGAAATTGAAGCACTCACGTCCTAGCAGGGATGGGCCTTCAGTGCCGGAATCAGGCGGCGTTTAGGCGAGAGGGGGGTGGCCGTCCAGAAAAAAAAGACCAAGAATAGATTGCCGGTCGGGAAGTGCCCATACTTCTGCAAAAAGAAATAGGAGGGAGCGGCTGGTCTTTTGGGAAGAAAGCCAAAGCAGTGACGTAAGGGAGATCCAGAGGAGAAGGGCCCCGAGAACTAAAGGAAGTACACAGCAAGTCCAATGGAAGGGGGGGGGACCGCTGCATGTATAACTGGGGGAGACTTAAGACGTTAAGCTTAGTGCGGAAAGGAAGATTCCTCAAAGAAAGAGGAAGAGTGGAATAGGTACAGCAAGAAGGAAAGTCGGGGACGCCTATTTTGAGGCGAAGGGACAAATGAATCGCTTGCAAACGGTAGCTGCAAATAAGGGGGAAAGGCAATCATAATTGATCGGCGGTAAAGCGAAAGACATCTGCTGACCGGAAGACCTAACGCAGAAATGCAGGAATTAGGAGAGATGGAGGACTAGGGGAAAGGTATCAAACAGATTCTAGAAAGGGTCAAAGAGGGAAAATATTGTAAAAAAGGGATGATGGGGGAAAAAATGGTTTCTTGCCTTGAAGGAGGCAAAAGAGTCGGATGAGGAAAAAGGAAAAGGTATATCTTCAAAGCCGTCGGGGTCAATTCGTAATATTGAGTTGATCGAAGGGAATGATGGGGCGCATGGGGGGGGACAACTGTGTGAGATTAAAGAGGGGGGGAGGGGCTGGAGAAAGCAGCGCGCCGGTTACGAATGAGAACACTGATTCCACGAACCGCAACGGTTAAGAAAGCAAGGCAATTTTTCGTCAAGCCAGTCGTAGAAAGGGGATAGAGAGCCACTTAGCAACTGGGGTAACAAGGAAAAGAGGCGATGGTTCAAATAAAGAACAAGCGAAACTGTGGAAGAGGTGAATTCCTGGGTAATTCAACATGCAGGGAGGCTCGTAAGTGGGTACATAAAAAACGGGAAAAGGACCGCTTATCGGTTCAAAAAGAAGGGACGGGGTGACCCGGATGGCTAAGAACAGTACGTGGACCTTGTGGGTAGGGGGGGGGAGTTCTGGTGCCGGGGGGGAGGGGAAGGGATTTGGCTGAAAAGAACAAAAACTTACTGTGGGGGGCCAAAAAGAGGAGCGCGACGGGGGGGATACAAGAGCAATTCAGGTTAACTGTAGGATTCAAAAGTTTATCAAAGAACTGGGGAAACAGTTTGGTCTTAGGGGAACCCGGAGGAAGCAAATGGGGGGGGAAGAAAAAAAATTCAACGGAAGGACTCGTAACTAAACTCAGCCTCTGTACTACATTAGTCAACAAGAGGGAAAGAGGGGAAGCCACCGGTTCACGTCGGAAGTAGAGGAAAGAACACCAGGGGGCCAGTCCCGCGAGGAGGGGGGCAAAAAGAGAACTAATTCAACGCTCAGAAGAGGTATCCGCAAGGGGGCAAACAGGGCCCACTTATAAGGGTGAGGAAGGAAATCGCTGTACAAGAATGGGATTAGGAGAAGGAGGAAACCGAAATAGAGGAAGGACATGTAACAATAACTAGGCGAATCGCGCGGGCCCATCTTGCTTACAAGTAGCCCTAGGGAAGCGTCGAGTTAAAGATTAACGGTATCGGGATGGTAAAAAAGGATAGAATGTAAGATTGTCCGCAAATTAACGTAAAGGAGCAGTAGACCGATTGAAAGGAAGGCTATTTAGTTGCTTGGGGTATGGCGGCCTTGAAAAAGCCAAGAAAATTCCAAGTATAAAAAAAAAGAGTCCGGAATACTTGTCTCGTTTTTTAACGGGTGGTGTGGGGGGGGAGAAGGGAATTGGGGGTGTTTGCCGCGTCCTGGAGGGGGGGGGATGTGATCAGGTAAGGTTTCAGAAGTCCTGCAGGGGGGAGGGGGCACGTCGATGGGCCGGCGTCAAGGGGGGGGGGGAGAGGTCAGTTGGGGGAGGGGTTAGTGCTTATCTCGATTACATCCGTGGAACGTCCGGGGAGCCGAAAAATGCATGAGAAGGAAAGGGAGGAAGGGACGGAGGTTTGAACGATCTTCCAGCGGTGGTCATTTTCTCGGTAAAGGGGAGTAGGAATTCCAGAGGGACGAGGAGGACGGGTGGGAGGCAAGGGAATTCCTCAAGTATGGGAGGGGAAATGTGGCGCCAGGGTTGACAAGATGACGTGATTAGAAAATGGACGCAAGGGAAGAGTCAAAATCTGAAGGAGTTGCAGATATTTTCCTCTCGGAAAAACAGGGGTGGGAAGGTGATCGAATAAAGAAAAAACAAAAAACTGATGAGGGGGGGAGAGATGATTAGAGTTCACTCTCTGAAAGAGCAAAGAAACGGGAAGGGACTGGGGGGGGAAAAGGCGCGACAGCTCAGACACAAGGACTTCTGACGTCCTGAAGCCTACCATCTGAGGGGGCGGTAAACGAGAGGAATCGAAAAATGTCCCTCCACCAAAAAAACTAACTCAGGGGAGACACCCCTCCATAAAGAGAAGCAATAAGAGAGTGCCCGGAAAGGAGAATGCAACCAAAGGGAAAGGGGACAAAAAGACAACTCACGCTTAAGAAAAACGATCGACATAGGGAAAATGGAGGGAAGCCGAAATTAAACGTCAGAAAGAGCCTCACCCTCACATAAAAGGAAGGAGAAATGAACGCTTCGATCAATGAAGCCCAATTCAAATAAATTGTTTGCTCCTACACACGGCACTTCACTGGGACAAGCAATTACGAATCTCCAAGACCAACACTCATTCTCTCGCAGAAAGAGCAACACAACACCTATCCCACAGGAGAGGCAAGATGATAGCGGCTGAGAGGCTAGTGCGACTGCTGTGGGGTAGGGACCGACAAAGAATTCTCAACGAGCCGTTAACGGTTAACCTGCAAAAGGGGAGGAGCCGTCTCTTAGAGAAGTTACTCTGAGCGCGCAAAAATGTACCAATCAAAGGTCGCTAGGAAAAAAGGCATCTTATAAAAGGTCGGTGACGAGGGAGGGCAAACAGTCGAGGGACGAGCAAGCCGCGGATTTAGGCAGGAGGGCTGATTCTGAAGCAAGGGTCGCGGAAGGACTAAACTTTGCACAGCGGGGCCACGGCGGACCTGTATAAGTGGGACACATGTTGGTGAAAAAGAAGAGGGGGGAAGAACAGTCTTGGGGTCCCGCGCTTTACCTGGGAGTTAGATAAAGAACGGAGGAATCCTTACTTGGGGGGGGGGAAGAGGCTACTCCTAAATCGCGAATAAATGGGGGGGAAGGACAAAGGAAAAGGGGGGGGGTCTTCTTTGACTCGAAGGGGAGACGGGGGGGAGGGGGGAGAGGTTGGACCATTTTTCTGGGGAGAAAAACGACAGGAGTGTCTTTGAGGGGGGGAAAAAGGGACACGAGACACTGTTGAAAAAACAAGCTCAAACAAAAAAACATCCATGTAACCCAAAAAAGGGCGAGCACCGTAGAGCAGGGCGACATCTCCGTTTGACACAACGGACAGGCCGGGGGTTAAAGGGACAGAAAAAACACAGTTGGAAAAACGAGACGAAACTCCCCAATACAAAACCGGGGAGCGACTGGGGTCGTAAAAGGGGTCACAAGGAAGAAAACAGAGAGAGCTGGTGGGGGGGAGCGTACCAAGAAAGACAACACACAAAACCTCATAAATGCCTGTCAACCGCGCCTTCCATGATGACAAAGGGCATGAGGGCAAAAGTGTCACCTATTCCCAGCTGAAGTGGGGGAAGTCAAAAAGGGGCGGCAAGTGATCGGACCGAAAGGGGGGAACAAAAAATCAAACGTTTCTCTCATGATCGCCGGGAAGGCCCAAGGGGGTCACCGGGGCAGGAGAATGGAAACGTCAGAACAAAACAACAAAAGACCTCTGAAAGGATCAATGGGCCCTATTAGGAGATCAAGAGGCAGAAAAAAAGAATAGCTACGCTAATACAACCTACGGGAAGAGAAAAAATTACTGGAAGGGGGGGGGAAGAGCAATCTCAGTGGAACGAAAGGAAGGTTCAAACCGGCATCCATATAGGGGCCAAAGTAGGTATAAAGGAACTGATGGAGAAAAGCGGACAGTGGTTCACGATGTTGGGGAAAAAATAAGCAAGACCCTCGAGTACGGCAACAAAGCGTAGTATTCTTAAGGGAAGGGATGCGAAGGAGGGCAAGACATCCAAGTATCATGAGGAGGATTTGACGAAGAGAACACCATCAACAAGACCACTGGGCAGTAGGCTGAGGGGGACCTTTCTTGCGGACGCAATCACGTCGCCACTAACTCACTAAAAAGGAAGGAATTATCACTTCTATTCTTCCTTCTCGAAAATGAGGAGAAAAGGAGCCGAAACCAAAAAACTATGAAACGATAAGGAAGGCGGGAAGAGTCAATAGACTTGACTCTTTTGGGAAGTTAAGGGGCAAGTAAAAAAGCGAGGACGGAAGCAAACTTAGTGGGAGTGATTAAACCACTACCGGCCGCTCCGGTGGCAAAAGGGGGGGGGCACGAATGGTGAGCGAAACGCATAAAACTCTTGGGCTGTTAAAGGAATGCCCGCTAAGAAGAGACCTAAAAGACGGGCGCTTTGGCCAGGGGGGACAGCAATGGCCAATCACGAGTCTAAAAGGGGAAAAAGGAAACTGAGGTACTCGATTCAAAAGCACTGAGAATGGGCAAATAGAGCTCAATTGATTTCCCAAACTCGTCTAGAAAAAACAAGACCGGCTGTCGAGTATTGAGCGATGCAAACGCTGACGAAGCGAACAAACGCTATCGACGCTAACAAAAAGAGGGGAAGAGATTACAGGGGGTGGGAAAAAAAAAAGGGCACCATTGTCAGAGAGAAAATACTAAAAAACAGAAGGAGACCCAGGGTTTCTTCACGAGTTAAGTATGGATAAAAAAGGGATGAGACGGGGACAACTCTCGAGTGAGGGGGATATCGATCTAAGGAAAGTAAGAGGGTGGGGGGAACCTAAATTGATGAAGCCAAGAAGTTCAGGGATCTAGCCGTCCCGGAAGAAAGACAAAACAGAGTCAAAAGCAGGAAGATGCAAGGCCAGGAGAGGACAAGCAAAAGAGGGGCATTTTACGTGATCCAAAAGCAATAGCTGTAGTCATCTTAAGGGAAAAAAGGCAGAAGGGAAACCAAAAAAATCGGGGACTTTGGGAGCTCCGACTCTTTAAAAAGGGGGGGGGGAGAGAAATTTTTGAACGTTTCATCAGAATATTCAGAGGGAAACCGCACGATAGAAGCCTCGTCGACACGGGCTAGTTTACCGCGTCGGGAAAACCAGGTGGCGTAGTAGTTGTAAAAGAATCAGAAGAACACGTTACGAGGGGGCGGACCATCATGGATAAGGCGGGCTGAACCGCAGAAAAGGTTCTGGAACCGTCATCAAGGCGGAATTTGGGCACGTAAGGCGGCGCTGTTAGAGAGGTAGTAATACCAGCGAAGAATCGAAGTTTTTGGAGAAGAGGGAAGAGAAACTCAGGGTAATATCCTTATATGGAGACCTTGGATTTACCTGTGAGACACATAAGATTGGTAGAGGCCAAATTCCAAAAGGAGTACGGATCAGCAATGAAGACTGGGCGGTTGGGTCCGGAAAGGTCAGGGGCGAAGAGCGCCAACGGGGGGGGGGGAAACAAGGAAGTTGAACTGAAAAAACAAAAGATGTTCCGAGGGACTGAGGGCTGTCTCGGACTAAAGCAAACAAGCGATGAGAGAAAAGGAAATGTGTGGGGGGAAACTTAAAGATAACGCTCTGGTGGGGGGGGGAAACGCGAAAACTTGGGACAGGGAAAAAAGGAAGGGGAGGGATAGGGGGCAACCATACCAATCACGAACTGGGACCTCATTGTAGGAGATGAGAGAAAAGGAAAGTTTTATTGAGCAAGACGGGGTTGAAAAAGAACACAAAAAAAGGAGCGTTGGGTAGTTTTTCGAAAGAGTTACCCTGGGGTAGTAGTCTCCCCGGTTGGGGAGTGTTCGGAGCAGGGGGAAAAGGGAGTGGCAAAACCGAAACGGCGTAACGGGGACCTCAAATGACAGGGAAGAGGGAGACAGAGCATAGTGGATCGACGAGAGTGTTTCAACTAGTGGGCACACGAACTACAACGAGGTTGTGTGAAATAGGGAAAAAAGCAAAGTACCTCAGAGCAAAAAGAGGTCACGCAGGCAAGTCAGTCTGGAAAAAAAGGGGTCACGAGAAGGAGAGCTAAAAAAGGGCGTCCAGTCATCTGAGCGGGGCAGCTGTCAAAGGGACACTCGTTCCGCCAAAGGTTCGAAACTCACACGGGGTCACCAAGTAAAAGAGGAGGGACTTGACAGACGTGCAAAGGATCTTTATCTACCCGAAAGAGAGGCCGAAGGAACAGAAATCGATCTCAAAAAAGAGGCTGGGGGGATGGACTATTTGACCCATCTAGTCCAATGCAAATAAAGGCAAAGATCTCGTTAACTATTTAGAAGGGGGAGGGGGAAGTAAAAGGAGAAAGGGAAACGTTTTCGTATACCGGAACGGTAGTGGAGTACTTGCTTGGGGGCTACACACCAAAGGAGCATGACATACGCGACGGGAACATATCCATTGGGGGAGAAGGTTGGTTGGAGGGCACTGGGGACGAGTGGGGGTAGTTATTTGTGGAAAGGGGAAAGGGGTTGAAAGCGCATGTGTACTCCTTCACTTTTAAAGGGAGGAGTTGGGGAATCAAAAAGTGCCGTGGTTGTTGAAAAAAGTATCTAGGGGAGACATGGTTCCGCCCTTTTGCGCCAGAAGCAAGAGTTAAAAAAAAAACATAAAAGAAAAAAAGAAAAAAAAAAAGGAAGAAAAATAAACAGACCGTAGGGTCTTTAAAAGAAAATTAGAGTTGCTTTTTGCATGGACGGGTTAGGGAGATGGCGAGGGAAGGAAAGTACGGGGAAAATTAAAATCATGGCACGCGATGTTGCAGAAGTAAAGTTAACGGGTTGAGTCGATAGGTTTCGCTGCTCTGTGGGGGAAGAGGGTCACAAGACCGACGGTTGCGGAGTTAAAAATGCCTGGGGACCCATGTCGAAGGACTCGGTCATTGGGGAAGAGCCGCAAAAAAAAAAATGAAGGGAGGAAAAGAGAAGAAAGATGTCAACTCTCTCGGATTGACCCAGCGAGAGACAACTGAACGGTACGGCGGGAAACGACCCCGCGCAGGGGGAAATCTGCTTAAACCGGAAAAAACAAACCGCCACACTCGAAAAAGGATCAGGGGGATGAAGGGGAACAAACGCCCCGAGCTGAAAGTAGACTCGAAAAGGGGCAGAACTAAATGAAAGAAGAGGAGGCAACCGAGACAGATTCGAAGAAAGACGACGGAAGCAAGAGATGAGAATCGGAAAGTAAAAAACGGAAAACGTACGTTTAAGAGAGCTAAAACGAAAAAAACCCTCATCTGCACGGCACAGGGGGGCTCTAAACCCGAGAAGATCAAAAGACGAGGACTGAGACATTATGAACAGAAAAGAAAAGGAAAAGCACACCAACGTCGGAAAAAAACCCCTCAGGTCGCGAAAAACAAAAAAACCCGATACAACTGAGAGGGCAGAGTATTTTGGCGATGGGAGCGAGGGATCAGGGTAGAGGGCTGGCAAGAAAAAAGCAGGTCTTAATTGTCCGGGAATACCCAACCTGAAGAGCCGGCTGTGCTTAAACCGGACTACTAAGTCTGCTGCGCTAGGGTACCTCTAATGGTATCGAGGAAGAAAGAATCGGATCACTTATGACGAGCATGAAGACGAGGGGGAGAGCAAGAAGAGGAAGCGCTGGCCGCGCAGGAGGAGTTAGCAAAGGAAAAATCTATGTCATTGTGGCAACAGGCGAAGAAGGTGGACCGGCACACTGTTTGACCTAAAGGAATTGAACGGAAGTCTTGCAACCGTTGAGTTGAGGAGGAAAGACGAAGTACGGGTGGGGGAGGACTCGCACGGATTCCCTGTGACGGGGGAAAAAGAAAGGGAGCGTGCCGCTGCAATGTCAGGAAGGATTTGACGCGAGTGGAGAGAGGTGGGGTCGCAGGTTGGCAGCGAAGGCCCAAAAAGAAAAAAACTGGGTAAAAAAAAAAAGGCGAACAACAAAGCAAAGGAGCACGAATGGATCTGTCATGGCCACATAGACGGGGGAGACACCCCGCACAGGTCCGGGGGAGGTCAAACGTAAAAAATCAAAACGCGAAAAGACCCAAATCCCGGGCGCTTTCGTAAAATACTCAAACGTCTGGGGCAGAAAAGAGCGACGGTCCGTTTGTAACGTCAAACCACGCAACCCACAGACCGGATCACAGCATGTTGAGGAGGAGTGATCAACAAACTGCCGTGGAAAAAGGGGGTTCCCTGCAAGTGGGAGGAGAAAGGAAAAAACAAGGGAATACGCTAATAAAATTTACTAGCATTAGTGTTTGCTCGACGGGAGCCCGAGTGGTCCCTCTCGCTCGGAAAAACAGGCCGCCGCGGAAAACAAGCAGGAGAGATGAAAGAGCCGCAAAGGACCTACGTCAGGGGAAACAACATAAACTTGGGGACCCGTTTATACTCGAAGAAATTCGGCCGTAACATTTGACACGTGAAAGGCAAGAAACCCAGGCAAATAAATAGCAAAAAGGAGACAAAACGGCTTATTCGCCAGGGGGGGGCTGTTTGGGATAACGGGAAAAGATCCGACCCATCTTCGCAAGTCGAATATGATAGGTGCGGTCGAAAGCAAAAAAAACGCGGTAGCTGGACCGCCGTATAGAAAAGGAAATGAGGGAAGGAAAAAGCTAACGCAGCTAAAACTGGGGGGCGAGGGACAGATTTGGAAAGGGATGATTCAAAAAGACAAAGAGTAAGATGAAGGTAACCAGTAACGAGACTTAGTGACCGAAGATACGAACCTCGAAGAAAATACGAGGAGAGAAAAAAGAGCTAAGATTGAAAGCAGACCGAATGTCTGGGTGTTCATTCGCCATTGTGGCACATTACGATTAAGAACGGAAAGAGGTCAAATTCTTTGTATTTGAAAAATGCCTTCCTACCTTTGGAGAAAAAAGGTCATCCGACGTTCATCAGCGTGGAGGAATCGCGTGGTCGTTCTTGAATGGCGCGAAAAAAACATCCTGAGGACGACCTAATGAGGGAAATAAATAGGGGCAGGGTTATTCTCCTCAGGGAATCACCCCAAACTCGGAAAATACAGGCTCTGGTTAAGGAGACAGGGTGAAAAAGAGTGAAACATACAGGCTATAAGCAAACCGCGCGCACGGTTGAATAATGAAGAGGTTGTACACTTGGAAGACGAGGGGAAAAAAACCCGCT
>Ga0179593_1420068_pt1 | contig 10223 bp, 12 predicted proteins | sample CZODoug2_1_08_16_FD_185931 | JGI IMG/M metagenome (GOLD analysis project Ga0179593, IMG submission 185931) | Vadose zone soil fungal communities from Angelo Coast Range Reserve, California, USA - CZODoug2_1_08_16fungal (PacBio error correction) | ecosystem: Environmental > Terrestrial > Soil >...
GTACAAAAGAAAAGATTCGTCATGGGCGGTTGCAGGAAAAACGGACCAAAAAAAAAAAAGGGGGGCCCTTATTGGAAGGATTTATAAAAAGTTATCGGGAACAAGGAGGAAATAACATCCTCGGTGGTAGCGGGAGGGAGAATTTAGCAACAGGTTCTATTCTACTTGATGTTGGGGAAGACAACCATCGTTGTCAATAAAAATGGCATCAAATGGCGGGAACAAATTGAGAATAGGATGAGGAATGTAAGAGAGAGGGGGGTCTTTCGGGCAAAAGAGGGCAAAAAAAGAGCAGAGGTGTTACTTATAGTCTTTCCGCAGGAGCGGAATGTGGAGAAGAAAACCTTAAGTCTGTCGGCCCAGCGGGACACTACGGGGGGACTGGAAAGGAAGGTTTGAGAGGATTCTATACGAAGAAAGAGCGGAGAAAAAGGAAAATCTATGAAAGGGTTTGAGAAAATGAAGCAGGGAACGAAAGGGGGGAAGGGTGTGGAGTTTAAAAGTATGACACAAACTTGAGGCAACAGTGAGGTCCAAGGTAAGCACTATGAAAGTGAATAAAGAAAGAGAATGGAAATAGGCATTCCCTCAGACTAAAAAGGCGGCGTCGACTTGTCTAGAGTGCCCTAATATCAGAAACGGGAGATTTTGGAGTGCACAGGGAAAAGAGAAAAAACTTTATTAGTAATGTCTTGGCATAAAAAAAAACTTCAGTATGGGTTGCAACCCATGGGAAACGAGTAGCAGGGGGGAAAACTGATAGGTACGGGGAAAAGATCGAAGATCACTGGCAGGCCTACTACTACTTTTACAAGTGGTAAAGTAATGGTGTATGTGATGATAAAAGCTACGGGGGGGAAACGACCTGAAAGCAAAGAGAAGAAGTAGATTGTTGGGAACAGAAATTTGCAGGATGGGGAAACTCTAACAAGAAAAAATAAAGGCTCTGGACTTGGGTCTCAACTTCCCCTACACAGGGGATCTCGACTACACTCATAGTGACGGCGATCGATAAGAGAGTCTCGGGGGGAGAGGACCATGGAAGGTGTGCATGACATAACAACGGCAATAATAAGCAAAAAAAGAAGAAGGGGGCAGTTGCATAAATTAATAACGAAAGGGGGACGAAGGGGGGAAGACGAAGCGAATCGCGAAGAGTTGTATCAAAGGGTTGTATAGGACCGGGACCTGGGAAATCCTCTTCTGTGTTATTTTCACCATAGTTTGCCTGCGGGGGAGTCGACAGCATACCTGATGAAATCAGAAAATGCGCTCAAGGGGGGTCTCAGCGGGAGAAAGTCATAAGGTAGGTGAGGAGATCAAATGAGGGGCATCTAAGATACGCAAGATAACGAGAAAGAGATTAATGCTTACAAATTGAGGCGAGAAACGCGGGGAAGGGGAGTCCTAAAAAGGGATAGAATTGGCGAACAGAAGAGACTGCGGGTCTTTGCCCCAGAAATGTGTTCCTCGGAAATGTGGGGGGGAGAAAAGAACAATCCGGGGGATTAAACCCTTCCAGGAAATGCCCGGCGCTTCTGGATAAGAGCAGCTTATCTGACAAAAAGAAAGGGGAAGACGGACGGCCAAGCTCGGAGGAAAAGAGGGAGTGGGATGTTTGAAAATTCCGGACTCACGTAAAGTTAAAAGCGCAAAACGAATCTAAACTCTAAAGAAATGCGCCAAAAATCCTCAAATCGCGCAAGAAAGGAAAACTTTCAAACGCTAAGAAAGGATTAATCAGGATGAAAAGGGGGGGGTTGGCAGGCCTGTTAAATCAAAGGCATTGCGAACATCCAAAAGAAATGCGGCGGAGGAGGCCATTCCCCTGGGGTCAGATGACAAACGGGAATGGGCAACAGCTCATCACAAAGAATCGGAGGGTTTCCAGGGGCCAAGGGGTCAAACGCGTGAGGGGGGCAACAAGGGTGTTCAATCCTGAGCGCGAGGTAGCAAGTGTTAGAAGAAAGCCCACTGGCAAAGAGGGCGTACCAGTGAATCGCCAGCGGGAGGAGCTTACTGGCTGAGCTTCGTCCTAGCCATAGAGCTTTGTCAATGTTTTGGCGCAAGGGGGATTTGGGGGAGACAAGATTCTTTTAAAGAAGAGGAAAATCTAGAGGGGAGCATTAATCTAAGAGTCCCAAGTACATCGGTTATTGAAAAATAAAGCCGTCAAAGAGAGAGCCAGGTAAAGCTAGAGAGGAAAGAGGGGGAACTAAAAAAAACAACAAAAAAGGGCCACCGGAAAAAAGCAGGGGGGAGTTGGAAAGGAGGAATGAGGAAAAGTAGAGGAAAAGGGGAAATGCGAAAGGAGGAGAGAGGGGGGGGAGATAATAACAGGACAGAGGAATTGGGGGTGGGAGGTAGGGGGAGAACAAAAAGAGCAGAAAGAGGCCATGTAAAGAGGGGAAAGAAGGGAGGGTATGAGGAGGGAAGAGAGGGTCCTGTTAGGGGGTACTTAAGAATGGAGTTCTCATGAAAAGGGAAGGAAAAGAGGCGAACCAATTATAGTCGGGGGCCCACCCTAAATAGAGGGATTACTCCGTTGCTCATACTCAACAACACACGTAAAAAAAGGGAAAAGGAGAGGAAGGGGGGATAAAAAAACGGGGAAGGGAAGAGAGGGGGGCCTATAAAGATAATTGTCATTGACCCGAAGAGGAGTGGGGCTTAGAAAGGAGAAGACCCTGAGTTACCTGATCGTGCATAAAAAAGTCAAGGATGGTTCAACGATTGGGATGAAAAGAGGGATGGAGGGAAATCGCCTTTGGGTTAGGGATCGGAATCACGGGATGGAAGAAGATGGGACTGGAGGGGATCCGTGTAAACCGTTCTTTGAGTTACAGAGAAGAGATCAAAGGGCCGCGCGTGGTGCGCAAAAAAGACGGAAGATAGCTTGGGGGAAAAGAACAAAGAAAACGGCTCAACACCGTAAGAGCCAGGGGCGGGAGGTTCCTTTTCACCGCTCAAGGCAAGTACGGACGATCGCTTCATTCATGGTCCAATGGGGGTGAGCGGAGGAACAATCAGGAGAAATCTGGTCGAAGATCTTGGATGGAACCGACTTTATTGAAACACTAGAGGCCTGGGGAAACGGGAAAAAAAGAAGAATAATGGTGTGAGGTCTGGGTAAAAGGAAAACCGATCTTTCATCGCCCCCGAAAGGAAGAAAAGCAGGAGGTTGGTGAATGTTTCTTTTCAGAGATTATATACAAAGGTACAAGCTCTGGACAGAAGCGCGGCCGGTGGTCTACGGGATTCTGTTGGGGCAGAAAGAGGATCAGAGCTTGGAGAGCTGGAAAAGTTGGGGCCGAGGCTTAGAGGGTGTTACTCTTTCGGAAAAGGGAGTGGTGGGGGGAAAAAAAGGACGAGACTGGTCAATATCAGTCAGGAAAGAGCGAGCAGGGGAAGGCGGACAAGGGCAGATTTGCTCGATCAGAAAGCCAGCTGGGAAAAAGGACAAAGAACGGAAAATTCGTACATGGAAGTGGAATAAAATGCTCTTCGGCTAAAAAACACCAGCAGGGAAAGAGGGGGACGCCGAAAATTGGAGGCGGAAGGTCTACTAAGGGACCGCTAAAAAAAGCAAGGTTCAACGACTAAAAGAGGGGAGCGAATCTGCATAGACTTGTTCCATAGGTATAGAGAGGGATTATGAGGAACCGCATTCGAGAAGCAGATAACCAAAAAAAAAAAAGACTTCAGGGGGGCAAAAAGCTGAATTGTATGGGAGGAGAGCAGCCGGGAAGGAGAAGGGAGGAAAAACTGAAAACGACAATCAGGAAACAGAGGGGTCTGAACTTCAAAACGAAAAATGATCGGGGGGGGAAGGTTGGGTTAAATCCGGGAAAAAAAAAGGTAATCCCAGAGGCGAATGCGAGTAAGGAGGAAAGTCTGTTGAGAGAAAAGGACGATTACCGCCATGGAGGTTGGACAGGACAAAGGGGGGGGGGGGGGATTGCATACATCAGGGCAAGATGTCAGTAAGATGACTATTCTATCGTAAGGGGGAAAACGGATAAGGTTGGGCTTCGTAGACTCACACGTTTTGGTAAGTAAAAAAAAGAGTATATAGGGCGGTCAGCAGGGGGCGAGGTTGTAAGCAGCCTGACAAAATGTTCGTGGGGAAAGGCTCCGCTTTTTGGGGTTGCCGTAGCGCGACTCGCCGCCCATTCAGGGAACGGGCCACGGATGGGAGTAGTAACGAAGCGTTCCATGCAGGGAGAAGAGGGGGGGGCGAGCGGTTACAACCTCTCAGAGTGAAAAGGGGGAAAAAAATAACGAATGGAAGGGGGGGGGTTGAATACATTTGCCATGTTCCCTAAAGGTCGAAAGGTGCAATGTCTCAACCATCCGCCTTGCTGCTCTTCTTAAAGAGGGGAAGAAACACGGGATCCTCCCCGATGGGCGAATTTTTAGGGGGCCATGTCTATTCTGTAGTGAATATGAAGAGGGGGTTCTGGTAACCCTGTTGCGGGAATGATCTTGGGGGAAAAAGGGTGCTCCTGAGAAAACTGGAGACGAAAATCCACCGTCAACTTACTCTATGGTATCAAGATAAAGAAAAGTCGCTAGAAGGTGCTTTTAGCGGAGGAGAATCTCTACAAAAGGGCTAGAGCGGAAACGTAAGAAGAAGACTGCGGTCGAAGAACACTTAGGCAGGGACCATAGGAACAAGAAGAAGGTCAATAATTAGAAAGGACACCTAGTCGGGTTCTCTTGTGGGAGAGACTGCGAGGAAAGACGTTAGGGAGCAAGGCTTCTACAACAACCGGAGCCATAGGGGGATATAACGGACCCACGGACTAAGGTAATGGCTGCCGGAATTCTGATCTGGAGGAAAGGAAAAAACGTGTGAAGAAGGAGGGCCAAAAAAGCCCCAAAAAAGGACGGCGGGGAGGGCCTGTCCGTAAAGAGACTCGCTAAATGAGCCGCCCAAATACCACACGGGCGTGAGTTTTTCGGGCACAAAAACCTGAAAGGAATTGACGTGGTAGATTTTCAAGAAAAATCGAGCGACAACAACAAAGGATAGGATGAAAAAGAGATGGGGGAGTCAAAGAACACAGGATTCGGGAGATCGGGGGAGCCAAAACCTTCCCCCCATAAAATTGGGACCGTGTTGGTGCAACCGGGGCGGGAGAAGGGGGAAGGATCTGGAAAAAAAAAATCATTGCGACCAGCCGTGTTGAGGGGAGTGCGAACCATGTACTGACTGGAGGGAAGAACCATCTTTTAACAATCGCAAAATCATCATGATAAGTTGATTGGGTCAAGATACAAAAAAAAGGCAATCTGAGAAAATACAGCATAGGGAACAAAGTAGGTCAGCATGAAGAGCCAACAAAAAAGCAAGCGGGGGGAAGTTCGCGTCTGGCCGCGCTCCTTGGGGAGAGGAGCAAGGGCGGAGAATGAGAAGGTGAACACGTCGTCAGAAAAAAGGGGGCAAGATCAAGGGTGTGACTCGAGGCGAGCCTAACTAGCACCCCCGGTCACGATAAAGTAAAGAAGAATACCAGGGGAAATACAGAGTGGTATGAAGACTGCTATGAGCACACCCGTTCAAACAGGGGCGAACTTGAAAAAGCTCGGACGTAACACTTGGGGAATAAGAGACAAAGAAGGTGTCTTGCACCTGACAATAAAAGGCCCATGGCGGGCGGTTCGTGGAGGGGACATCAAAAAGGGAACGCGGGGGGGCGGGGGGGGAGCACGGCACCTGGTAAAAAGGTTCAAGGGGTCACCTGGGGGGAGGAAAAACCCTTACGAGAGGGGGGTGTGGAAACCTGGGGCAAAATTGGAGGTGGGGAAAACGACGCAAACGCAGATCGAATCAGAAGGGGAAAATGGCGGCCGGACTACTAAGCCTGACGAAGGTTAAGGGAGGGGCAAATCTAAAGGGGGGAAAATTAAAGACGGCAATTCAAAACAAAGGACTGCTCTCAGACTTGTGTTCAAGTGGGAAGGATGCACTGAGCTCCCCAAGGGAGGGAGGAGTCCCTTTTTTCCATAAAATTCAAAAAACGATGGATAGAAGGACTCTCCACGGCAGCCGGGTAAGAAGATCGAATACTCTATAGAGGATTGAGAGAACAGTGTTTCAGGAAATAAGAACCCCGATAAGAATCTGCCAACATCCCCTGGGGACCTTCTCAGTTCAAATTGCGCGAAAAGGGCCGCCCGAATTTAAAGACGCAGGCTCTAATAGGGAATGAAGGGGGGGGGGCTTAAGGCAACAAACCGGAACATCGTAAGGCTTTTGGGGGGTTCATACACTGGGGAGGAGGAGGAGCTCCCGGAGACGAGAAAAGGATGCTCTCAATCGTAGGTCAGCATGGAGGAAAGCAAAGAACAGTCTCCTCGTTAGTTTTCGCATCAATGAGGGGTGTATCAGGAAAACTATAACATAAAGGAAAAGAGATCCGCCTTTTGGAAGCGAAACGGCGCAGGGTTCCTCGAATGGGGATAGAAACCTTCACACAGGGGGCCGCTCTGAAAGTACTGGAGGAACCGATGGGGGAATCTTTCCAACTGGTGGTGCGGAGAAATCCTTGCTGTGACCCTTGGCCATAAAGAAATTGGCACTTCCGATTCTGGGCGGATCGACAGCTGAGAAGTCTGGCGACAAAAAAACGCAACAGAGGGCCAACGCTCTGAGTGAGAGGAGGGAGGGGGGGGAAAAAAACAAAAACGGAAGGGGGACACTTCCCCCATCATTTCTAAAGAGGAAAACGATAAAACATTCCAAGGAAACTATGAGAAAGGGAGACATGCTCAAACCTAAAGGGGGATGAAAAATGCTCGAGGGGCATATGTCGTTCAGGTGGCTTCAGAAACAGGAATTAGCCAAAAAAATTCGGGAACGGCAGAGTCAGGGGGGGGATTAGGACGAAGAACTGGAAATCAAAATCGCACACAAAGGGATCGGGACGCATTTGCAAATCATCTCGGGGAGGGTCAAGTCTGGCCGGGACAAAAAATCTTCGACCGCTTAAATGAAAAGTTGGGGGGAAGACAAGCCTGTCCCCTCTGGCATAATTCTCTGGGACAAACTATCGGGCAGACGGATGAAGGACGTCCAGACGCCTCAGGGAGGAAAATTTAAAAAAAAAAGTTTTTGCTACCGGTGATTGGTGAGGAACGAAGGGATTTCAAAAGGAATCGCGACACGCGCCGGCGAAGGGGGAGCGGGGGAATCGAGTCGGTCAAGGAATCGGGTGAGGACAGTAAGACCTTCCATCGGGGAGCCGGTCCTTCCGAGGAGAACCTAAAAGGCGAATAACAAAAAGTAATCGGCAAGGCCCCAAAGAAAGCAAGCCACTATCGGAAAAACTGAGAAAAATTTTTCTAGACACCCCCCCCCACCCCAACCCCACCACCCCCACCCCCCCCCCCCCCCCCCCCCCACCACCCCCCCCCCCCCCAAAACCCCAACCCCCCCCCCCCCCCCCACCCCCCACCAACAACAAAAAAAACAAACACCCCCCGCCAACCCCCCCCCCAAACACCCCCACAAAACCCCCCCACACCACTCGTGGCGGAACGAACCCCCCACCTACCGCCCACGCTCCCCCACCGCAACCCACCCACCCCCCCCAAACCCCCGACAAAAAAACAGCCACCCAAAAACCCCCGCGCCCCCAAACGCCCCAACCCCCCCCCCCCACCCCCCCACAGACCCCTCCCCCCACCCCCGGCGACCCGCCCCCCCCACTTATGTGATTTCTTTAGCCTTTTCAACTTATCACTGTCATGAGGGTTTACTGACCCCATTTATCGGTCATTCCCCCCGCGACGGACCTTCTCTCAGCTCTCATATATCGCAACGGATGCTGAGAACGATACTGGAGCATAAAGAACTCAAAGAGGGGTCCTTAAAAGAGGGGCCAAGAGAAGGATATAGTGGTTCGGGTACCTCTATTATGAGGGAGCCTGAGCCGGACATCAGAACCTTGAGACCGAGAGGGAATGGTGCCGGAAAGGGAGGGAAAGAAAAGTGGATCGGAGGATTCAAGGGGGTGTAGGTTATCGCCTCGTACGATTCCCTTGCCCGTCGAACGGATTCGTCCAACGTTCATTGCAGTGGTTCTACTCGCTCCACACGGCACGGCGCGTGGGCGCCCGATAAGAATCAAGTCTTCGACCAACATCACCGGGCGAAAAATTGAAAAGAAGACTCCGCTGGCGACTTGCACTGGAAAAGAAAACATGCCTGACGGACTCCAGGCTGGAGGGGATGCAGTCCCAAGGGGGAAAGTGGATAGTTCCAAGCAGGATCACAAATTGACAAGGTCCGCGGGGAGGAACAGCACGAGATCTTTGCAACGGGGAAAGCCATATAGAATGGGGGGGGGGATCGAGATTTCTTCAACTCGGGGGGAATCACAAAAGGACCAACATGAAGAACCGCTGGGCTGGGGGGGGGGATTCGGTGTCAGAAGGCTGATAGCAACCGACAGCCTAAACATCGCGCAGTGGGGTTTAGATGAGTGCAGCTGAAGAAATAATAACCAGGATGAGTGGCAAGTCTTAAGAGGGGGGTGGCCGGCAAGGATGGTGGGAACGAAAAAAAAGCACTTATAGACAGCTAAAAAGAAGCTCAGAGCACCAGACAACGGGCAAGCAGGGGACCTCTTGAGAAGGGTCTCTTCAGGGGGCTAAACGCTGTTAAAAAAGGAAGATGCATGGAAGGGTAGAAAAAAAGGGTTGGGAGCTTCGATTGAATCCCACCAAAAAGCAATAAACAGAGGGGTGAAGTCCGAATGGAGCGCGAAACCAGAAGAGAATCAATAATAGCTGCTAAGCTTTTCAAATAACGTCGCAGGGAGAATAAAACTGGCTAGTGTATGAGTTAAATGAACCCATGAGAAAAGAAGAACTGAAGAAGGAGACGTTCTTCTCTCGATGGGAAATACCGGGGATGATTCAGACTGGTGGGGGGAAGGGATAAATCTAAGCAACAGACAGAGGGGGGTAGGCACCTCCAACTACCAGATAGTGGGAAGGGTTTTGGACCGAGACACATGGAGTCACCTAGGCGCTCATTCGGGTCAAACAAAGACCTGTTCGCATGGGCGAAATGCGAGAAGAGGAAAGGGGGGGTGGAAGATTTGGACTGATTGAGGGACTCCAAAACGATTGAAAGGAGGCGTCATACACAAAAGCCTCTGACGAGACTTCGAAGATATTACGAACCCGTAGACGGGGTAGTAAGGATATGGGGGAGTTTGGGAAGGAAAAGGGAAGTCTCAGTGAATGAGTGACGAAGTTCGAAGGGAGGGAAGAAGCCCCCCGTGGGGAAAAACCAGTATTCGCAAAAAAAAACTCCGTGGGGGGGCATTGGAAGCTCACCAAAACCGTCCGTACCAAACGGGGGAAACGTCGTAGCGAAAGCCACGTTCCAAGCTTAGAATAGGGGCGTGGGGTCCTCGTACCGTGAAAGAGAATGCACACAAACCAGCATGAAATGGTTGTAACCATTTGACAAAGCTGGAGAATTTCGACGGGTGAATTGCTAAACAAAATAAACCAGGGAGGCAGGCATGCTGAGGAGCTGAAGAAAAACGGTTCACTGCCGCCAAGGGGTAAGATTTTATTTGAATTCTCAGAAAAGAAGGGTATGACATTCCCAGTGGTAGCTAACGAAAGGGGGACGGTGACTGTCGAAGTGGTGACAAAGGGGGGAGAAGTGTCTTCAACTAGAAACTCACTCTGCAACTGACGAGGGGGAAGGCCAAGTGGAAAAAGTAAAGGTCGAAGGAGGAATCGTAAAGGTCTATGAGGATCCCGGAGGCACAGAGAAGATGGTTGAAAAGACTAGACTCTTGCAGATATTACGAAGAGGACTAAAAAGAGAAGGCGGCAAACAAATATCGATAAAATGAAAGACGTTGCTGGTTTGGAGGGTTGTCTCGAATGGGAGGAAGAAAAGGGGGAGATGCTAGTAAAGGCGGGAATCAGATTCTACCAAATTTAAAAACACAACTAGGGTATCAGGCTGGAACCAAGTGGGGCTCGGTGGATACGTGGTTGGAAGCAATCAAGTCAAGGCAAGAAGGAAGGAAAGGCCCATTGAGTGGTGGGGTGGGAAGGTAGTAAGAAAAAGAGGGGGATACCAATCTCCTCCGCACCACCAAAAAACGGCAAAGATTGGGCGTGGTGGTCCTTTCGGTCGTGGCGTGCCAACATAGAAATGCCCGGGAAGGAGCTATTTGGACCCGGGA
>Ga0179593_1446496_pt1 | contig 10223 bp, 12 predicted proteins | sample CZODoug2_1_08_16_FD_185931 | JGI IMG/M metagenome (GOLD analysis project Ga0179593, IMG submission 185931) | Vadose zone soil fungal communities from Angelo Coast Range Reserve, California, USA - CZODoug2_1_08_16fungal (PacBio error correction) | ecosystem: Environmental > Terrestrial > Soil >...
AACCAAGCTGCCGCCGCTGTAATCTGGAGAGGAATCTGGGTAAGAATCGATGGTGTATTCCACTCAAAAATCACTGTGGCGAAGGGCACGAATAGCGGAAAGTGATCAGGGGGGAAGGCGGACTGAACTCGCTCCGTTCACGGCACTATCCTCTTGAAGGAGCGACGGGGGGATAAAAAGAATGTCAAATACGGGACGGAACAGCTAAGACGTTAGGGTCCAGGGTTCTCGATGCAATTCCGCAGGTAAGGCCGGCCTGAAAGTAGGTTGTGGGGGGATGACCTCCTTGGGGCCTTTGGTTTGGCCTAGGGACAACGCACCTTGATCGTTCCAAACAGTTCATTTGTCACATGTAATTGGCGGCATTCCCGTCCTTAAAAACGCACTCGAAAAAACAGGGTTTGGAAAGAAAGTTTGGACCTTGGGTAATAGCGAAAGGTGGTGAAGAGGGAAGCCACCCGTTAAAAGTGACGGAGCCATAGGGTTTAAGGGGGGGCATACCAATGGAAACTGAAAATGGTCCCGACCTTGTTTGAGGGGAAGGGGGGGAGAAAAATAGGGGGGGAACCACCCAAGACGCTCCGTCAGGTGGGGTGGGGAAATCGCCAAAGAGGAATGGGTGTCTAGCGAAGTGGGCTGACGTGGTTTCCGTCCAAATTTTTCGGTTAGTGTTGGCGGGGGTTCTGGCCGCGGGGGTGAGGACGGTTGCTGCCACGGAAAGAGTGTGACGCGGTCAAAAGCGTCCCGCCGAAAGTATCAATCAAACCCGAGTATGGAGAGATACCCGGGGCGGAGAGCTTTGTTGCCGAGACATCGGCCGACCATGAGCTGGGTTGCGTGAACCTGAACATCATCATCACTGCCATCGAATCACAGGTTCCGGCGGAGAAGAACAGAAAGCGGTGGAAGGACCGCAGGGAAAGACGGGCGCCAAGCCGCCTGGCGATGGGGTGGCCGCCTGAAGAGGACCAACAGCAAAACTCCGGGAAATCCATTAGTTCGACGAGGGGTCCGAACGCCACTAGACAGAAAGGAACTCCGTGGGTAGGGCGGGGAAGTGGGGTGTGGCGACCGGAGCGTCTTCGAGTCAGGGGGAACAGAGCTTCCCTAGTGAAAATGGAGAAAAGAAGGGAGGATCCTTGCGCCATTGGGGAGGAGTGTACGCTCCTAGACTGTAAGTTTTGATAAAGATCTAGCTTGAAAGGACGTCGGACTCGATATGTTCCATTTAAAGGAAAACGACTCCCGTAGCCATGAGAAGGTGGTTTTCTGTAATGGCAGGGAGCGGTGGAGATATATCAAGACAGGAAAAACCCGCTAACATAGGTTACAACGACGCCCGAAAGGGCAGAAGAAAGAACAGACGAAGATCAGTTTTTTTGGTTCTGTGGGGGGCCGCGCAACAGAGAGGGGAGCCAAGGGGGGGGACACGACGAGGATTTGAAGAGCGTAACAGAAACGGCGAGGCCATTTGAAGTAAACTTTTTCACGTCATGACTACGAGGGGGCGTAGGATCAAAAGATGAAAAATCGACAGATGGAAAAAGAACCAGGAGGTGAAAAAAACTGGACGGCACGGGCCCGTTGTCGGGTGTCCGCGCCAGAGAAAGGAACAGGCGCCTTTTTTCTGCGAAGACACCCAGAGGTGTCTGCAAAGGTGCAAAGAGGGTTGACTAGGGAATGGCCACGGGCGACGCGGCAAGAGGTTCGAGCACAGACAGCACATGCCGGTTTTATAGACACTTTGCAAAAAAGCCGTCCTAAGAACGCAGGGCTGCAACCGAAAGAAAAAATGGCCGGACCGGTGGGGGACGGGCAGACCCCCGCCTCCCTCAGGGTTCCCTTGGACAAACAAAGGAAAGGTACCCTTGAGACAGCGAGACAAGCATCAGAGAAGGAGAAGGCGCCGGTCATGGGAGGAATTTGTAGGCGCCGGCAGTCCAAGAAAAGGGATGAGGACGCGGATATCTTGGTAGAAAAAAGCATAGCATTGGGGAGTACCACGGGATATCATGCAAAATGAGCTGGCGCTCCACAAAAAAACCATCGCGAAAAAGGCACCGACGGCTTTTGCACCAGCATTGGCCACCTTGAACAGGCGGGTCGCCGAAGGGGTCGGGTGGGAAATGGCCGGCTGTTGACAATTGGCTGGGCGGTTTAGAAAACTCAAGGTGGGGTGTGGGCCTGCAAAGCGGGGGGGGAACGAAAATAAACTCAAACACAAAACAGTAGGAGGGGAGGGGGGGAAAGATAGAAGGAAAGGGGGTGCAGGGCCCCATCGAGAAACCAAGGAGGGTTGAAACCCAGTCAAGATAAGCGGCAATGGCCCGCTCGAAGCCCTAAAGGGTAGTCTCTTCCCACGTTCCACCAAATGCCTTCAAATCTCTGGGAAAAGGCAGACGAGACAGAAGTCCCTTCGACGACGAGGAAGAACGCCAGATCCCTTGTGGGAGGAGATCTGGGTCATCAACCTTAGCCTCGAAGCGAGAACTGTGCTTGAAAGCCGGCGCTTCAATCCGCCTGGACAAGAAAAACAGAGATCGATGAACAAAAAAAAAAGGGGGCGCAACTGGCGTAGGGGAGGCTGCAAAGGATCGGGCCACGCCCCCCCTTAGGACGCAAGCTGGATAACGCACCGGGTGGGAGGAAGGGCTCGAACGTTGGCCGCTTTTACGGAATAAAAGAAAAAGGGGAACTTAAACAAGTGCAATTTGCAACGAAAGCTACGGAAAAAATGTGACGATGGTCGCCCTTTCGCGGGCCGCAGGAAACGAAAACACCCGGACTGTCAAGGGAAATCCGTGACTGACTTTCCCAGAGACAAAGACATCTGGCATCGAGAAAAATCGGAGGAATAAAAGAAACTCAGTCGAAAAATGCCTCGCGAAAAGAAATTCTCAGTAAGACTCGGTCGTGGGACCTAACGGGCGAGGCAAAAAGGACGCGTCCTAACAAAAGGAGGAAAGTCTGTTAGTTGGGTCACTGATCGAAGGTGACTGCTCGGTCAAACGAGAGTTTTTGGGCTTGGGGGAATGCCGCTGAGCTATTCAAGAGAAAACAAGGTCGCGGACAGGCCGAGACACTGCGTAGCGAACGGGCGGAAAAAGCTTCCGGGTCAAGAGACACTAAAGGGGGAAACGACTCGCAAACGTTCGGAAAACGAGAAAAAGGTGCTCGCGTTGACGGAAAAGGAGGAAACGAACGCTGAGCATGTGTAAGAAAAATGGGCCTGACCCAAGACACGCGGGTGAGCTTCCAAACGTCCGAAAGGCAAGGAATTGCACGAGTGCGACCAAGGTCAACTAGAGGAGCCACGGCCAAAAGGCTCAGGCGGGGAAAACTACGTACGAAGCAGAATGATTTCCAAGGAGAGGTGCTGAGACACATCACATTTGTGGTAGAAACGGCCAATCGACAGTTTCAGGCTGAGGGTGAGGGCACGGCGAGGGGGGGTGGGGCGACGAGCCCGCGTTAAGTCCCGCTAAAAGAAGGGGCGAGGGCCGGGTAGGAGGAAAAGTAACGTTGTTCAGGTTCACCGCAACAGGGGGGAGATACAACGAAATGAAAAAAAGCTTCGCCTGAGAAAAGCTCTGGGGGCCAACCAATTAGCACTACGAGTTTGCTTGCCGGAGAGGCAGGGGGTGGAGCACCCTTGGATATCTGGGTCCGAGGGTGGTGAAAAGATCCTGGAAAGGAAAGTGTCGAAAGGCCTTCAAGCGCGACAAGTTGAAGGTAAGGAAGGTGCCTTCAACGGCCAGAAACTTCGAAAAAGAAGAGCCCTGCTGAGGAGATTTGTCCAAAGTAACGGCGCGAACGGGAGGGGTAGTCCCACGACACAACACAAAGCAAAAAAAGGTAGGTAAATGGCAGATCCGGGAATGTCCACGTCCGGGGACAAAGGCGACAGGGGGAAGCGGCGTCAAAAATCCTAAGAGGTATCTACAAGAAACTGAGGTGTGGTTTCCGGTCAGGGGGTGGGTTGGGGTTATTGTGGGGGCCTTCCTCAATTCATTGGGAGGACCAAGAGTGCCCCACAGAGAGGAACCAAAGCGTCGTGGGTTTTACCCCGGTAGCCATCCTGACCGGGGGCCGACCAGTCGGAAGGGACGCGGGAAAAGAGAACCGATCCCAGGAAGGTGAAGGAAGCATGGGCCTATTACATGCTGAGGATATTAAAAGGAGAACTGGGGGCAGCATGTGCATGGTGTGTTGGAACATGCTATGGAGAAGAAGAGAAGGGGAGGAATCGCTGCAAAAGGAGACAAGAATGTGGGTAGGTTAAAAAGAAATCGGGATCGGCCATTCTCAATTATCTAAAAAGAACAGGCGGGGGGGTGTGCAGCTCCTCCCGAGAACACGAGAATAATTTGGTGGAAGCGAAGGAGTACACGAAGGAGAAAAAAGGATGACAAACAGTTTCGCGATCTTTGGTGCCAACTCCCCGAAAACAGAGAACCCGGATGAGAATCTGGACGCGCGGCAAAAAAGGCAAAGCGGAGGTCGAGGCGTTGAAAAAAGATCGCGAAAATCGTGGTAGGATGTTCAGGAAAAGGTCAACCGATAAAATTATTGGCCTGGTTTCGTGTCAGAAGGCCGTTTTTGCCCGTCGGCAGCACGGGACGCGGGCAGGCGGGCGGGAAAGGGAAACGGAAATACGTCGCAAGAAAAGGCAAGAATGATGTGTAAGACCCCGCAAGGTGGCGCTTGGGCCAGAACAGCATCTTTCCTGCCAAGAGAAAGGGGGTTTTTTTTTTTTTGGCAGATCATCAGTCGGTGACGATAATGTTCAAAAAGGGGCAGCTCGAACACCTGTTTGGTCGGAAACCAAAAAGGGTAGATAGAGCAAAAAACAACAACGGAAAGGCGAGGAAAAAGAGGAGATAAAAGGAAAAAAAAAAGTCCGAACGACAAGGCTCGTGAGGAGAGCAGGGCCGAATACAAAAGACGTCAAAAGCCAAAAAATGCAGCATCAGGGAAAGAGGGAAGGGCAGAAAGAAGAGCAAACGTCCCGGACGATGGGAATAGGGGGAAGCCGATACCTTCGACGAAGACAAACACTAAACGAACGCCAGGTTAATCTGTCCCAAAAGCCGGGACGGATGCAACTGCTGGCAAAAAAGAAAGAACGATAAGTACGGGACCACCTTCCTTCGAACAAGGAAGAATAGACTACGCGCTAAGGTGAAAAAGAAATAAAGTCTGAAAATAAGAAAGGGAAGACGCGTGCGCAGGGCTTCGGAAGAAGGTTCCACACGCTTGGTCCTCAAGAAAGGAGCGTGGAGCCACGACGCACAAGAATAGGGGAACGAAAAACTGTTGGGGAGGGATGAGAGGATCAGACAAGGATTAAAAAATTACACATTTCAAAGAAATTCCGGGACCTTTGACGGCGACCGGGAAGGACCCTGAAAAAGGCCGGGGGTATGGGTCTATAAGTGAGGGCACGAGACATTGGAGGGGGGTGAGCGGAACCATCCTTGTCTAAAAGAATAGAAGCCGATAGGCAGTCAGGGAAAATTGAGGAATGGCCGGCGGCTCCTACAATCCTCCAAGCAAGCAATAAGCTTGGCCACAAGAAAAAAGAAGGAATAGAAGAGTCTCCCGTAGGGAAAGGTCCGCAAAAAGCGAATCCTTGGGGGGGGGGGTCTGGGTTTCTCGGGGTTCTCCCAAACAGAAAGGGAACAGCGTTCACGGCGCACGTTCTTAGGGTGTTGATGAAGGTGATGAAAAGTAGAAAAAAAGATCACGTTGGTGCGCCGAGCCTCCTGACACCAGGATAAACAGTTGCGCAGGTTCACCGCGAAACAGATGTCGGTCTTGTAGGAAGTAAAAAAAGAGTATTGAAGCCGGGACCGGTCATTGAAAGGGCCGTAAAGCGTTGGGGGGGGAAGGATAGCCTAACGCATTCTAGACTTTTGTGGTGGCCAGGGGGGTCTTTGAAAGAGGAGAGGAGACATAAAGCGTATGTTCACGATCAAGGCTGGGGTTTGAAACTCTCCAGCTAGCCATCTTGGGTCAGAGGCTCGTCTCGTAGCCAGGCCAATTTTTCCCTCATCGGGTCGGGGGAGGGTGTTCCGGGAGAGCATGCCCGGCCAGAAAAGGGGCCCGGAAGACGTGGTTAAAAATCAGGGGGGGGTGAAGCAACGCGGCCGCCGAGAATGCCAGCAAAACCCTCGAGTCTTATACCCAGAACGCCTGCGTCAAGGAGGGAAGAACTGAACCGCAGTCATCGAGCAGAAAAAACCAGACTGGTGTCGGGGAAAATTCGGTCCCATAACACGCCGCGAATCAACCAAAAGGTTCAGGAGGCCGAGCCTCGGAGAAAACTAAGTAGGCCTCTCAAAAATCCGGTTTAGAATATTCCCTGACCTAAGCATCACGAGAGGGGGGGAGAAACCTAAATTGCGAGGGAAGTTCTGTTCAGAGTCCAAAGAGTCGCGGAAGCACGAAATTCCTCCTTTATTGGTGGGCTGTATATGAGAGGGAAAAGGCCTTGTTTCACAGAAAGTGCAGGAAGAGAGGGCAAGAGACCCGAATCCTTAAAGTGAGAACATCCCACGGAATCATCTAGGATGCTAGAACATTCCAGAGTCGGTGAGAAAAAACGCTCGGAAACACACCTTGAACGTGAGCAGATTTGGGGCTCTGAAGGAAAAAGAGATTGCACGCAACCATTGCGAGAGGGGGAGGGAGAAGACAGGAGCCTTATGTAACTGGATTGAAAAGTCGTCCTTCAAGGAAGAAGACCGGGTGAAGAAGATATTTCGCAGGAAAAACCGGGGAAGGTAGCAAAGCGGGGGGCACACTCTACAAAAAAAAGAAAAGGAGACAGACCCGGGTAACAAAACATAAGAAGTCATTTTTGATAAAAGAGGGGGGGCAAGACACAAATTCGTAAGCGAGTGGGATGGGCCAAGAGGAACGTTCCTCGGTTCGAGGGAGAAGACTACGAAAACCTTTTTTAGTGTATTCCGAGGACTATAACAGGAAAGTCTTCGAGCAGGGGGGAAACAAAGCAATATGTTAAAATGGACTCCCCCCGTATGCCTTGGAAAGGAGACACTTGCCCGAGGGGAGGGGGGGGCGCGCTAAAAGAATGACTTGTTCCTTCATAAATCGAAGGGTAGTTCGGCAAAGGGTTGCGACGGAATAGTCAGGGCCGAAAAGAGGCCGAGTCGAAGCAAGATCGAGTCGTGTGGATAATCTTGCACAAGGTAAGCGTACCCAGTGCTGGGACGTCAGCGGGCAAAAGCAGCCCGGAATTTCAAGGCGGGCCCCCCGGCCCACCCGCCAAGTAAGACTCCTCCGAAGAGGAAGAGGAACGGCAGGCGATTGTAAATCAGACCGGCTTCAAAGAACGGACTTTCCTGCGGATAGGAAAAAGGGACAAGGCGCGGCATCACCAGTCTTCTGCGTCGTGCCGCGGGCAGGGGAATTCCGCAAGAGCCATTGGACGGAGAGCTTTTGCATCAGTGGGGCACGGAAAGGGTGGGGGAGTTTGTTGATCGCCGACTAGGTAGGGGGGGTGTTAGGCTGCCAGCATTGAATGGACAAGGGGAACTTCGGATGGGGGACACTCATGGTAATGGGGGGCAACTGCAGAAAAGAGAGGCTCTTCGAAAAAAAAAAAAGCATCACAACTTGAAGGGAGGAATGAAAAAGAGAGAGGATGTGGGAAGAGTTGTGAAGGTAACATCGCCACCAAGTAAAGAAGTGGAAAAGAAAAGGGTAAGAATCACTCTGCCCGGAGGCATCGAACGACAGGGCCGTCGTACATAAGACACTGGGCGGGGAGGGGCAAAATCGCGGGCCGAAAAGAAGAGGGAGAGAATGGGGAGAGAGAGACCTAGACCCAGAGGTGGCGGGGTTGTGGGTCTTAAACTCTGTGCATAAGGGGGGGTGTCATCAAAATGAGGAGGAGGGAAACCTGGTCTGGAAGTGGGAAAAGACGATCAATCCTCGAAATAACGAAGGTCGGATCGAGTGAGCTGGCTAGGGAACTGCCGGGGGGGCAAAGTCTTTTCCCGAAATAACGGAGAGCAACGCCCTGGGAGGGGAAAAAGAGAAAAATTAGAGTAACTGCCTGTGCGTGCACTCGGGAGTGGCCGCTTCTGAAAGGGGAGCTGCCAATGGGCAAAGGGTGTGAAAAGACACGGCCCTGATGAATGAGGAGGCGACTTGGGGTGTCCTCGGCGACGGGCGAACCTTGGTGGCACGGGCCCCGTTGACTGCAATGAAGCCAGGTTCGCGTGACCAAAAACGAGGTACATCTGGCTCGGGGGAGGAGGAGAAAACAAAAACGTCGATTCTACTTGCCTAAAGGAAAAAAAGCGAAATCCTCGTTCGTGCAAACCGACCTCAAGAAGCAGGGCCCTAGGCTCGCCGAAAAAACGAAAATGAAAATACGAGTCAGATGGGCGGGGGAGAAGGTAAGTGCACTTTGCACCGGAGAGGGGGATTCCGGATGAGCTATCTCAACCATTCGGGTGCGGACAGTACTGGAACAAAGTTAATTCGTACCTGAGGGGGAAGCCAGAAAGGTCCCTCAGAAGAGGACCTACGGGTCTCGGGGTGTCGACCTGAGAAGGTGGGGGAAAAACTGGAGTTGAAAGGGAAGTAAAGAAAGCTGAAAATGGGGGAGGCAAGGGCTCCGGGATGTAACAGCTTGAAAAGCCAATCAGTAAGCTTGGCCCGAGGGGAGGAGAAAAAAGGAGACTAAAAGGGCACTGTCAAGGGTGTACCGCGTCTTACTGGAAAAGAAACTTTAAAAAGGTTGAAAAACACAAAGGAATGAATTCACAGGGAGGGGGGGGGGGCATGGCTCGAAGAAGCCAAAAAACTGCATCGATACGCGCTGCGTCGAGGGGGGACTGGGTTCTAACGCGAAAAAAGGAGTGCTGCCGAACGGTGAAAGGGAAAAGAGGGCGGCTGCAGCCGGCTGTCCAGGGGAGAGGTTGGGGTCACCGCAACAGGTGTGACTCCTCAAGGGAGCGTCGAAAGAAGCGTCCGCCGGAAGAAAAAAAAAAAAGAAAGGAAGAAAAAAAAAAAGAAGGTGCTGCACGAAGAGAGAGGAAAGACGTGAGGACGTCTTTGAAAAGAGGAGTCCGTCCAAACGGTCGCCGGCCTGCAAACTCGCGACAGGGATCACCCGAAGAAATTTGGTGCCAGCGGGGAAAAAAAAGGAGGCAAGATTGCGATTGCGAATTTTCGAAAAAACAAATAAACGGGAGCGATGTTGGGGGAACGAAGAGGGGGAACAAGTCGAAGTGTAGAAAGAGAAAAAAAGAAAAAGAAAAGAGTCAGATGAACAACGCAGTTAAGAAAAAAAAGGCTTTCAGTCCGAAAAATCCAGGAGATCAAAAAACCTTAAGGGTTCGGCATGGTTACTGCCCTGAACGCAATGGAAAGGGAGAACTGTAAAACTGGCCCGCAAAAAAGGCGGCAAAGCGAGGGAATTAAAAAGGGAAAAAGGCCAAAAAAACGTCCCAGCCCGGGACTCGTGGGGAGAGCGACGAGAACCAGAAAAGAGAACAGATTGAGCTTCGCAATATGAAAAGAAAAGGAGCAGGAAGATCAAAAAAACAAAATACTGCAGCGAAGGGGAGAGGGGGAACAGAAGTGAATCGATAATACGCATACGCTTCTGAAGGTGTCGTGAAACCGCATCCTCGCGGCTGCCTAAAAATCGAACCAGAAGTACAAGCCCGAGGGCAGGGAAAAACCTGAACCAAGTACCAAGGCACGGAAAAAAAAAAAAAGGGAAGAACCGCAGATCCCATCACAAACCGTTTGTCTCTAGAAAATGGGCACCAGGCGCTCACTCAGAGCGGAGAATAGCTGGGAAATCTGGCACAGACCAGAGAGCGAGGGAGGTTTCAAAGAACGCACATGATAAAGAAAGTAGAGGGGGACGGTTCATATGGGGGAGGAGAAGTCGTGCCCACCTAGAGGGATCGTCTTGTCTTTCTGGGACAGAAAAAAAAGCCGGGGGAAGAAGGCAAAGGTTGAAGCTTCATGTCGAAAGGAGGGGGTGAAGAGGTCGGCCGTCGCAGTGGAAAGGAGGCAAGAAAAAAGCGGGTTGAAACCGCACCGCAGTGATGGATACCTTTGACCCTTCTTGAGGTCTTCTGGCTGCCAATTTTTTGGCGACAAGAAAACTCATCGGGGTGAAGAAAGAACAGCCCATGCTCGACGGACAGCAGAAGGGGGAAGGAAAGGATGTA
>Ga0179593_1642799_pt1 | contig 10223 bp, 10 predicted proteins | sample CZODoug2_1_08_16_FD_185931 | JGI IMG/M metagenome (GOLD analysis project Ga0179593, IMG submission 185931) | Vadose zone soil fungal communities from Angelo Coast Range Reserve, California, USA - CZODoug2_1_08_16fungal (PacBio error correction) | ecosystem: Environmental > Terrestrial > Soil >...
ATGGGGGGCTGGGTAACTCACATGTGTTTGATTCGTGAGGAAGAGAGTCGGGGTGGGAGGGCCAAAGGGGGGTTGGAAGTGCTCGGGTCGCCGAAGTCGCGGCCGGGAAGTTCCTTTCTTGCGCCACTGGAAGTGAAGACGTGAAAAAAGGGTGAACGGGGGAAGAGGTGGCTCGGGGAATACCAGGATTTTTTGCTGGGGGGGTCCGGGGGGGAGGGCATGCGCCAAATTTTTGTCGTAAACTACGGGGAGAGGGGGGGCAACATGAAGTCAAACATCAACTGGAATGGGGGCCGCGTGAGAAGATGGAGCTTTGTCGGAAATAGGTTAGAGGGATCCCGCGGGGGGGGGGGAAAGGGGGCAGTTCACCCCTATCCGTGCTGGGGGAAAATGGGGGGGGGAACAAGAAAGCGGGAAATCAAGGGGGGAAACTGGTACTCTTGGATTCTTGTGAAGGGGTCCGAAGAGAGGAAAGAAGAAAAAGGAACTTCTTTGGATGGAAAAAGTGATTGTGGGGGGAACCTAAGGTTTACCAGCTGTCGTCTATCTGGGGTCAAAACGCTTCAAAACGGTGTCTGCCCGCCTATGCGAAGCTTTGGGGAGAGAGTCTTCGAATTGGGAGTAAAAAACTAAAGCACCGGGGAATGTCGCTCTATAGTCCCGTTTTGGGGGAAGAACGATCCGCCGGAACGTCTGATTAAACTGAGCGGAACTGTTGTTCAAAGGAAAAGGTGGCGGGGGGGGGAAGGGCAACGGTTGGAGACAATACATTCCTCCCAAGGTCTGCCAAGCGAAAGAAGGAACAAGGCCGAACAGATAACATCAAACGGTGTTGACAATGACTAAAGGGCGCAGAAAAACTTACACAAAGCCAGGAAGGAATAGGACAATGATTTAAGGAGTTCGAAGGGGACTCAGTAGGAAAAAGGCCACCCTTCCAGGGGGGTACCCAGGAAGTCCTGTCCAGCCAGCTTGCCATTCGCCAGGTTGGGAATGAAAAGCCAGGGAAACCTTGTGGTGCCGGGAAAAAAAAAAAACCTAAAAAAAAAAAAAAAGAAAAGGGCAAAAAGCAGGTGGAGGGGTACTCTTTAAAAAAGGCGACCCAATAGTCCATGCGCAGCCGGGGAATAAAAGGGGGAAATAGGCTCAAACTGAGCCGTGGGGAGTGGTAGGGTCAAGTAAGAGGGAACAGTAAAATCCCTGGGGAAAGAAATAGTTAATGTCTGCAGAAAGGTGGTCAAAAAAGCATGTCAAGGAGGAGACTCGAGGTTCGCCGTGTGAAAAAAATGTCGTGGAAAATCTACCTGAGCCCAAACCCCCACACAAAACGGTTTTCGTTTAGGAAAACGCAAGGAAACGGAAAGCAGCCTGGGAGCTCAAAAGGTGGCCGACGTGGACAGGTGCCAATCTTGGTAAAAGGAGGAAATTCCGGTGATGGCCCTGGGAAGGTCAGCGAACAGTAGCTGCCGATCAAGAAGGCCAAGGAGGTCCCAGCGGAATCGGTTGGTGAGAAAAAAAATGACCAGGAGGAAAAAGGGGCGGACCCAAAAAGCCTCCGGCGAGTTTCAAAAACACACAACGGAAAAAAAGTATAAGGAGTTTGCTTGCGTTTTTCCAAAAAAATCCAAGGGGAAAAGGCAGGACTGCGGTCTGAAGAGGTCTGTTTGGGCAAGCTAACGCGAGGGGAGGGGGGGTGCTGAGTCTGTTCACTGGAGGAAAAGTGGGCATCCCCACTCATCAAGAACGAAATGGCGCATCAACGGTGCACGGGAGATTAATTCGACGAGGGGTTCAAGTTCGATTAGGTGTCAAGGATTTTTTCAACGGGAGGGTCAAGCAGTCTTACAAAGGACGGCGGGACCTTAACAAGATGGGAAAAGAATGCAGCCGAAAAATGTAGAGAGTGATCATCAAGCTCACCTCAGACACAAGGAATAGGGGAGCACCGGCCACCTGATTCCAATTAAAGAGTTTAAAAGGAAAAAAAGCAGTTGGAAAGACATATACTTCTCGTATCTCGATTCCAAGAGAAAAGGTACTCGGGAGGGGGCCGGAGCTCCAGTCGAGGCGGGGAGAGTTCCAGAGGAGGGCACGGAAAAGGGAAGGCCGAATCATTCGAGTTACATGCATAGAAAAGCCGCGAAAATGGACCCCGCCAACAAAAAATCGGCACATGGCCTGGGGGCAACGGTTCTTGGCCCCCTCAAAGTGCAAACGAGCTTCCGTAAGGATATGCCCGGGAGATCTTGGGGGGGTCCGTCCGCCAGGGTGGGGTTTACGTTCGTGCCGGTCCAGTGGGGCCTTCCTCAGGGGTGGGAGCCTAGGGACCAAAAAAAAAAGAAGCACGCTCAGAGCGAGTAGCGTGTCCGGGTCGGGCGTTTCAGGAACGCCAGGGGAAGGGATGAACGGGAGGAAAAAAGAGCTAAGCTCACCAAAATTCGTGAAAGTGGAAGAGGAGAAAATCATCGGCGCAATTTCTCAGCTTACGAAAAAAAAGAATGGCTAGAAAACGAAGCACCGGGCCGGTCGATGCGAGAAAAAAAAAAAGGAGGAGGAGGAAAGAGAGATCGAACGAAAGGAAAAAAAGGGGGCGGTCATCATAACGTTCTTCCGGTAGAAGATGAAAACTGAGGTGATTTCAGAAGCTCGGGAAACTTCAGAGGGAAAAACAAAAAGGGCGTTGGACACTCCTCCCAGTGGAAAATGGCGGAATCAGAAGCCAGGACGAGCAGGCGGAAAGACCTACGCTTTCAAAAAAATGCGCGAGAAGAAACGAGGAAAAGGGGGAGAGAAGCATGGGGATATGGAGGAAAGAACAGTAAAACCAGCGAGGCTGACATGGTTACCCCCGAGAGGCCTCTCCGGGAGAGGGGAGACGTTTCTAGAGGATTTCCCTTGATGGGGAGGGCCCAACCTTTGAGGGAACGGCCAGACTTGTTGCCGAAATTATATGAGACGGTAATTTTCAAGGTCCTCGCGATTTCATCAAAAAGAAGGAGGAAGAATTCAAAAAAGAGGTCTTCCTAACAAGTCCAAGTACCTTCATCACCTGATAAACATAAGGGGGGGTAAAGCGTCTTACCGTCTTCATCTATAGGGACTAGGAAAAATTAAAAAGAGCCGGCAGGTTTCATATAAATCTCTTAATGGGAAAAAGGGCGGTCTCGCGCCATATGGCTCTAGGGAGGGGGATGCAAGACAGAAAAAAGTAAATTTCGGTTCTGTCCCTTACGGCGGAAGGAAGGTACAGCTTTCCTGAGGTAAGAGGCCAGGGAAAAAACAACGTCTTGAACTCATTTTAAAAACCTGCCAAAGAAAGGAAAGCCTAGGAAGGGGGAGTCCTGGTCGCACCTGGTGGGGTGGGGGGACGCAATTTGCTCACGCGGTTATGAGAACAACCGGAAGAAGACAGAAAAAAAAAAAAAATCTCGTAAGACAAAGACCTATCGATAACTGGGGCTCGACAAAAAGATAGGGGAGTCTTTTAAACCAGAACGAATTGGGGGGGCAGGAAAAAGTGATGGGAAAAGGCGCAACCATTTAAGCATAATTGACCCTTGAAAGCGGCTACGCGGCCAGCTCACGGGCAGAAAACCGACGGAGCGATTGATAATGGCGAACGTCCGCTTGAACTGTGAGTTGAAAAATTGTAAGGACGTCAAACCACACAAAAAACCCTCACCATCAACGGAAAAGACTTGGGAGTGCGGCCACAGGTCCCACGTCTTCCACCGGAGAGAGGGAAAGCGCTAAAAAAGGAAAGTGAGTAAGCGAAACCAGGTGGCAGCAGACTAGCTTTGCAAGAAAAGGGGGGGGTCATCACTGAGACCAAATCGACTACGACCATGACGGGGAAACAGTTTAGACGCGACCTGGGGAAAGGCAAACCGTCGGGATTTAATACTGTAACGAGAAGGCAAAAAAAAAAACAAAGCAACGAGTGGCGACGAACGAATACGCCCCGCGCAGTTGGGACGTGGTGCAAGACAATATGTTCTAGAGACCGCGCAAGGAGGGGCTGGATGATGGATCGCTACAACGGCTTTCCAGCAGGAAAGAGACAAAGAGGGGGATAATCGAGCCGACGGGACGCGCTTACCGTCTGGAAAGCTGTGGGACGTCCCCTTCAATTCGAAAAACTTGGCAGGAAAAGCATCTAATTTTTGGTGAAGGTGTTTCCCAGTCTTCGGGGAAAGCACCCAGTGGCGGCCAAACAAAGGAGGAAGAATCTTGATGCCATCTCACTTGCTTTTCCTAAAAAGGCGGGAATGGGGGGGGGGGGGGGGGGGTCACCCGCCCAATGCTGTGCGGAAAAAAGGGGGAAACAAAAAGTACACTGTGTATAAACGGCCTCTGAAAAATAAAGGATTGTAACGGGAAGAGCGATGCGCAGTGCGGTTCCGGCCCTCAAGAGGTATCAAAGTTCGCATCGTCGCACCTAACTGGGTGGGTGTTCACGCGTTTTTGAACGGGGACACTATCTGAAAGAGGGGATCTTTGAAGTAGGCAGCTGACAAAATGTGACACAACGCCGATCTTCTGCAATAAAGGCGGGTCGTCGCGACCCACCGGAGCACTCTTCAGAAAAAGGTCGTTACAGCGGCACTTTCAGGGAAGACGGGGACCCACTTACCAAGGGCTAACAGAAAAGGAGCCAGCAGCTGATACCACCGAGAAGGAAGGACAAATAGCAACCCCCGAAAAGTATAAAGGTTAAAAGAAGGGGGAGGTTTAAGCGTAAAAAGTACCGCCTATAGCGTCCGGTACGACACATGTGCGCCACAGAAAACCAGCAGTCAAATCAAATCATGGTGGGAATACCGCCGGAGAAATGTTAAAAAAGAAGCCTCGCGTCATTATAGGCGCAAAAACGGCTACAGCTGCGCGGGAAACGGGGAAGGAGAAGGATAAACGACCCTGAAAAAAAACCACGGACACAGGCTCGCAGGGACACAGGGGGTGTAAAAATCTTTCCACCGCCAAAAGAGAGGGGCAATCAAAAAAAACGGAAGAAGTATTAACAATAAAGAGGGGGGGGGGGGATGACGGAACTCTCCCTACGGGTTTCTGACGCCAAAACACCGGGGTTCCCTAAGGAATTTTGAATGTTGTTAGGCGTCGTTGTAGCGCGCCGAGAGCAAGCAGTTTCCGGTCTTGCTAAAACCACTGAAGAAAAAAGCAGTTTAAAGGAAAAGGATAACCCCGAGTCTGTCTACAATGATTTTGCTCAGGGGGGGCGTGAGGTTGCAGGCTCCACAATTTTGCCTGTCCCGGCTCATCGGAAGCGGCTGGGGAAAAGCCAGGGGGGAAAAAAAAAAATCACCGCAAAGGGGTTGCACTCCGCGGTACCAAAGGGTGGGGGGAGACCGGTGTCGGAGGAGTTCGAGGTGGAGCCTCTTATGCTACGCAAGGTAGGAAAAGTGAGGGCGTTGACCTTCGGGGGGTGACCGAACGGTGAAGGAGGGGTACCGTGACGCGGTGGGGAGCAGCGGTTTCGATACGCGCGGGGGAAAGCGCGCCGGAGGAGGTGTTTATTGAAGCAAGGGGGGGGAGAAAGTGGTAAACGTGCGTCTGATCGTGAGGGTTCACAACGCGTGCAACCCCACCCGGGGGAAAAAGGCGAGCCCGAGGGTTTATAACCAGGATTCTGCATGTTCGCGTATTGGGAAGCGGCCACCGAGGTCTCATATTCAAGTGGATGGGAGGGAAAGGGGCAAAACGTTCTTACCACCGTCGTCGACCCTTGTCACAGGGGAAAAAAAAAATGGGATTCCGCTAAAATGGTATGGGGGCGCCCATCCATTCCAAAAAGGTGGGGGAAACTGTAAAGAGATGATTCCCAAAAGCCAGGCCGACAGCTCATCACATCAGCGGTTTGAACGACAAGGGGGGGAGCGGAAGAAATTTGGGAAAGTTAATCCGAAACCACACATTACACAAAAGAAGAAAAGTCCAGGTTCCGAATGGGACGGCATCTGACTTACAGGGTTCCATTGATAATACGTGACCTGAACGAAGCCGCGTCCAGCTGGCAGGCGCCAATGTCCGTGTTAACTCTGAGGCTGGAGACAGCAGTTGGGGAACGTACCCCGAATTAAATTCCATAGGCAGGACTCGAGAAAAAATACTCGAAGTCCTAAGTGTTCGCCTCCGGTGGGAAAAGGACGGGGTAGGCGCCAAGGTGGCCAGACACCGTTTGGTTTTAAGGGAAGAGAGTGTATTTGCGGCAAATATGGCCACGAGGGCGAAAAGACAAACCTTAGTTAAGACAGGAATAGACGGGGGGGGACTGGCTTTCAAAAGGCTGACCCCGAAGCGTTCCTCTCACGTAAGGTTGCTATGCAGGATAGGGGGAGGTCCCAAAGAGGACATGACGGGGGACCCATTTGGGGTGGAATCCCTCTTGAAAAACTCTGATTGTTGGGCAAGAGTTGCAAAGCTTGTCCCGACTGGAATAAAAAAAAATAAAAGGTGATCGGAAAAACCCGGGATCCATTATAATCGAGGGGGTCAGGAAGAAACGGACAGATAGTTGGGGGGGTCTTCCGAGGCCGCAGCATGCAAGTCAAGGGGAAGGGAACAAGGGGCTCCGGAGGCAGCAACTTCAAATAGAGGGTGATAGACAGGTTATTTCTTGGGGGGAAAAAAAAAAGAGAAAACTAAGAATTGTGGAGGGCATTCGCCTTCGTCTAGGACCGGGGAGGGGGGGGGGGAAAGGATCAAACTCTATTTTGGGTAGGGGGGGGGACTGTGTCGGACGTTTTTGTTTGTGGGGGGGGCTCAGCCACGCGAAACCCACGGGGGAGACAAGGCTGCTCCAAAAAGTTTGACCGTCAAAAAGGAGGAGATTAATTCGTAAGGGCGATGCGGGGATTTTGTGGGGTTTCAGCGTTGTGTTTCAAGAAAAAAAGACTTACCAGAAGAACACGGTGCGTGGACGCCACGGACCCTGAACCGAAAGGGGGAATAGGGGAAGCATCCCAAAGATAGCCATATTGTCGACGAGCCCCGGCCACCTTCCAAGTAGGAGGGGAAAAAAAAATGAAAAGAATTGACGGCTCGCTATTCAGGAGATCCGGCTAAGAGATGCAGAAGAATAAGGAATTTTTGTACCGGAGCTTCTCATTAGGAGGAAGGCGAATGCCTCTTATGTAAAAAACTGAAGATCCCTTCGGATCCAAAAGAAGAGATAGGGGAAGTGGAGCTCGCCGAGCTCAAATTACCAAGGTGTACGCAGAATTCGCCGACTCTCGGCAGTACTTGCCGTTTTACAAGTGTGGGAAAAACGGCAAAGGGTGCTAAGCCACGCACCGTACTTGCGGAAGAGGCTGGGGGGAGGGCTATGGGGAACAACTTCGCCTGGTTACTCGCTGGGTTGAGTGACTGTCACCCCTCAATAATGGAATCAGGTAATTCGAGGAAAGAGATAGGGGTGCGAGGAGGGAACGAAGGAAAGCGAGGAGCGGGGAAGGGCTGTCTTCTAGGGCGGGAAAGAAAAAAGGGGAAAGTGGCTACGTAAATCTGTCTGCGCACAGCGGGGGTGGGGGTCCCTGGGGGTTACTAGTCGCTTAATAAGGAAAAGTTCAAGAATCTACCGTAAGTGTGAATAACTACAAACCGGACTAAGATGACGGGCCTGGGAATCTCTCCACAACAACAACGTGAGAAAAGGGAAAACGCCCGGCATAAATAGGTAGGGTTTGGGGGGTTCATCAGAAAAACTTCTTACGGTAGAAATGAAATGGCAGAACATTTCGCAGAAACTGTACCAGCAGAATCTTCGCCAGCCTTAAAAAATACTACTTGGGGGGGAACTAAAAGAAAGGGGGGAAAAAAAAAATGGGTATTCCTGAACCAAAATCGAGATCCGTCGGAAACTCAACGCTTTCCCGGAGCGTGAGGAGAAAAGAAAAGAGTGTACATCCTCGAAGGCCAACACTAGGCACTTAGTAAAAAGAAAAAAAAGTCAACCGGGCAATGCGTCAAACCATATCGGAGGTCTCGCGGGTCCATACCGGAGAGGAGGCGAGCAACTGCATTAATGGGAGTTTCAGAAAGAAATGAAGGAAATTGGGAACTAGGCAGTAAGCGAATTCTTGGTATTCGCCGCGGATGGGGCATCAAAGTTCTGAATGAGGGAGGCATCAGAAAGTTATTTCCCAAGCAGGGATTCAGGAAAAAAAAGAAATTAAAGGCTCCGGGTGAACACACCGGTGGGGGAATCGAGGAAGAAGGATCCGTCCAGGAGTAGACCGGCAAAACAAGGGTGTGCCATAGAAATGGAAAAATACTTTAGCAGGTGGAAGAGGAAGGGGAGAAAAGATGGGGGAAGGGGATAAAAAAAAGCAATCCACTCCTACCCCTAATTCAGGTAAAGGAAGTGCGGTCGCTAGTTTAGTGGCGGTCACCAAAGGGAAATGAAAGTGCACTTTCAGGAAACACCCAGTCTTTCCAACCCCTCATTTACCACTCCGGAAAGAACGGGACTCAGGTCTCTCTCCCTTTTTGCCAAACGTTTGCTGCAATTGCCTGACTCGGGATGAGGGAAATACAACAATTCATCCGCACTCATCAACAAAAAGACCCTCAGGCGTTGGGAAAAACAAGACCTATCGGGGGAGACAGGGGTCAAATGAAAAATTATTAGGGAAAAAGTTTGAAACCAAAAGCAAATTGTCAATTCATCATGGGGTTGCTGGGAGGGGAAGAGAGGGAGAGATTGGGCAAAATAATTGCCGGAACGAGCCAAACTACAAACGATCTGGGGGCACTACACTGTTCGCCTCAATAATGGCAGAAAGGGGGAAGAGGGACCCGGGGGGGTAGTTTCCGGTCAAAGGGGGTCTGTCAGTCACGAAAAGGAAATGGAAAGTTAACAGAGAGAAACCCTGACAAAGTCGATGGCGCGACAGGCGCTCTGCATCGCCCAAAAGTATTGAACTAAAAGGGGGGGCAGCAGTAATGGTTGACAACTCAGTGTCATCACAGACCACACAAGAGGTACCTCGGATACATGAACTTGTTGGACAGGGTTAGCGCCAGACTAGGAAAAACAGAAAGGTCGGAAAGGAGGGGGAGTTAATAAGGCCCTCTTCAAGAAGGCCAAAGAACAAACGGTGTTTCGACAACGAGTGTTCGCCTAGAAACGAATACGCACCAAGAACGATTTGGACCGGGGTTTTGAGTACAGCACCACGTCCGGAGGCTGCCTATGGGGTGAAAAAGGAGGGGAGGACAAACACGGCTGATGGCAACAGGCAGCGTTAAAACACGGGAACTGGCGAACGACCAGAGGGAGAAAGCTTAAAAAATCGGTGGCGACTTCGAAGGAAAGGAGAACTCCTTGACTCCAAAAACGGCGGCGACCTGGTGGTGGTCGGAGCTCCACTTTCTTCGATCATCAAAAAGTCGTCAAAGGGGAGGGGGTGGGGAGGGGCTGTTCGGGGGGAGTCGGAATCATCAAAGGAGCTGAAGCCCCGGGGGCGGAATGTAAACAAAAATTTGCAAAATACCATAGAGGAAGAGGGGGAAAAACCAAGGCTTGAAAATGGTACTTACGTCCTGTGAAAACAAAGCGGCCGAGGAGTTCATCACGGGAACAGATGAGAAAAATTCCGGGGGGGAAGCGGGAAAAGGAGACCTGAACGGAAGCGGTAACGCGGAAGGCATCAGGGCGGGAAAGAGTGGGGGGGTGCACGAGTGTTGAACGCGAATCGACGAAGGCTTGGACAAAAAAAGATCTGACGAAAAAGGAAGTCAAGAGCACTCATCAGCGCTGCAGGGCAAAGTTTCTCGATAAAAGAAACCCAACCAAAGCGTGAACGGCGTGTACAGACGGCAACTGGAAAAGGGGGAAGTGGGCAAACGCAAAGGCATAGGGGGTCAAAGAACGGGGAGTAGCCATCACGGAGCCACCTAACCTCCGATACCAAACACCACATCGGGATAACTCTGCCCGTTGAGGTGAACTCGCAGGGAAGGGTCAAATAACGCGCAACTCTTATCTGTTACGACGCCGGAAAAGGAGACGCAAAAAACAGCAAATCCAGAATGGGAAGGCTAACCAGGCGGCGTTCAGGAATCTGGCACGGGGGGAAGCTCAGGCTATCATTGCAATAGGGACTGGGAGGAGGGGGATAAGCCGGCGAAAACAAAAGCTTCCACAACCACGTAGCAAAGTTCACCGCGGAACAACACAGCGTCAGTCCGCCCTCGCCACCACA
>Ga0179593_1408451_pt1 | contig 10222 bp, 9 predicted proteins | sample CZODoug2_1_08_16_FD_185931 | JGI IMG/M metagenome (GOLD analysis project Ga0179593, IMG submission 185931) | Vadose zone soil fungal communities from Angelo Coast Range Reserve, California, USA - CZODoug2_1_08_16fungal (PacBio error correction) | ecosystem: Environmental > Terrestrial > Soil >...
AACCTGGACTTTTGGCAAGGACCCGCGAGATGAAAACGAGAGGGGGGGAGAGGGCAACCGAGACAAGAGGATTCATCTCTAGTCTCTCGCGCGGGTTCTGTCCACTAGACGCCCCTTCCTCTACTACTCCTTTTACTCTCTCACACCTCAGTAAAGCGAAAGAGACTGGGGCTGACGAGAAGGCGAGGAGGTCCACTAGAAAGAGCTTGATATCCGGTACCCTGGGATGTCAGATCGATAGTGCTAGCATGTGCAAAAAAAAAATGCGACCACTTGAGGGGGAAGGATCTAAAAGAAGGGCGATGACGAGGGACTGAATGATGTCTTGTATATTGGGACGGGGGTGAAAGATGGAGGGGTCAACCCGTTAGGGCTAACCACTCAACGATCTGATTCTTCAAAAAAAAAATGTGAGTCCTGCTCCGCCTTCGGGGGGGGACCAGGGTGAGGCAACAAGTAAGGGACGGGGGGGTTCCGTTTGCCAATCACAACTAAAAAGAACAAACGGGGGAGGGCAAAATTTCGTGGGCTCAAGGAAAAGGGGGCCCGAATGAACAGGAGGAAGGCGGGAATGTCGTGAAGGGGACTACAAAGTTGCCCGCTACCAGTGAAAGCTCAATACGGAGAGAAGGGGTCTTTTGAAAAGGCACAGGTGGGTCTTACTCGTGGCTATGAAGTGGTCATGTTAAAATTGGGGGGAAACCTTATACACATGTAATGGAAGATGCCTGAAGAAGACCGGGCTCGAAACTCAAACAGTTGGGGATCAAGTCACCTGGTATGCGATGACCTAAATAAAAGGGAGGATAAACAACCTGTAGAAAGGAGAGTAATGCGAATCGAGAAAAGCACCTGCAGTCCATGATCTTCTGAGGAAACATATTAGTAAGACCACGTGATGAAATGGCGAAAAGCGTGTGGGTCACGTAACCTTCACCAATGGAGGAGGCGCGCTTGTGTGAGGAAATCTGGAGGGAACGACGAAAAGCACGTGGTGCGCAAAAAGAAATATAAAAACCCAATAGAAGGGGGAGGAAGGTACCCCTTTCCGGCCGGCCTTCTGGGGGGTAATAGATGAAAACGCGAAAAACTACTTCAAAAAAGTCCTCCTTTAGGGGAGAAGAAATGAAAAGAATTAGGTCTCAGCGCATTATTCACGAGGGTGGAGATGAAAAAAAAAAAAAAGGGGAATGCGCTCCGAAGTGGGACCAGAATCCGTCCAAGAGCCAGTGCACGTTAAAGAATCAGCAGGAGGGTAGGATTGAGGTAATGCGTTTATACGACGGTGTTGAATAAGGGGCTCGTTGGGGTAAGGTCTATGGTTGGCAGGAAGCCGAGGCCAAAAAACAGAAAGAACAAAAACACAAGGACAAGCCAAAGGATTTCATGCCTACAATACAGGCGAAAGGTACCAAAAAACGACAATCGTTCAACTGACCAGAGAAGAAAAAAGGGAAACCTGGGGACCAAAAAGGGGGAAACCTCGGCCTCGGGCCACTCAAGAGTCGCCAACGTACTTGAACCAAGGTCATACTAGCGGCATTTAGCCATGGAAAAGAGCGGGGTTCAAAAGGTGAAAGTAAACAACAGTTAAAGAAAACGGGAACTTCAGTCGCCAGCGCAGATCCTATAATAAACGAAGAAAAAAGAAACCGTACGTTAGCAGAGAATATATGGGTAGTATCACACAAACACGGATGGGGGGAGGATGCGTAGAGCAGGGTCTTCAGAATTCACTCTGAAATGGCCATATCAAGGAGGACGTGAAAGTCTTTAACCTGAAGAAGGGTTGAAACAAATCGGCCTGGAATGGAGAAACATATCTAGGGGTGGGGGTGAACAAAGGTTGGGGAGATAGTCGGTGCCGGTAGTAAGAGCAGAGATAGATATGTGTTCTCAAGGGTTTCACGTTGCGGCGCGAACTGTGGGGGTTGGTGCAGTGACAGAACTATGCGGAGTCGAGACTATGGATGCGGGTGCCGGGCTGGTCTAGGCTGAAGCAAGCGACGTCCAGTCTAAGAACGATGCGGAGTGCGAAAAAATCAGATAATTGCCAAGAAGTAAAAATCCTCTCCCAAGGTAGGGGGATTTCCTACGGACTCGAAATATCGTCTAATTTGTGACAAGATTATTGGGCGGACAATGAGAAAAGGAGCAGTGGCGAGATGTCTCCAAAGAGGGGAAATATCTAGGTACCTAAGTGATTAAGTTGAACAAGGCTAACAAGAAATTAGACTTGTTGAATTAAGAGAGACGGGGGACTGCTGGTACTCTAAAAAATAAGGATACTATGGTAATGGTGGGGGGGGGGGGGGGGGGGGTGGGGGGGCAGGGGGAATTTGTGTGGGGTGGGGTGGGGGGGGGGGGGGGGTGGGGGGGGTCATGGGTCGGGGGGAGTGCTTCCTTACTTGTGCGAGCACAAAAGGTGCTGCGAAAGATGGCGAACTGAATTGCTCGGCATGCATTCACTACCAGGGAAAGGTGGTCTTGAAATATGGTGTAAGCGCCCTCCACTATTGTATATAAAAAGCATGAGGGGAATACAGGAAGAGGCTTGAGACCGGAACTTGGGGCCTTGTCCGTTGCCGGGGGAAACGATTCACTTTGCACTCATAGCGACCGGGTAAGACAGCGGGAGAGGAATCGGACATCAGTGCATGAGATCGGGTATATCCGTCGACCGGCGGAAGGTCTTGAGCTTCATCAAATGGAGCTGGCGGTATGGAGTAATGGTGCAAGACGCCGACGGGAAGATAAAACGGGCGGAAAAGAGGCAACCTACAAATTCCCTTTTCTGGGTATTAAAAAGAAAAAGCCTCGGAATATCAACAAGGGAAAACACGAAAGGAACGCGCCCAGGCATCCCAGGAGTTTGGAATCGGGAAAGGAGTGAGGTCATGGAGCCCAAAGGGTGCCAGAGACCCCTTTTCTGTGAGCACGCCGTGACCGAAACCTCTCAAGGGGGACTTGTCGTCTTCAGGGATGAGAGAAACGGCAAAAAAACCAGGAAACGAGAAAAAGGCGGGGTTCGTGGACGAACTGATACATCGAACGGCAGTCTCGACTCGGCCGAGCGGAGTCGGGAAGAAAAAGAAAAGGAGAGGTATGAGGGGGGGTTCGAAGGGCCCTATGGACGAGAATTTTGGAGAGCGGGGGAAGAACCTATCTAATCAGCCATAGTGGAGAACGAGATGGTCCGTTCTTTACGAGCCCGCGATGGTAGCGCCGGGCGCGGCGCAAGCGTGCTCTAGGACGCGGACCCGAAAAATGTGGGTACTCCGGGACATCGGGGGGGTAGGAATGGCAAACTAGCAGCAGCGGGACAGTTCTCGAAGGTGACGAACGAAAACGGGAAAGACCATCAACATCCCTTGGAGAGTGGCGAGTTCTGCAGAATAGGAGAAGATAGCAGTACATCCTTCCGTAGGGGTAGAAACGCTGATCTTAACAGGAAAGCCAACTGAAGTGAAGTCAAGATAAAAGGGCAGGGCGTCCTATAGGGGGGGGGGGGGGATCAAAATGGGTGAATATTTGGACCTTCTGATAAAAAAGTGTGCGATGACGTCCAACGATGATAAGAGACGTCCTCAGAAAGGAGTTGGGCTGGGGAAGGGGAGGGCGCTCAAATCACATAGGGGAAAAATACTTACTAATCTCAGTGCTGGAAAAGGGCGAGCATCGCGCACAACCAAGCGCCGTCAGAAAAACTGAGATAATAGGAAGAAAAAAACGATGAAAGGGAAGAGAAAGAACGGGGTTGAAATAGAAATTGAGGGGGGTCCTATCGTTGCCCTCTCGGAGGAACAAGTAAAGCACATCTCGGGGCCTCGAATGGCGGAGGCGGTGGGGCGGACATGAACCGTCGCGAAGGAGGGAACGTCGATCTGAAGGAGAACGACGGGGCGAAAACACCTTCTATGGAGGCAACCATCTGCTATGGGCAGAAAGCTTACCGCGCACGAACTCTACTGGAACGACGAGGGGAAGTGACTAGTTCTTTTCGTGATGAGTGGATTCTCTGAGCAGGGCGGAAGGGGCAGCCCAAGCCGAGGGCAGATGAATTGTAGGGAAGAGAAAGCGACGAGACCATTTTCTAACATTCTGTGAGATACTCTACGGACTACTTCGTTTGGGGGAAGATAGGCGATGCGGCAACAAAACGACAAAACCAGGGGGGGGTACAAGGGCAAAAATAAATGAAATTGGACCCTGGGGTCGAACGCAAAAAATAATATACTGCGAAACAGACTAAAGCTCACCCGGAATAGCGAGGTAATTGCGTAAGAGGTCATAGGGGGTCTCCTAGAATTGCCGAAACAGAGAACGGCTAAAAGGTGCTTTTGACCAAGAACTTAACCATCATGGGTCTCCAAGTATCAAGAAAGATCCTTCGCGGTTGTGGACGTATGCCCAGATTACTTAGATCTTCGAAATGATAAACCAAGGAGATCCGTCGAGGAACTTGCGGGGATAGGGGGCAAAAAGCCTATGAGAAGTTCGACGATCGTTGAGTGTTTCGTCAAATTCCAAGAGGTGGGGGGAAAAAAACATGCATCAGGCCCTTAGCGGCAAACCCGGATGGGGCTGGGGAAATCTAGAAAAAACAGAACGGGATGGAAAGAGGAGGTTCACCAGCAAAAAAGAAGGCGCCGTCATGGCAGGGGTGCATTGAGGGACAACAGATTTAGACTGTGGAGCGAAACAAAACTGGGAAAAGGGTCAGTTCACCCCTTTGGGGGATAGTACTTCTACTGGAGAACGCCTCTACTATAGGGGGGGCGTTATCTAGTGAGGGCTCTAAAGAAATCTGGGGGGGCATAGGTAAGACACAAGAGGGGACTGTAGAGCATTTTCGAATAACAGAGACACGAAGTGAAAAGTGGTGGTCATCATACGGCAAAAAGAAGTTAAGGTGAGGAAAGACGAGGACAGTGACCAGGGACTAAGGAAATCGGAAAACAAGAATTTTTGATGTGGGCACGGCCTGGCTCGGGGGGAGATAGCGATGGAAGTGAGATAAAAAGTGCTATCTACCCCCGGTGTAATCTGGGCCGGAAGATCGATCATCGAAGAAAGCCTTCAGGGAGCCGAGACATCAGGGCCAGTTTAACCTTGAATATCCGTTAGCCGGAGGGCTCTATACTTGGGCGAGGAGAGAAGATCGGACTTCAATAAAGAAAAAGGGGGACGGGGTTCACTCTAAAGATCTTGGCTCCTCTCGAATCTGCGGCGACGGTCCTGGGCCTCGAAGAGGTGAAGAGGCAGGAAAATGGGGGGGGGCGGCGGCTTCTGAACTACCTTAAAGACAATTTCATGCCGTGACTCGATGTCGAAAAGCGACCGCATTCAGAAAGAAATCTGGAGCAATGGAACTGACCTATCTGGCTCCGATCTGACCGGTTCAATCGGTCACAACCTTCTAGAAAAACGGCTCCTTGTCGAAACTTACGTTTCTGAAGCTTCGATCGACCAAAATTCGGCAATTGGGAGCCGGGCGAAGCTATAAAAACCTAAAAAGGAGGATCGGGAGGATTTAAACAGGGCAAACGGGATTATCAGGTTACGCTGCAATGATAGTCACCGCCACTGCTAGGAAGTACACAGGAGGACGCCTACGAGATCGGGAAGAAAGAAGGTCTCTAAATGTTGACGTCACATATACTGAAAAGCGAAAACTCGACCTGCCGCCGAAGAGGGATTCACGGGGGGATCCCGGGCAGATCAACCGAATCGCGCGGAATGTACGAGGAGACGTGCGAAGAAAAGAGCTCAATTCTGAGAGGACACTAGTTCGTACCTGGTTATGTTACTCTCGTAGAGGGAGTCGCGCGAGGACTCGGATCGTCTGCAGGCGCGCAAGTCCGACACCAACTCCGGAATCGGCAGGCGGAAACGGGGAAATTCTGGATTTGGGGCTAAATCTTCTAATATAGGCTCACACCGCCGAGAACGAACGCGTCTGACCGGCTGTTCTCTAACTGGGAGTGGCGGCCAACGGGCGGGATAAAAAAAAATAAACTCGACCCGAACGGAATGACCTCTTGGACCTAATATCGCAAAAGGACTCGAGGGGGCATTCGAGAACTGCTCTTCGAGGAAACCAAAGTAAGCGGGGTAGGAAGGGGAATGGAAGAAAAACAGGGGGGAGCATGGGGAAGGGGGATGGTGACTCAACTTACACTACTAGATGTAAGAGGATATTTGTCGTAACCGAAGAACCGCGCGTCAAGACCTTGAGGCGAAACTCAAAAGACGCTGAAAGATCACATCAAAAATTTTAGACCAGGCTCGCTCGTGCCCGGTGAAGCTAGGGGTGGGAGGGTTTCAATAAAAAAGCCAAACCGCCTTGGGCACAGGTTGGGGCTTCGCCAGTTACTCAATGGGAGCAAGAAAAACGTTCTTTAAAAGTGGACCTGACGCATAGCATTTGAGCTCCAGTTAAGCTCAAAGAGAACCATCAGGGGGGGGACCAACAACTGTGCGACGGTCGTCAGGTGTATTGGGGAAAACTTATACAGGCCCTGGCAAGAGAGACCACGGTAAGAGTGCACGGAAATGGGAGACGAAGAAAAAACGGGTCAATTAAGATGCCTACACAGGGGAGTCCCAGGGAAAGAACTTCTCTAAGAGACATAGAAGGGGGGCGATACAACACAAAGGGTTGCAAAGGATGGAAGGGGAAGAGAGGAAAGCGGGCGCGGGAGGGCAAGTCAAAAAAGGCTTCGGCAGCCTTCGGAAAGCACTTTTTTCTCCAAAAAGTAAAGGAAGTACAGAGAAGGTCAGCTGATTTTTCACCTGGTCGGTCCAAGGCCAGGCTTGTTGTGGTACATCGATGAAAAACGCGACGTCGCCTTGGGCCTAAAGGTACGCAACATTCTTTGCAGAAGACACCCTGAAGGTAGGAAGCGCGCGGAGGCACTCTTGAAATTGGGGGGATGGAAAGCACGCTCGACAGTTGCAAAAAACTCCGTAAAGGGTAAATATAACGAAACGTCATTTGGATGATTGGAGGAAGCTTTGCTCAGAATCGCATGTGGCTCGTCAGCCGAGGCTGGAGTCAGCACTGGGGCGCGCCCCTCGACTCAAACTACATGGGAGAAGGAACTCCATGGGATCAACATGCCGGTACAATAAGGAAGAAATGACGGAATAAAAGAAGAAACACGGATTCTTCACTTCCATCTAGACTCAACTAACCCTTGTAACTCACGAGATCAGGAGAGGGAAATAGAGACTAGAAGCCAGGTTGTCGCATTTACTAGCTCTGAATTCTCATTCACATTGAATAGTGGAGAAAAAAATTCTTCGGAATTTTACATAGCACTAGCACTCTGAATCGGCCAATTACGCCACCTTCCTAATTCACCGCAAAAAACTAAAAGCAGGGGAGGATGTAAGTCTCTGACACGACCAAAATATATTAGGAAAAGAAGAGTTAAAGACCACGCCTTTCGTGCGGGGATGCGAATTACCTGACTCAGGAAGTTCAGTATGCATCGGGAAAAGGGGAGGAACAATGACAAAAGGTGGGGGGCAAATATTCTGTTCAGAAGCGGGAATCCAGCGTAGAAGGGGTTACGCAAAACTTTGGGGGAGAGTCTGAGTCGAAGACACCGAGAATCGTCGGGGTCATCAGTTTTGAAGGCTTGTCCATTACGGAACGAAAATTTCCTGGGGGGGAAAGGTAGAATGGAGTCTGCGGTAGGCAAGTCGGTAGGGGGATATCTGGGTAGGGTTCGGTCTCTCCATCATATTCCTCGGGCTCCATCATATATTGAAACAAGACTTCATAAATCCTGACAGCCAAATCGGTGCAAAGGACGTAAAAGGGAGGTCGATGGAGAAAGGGGGGGGAAGATGGAGAAATGGAGAAAGGTTAAAATAAGAAACTCAAACATAGGGTACTCTCTCGAGCAGTTGGAGTAACATGTGTCTTAGTAAAAGAGGGAGAAGGGTGGCTTAAGAAGAACGGGGCTAGGGGAATAATTGACAAAAAGCAGGAGGAAAAAGAGTGGGTCAGAGACTCTACCAAGGTCCTTATCTTGTCTACAAACCCACAACACAAAGGAGAGCTATTTGAAGAAGAAATGGCCTGCAGTCACGCGAAGAATCCTAGACACCAGTACAACCCATTCGGGACGTGGAAGAACTACTATGTAAAACGGGGAGGAGAATTGTAGAGACGCATCACTTTCTGGAGGGAGGTATATAAGAAAGATTCTACGGGGGGCGCCGCCAAATGGAAAATAACTTCGGGACAGCCGGCAAAGAGGAGAGAGGGCAGTGGGTTCGAAGAGTTTCATTGACAAGTGACCGTGGAGAAGACCTATCCATGTGACCGCATAGCATGAAAACGGTGACAGTATGAGGGAATGGGGAGTAGAGGGAGACAAAAGTCGAAGACCAAACGGGAGACCTGACTGTGCCGACGCGGCCTTTACGGAACCTGGAAATCGGCCACGGTGTCGTAAAAAGGCCGCCAGTCCGAAATAATCATCGGAGTCAACGGCGAAATCGAAAAAAAATTGGCTAAACTTGGGGGTCTTGGTATTAATACCCTCGATTAAGAAAAGGGGTCACTGAAGCGAATCACAATACAGTCTTTTACGAAGTCACATTTAGGGCGGGGTCTGGAGACGCCTAAAAGGGGGGGTGCATAAATGGAAAAGGGAGGGTAAATCCAATTCTAAATCGTAATATAAAGTAGGTACGTCTAGACAAGAAAGACGGAAGTCAATGAGGCGCAAGAGAAACCGTAGGAAAGAAGTACATCATGAAGCCGTCCGAGAAGAGGTCGTAAACTAGGGGACGATAAAAAGAGACATGATAAAACTAATTAGTGCTACATATAGGAAAAAAAAAGAAACAGAGGATGAGTAATTGGTAGCCAGAGAAATCGGGATCGGGTGTTCCCATCTTGGTCGGAGGGGGTATGGTATCAATTAAGGGGCGGGCCTCTCTGGTGAAGCAGCTAAAGCGGACGAAAAAAAGGAACAGACAGGACATTTACTACCAGGGTCCACCTCAACTGGTCATTCAGTTGGTGGCACGGCCGGCTAGATAGAAGTCTAGGAAGGGGGGTCACGCGGCTACAACGATCAGAGGGAACATCAACCGCAGGAAGTGTATCTAGAGTGCGCATCTTCCTATCTCCACGGAAGGAGAGGGCCAGCCGGAAATAGGATCTGCTGGAATAGGGACCGCAACCTGAAGCAAATCACCTTATGCTTTTGAGATGTGCAGCTTTCTATATTGAGTAAAAGGAATCTCGTGACGAAGACTTGGGATCAAGAAGATGGGGAGATCGGAAAGGCAGCTCATAGAAGGGGGGAGGGTAAGGAGGTTCGCGGAACATCGCAACGCAGCTGGTGAAGGAACAAGACTGAAAGGCTCTGATTGGGGGAGGGATATCTGTCTCCCCAACCTGAACAGACGTTCTTAAATAGCAAAGGCATAACCCTTAAAAAGGAACTAAGAACGCTGGGTGACGTCCTATTTAGAATTAAAGCCACAGAGTGAACAGATGACTATAAGCGCGGCCATGAAACATGCGAGGTTGGGGCGGGGACTAAATTCAGAATCTTAATTCAATCTGAACTCTCGCCTAATAATTCTATCGTCAACGCTTCGAGGGCATGTGAACGGATATAAAACCTCGTGAGGAAATTTTGGTTTCCGCGTCTAGAATGATCTCCGGTATTCTTTATAAGAAGATATCTGAGTCCAAGCCGAGAGATTGCATCAGACTTCATTCTCCTCTTTGGAGAAGGCTGAAGAGAGGAGGACAAGGGAAGTCTTGTGTGTCGATTAGTAGACTGTAGGAAAAAAAAACCCGGGTCCTCCCTGGTTCGTAGAGGGTAAAAGAATATAGACGAAAAGGGAAGAAAAGGTCACACGTCTATAGGGTCAGTAAGGTATTTTAATCTCTCCTCGAGCCGAACAAGGAAAGTCTTCACATTCTTGTCACATAAGGATCGTCTCGGGGTTCAGAACCAGGATAAATCGAGAGCACGGTAAGATTGAGGGATGCAAAAAGCCCCGTACAGGGAACTGGCTAGATAACTCAACAAAACTGAGTCGGCAATAGGTAAGGGAGACAGAAGTTCCCATTAGGATAGCTTTTTCTACGGAATAACAGTGGTCTTGGGGCTACGGCAAAAGTGAAAGCGACGGGATGTTGGTCGAACATAAAACAGACCTGATTTCAAAACCTTGAGGGGTT
>Ga0179593_1444204_pt1 | contig 10222 bp, 12 predicted proteins | sample CZODoug2_1_08_16_FD_185931 | JGI IMG/M metagenome (GOLD analysis project Ga0179593, IMG submission 185931) | Vadose zone soil fungal communities from Angelo Coast Range Reserve, California, USA - CZODoug2_1_08_16fungal (PacBio error correction) | ecosystem: Environmental > Terrestrial > Soil >...
AAAGGAGACCTCCGGACGTATTTGAACAACGCAGAGACATGCAGTAAAAGTCATGGGAAGAGACTAGTGTCAGGCGGGGGGTTATGGATTGGCCTTATTGAACATAGGCACATGGGCAGAAAACAGATCAAGCGTGACCTGCGTGGGGAGCCATGGAATTAGAGTCGCATTTACCGGTATCGAGAACCTCGTGGAAAGGAGGGGTAAAAAAGCATCCCAGACGCTGGGCCAGCATAGCCACAAATCAAAAACCCTTACAGATACAAAACTAAGGGAGATGTACGCGGGGTTGTTTAGGTTGTTTGTTTGGGGGTAGGAGGAAGGCGACGGAGAGATAGGCGGATTGGGGGGACCCTCGAAGGTGGCCACTGGTTTTCAGCTCGTTTCGCATAGGTGCAGACCTCTCGGGGCCGTGTATCAATGATCCTAAGAGCGTCGGCGGAGGCACGATAAAACCACGCGTCGAAGTCGAAAACCCGGGCGGCGCCGGGACGTATGGGAAGTGAGGGAGACCTGAATGGAACGAGGGGGGGGGGGGTAGACGGGGGAGGGGGGGGGGGGGGGGGGGGGGGGTGTGGAGTTGTGGTTGGGGGTGCGAGAATGCTGAGGGGGTGTGGGCGGTTGGTTTGGGTGTGTGCATTTGGTTCTCGCCTTGCCTCTGACGCTAACTGGACAGCTCAGCTTTCGGCCCGCTCGCACGCTGCTATTTTCTCGATCAACGCCGCTCAGTGGGGGGGGGTGGGGGTTGGGTGGGGGGTTTTTTTGGTGTGGTGTTGTTGTCGTTTGGGGGGTTTGGTTTGGTTGTTGTTTGGCCTCCGTAACGCTGTGTGCTCCTCTGGGGGAGGTTTCACAAGATCCTCGGTACTGACTAGGTCATATGGAGCCCATCTTTCGTGTGGTTATACTCGGAGGAGGGGAACGTGCTGTGACCAGAGGGGGGGCTTGGAAATGGGGCGACTGGGGAAAAGGCAGAGTTAAAACCCGCGCGCTGAACCACCAGGGTAAAAGAGGAAATCCGTGAGCGCGCCGGGCTGGGGGAGAGGTTACGGCAAAGGCGAATCATCAAGCCTTAGGGAAACCTATTCCGTGACCGGAAAAAAAATTTCCTGGCTGCGAGACGGATCAAAAAGCGGGGGGGTCCACCTCGCTAAAGAAACGCATTTACGCACCAGGTAAGGCCCTCGTAGCCGGGAAATGCCTCAGAAGAATGGGAAGAAATCGAGCGGTAATAAAGGTCTGATGTTACGGCCCGATCAATTGTCGGAGCAGAAAGGGTCCAGCAAAAAGAAAATCGCAAAATGTTGAGGGGAGGGGGGGATTGGGACGCCGCCGGGAGGAAAAGCGGGGGGATTACGGAGGAGACGGGTTCCTTCATGGCAAAAGAATTCGTGGCGTAGGGTGTTAAAAAATCTGAGAGAGGGTCGGCATCGCTGGCGAGCGGAGGTCGAGATCAGGGACCGTCGGGACGACTGAGTCAACGGGTAACACTCCAATCCGTCAGCGAAAAAAATCAACATGGACGCTATTGTGCCGAGGAAACGGTGAACTTGAAATTCGCTGGGGGCGTCAAAAGAACGATCCACGACGAGTAATAGATACTTCATACTACTGCCTATAGGCCATGCTACCTGTAGGATGTCAGAACGGGACGACGCAGACAGCTGAAATCCTCATTAACAAGACGGGGAAGTGCCAACAAGGCACAACGTTCATAAAATCGACAGGACGTAAGGGGATGAACGTTGAGGACGGAAAAGTGGAACCGGAATCTGACCTTTCGGGGTCGGGACATTGACCGATGGGAATGCTGAGCGGTGGACAGGGATGTGTACGGGCTCCTCATTCGCAGGGGGGAGGCTCCTTGGGTACGCGGTATTACAAATTTAGCGCCGGGGTAGTGACCAGTCACCTTAGCTCAAACTTCTTCAAAAGGGGTGGGGGGAGCACCCAGGTACAACTGTTCAGGTTTAAAGGGGCTTAAGAAAAAAGAATTTTTTGGGGCGAAAAGTAGACCTTTCAATGAAGAGAGGGACGGGAAATACGGGTGGCATCGTTAGAGGGACGGTGCATGTGACAAAAGACAAGAGTTTGACGAAGAGCGCTCCTGCCTTGTAGGGCAAAAAAGGGGGGGGCGGGGGCGGACAAAGTTTAGTTTGATGTAAAGAACAACCGATAAGTGGTCGGGGGAACAGAACGATGGGTTAACCAAAGTTCAGGCCAAAAGGAAAGGAGAGGCCACTCGTCTGAAACCAGATTTTTCAAAAGCTAAAGCGAGAAAAGAAACCCCACTTCATAACTAAAGCTAGTGGGAAACCAGGAACAAAATGTACACTACCGACACCCATTTTCCTCAGAGGGCTGAGAAACCCCAAACGAAGGTGACGTACTAGAAGGGGGGGGGAATCAACATCCAAAGATTAAAAAGCAGTCGGGAGTCCGGAGGTTCCCGACACGTAGCCAGCCACCTAAGGAATCTAAAGTGCACCAATAGCCCAACCAGACGATCAATCAAATTCAGAAGGGGGGGGAGACAATTCTGGACGGCATGGGCGAGCCCACAGAGCAATCAAAAAAAGTCAAGGGAGTTGGTAGGCCAAGATCGAACTACCCGCAACAACGGATTAAGAGCACAAATCATCTTGGTCGCGAAGCAAGAACTGTATTCCAAAAAAGTTATTCGGACAAAATCCTTATCTGGAATTGAACGATATCTATATGACCATGCAGGGAAACCGAAATCACATGGTCCAGCACCATGCCAGCCGTGCCTTAGGGCCTCTGGCAAGAGAACGGGACAATGGGGATACTCCAGGGGCTAAGGGCCAGCGGGGGCCGCTTAAAACCCCCGTTAAACGTCAACCCAAGGGGAGGAAGGCGGCAGAGGGAAATCATGTGCCCTGGCCATTAAGCAGTAAGGGAGGATCTAAAAAAAAGGGGAGGGCCGTGTGGAACTACGACGGAAAAAAAAAAAACTATTGAAAAATACAGTGGCTAGGGCCAGGGTGAGGGGAAATCAGCGGGAATCCGTGGGTAAAAGAACCGCTCATCCAACACGTTCAAACACAAAGAGGCTGGATTCTACGGCCCTATTAGAGATAGAAGACCATGCGGCAGGCCCTGCCCCTGGACTACGGGTACAACACTGGGCCAAACGTCCCACCCTCTGCGCCAACCGGAATGGGGGTACATCCCAAATAGTCCAGTGCAACGGATTGGAAGACCCGAAGCAAGAAAAGCGGGTGCAGGCAAAAACGCGCAGTTCGTGAGGAACAATTTATAGGAGGTCGTCGGTACCGGCGGAAAAAAAGCAAAAAAACTGGGAAAAAAATGAATACCTCTCTTGGAATTTCTTTGAATGTCGCCGGGGTTGGAGTCGGTCGAGCGCGAAAAGGGAACCTAGACCTGGTCGCTACGTACGGAGACTTGGCGGCACGAAAGAGGGGGTCCCAGGGAACGGGGTGTCTTGCCCGGATGTGACGTCCAAGAGCCCTGAACAGCTCAGTTGGTCGGGACTCAGGGCGGACAGTTGGGGCGTGTTCGGCGAATCCGAGGTGCACAGCGGAGGGGGGTGGTATAAAGGGAGCAAGGGGGGGTAGAGATCGCTTGTCACGCCGAGGGTGGTTCCTGTCGGTGCCTTTATGGAAGGGAAGTCCCAAAAAAGAGTAAGAAAAGACGGACTCAAAAAGGCGCCAGGTTCTGGAAAGCGAGAGGGGAAACAATGACCCTGTCCTGTGGACTCTTCTCAAGTCGAAAAACGAGCGGGGGGAACACAAACGCGGAAGAAAGGTCTATTGAAAAAAAAGAAAGGAAAACTGGGGTGGATCCCGACAACTTCTTAAAACATAGTCGCAGGATCCGGAGTAGGTAAAAAAAAGCTGGTGAAAGGAAAATCGCTCAGACCTTGCCCGTGCCAACCAGCTCAAGAAGGGGAAGTCGGTGAGATCTGGACTGCAAATCTTCTTGGTGGAGCAGGGGGGCCGCAAAAAAAAGGGATCCAAAACAGAGGAGTGAAACCAGGCGGGCGATCAGAAAAACAAGTTGTCTGGCTGGATGGAAAAGGATATCAGAAAACAACTGATTAGGAGGGGAAAGAAAAGAGGAAGAAAGGAGAAAATAAGAGGACCAATGAAACAGATCAGGCGCTGGGAACGAGAAGAATGGATAGTGCGTGCGCACGAGCTTCGGGGCACCAAAAACGCAACAGAAAATGGACGAAAGAGCGAAACAGACGCATGCTTGAAGATGGGAAAGCTGCCGCTTTACCGGCCTCTTTCAAACACTCTGAGGAAGGGGGAACTAACTGCTGAGCGAACGACTTCGGGAGACGCGGAGGGTCGCACCTGCTCGTAAATAAGAACGACAGAGGGGGAGCTCGTTGATCTGTACGCGGGGGAAAGTAAGGGTGGCAGAATGCGCGAAAGGAAAAACGCCAAATAGGCAAAGTCTGAAAGAACGCTGATCTCCATGTTCCGCGCCGACCAGGTACGAAATTCATGAACGCCAAAAGGACAGAAATCGGGAAACAAGAAGATGAATCCCAATAACAACACTAGGCACGGGTCGGAAGAACAAGAAGTGAACATCGGAGCAAGATCAGCCGACCTAACTGGTAAAAAGCAGGGGAAGATGGACCAGGAGAAGCAGGAGCGCGGCAAAATATTAAGAAAGAAGCCTGCAAACATAAAATGCTTGACGTTAAAGTGACGGGGGACGAACATCCTCCGCCTCAGGCAAACGTGGAGTAAGTTAGGGCAAAAAAAAAAAAGCGAAAGGATCGGGAAGGGATCCTTAACTCAAAAGAACCAGAAGTGAAAGACTGGACTGACTTTTATGTGGGCAAGGCAGGCCGAGAACTAGAAGTACCTTAACGAACTGCTTCGGCGGAAGGAAGAAAAAGGGAGGATTGGGGGGGGACCATGCCTTTCCAGACGACTATTGGGGCAGGAATTTGGGTGGAGAAGGGTTAAAACATTACGCTTGGTTGAAGGAGTCAATTTGCTCCTCCTCATGGGGGGATGGGGGAATCAAAGGAGAACACGTATGGTGGGTGGGGGCCCACGCCGGGGATGAAGGGTAACGGAATAAACATGAACGGAGGGGTAAACCCAATGGAGATCCAGTTACGGAGCGGGTACTTCGGCGTAAGGGCAAACGGGACGCCGAAAAGTTGGTGGTACGTGAGATCAGAAACTTATGTCTCGACCATGGGGAGAGGGCACAGTAGGAAAAAATCCTAAAAAAAAAAACTCTTCACCCGACGAGACAGCTGGGTCAATGCAACTGAGGAGGGGGTTTCAAGAACAGGCTGAACTTCAAAAAGAGGAAGCCCCTACGGTGTGTTTCCTTCGTTGGCGTGTATCGGGCCACGACCAGTACCCGGGGAAGGTGCAAGCCTTGACGGAGGTTGAAAAAAGGGGGAAGGGGTCGAGGGAAGGGGGGGAATTAAAAAGAGAAGGATGGTTAAAGAATCACAGCGGCACAAAACTTTTTGAAGGTCGAGACGAAGGTATGGAGAAGGGGTCGACGTGTTCAACGATGGGGACCAAAAATTGCAGGGAAAAGCAGCAGTACGAAGGTCACGCTGGAAGAAGCGGTGCGAGGTCCAAGAATTCACAGGAGGTATGGAATGAGGAATAAAGGGGGTTTGTCACTCAGTCTTCTGTTTGAAAAGAGGCAAGTCTCTGATTGTGGGGAACTCCAAGAAAAAAAACCAAAGGGGTGAAACCAACCCAGACGAGCCGATGTGCAGTTTCCTCTTGGTCATTTGAAAAAAGGACCATTCTAGAAGGACAAAATTTTTTGTTTTTTGTGGGGAGGGCAACGGCTATCTAACCTGGGTGTCGGGCTGAGTGACCGTGTTAAAGCAAAATCTAAAGGGCTAGGCTTTGAAGGGCTCTTCGGGCTGGGTGTCCAAAGGGCAGGCCGGGTCGGAAAGAAGGCCGTGAAAAGGGTGTTGTCCACGGGGCGGGAGCAATCCATTGATCAGTGGGGGTCGGGGAAGAAACCAGTCGAAAAGGGAGCGCAAGGTGGCCGGAACATTATCAAACAGGCGCCCCAGAATCCAGCCGCTGAGGAAAAAAGAGAACGCTCCCGCTAAAAAAAGGCATTCGGCCTCCTCGAAATGTAGAACGTTCTGTGAATTCCTCCACCAACTCGGCACGGGGAAACTCAGAAACCAGAGTGAAAACGGCGGCGGGTCTCACCAAGAGGGTGGAAGGACTTTTGGTGCTTAAAAGACCTAAGTTGACTTGAGACCGTCCGGAGCCTGAAGGGGGGGGGAAGAACCAAAAAAGTAGGCAGCAACCTTTCCCCGATATAACATGCCCCCTTAACCTTACAGGGGGTGCAGGGAAAGAAAATGGCCAGAGGGATATCCACTAAAAAAAAAGGAGCATGGAACTCATCTGCAGACCAGTAAAAAAATAAAAAAACGACCCACTCCTTAGAAAAAATTGAGTTTAACTGAGGAAAACGTGGGTGGGGGGGGAATTCAAAGGGAGGGGGTAGGGTAGATGAGAGAGGGGCGTTTGCTTGTGGGGAGGCATGTTTGGGGGGAAAATCAAAAAATAAAAAAGCAAGTATCTGCATCGGCCAGAGGGCTGAAAGGCATCACGTCAGCAAACGACTCGCGGACGGAGGGGACACAGTCAGCCGACCCCAAAAGAATGTACATGTGCTTAAAATAGCAAGATCAGCACTCGGTAAAATGAAGAAGAGGAACCGGGGGAGATGAAAGGGCTCCTCACGGTCAGGCCGCAGGGAGAAGAGAAGATAGACCATCCATCAATGACGACTTCGAAAGGAAGAGAGTCCGGAGAAAACATCCAAGAGAATTGCCATCTCCGAACTTGCAATGTGGCCTCAGGGATCAAGCAGGGGGCGTCCTTCAGCGAAGGCTACATACGCGCCGAGACCGGGAAAAGCATTGGTCCATCTGGACTTGGAGAGCTTAAACGAAAAAAAACTTCGCGGGCCGAATCCAACAGTCTTCTCACCAACAAGGGCCGGAGACTGGGCTACCGCCTTACTCGAGGGCATCTCTCTAGGAAAACCGTAATGACGGTGACCTTTGTGTCGAGATGGTTAATACAAAAAAATAAAGCTGATCCCTCCTGATCTCAAAAAAAACACAAGAGGGGGGTAAGACGGTAAGGCTAAAAAGTAGTCTGCGATAGGGGGGAGCGGAGTAAAAAAGAACATCCGCGGCGCCATGAGGGGAGGGGACATACCAGAAAATGGGAGCGTTTTTAATCCCGCACGTTCAGCGCCCATTGAGCCAAACGGGATAAGCTGGGGGACAGGAAGGAAAAACGAGGGGTAGTCCACGCGAGGGTATCAGCCAATTCGCCTAAAAGGGGGGGGACCGGGATGGGCACACTCAAATCGCTGCGCGTCATCCCTCGGGTCAGGCGATCAGAAAAACGAAAAAAAAATGAGCAAAAGCCATAAAAAGGGGCTCACGCCTACCGTGCGAGGGTAAAGAGAGACCAGGGGTAACGTCGCAAGGAACCAAAACAAAAGTCTGAAACGCCGATGCAGGCAGGACCAAAGACTGCAAGTCCTTGTCTCAAATTGAATGCACTCTGCTAGCATCTAGAGAAGCGGGGACCTGGCCGCAACTCCTGTCCTTCAAAAAAGCAAGGGCAAAGAGAATGGGCAGCGGAAAACAAGGTCGAGAACGAAGCCACCAAGGGACGAAAGCGGGACCAACTATAAAATTATCCGGTAGTTTTGTGAAGGGTTTTATTAGTCCTTCAGTGCCCATATTATTAAAAAAGGGGGATGGGGAGAGGAGGGGACCTCCTTTCAATTGGTCTCAGTCGGTGCATGGACCTTGAGCCCTAGCTTTCTCCGTCGGCCACGGGAGACCCGGAGAGAGAGATGGCTCATGGTAAGGACGACTTCGCCCCGCCCTCACACCCCCGAAAAGGGCAAAGCGACTCTGCACCCCCCTTTTCAAATCATGAGAGGGGAAGGTCAAAACAAATCTCAGATCATGTGAATAGAAGAAAAAAAAGCTTCAAATCCCAACAGAAATATATATTAAAAATAAAAGAAGAAGATGTATCCTTAGCCTTACGATTTGAACCGTACTCATAAAAATGGCACAGGAGTGGACAAGGGAAAATCGTGGGACGGTTTGGGCGGATGGCAAAATACCCGTAGGCCACCAAAGTTCTCATGGAAATGGACAGAAAGGGACTCTTGGTCTCCCTTAGGTAGAAAAAAGTCCAAGGGGAGACGGAGAAAAAACGTGATCTTGCGCCCCGCAATTCGACGAAAAAATGGCCAGAATCGGGGTTGCCATTCATGGCAGAAGTACCCTGGGAAAAGGAAAGCAACGCTTATGGGTCTCGGTTTTGGCCCCAGCTGGGTGTGTTTGGGAGAAAATCAGACGGGGGGGTTCGAGGAAAAAACTCTAGGATGGCGGTGGAGACAAGGCTAAAGTAGGGAGCTGTAAGCCGGAAGGCCCCGGCGCGACATATACTGTTGACGGCCTGGTCAGCAAAAAGGGATGGGAAATGAAAATCGGACAAGCGATCTGGCTTGGGGAGCGCAGGGTGACTGGGAGCTCTATTAACTCCTATGAGAGAAGCCGCGGGAGGCGTGGAAGAAAGAAGAGGCTTGGGCAATCTCGATTGGGCCGATACGCTGGGTAGGCTCACGAGCAGTGGTCCACAAGGGCCGGGAGGAAGCGTGACACCGGAGGAGAAAATCGAGGGGAATACTCGAATGCAATCTCTCTTCCCAGCTTCAGGGGAGGAAAGGGGAGAAGGAGTTCAATTAGTTAACAACACCTAGCCGAACAACAAACAAAAAAAAAAAGAGACCCACACAACCCCAAAAAACCCAAAAAAAAAAAAAAAAAACAAAAAACCCCGCAAGAGGATTGGGGGAGGTGGTGGGGGGGTGAGGGGGGCGCGTCTCGGGGCGCAGGCATGGAAGACGAATGGGAATCTTGCTTCGTTCGCGCCGCGAGACAACTAATGCGTGAAATCAACTTGCCGACACACAAGGGAAGGTTTAGGTTGGGTCACTAGGAAGTTTCTGAGAAAAAATACGGGAGGTGTATGAACACTCTCTAGTAAACCGGTACGCAAGGACCGGACAACAGGGGCAGCGGGAAAAACAAAGACTCCGTGGGGAGGAGCGATGGTCGAGCCCTGTCTTAGGGGGGAAAAGTAAGGGTGCTGATTGTAACGTCCACCACAGAAGACAGTCCTTTGATCAGCGCCGTCTCCACAATGGTCCAATATCAAGGGGATCAGATATCAACTGGCCCTCCTTCTCGTGGCAAGAGTCTCTGAGTTGCATTGCAAGGCGGTCGAGAACGTCTAGTGTGGCATGCTGCTCGATTCTGCTCGAGTCTATAACTGAGGGGGGAAGAAGGGGGGATGGGCGATCCAAATGTGAAAAAGGGAGGACGTCGTACTCACTCCTCTGCTGCGCAGTTTGTACATCTAAAGGGGTGTCCGGGGAAGGGGGAAGGTATCCAAATTCAGACCTCGTTCTTTCTTCAATAACGAGGAACACCGAGGGGAGCGCGTTCTTACAAAAGCCTTAGATCTTGCTAAATATAAAATGCCGGTCAATGGCAGAATGGAAAAAGGAAGACCAAGAGGAGAAAGAAAGAAGACCAGGCTTAATGACACTAACACCTCGAAAACTCTCGTGTCCCGTCAGTAAGGCTCTGTAGTCTTCGATGGGTAGCAGAGGGAAAATACTCTTATCGCTTAGGTTGGGGGTGAAGAAGGGGCGGGAAGATTTGGTTTTCTCTCTGGTGTAAATGTGCCTTGGTGAATGCGATCGACATGAGGGGGGGGAGGAAGGGATTCCAGGAGAAAAGAAAGGCTGGAGTAGACCGTCCTATAGTCTTACCTCCAAACCTTCGGCCCCTATGTTTACCCGGAACGGACACTCAGGGGAGTCGCGTGCGAAAAAAGGGGAAAGAATACAATTTGGAGAGGAAGAAACCCATTAAAAGATAGTGGGCCGACCCTACTTTTAAGAGGTTGAAGTAACGGATACAGTCTCAGGAAGGGCGTTCCACGCCTGGCGGAAGAGGAGGATCAAGTCAGGGGGGAAGGCAGCCCTTCTCTCGGGTCGTTTTGAGGGACAGAACTAGAATAAAGCAATTCTGAGAGAAAGGCTATTTAATCACAAGATGAAGCAAGAAAAAGGGACAGATCGCCTAACGAGAGTCAGAGAGGGGGGGGACACA